>Ga0307314_10000242_pt1 | contig 11908 bp, 8 predicted proteins | sample ER_DNA_204_FD_194493 | JGI IMG/M metagenome (GOLD analysis project Ga0307314, IMG submission 194493) | Bulk soil microbial communities from the East River watershed near Crested Butte, Colorado, United States - ER_DNA_204 | ecosystem: Environmental > Terrestrial > Soil > Floodplain | place: USA...
GCCGGGCCCGCCGACGAATGCCGTTCCCTGACCGGTCACCGCCACTTCCTCGCCAGCCGTCAGCAGGGCAGCATCACCTCGTACGAGATCAACTTCTTGCCCAGCCGACTTCACTCTCAGCTCACCATCGGTTACCAGCACAATGCGGCCGGCCGTTCCGGCGGGAACAGCGATCGGCCCCTCTCGAGTTTCGAGGCGCCAAAGAGCGAACTCCGGTGCTGGCGTCGGATAGCGCCATATGCCCGGCGACTCTTCAACGGGCGTGATCAGGCCCGGAAAGCCAGGTGTGAAGTCCAAGATCGCTAACAGTTCATCGACATTGACGTACTTGGGTGTCAGGCCGCCGCGCATCACATTGTCGGAGTTGGCCATGATCTCCACACCGCCGCCGGTGAGGTAGGCATGAAGGTTTCCAGCTGGCATATACAGTGCGTCGCCGGGTTGCAGAGTAACTCTGTTCATGAGCAAGGCGGCCAGTACGCCGGGATCGCCCGGATAGTGCTGACCGAGTTCGCGAGCGGTACGCGCGAAGGATGCTAGATCGTTGGGCTGATTTAGAGTTTCAGCCGCCTGCACTACCTCAGTGATCACCGAACGCTGATCAGGCGAGAGCCGTAGCAGTCGCCCGAACACGGTGGCCAACCGTGCCTCGGCCGGTTCATCAAGATCAGTCAGCGGTTTCACGAGCTCAAGCGCGTTGCCCACCCCGAGCTTCTGGAACAGCTCATACGTCGCGTGCGGCTCGCGGAAGCCACAAAGCGCCTCGGTCGGCACCATGGCGCACAGCACCTCAGGCTTCGGCCAACCGTCGCGATAGGTCCGGTTCGGCGCATCTCGGGGTATGCCCGCGGCTTGCTCGCGGGCGAAGCCAGCTTCGGCCTGCTCGCGTGATGGATGAGCCTGCAGCGACAAGGGCTGCGCGGCGGCGATCACCTTGAGTAGAAAGGGCAGCCGCGTGCCGAACGTCTCGACCGACGCCCGGCCCACCACACTCACAGGATCGTGAGCAACGACCTTGTCCAGCGGCTCACCCTCGACCGTCGAAGGTGCGAGCGGGTGCGCGCCAAACCAGAGCTCGGCTTGGGGCCTGCCGGTGGGCTCCATCCCGAGAAACTCCGGGATTGCCGTCAGTGATCCCCACGCATACGGCTGGATCACGCCGGTCAGCCGCTCGATCATGATTCCTCCTGCTGTGGGGTGTCCTCCCGCGGCCCACGTGCCTGCGGTGGCACGGCATCACCTACTGCGGCTTGCCAGAGGGCGAGCGTACGCGAAACCGCTAACGAATCACGCCAGGGCACCAGGGGCGACTCGACCTCGCCGGCTCGCAGGCTGCGCATGACTTCTTGGGCTTGGAAGGTGTAGCCGCCGCCGGGCCACTGGGTCACCATGACCTCGGGTGCAACATCGCGATGATGACCGCGATAGACCAGCATCTCCTTCGGACGGATGAAAAAGTCATTGATCATAATCCGGCCGGTGCTGCCGTATAGGTGAAGACCGGTAGGTAGATCGGCTTCCAAAGAGCAGATCACCGTTGCCGTGGCAGCCGGGCGATCAATAGTCCCCGGGTAGTTAAGTACGGCCGCGGCGTGGCTGTCCACTCCCGTCGGCGAATGGCTGCCAAAGCCAAATAGATCGGCGGGCTCGCCCAAAAAAAGATTCACCGCGTGGAGCGGATACACCCCGGCATCCAAGATCGCACCACCCGCCTGGGCCGGGTCCAGCAGCCGATGAGTTGAAGGGCCTCGAAATGCGAAACCGAAGTCGGCCGCGACGTGCCGGATGTCCCCAAGATCACCTGAGACTGCCAGCTCCGCGGCCTTGCGAAGCAGCGGGTTGGTCCGGGTCCACAGCGCCTCCATCAAGAACAAGCCGCGATCACTCGCCAGGTTGATCAATTCCGCAGTGTCGGTCGGATCGGTAGTCAGCGGTTTTTCAACTAGCACAGATTTTCCGGCGTCCAAGCACAGCTTTGCCGATGCGAAATGATCATGGTGGGGGGAGGCGACGTACACCACATCGACGTCGGGGTCTCCGGCTAGTTCGGCATAGGAGTCGTACGCCCGCGGAATGCCGTGATCAGCTGCAAACGCCATTGCCTTCTCGAGGCTGCGCGAGCCGACCGCGACCACACGCGCCTCGTTCGGAAGCAGAGCAAGATCACGAGCGAACACCGATGCGATGTGTCCGGTGGCGAGAATGCCCCAGCCAACGAGATCCGTCACGTTACTATCCAACAACATTTACTCGGCCATACATGATGAGTAGCCGAGTCACTCCTCAACAGCTATCGTGCTCCGGTGCGCCGAACGCTCAGCAGCTTTAGGCCAGCGGATGTGGAATCGGTTGATGCTACGAATGACATCGATGTGATTTCCATTTACGATGACCCTATGATCGTCGCGTCGAGCCCCCATGAGGGTAGAGAGCCGGTTGGCGAGTTGAGTGCCAGGGACGCCGAGATCCTCACCTTCGAGCGACAGTGGTGGAAGTTCGCCGGCGCCAAGGAACAGGCGATCCGGGACAAGTTCCAAATGTCGGCTACGCGCTACTACCAGATTTTGAACGCCTTGATCGACAAGCCTGAGGCGCTCGCCCAGGATCCGCTACTCGTCAAACGGTTGCGTCGGCTACGTGCGACGCGGCAACGCAACCGTTCAGCAAAGCGATTGGGCATCGACCTTACGATCGAGTGAGCCTCAGCTTTCCCACTACGGCCCGAATGCCCTCCCCAATTGGCCGCACCGGATAGTCCCGATAACCGCCAATGGCCAACCCGGCCTGGCGCTCGAAGAAGTTCCGCGCTGCCCGGTCGCCGGTGCGCAGCACCGACCAGCCCATGAAGATCACGTATGGGATGTAGTACGGCAGTCCGAGGCAGTAGAAGTACTGCCACGTATGAACTTCCTCGTGCTTGATCAAGAACGGGTACTTGCGCAACATCTGGTCCCAGGTGCTGGTTGTCGTAATCACGTTGCCGATCGTGAACGCGCCTGCAATGGGGAATTTGAGCCTGTAATGCTCTCCGAGAAACAGGCCGCGCGGGCCGCGCTTGACCTTGGCACCGCCGATCTTCGCCACTGCGAGCCCGACGACAGTACTGAGATTGATGAAGTTGCCACCGAAGCGAACCCACTGTCCGCCGGTTTCCGGCCAACCAGGTCTCACGGTCTTAATCGTGGCAGCCCGAGTTGGGGTTCGTAGAGCTCAGCCTGCGCCTCGCTAGCATGAAGGCCTTCGATCCGCCTGGCCCGCAACGCCGAGTCCAACATCTGGACGGGATTCCCACGATGCGGAATCGAGCTGCGCCAAATCCGTAGCCACCCCTAGGCTGAGCCGTGTTCATCCAGAGGGGACGAGGGACCGGCCCGATGACTCCCCGGCAACCGGCTGACCGATCAGAAACGGTGCCAACTCCGGCTCGGTCGAAAGTCGGCTGAGAAAGATGAAGAAGGACTCGATGATGACTGCGGTGGTCGACACCGATCCAACCTCGGCCCCTGGCGTCCGGGCAGGCGCTTTTGGAAATGCCACCCACCTAATCTGTCGGGAATGCGGAGCGACGACCGCGCTCGGCCCGTTTTACGCCTGTACCGAGTGCTTCGGTCCGCTCGAGGTCGGCTACGAATTTCCGACTATCACTCGGGAACGGATCGAGGCGGGCCCGCGGAGCATTTGGCGATATGCCCCGCTGTTGCCGGTCCCAGCCGACATCGCCACCTTCCGCTCTACCGACCCCGGCTTCACCCGGCTGGTCGATGCCCGCCACCTCGCGGATGATCTTGGTTTGAAACAGCTCTGGGTCAAGGATGATTCGGGCAATCCGACTCATTCCTTCAAGGACCGTGTCGTCGCCGTGGCTCTCTCGGCCGCCCGCGAACTGGGATTCCAGGTTCTCGCATGCCCCTCCACGGGAAATCTCGCCAACGCTGTCGCCGCAGCGGCGGCCCGGGCAGGGATCAAATCAGTCGTCTTGGTCCCGTCCAATCTCGAGCGGCAAAAGATCTTGGCCTCTGCGATCTACGACACCACCCTGATTGCCATCGAAGGCACCTACGACGACGTCAACAAGCTGGCCAGTGAAATCGCGGCCGAGCAAGAGGGCTGGGCCTTCGTCAACGTCAACGTGCGGCCCTATTACGCCGAAGGCTCGAAGACCCTGGGTTATGAGATCGCCGAGCAGCTCGGCTGGCGGCTTCCCGATCAAGTCGTCATTCCCGTCGCTTCCGGAGCGCAGCTGACCAAGATCGACAAGGGCTTCCGCGAATTGATCAAGCTCGGGCTCGTGGAGGAGAAGCCGTATGTGATCTTCGGTGCGCAGGCAACAGGCTGCTCGCCAGTGGCACAGGCATTCCGTGCGGGCCATGACTTCGTGGCACCGGTGAAGCCAGCCACTATTGCCAAGTCACTGGCTATCGGCAACCCCGCAGATGGGCCGTACGTGCTCGATGTCGTGCGGCGTACGGGCGGAGTGGTCGCCGATGTCGACGACGAGACACTGGCGGCCAATATCCAGCGTCTGGCGCGTACCGAAGGCATCTTTGCCGAGACCGCCGGCGGCGTCGTGATCGGCGTCACCGCCAAGTTGCTCTCCGAGGGCGTGCTCGATCCTGAAGCCGAAACCGTCGTGATCAACTCCGGCGACGGGCTGAAGACTCCGGACGCGGTGGCCGAGCGGGTGGGTCCCAAGATCACGATTCCGCCGCATTATGAGGCGTTCATCGACTTTTGGAAGGATCGGAATTCATGAGTGCCACTGTCCGCATCCCCACCATCTTGCGCACCTACACCGGCGGCGCAGGCGAGGTGAGTGCCGACGGCGAGACCTTGGCCGAGGTCTTGGACTCCCTGGAGGAGAACCATCCCGGCATCCGAGCGCGGATCCTCGACGATGCCGGCGCACTGCGGCGTTTCGTGAACGTCTACGTCGGTGATGACGATGTGCGCTTCCTCGGCGGCCTGGATGCCAAGGTGACCGAGGACACCAAGATCTCGATCATTCCGGCCGTTGCGGGCGGAGCCGAACGCTAATCTCCGGAGCATGGACCTCGAGCGTTTCGTCAAAGCCCAAGACAGCGGTGGCACGTATCATCAGGCCGTTCGTGAGCTGCGTAACGGACGCAAGACCAGTCACTGGATGTGGTTCATCTTTCCGCAAATCGCCGGTCTGGGGCGGAGCGCGATGGCTCAGGCATTTGCGATCAGCGACTTGGCCGAGGCCCAGGCCTATCTCAGACATCCCATGCTCGGGCCGCGCTTAGTCGAATGTGCTGGGATCGTTGCCTCGCACCGGGGACTTACCGCCGAGCAAATCTTTGGTGGCATCGATTCGATCAAGCTGCGCTCGTCGATGACCTTGTTCGCGCACGCCGATCCGGAGCAACCGGTCTTCCGCCAAGTCATCGATCAGTACTACGACGGTCCCGATCCAGAGACCGAGTATCGCCTGTAACGATTCCTTGATCGCGCTTGATGCCAGCACTAGTCAGCGTGTGCAATGTAGCTACACCTCGGCGCGGTACTTCGAGTGGCAGATCCGCAGCTGAGTAGCTAACAGGGGAGGGCAGGCCTTGCCGGATCCGAGCCGTGCGGCGAACGTGCTCACGATCATGATGACCGACATCGTCGGCTCAACCGAGCTCCGACGGGTACATGGCGACCGGGACGCTGACGACATTCTGGGGTTACAGGCAGCGATCGTGCAACACCAGGTCGCAGCATTCGGCGGCCGAGTACGCAAATCACTAGGCGATGGATTCCTTGTTTCCTTCGCCTCCAATGTGGCAGCAGTCCGGGCCGCCGCGGCCATCCAGCGAGCGTTGGAGGAGCACAACACCGCCGACCCCCAACGCGCTGTCGAGGTTCGTATCGGCATCCACTCTGGCCAAGTCAGCGAGCGGGATGGCGATCTGCTTGGGCAGGCGGTGCACGCCACGGCCCGGGTCATGGCAGAGGCAGTCGGCGGCGAGATCCTGATCACCGACGAAATACGCAAGGACGCGGAGCCGCAGCTGGACTACTCATTTCTTGACTCTGGGCTTTTCTGGCTGCGGGGATTCCCGGAGCTGTGGCGGCTGTACGAGGTGTCCTGGAATGACACCACGCTGGGAGCACGCGCCGGTGCGGTGCCGGCACCGCTCACCGTGTTCGTGGAACGAGATGCTGAGAGAGCCCGCTTACGTCGGTTGGTAGACGATGCGCTGGCCGGTCGTGGCAGGTTAGCGCTCATCGCTGGCGAGGCAGGTGTCGGCAAGTCACGACTTGCTGCCGAAATTGGCGACGAGGCCCAAGCTCATGGCATGCGGGTGCTTACCGGCCACTGCCTGGAGATGAGCGGGACCCCGCCTTATCTGCCTTATGTCGAGATCATCGAGCAGGCGATCAGCAGCCCGCGGAGCTCTGTCGCGCTTCGCGAGGCGCTTGGCGACGTTGCCCCGGAAATCGCCCGTATCGCACCGGCGCTGCGGCGCGCCTTTTCGAACATCCCAGCACCTGTCGAGCTGCCGCCGGAGTTGGGACGCCGTTATGTGTGGAACAGCTTCAGCGAATTCGTGGGTCGTGCCGCGCAGCGCCAGCCGCTGCTGCTCGTACTGGAAGACCTGCACTGGGCAGGCGAGTCCACGCTGTTGCTCACTGAATACTTGGCGCCGCTATTGCCTGAGATGCCGGTGTTGATGCTCGGCACCTACCGGGATGACGAAGTGGGCCTCCATCATTTGCTGACTCGGGTCATCGGCCAACTGGGACGCCGGCGCCTGGTGGACCAGGTGAGCCTGCGCCGACTCTCGTTCGACGGCGTACGCACAATGCTGCAGGCTCTAGCCGGCCAGCCGGCGCCTGAGCGATTGGTGCGCGTGATCGATCGGGAGACTGAGGGCAATCCGTTCTTCGTCGAGGAGGTTTATCTCAACCTGGTCGAATCCGGTGTCCTGCTTGATCAACATGGCCGGATGCGCAGTGACCTGCGGCTGGAGGAGGTGTTGGTGCCCGACAGCATCCGGCTGGTGCTGGGGCAACGGCTAGACCGCCTGGCCGAGCCCACCCAGGAGGTGCTGGCCGCCGCCGCCGTATCGGGCAGGGTATTCGCCACTGAGCTCGTGGGTGAGATGTCTGATGCTGACCCCGATGTGCTGATCGATGCCTTCGACGAAGCGGAGCGAGCCAGGCTTATTACCCCCGGCAAGACCGCCGGCGAGCTCATGTTCAGCCATGAGCTCATCCGCCAGACACTGCTGTCCGGTGTCTCTGCGGTCAAGCGTGAGCGGCTGCACTCAAAAGCCGCCAGCGCAATTTCCGAGCTTTACTCCGATGACCTGGAGGCGCATGCGGGCGATCTCGCCTACCACCTGTCCCATGCTGGACGCTCGGGTGACAAGGCAAGCCTGGTCCACTACCTGACAGTCGCCGGCGAGCGCGCGTTCGACGCCGCAGCGTTCAACGACGCGGTCGACCACTACGAGCACGCGTTGTCGATGATGCCGCCTGATGATCAACTCCAGCGTGCTCAGCTACTGGAGCGGCTGGCCATGGCGCAGCGCAGCGTCGGCCGCTGGGAAGACGCGCTGCACACGATGAACCAGGCGCTGGACCGCTACGAGGCGCTCGGCCGGGCTGAGGACATTGGCAGGTTGGGTTGGGCCATGGTCTACCAGCTCACCTGGAATGGCCAGCTGATGGAGGCCGTTGCGGTGTGCCGACGAACGATGGCACCACTTGGCGACACGGCAAGCGCGGACCGCGCCCGCCTGCTCTCTGCGCTCGGACGGGCACTCAGCGCCACCGGCGACTATGCCGCGGCGGTCGCACTCTTCGACCAGGCGCGAGCGCTGGCTGAGCAGGTGGGCAACGAGCGGGCCTTGGCCGACGTGTTGCACATGGAGACTGCCCACCATCTCGGCTACGCCGAGCTCGCCGACGGAGTCCGCGTCGGCTTGCAGGCCGCCGAGACGTTCGAGGAGGAGAGCGCGCTCTGGGATCTCTGCAGCGTGCAGGCGTTCGTGATCTACCAAGATGGTTCGCTGGGGAGTCGCGAGCAGGCGGTCCGGCTCGCCGACAAGACGCTGGGCATCGCTGAGCGACTCGGCCACCACGGCGCAGCATTCCTGGTGCTTCTGGACCGGATCCGCCAGGCAGCAATTCGCTGCGACCTGTCCCAGGTTGAGGTACTCGGTCCCCAGATTTTAGACATTGGTGAGCGGGGCGGGCTGCCCTATCGCTACTTGGCCCATGCCTACCTGGGCCTGGCCGCGCACTGGCGAGGTAACGCCGAGCGTGCGGAGGCCCAACTGCGCAACGCCGTAGAGCTGGAGCCACCGGGGGCGTTCGCCGGACAGAGCGGTTCGCTGCTGGCACGCCACCTTGCCTACCTCGGCCGCGCCGACGAGGTAATGGGACTCTTCGAATCTGCGCAGTCGCAATCGAAGCTGCCAAGGCTCGACCGCGTTAACGGCATCGGCTCGTGGAGCTGCATGCTCGGCTTCGTTGAGGCGTTCTACCTGTGTGGCATGTACGAGCAGGCCGCATCACTGGCACCGCTGGTGGAAGGGCTGCGTGAGCTCGGCACGAGATGGATCACGTACGACGGCCGGTTAGTGGAGACCCGTGCCGGTCTCGTTGCTGCAGCGGCCCAGCACTGGGAGGAAGCCGAACGTGAATTCGCCATCGCCGCCGATATCGCCGAGCAGATGTCCAACCGGCTCGAGCTTGTTGACCTACGCCGCCTGCGAGCCCGGATGCTGCTCGACCGTGGTGGCAGGGGAGACCGAGAGAAGGCCGCCGAGTTGCTCAACGAGGCGCTGACGGCCTATCGCGCCTTTGGGATGCCCACCTACGCCGCCGAGGCCGAACGCCTGCAGCGGCGGGCGCACGTCTAACGGGCGTACGCGCTGGCGGTATCCGGGCGAGGCCGGACGTGACCTGGATGGTGGGGTCCCGGGGCCAGACCACCGCGCGCATGTGCGATGCAAGCTGCGTCCGGAGGCCGCCGTACTCTGATGGGCAGGTGCGCGGCTTGAGCAGCTGAATGGGAGGCAGCCGTTGTCGGATCGCAGCCGGGCGGCCAATGCGCTCGCGATCATGATGACCGATGTTGTCGGCTCGACCGCACTGCGCCGATCGCGTGGCGACCGGGATGCCGATGACATTCTGGGCCTCCAGGCCGCGATTGTGCATGACCAGGTCGCGGCGTTCGGCGGCCGAGTGCACAAGTCACTAGGCGACGGGTTCCTCATCACCTTCCCGTCCACTGTGGCGGCGGTCCGTGCCGCCACCGGCATTCAGCGCGCCATGCAGGAACACAACGCCGCCGACCCGCAGCGTGCCGTCGATGTCCGTATTGGCATCCACTCCGGCCATGTCACCGAGCGGGATGGCGACTTGCGTGGGCAAGCCGTACACGCCGCGGCTCGGGTAGCAGGCGAGGCGGTGGGAGGCCAAATCCTGGCCACGGACGAGGTGCGCAAGCACGCTGAGCCGGAGGTGGACTGGTCATTCCTCGACTCCGGGCTGTTCTGGCTGCGAGGATTCCCGGAGCGATGGCGCCTCTACGAGGTGTCGTGGAGCGACACGTCAGCGGGTACGCGACCTAGCGCTGCGCCGGCCCGACTAACGCCGTTTCTGGAGCGGGACGCGGAGCGGGCCAGTCTGCGGGTGCTGGTCGACGACGCGTTGAGTGGCATGGCAAGCTCGCGCTAATCGCCGGAGAGCCAGGCGTCGGCAAGTCCCGGCTAGCGGCCGAAATTGGCGATGAGGCTCAAGCGCACGGAATGCGGGTGCTTACCGGGCACTGCGTGAACATGAACGGCGCACCGGCGTACCTGCCCTATGTCGAGATCATCGAGCAGGTGATCAGCAGCCCACGGAGCCCGCTCGTGCTCCGAGAAGCACTCGGCGACGTAGCGCCGGAGATCGCTCGTATTGCGCCGGCGTTGAGGCGCGCCTTTCCTGATATTCCGCCGCCGGTCGAGCTGCCCCCTGAGTTGGGCCGCCGATATGTGTGGAACAGCTTCAGCGAGTTCATCGGCCGCGCCGCGCGAGATGAGCCTCTCATGCTTGTGCTGGAGGACCTGCACTGGGCAGATGAGTCGACTCTGCTGCTCACTGACTACCTGACGCCGCTGCTGTCTGACATGCCCGTGCTCGTGCTTGGCACCTACCGAGACGTCGAAGTAGATCTTCACCATCCGCTGGCTCGTGTCATCGGCCAGCTTTCTCGCCGGCGGCTGATGGAGCGGGTGAGCCTTGGTCGGCTCTCCTACGACGGCGTCCGTGCCATGCTGCGAGCGCTGGCCGGGCAGCCGGCGCCAGAGCAGTTAACGCGAGTGATCGACCGCGAGACCGAGGGCAACCCGTTCTTTGTGGAGGAGGTCTATCTGCACCTTGTCGAGCCGGAGTCCTGTTGGACGAGCATGGCCGCGTACGTACTGATCTGCGGTTGGACGAGGTGTCGGTGCCGGAGAGCATCCGACTGGTGCTGGGGCAACGGTTGGACCGATTGACCGCATCAACTCGCAATGTGCTCGTCGCGGCCGCCGTGTCGGGTCGGATGTTCGACTCCGATGTCGTCGGCGCAGTGGCCGGTGTTGATCAAGATGCGTTGGTCGATGCCATTGACGAAGCCGAACGAGCCCACCTTCTGATGCCCGGCAGGGTTCCTGGCGAGCTGATGTTCGTGCACGAACTGATTCCTCAGGCACTGTTGTCGGGTCTCTCATCGGTCAAGCGCGAGCGGCTGCATCTCAAGGCAGCCAATGCAATCTCCCAGCGCTACTCTGACGATCTTGAGGCGCACGCCGCTGATCTTGCCCACCACTTATCACATGCCGGAGGCTTCGGCGACAGGGCAAGCCTGGTGCGCTATCTGATGATCGCCGGCGACCGGGCTTTCGAGGCGGCCGCGTTCTACGACGCCGTCGGTCATTTCGAGCATGCACTGTCGGTAATACCTGCAGGTGATCAACGCGGTCGTGCCCAGTTATTGGAGCGGCTGGCGATGGCGTTGCGCAGCGTCGGTCGCTGGGATGATGCCCTGCAGAGGATGAACGAGGCACTCGACGGCTATCAGGCGCTTAACGAGGTGGAGGCCATCGGCCGGTTGGGCTGGGCCATGGTCTATCAACTGACATGGAGTGCTCGGCTTGTCGAGGGAGTGCAGATTGGCCAGCGGACGCTGGCGGCGCTTGGCGACACCGTTAGCGCGGACAGAGCTCGCGTGCTGTCCGCCCTGGGTTGGGCGATCCGCATCAGCGGCGACTATGCCGCGGCAACCGCGACCTTCGACCAGGCACGGGCGCTTGCCGGGCAGGTGGGCGATGAACGCGCGCTCGCCGACATATTGCACATGCAGACCATTCACCATCTGAGCTTCGGTGAGTTCGCGGAGGGAGTCCAGGTCGGCCTGAAAGCCGCCGTGACCTTCGAACGGGACAGCGCGCTATGGGATCTCTGCAGCGTGCAAGCGTTCGTGATCTATGAGGACGGCACCCTAGGCAGTCGTGAGCAGGCGATCAGCCTCGGTGACAAGACATTGGCCACCGCTGAGCGGCTGGGTCACCTGGGGGCGATCTTCATGGTGCTCTCTGACCGGATTCGTGAGGCGGCGATGCTCGGAGATTTGCCGCAGGTGGAGGCGCTTGGCCCGCAGATCTTGGATACCGGCGAACGAGGTGGGCTGCCATGGCGTTACGTGGGCAACATCTATCTAGGCCTTGCCGCGCACTGGCGGGGTAATACCGAACGCGCCGAGGCTGAGCTTCGCAAAGCCATGGAACTTGAGCCGCCGGCCGCGTTTGCGGGGCAGAGCGCCTCGCTGCTGGCACGGCATCTGGCTTACCTCGGGCGCACCGAGGAGGTGATTGAGCTTTTCGAGTCTGCACGCTCGCTCGATAGGCTCCCTGGCCCGGAAAGG
>Ga0307314_10000245_pt1 | contig 11890 bp, 8 predicted proteins | sample ER_DNA_204_FD_194493 | JGI IMG/M metagenome (GOLD analysis project Ga0307314, IMG submission 194493) | Bulk soil microbial communities from the East River watershed near Crested Butte, Colorado, United States - ER_DNA_204 | ecosystem: Environmental > Terrestrial > Soil > Floodplain | place: USA...
GGTCTGGATCACCTCATCAACTACCCGGCCTTGCCTGGTCGGCAGCGACCGACCCAAGCCCGAGATGATGCCGGCGGTGACGCTTCCGGCCAAACCGAGCGGGTTGCCCACTGCGATCACCAGTTGTCCCACTTGCAGCTTGCTGGCGTCACCCAGCGCGACCGGGCTGGGCACCTCACCTCTCGCACGCAGCACAGCCAAGTCGGAGAACGCATCTCGACCGACCACATCGGCAGTCACCTCGTTGCCGTCTGCGAAGGAGGCCACCACCGTGTTCACGCCCTCGACGACATGCGCGCTGGTCAACAGAAATCCATCTGCGGTCAAGACACTCGCACTGCCAGCGCCATCTCCCAGCCGGGACCGCACCCGAAGGCTCGCCACGCTTGGCAAGACCTGGTGGACCACCGCTGTCACCGCCTCGGAGTAGGCATCCAACGCCTCACGGTCACGGTCATCAATCATGTTGTGGTAAACGCGTACGGCCCCGAAGTGTTCCCAACGTCGGTGTACCTGCGCAGCGAGTACGCAGGTACACCGATCTTGAAACTTCGCTTATCTCAGCTGCAGCCGCTGGTAGATCCGCAGCCTTCGCAGACGTAGCAGCTTCCGCTGGGCCGCATTTTGGTGCCGCACGTCAGGCAAAGCGGCGCGTCGATGCTGGTGCCGGTGATTTCTTCGAAGAGCTCCGCTGTCGTGTGCGCGCTGGCAGGAGCCGGCTTGGCAGCGGCTCCATCCATCTCGTCGGTTCGCACCTCGTCGCCTGGGTCATTCTTGAGCGATTCGGCCTCGCTGAGCTCTTCCTCGATCGGCAAGTACGATCCGGTCTCGACCTGCCGTGCCCGTTCCGTGGCGGTATAGATGCCGAGTTCCGCCCGCTCCTCGAAGGACAGGTAGTCCAGCGCCAACCGCCGGAAGATGTAGTCCATGATCGACTGCGCCATCCGAATATCGGGGTCGTCGGTCAGGCCGGCGGGCTCGAACTTGAGATTGGTGAACTTCTGCACAAAGGTTTCGAGCGGCACCCCGTACTGCAAAGCGATGGACACCGCAATGGAAAACGCGTCCATCACACCCGCCAGAGTCGAGCCCTGCTTGCCGAGCTTGAGGAACACCTCGCCGAGGCCGTCGTCCGGGTAGGAGCCAGATGTCATATAACCCTCGGCCCCGCCGACAGAGAATGACGTGGTACGGCTGGGTCGCGACTTGGGCAGCCGCTTCCGGGTCGGCCGGTACACCACCTTCTCCACGATTTCAGTTTCGACGGCCGACGACTTCTTGTCATCGGTTCTGCTCGCCTTGCCGTCACTGAGTGGCTGGCCCACCTTGCAGTTGTCGCGGTAGACCGCGAGCGCCTTGAGGCCGAGCTTCCAGCCCTGCAGGTAGACGTCGGCGATCTCCTCCACGGTGGCCGTCTCCGGCAGATTCACCGTCTTGGAGATGGCTCCGGACAGGAAGGGCTGGGCAGCCGCCATCATGCGGACATGGCCCATCGGCTTGATTGCCCGCTGCCCCATTGCCGTGTCGAAGACCTCGTAGTGCTCCACCTTCAAGCCGGGCGCGTCGATGACATGGCCGTGTTCGGCGATGTACTCGATAATCGCCTCGGCCGTCTCGTCGGCGTAACCAAGCTTCTTCAGCGCCTTCGGGATCGTCTGGTTGACGATCTGCAGTGAGCCGCCGCCCACCAGCTTCTTGAACTTGACCAGCGAGAAGTCCGGCTCGATACCGGTCGTGTCGCAGTCCATCATGAAGCCGATAGTCCCAGTGGGAGCCAGCACACTTGCCTGCGCGTTGCGGTATCCGTTTGCCTCGCCGATCTTGATCACGTCGGCCCATGCAGCGGTTGCCCGCTGACGAATGTCGGCTTCCATCGCATCGACCGTGCGTAGCGCATCATTCGCAGCCTGGTGCTTGCGCATCACCCTCTTGTGAGCGTCCGCGTTGCGGGCGTAGCCCTCGTATGCGCCGACGATGCCGGCGAGCTCGGCCGACCGGCGATAGGACACGCCCGTCATGACAGAGGTGATCGCTGCGGCAAGTGCGCGACCGCCGTCGGAGTCGTAGCCATGGCCGGTGGCCATCAGCAGTGCACCGAGATTGGCGTAGCCGATGCCGAGCTGCCGGTAGTCGCGAGTCGTGCTACCGATTGCCTCGGTCGGGAAATCGGCGAAGCAGATCGAGATGTCCATCGCGGTGATGATCAACTCGACCGCCCGTTCGAACGCGAGCACATCGAAGGTGTTGTCCTCGCGCAAGAACTTGAGCAGATTGAGGCTCGCCAGATTGCACGAGCTGTTGTCCAGGCTCATGTATTCAGAGCAGTTCGCGACCACGACCCCGCTGACGATGTAGGAGTGATTCCGCGGCTCAGTCAGGTTGAAGGTCGTTTCAAAACCCTTTGAGGTGCGCGACACCATCCGAACCGTCTCACGCACCGCGTAGGAGGAATGTGCGTCGACGACGTGAGTGAGCCGCTCGTGCTTGGCACCGATCGAAAAGTCGATCAAGGCCGCGAACTCGCGCAGCGAGCGCCCCGTGATGCGTAAGTCGTAGGTCGGGCCGTCTGACCCGTAGGAAACAGCCTCACCGCTCTTACGCACGTAGCTGAACGACTCGGTCTTGGTTCCCGTTTGGTAGATGCGGCTGGCAATTCCAAAGGAGGCGAGCAGCTCTTGTACCCCGAGGAGAAGCTCCTCGGATCGGCTCCCGAGTCCGACGTACCGTGTGCCTTTCATCTCGTCGTCAACGACACAGCCATCGGCGTCGAAGAGTCCCTGCAGGAAGGCAAGTACCGCCTCCTCAGGAGCCTCGAAGATCGACTCGGGCACGACCTTCATGCTGGAGCGGCCGTTGCTCACCCCCAGTGCGTGCATGAACCGACGAACGCCGGCTTTGCCCGACCGGAGCTGGACGGTTCCGTTCGGTTGATGGCTCGGCTTGGCGTCAAAGCCGGTCCACCTGCGCAGTAGCGCAGCATGCCGGGGCAAGACGTCAGTTTGATCGGCCGCATTGCCGTACACCGTTGTGACGACCCGGTCAGTGAGGCATCCGTCGCCCACGAGCCAGCCGAGGAAGTGGCCTAGATCCTCATCCCACTTTTCGGGCATGCCCAGGCCTCGAGCCAGCCGACCAAACCGAAGCGCCGGCTCGGGAAGTTCTGCGCGCGCCATGGTGCGCGCCGCGTACTCGAAGGAGCGCACTACCTCGTCGGATTCCAGCAGATCCTCGGCGTGCACCCATCCTCGGTTCGAAGTCCAGACTCGGTGTCCCGGAGTGCACCGTAGCCGGGACCCATCGGAAAAGCGGAGCTCCACAATCTCATTGGTCCCGGTGACCATGTAGCGCACCGGACGCGTCGCGACCACCCGGCTGGCCGGGTGATCTTCTGAGGTGACGTCATTTGTGTAGATCTCGGTGGTCTCGCCCGCGGCAGCCCGCGCGACCAGATCGCCGATCCTGATCAAGCCTTGGTCGGTGACCACGCGCTGATCGGCCGGAAAGCAGGGATTAGATGCGGTGATCCGGCCGGTCTCCGGATTGGTATGCCAGTCGTTGATCGTGTCGTCGTATTGAATGCCGGGATCGGCGCATTCCCAGGCAGCTTTGGACATCTTGTCGAACAGCTCTCGTGCGTTCACGGTCTCGATAACCCGACCGTCGGTGCGCGCTCGCAGTGCGAAATCGCCGCCGTCCTCGACGGTTCGCATGAACTCATCCGTCACCCGTACCGAGTTGTTTGCGTTCTGGTACTGCACGGAGGTGATATCTCGGCCGCCCAAATCCATATCGAAGCCGGCATCGCGCAACGCGCGGATCTTGTCCTCCTCACGTGCTTTGGTCTCGATGAACTCTTCGACGTCAGGATGATCGACGTCGAGCACGACCATCTTTGCGGCGCGACGCGTCGCTCCGCCGGACTTGATGGTTCCCGCACTCGCGTCGGCACCCCGCATGAACGAGACCGGGCCGGAGGCCGTGCCACCCGAGCTGAGCAACTCCTTCGACGAGCGGATCCGGGACAGGTTCAGGCCGGCACCCGAGCCGCCCTTGAAGATGAAACCCTCTTCGCGGTACCAGTTCAAGATCGAGTCCATGGAGTCGTCCACCGACAAGATGAAACAGGCTGAAACCTGCTGCGGCGAGGCAGTACCGACGTTGAACCAGACGGGCGAATTGAACGAGAAGTACTGATGCAGCAGCATCCAGGCCAGCTCGTGCTCGAACACCTCAGCTGACTGAGTGTCGGCGAAGTAGCCGTAGTCCTCCCCCGCCCTGCGGTAGGTCTTGACGACACGCTCGATGAGCTGCCGAAGACTCTGCTCGCGAGCCGGGGTGCCAAGCGCGCCTCGGAAGTATTTGGTCGTCACGATCGTGGAGGCATTGACGCTCCAGAAGTCGGGAAATTCAACGCCCTTTTGCTCAAAGACGACCTCACCGGTCCTCCAGTTTGTTTGCACCACATCGCGGCGCTCCCAGGTCACCTCGTCATATGGATGCACGCCCGAGGTAAAGACGCGCTCGATGCTCAGCCCCGCGGACTTCGGCTGTGAACTCTTGCTTTCCGATCGCCCATTCGCCGAACGGGTTGTTTCGGTCATTTCTGCCTTTCTTCGTCGCTACCGCGCCGCTATTGGCGCTGATCATGGAGGCTGGCCTAGCTGTCGTGGGTCGCGTCCGCAGCCGGCGGACGCGAGGAATCATGCTGGTGCTACGGCGGTTCCGGGCCGCTGCCAGCACGCCGCGATGGCGTCAACCGGTGCGGAGTGAAATTGCTTATCGTGTTGTCCACCAGGCGATCTGGGATGAGCGGCTCGATTCCGGTCGGCTCCTGTTCAACGCGAAGCAGTGCAATCTCCGCCTCAAAGTCGTCCACCGACCGGAACTGTCGATACACGCTCGCGAAGCGCAGATAGGCGACCTGATCGAGCTCGCGCAGCGGGCCGAGAATGGCCACGCCAACCTCGTCCGCGGCTAGCTCGGGCTGACCAAGAGCCCGCAGCGAGTCCTCGACCAGCTGGCCCAGGCGGGCAAGTTGGTCCTCGCTCACCGGCCGTCCCTTGCACGCTTTGCGGACCCCAGTGATGACCTTGTCGCGAGTGAACGGCTCGACGACCCCGCTGCGTTTCACAACGACCAGCTGCATCTGCTCAATGGTGGTGAACCGCCGCTCACAGGACGGGCATTGGCGCCGCCGACGGATGCTCGCGCCATCGTCGGTCGTGCGCGAATCAAGCACCTTGGAGTCGGTGTTGCGACAGTACGGGCAGTGCATTCTCCGGCTCCTCTCTGCTGCTCATCTCTCGCGATTCATTTCTCGCTGCTCAGGATCGATACGTGGTCTGACTGGTGCATCTTGTGGACCGGTCTGTGTACGTCGCTGTGCATCTCGATGTATTTCTGTGTATTTCCGGGGAACTTCTGTGAGGATCTAACCACAACTTGTGGATGAAACACATAGGTGTAACTACTAGATATGGATACCGTACGTCGTTCTCTCATTCTCTGCAAGAGGACTGACAGTTTGTCGCGAGTGTTGCGCCGCACCGGTTTTGGCGAGCGAAGCCGAACGGCCAGATCCGCCCCAGCTCTGGGCCGGGGCTACAACCCAAACGCCTAGAACACGTTGCGCGCGACGGTGTAGATCACTGCTAGGGCGAGCCCGATGACCAGCCAATGGCCAGGGCGTACTCGCTGCAAGCGTGCGGCATACGTACGCGGTAAGCGGATCGCTGGGCCGCCCGCCGCCTCGACCGCCCAGAGCACACCGAGCAGGCCAATGACCAGCAGGCCGATCAGCGCCAGCGGGTTGGACGAGAAAGCCGCCTGGACGTCCCCGTGGAGCAACTCCGAACCCATCCGGGTGCCGCCGCAGAGCGGGCAGTCCCATCCAGTGATGGCGCGGAAGGGACACGGCAACCCGAATCCGGTCGTCGCGTAGAGAGTGCTCAGGGCGAGCCCACCGGCAAAAAACGCGCCGACGTATCCGGCTGCGCGCGCTGCACGAAAGGGCCGCACGTCCGTCGAAACCGCCACCTTCTCATTGTGCCTGAGCCAAATCGGCCACTGCCTGACAACGACGAGGAGCTCTAGCACCGGCCGGCCGGTCGCCTACACTCGCCAACGTCGCGCTGATTCAAGGACACTCATGACCGACCAGCACTTTCCATCTCCTCATGGATACGTCATATCGGCGGCTTCCCAGAGCCACTACGCCAGCTGGGGCAAACGGGTCCGTGCGAGGGTGATCGACCAGCTGCCGACTTATCTCGGCTTGATCATCTTCGGCATCGGCTACCTGATCTTCATCGTCCGACTGGCTCTGTCCGACGGAGCGACCCTGCACGTCGAGGGGGCCGCCGTCGCCATGATCATCGGTCTCAGCGTGATGCTCGCCAGCTTGGGATGGATTGCTTACAACCGCTGGCACCTGGCCGGTAGGACAGGACAGTCGTTGGGCAAGCGGGTGAACAAGATCAGGCTGATCGGGGAGGAGACCAACGCGCCGATCGGCCCGAAGAACGCGTTCATCCGCGATCTTGTCCACATCTTCGACGCACTCACCCTGGTCGGGTATCTGTGGCCCTTGTGGGACGAGAGGAGTCAGACCTTCGCGGATCAGGCCATGAAGACCATCGTGACCGACGAGGCGAACAGCCTCCAGCCGGTAACCGTGGCCGGCCAACCTGGTATGGAGCGGCTGGCGTAGCGTCGTTCAGTATCCACGAAAGGAGCGGACAATGCCGCTGTTGCGAGGTCGTCGCGAGGCTGCGGGCGTAACGAAATATCGGATGCAGGAGAAGCTTTTCGCGATCGGTGACGACTTTTGGATCGAGAATGAGGCAGGCGAGCGCACGCTCAAGGTGAACGGAAAGGCTCTACGGATACGTGACACGCTCGTCCTTCAGTCCCCCGATGGTGAGGAGCTGTATTCGATCCAGGAGAAGAAGCTCCGGGTGCGAGACACGATGGACATCGAGCGCGGCGGACATCAGGTCGCCACGGTGAAGAAGGCACTCGTAACCCCACTCCGCGACCGCTTCTCGATCAACGTCGAGGACGGCGAGGACATGGAGGCGAAGGGCAACATCGTGGATCACGAATACAAGATCGAGCGCCACGGGGACGAAGTTGCAGAGGTCTCACGCCGCTGGTTCCGGGTACGCGACACCTACGGCATCGAGATCAAGCCGGGGCAAGATGACGCGCTGCTACTCGCAGTGGTCGTCTGCATAGACCAGATGTCCCACGACGCCGCCTAGCTGACAGCTCAACTCCTGGCCTGGCCCGACCGGTCGAAGCCGGCACCGTCGTCAGCGCTCGTCACCCGTAAGGCGGTCACGCCGATCACGATGACCGCCGCAGTCAAGATCAGCGCGGCGACCAGCAGCACCACGGCAATTCCTCGTTCAGTCAGCTGCCAGTGCGTAGGAGTTGTCGCAGGTCGAGCGACCGGAAGGCTGGTCTCCCGTGGCCTATCTGCACGGTGAGCGTCTGGCACAAGCGCCAGTGGCACGAAGGGTGGAACAAAGACGGGTGGAACAAAGACGGGTGGAACAAAGACGGGTACGGCGCTCATTTCCATAACTCCTCTATGAAAAGATCGAACTGACGTTCGATAGAACGTACGTTTGATTTGTATCGCAACTTCAAGACGCTGCCAAGCTCATTCGCACAAATATTCGATGCGTGTCGTGAAAGGAGTAAATCGGCGGCCTCAGACAGTTTTCGGCTGCGGCTGTGGTCAAACAGACACGATCGTTCAACACGCTCGAACAAATGTTTGAATCTGTCAGCCGAGTTCTCTATCGTCAGCCTTATGGCACACAGCGACTCGACGGTTCCTCAGCCCATGCCACAGCCGAGCAAGCGCCGCGGACGTCCGCGGGCCAGTGATGTCGCAGCTCAGCTCGGCGAAAGCGCACCGCTCAGCTCGTTCCCGGATGGCCCCGCCGACGCCGCTGGGCTAACGCTTCGACAACGCCGAATCTTGGAAATGATCAAGGCGACCGTCGAGCGGCGCGGCTATCCGCCGAGCATCCGTGAGATGGGCGATGCGGTTGGTCTTGCGTCGTCGTCGAGTGTCGCCCATCAGCTCAAGATGCTGGAAGCGAAAGGGTTTCTGCGACGGGATCCCAACCGTCCGCGGGCTCTCGAGGTCTTGCTGCCAGCTGAAGATCGGACGGCGAGTCGGCAGCTTTCAGTTTCGCGGCAAACGAGCGACGCGGACGACACCGGTATCGGGGATGCCTTTCCCGAGCCAGTGCACGTTCCAGTCGTGGGCCGCATCGCAGCCGGCGGCCCGATCCTGGCGGAGGAACGCATCGAGGATGTTTTCGCCCTTCCCCGGCAGCTGGTCGGCGAAGGCACCATGTTTTTGCTCGAGGTCCGTGGCGACTCGATGATCGATGCAGCGATCTGCGACGGCGACTGGGTCGTTGTGCGGCAGCAACCGACCGCGGATAACGGTGACATTGTCGCGGCGCTCCTCGACGACGAAGCGACCGTGAAGACCTTCAAGAGGTCGAGCAGTCAGGTGTGGCTGATTCCGCACAACCCCGCGTACGACCCGATAGACGGCAACCACGCCACCATTTTGGGCAGGGTGGTCGCTGTGCTACGCCGCCTCTGACGGGCGGCTGGCCGACTCGCTGTGCCACTACAGCATGCTGGGTTCGGAGGTGGCCATCTCCGTCATGAATCGGGCTACCGCGCGTAGCTTGTTCGTGACGTCGAGAGCCGCCACCTTGTAAGCCTCTGACAAGGTCGGGTAGTTCAAGACTGTGTCGACGAGGTAGTCCACCGTTCCACCACATCCCATGATCGCTTGACCGATATGAACGAGTTCGGTGGCGCTCGTGCCGAAGACGTGTACGCCGAGGATTTCCCTGGTCTCCGCATGCACGATCAACTTCAACATGCCGTACGGGTCGCCGACGATCTGGCCGCGAGCCAGTTCGCGATAGCGGGAGATCCCGACCTCGAAAGGAATCGACTCACGGGTCAACTCCCCTTCAGTCTTCCCGCAATACGAGATCTCCGGGATCGTGTAGATGCCGATCGGCTGCAGACTTCGGAGCTCGTTGGCTGGCTCATTGAACGCGTGTGCCGCGGCAAGGCGGCCCTGATCCATCGAGGTTGAGGCTAGAGCAGGGAAGCCGATCACATCACCAACCGCGTAGATATGCGGCACCTCGGTCTGATAGTTCGAGTTCACCACGAGCCGTCCCCGCTTGTCGGGTGTGAGGCCAGCGAGGTCGAGGCCCAAGTTCGCCGTGTTGCCTTGCCGACCTGCGGAGTGCATGACGACCTCGGCAGCGATCTTCTTTCCGGAAGCGAGCGTCGTGATCGTGCCACGTCCGGAGCTCTCTACCGAAGAGACCTCCTCACCGAAACGGAATGACATGGTGTGATCACGTAGGTGGAACTTCAAGGATTCAACGATTTCGGGGTCGCAGAAGTCGAGCATGTTGTCCCGCTGCTCCACCAGCGTGACCCGGCTACCCAACGCGGCGAACATCGAGGCGTACTCCACGCCGATGACGCCGGCGCCGACCACAACCAAGGAGCCCGGCACATTGTCCAACACGAGAATCTGGTCCGAATCCAGCACACGCACTCCGTCGAATTCGACGTTCCGAGGACGAGCCGGCATCGTACCGGTCGCGATCACGATGTAGTTCGCAGTTAGGGTGCGAAGCGCGCCCACGCCTTCGATCTCGACGGTCAGCGTGTGCGGGTCAAGGAAGCTCGCAACACCCGGCACGAGTTCGATGTGGTTGCGCATCAGCTGGGAACGGATGACCTCCGTCTCACGACCGACCACGTGCTGCAGCCGGGCAAGCAGGTCGGAGATGGTGATCTCGTCCTTGACCCGGTAGCTGGCCCCATACAGATCGCGAAGCTGCATGCCGGTCAGGTAGAGCACCGCCTCACGCAAGGTTTTGGACGGGATCGTGCCGGTGTTGACGCAAACGCCCCCAACCATCGACTTGGTGTCGATGACGCACACCTTGTGGCCGAGCTTGGCCGCCATGATTGCGGCCTTCTGGCCGCCAGGACCCGAACCGATGACCGCCAGGTCGAAATCGTACGTGTGCTCCATAGCGCAAGCGTGACAGACGATCGATGCCACCGCCAGGTGTGGGTCTCGCAGCTGACCAGCCCTGGACAATGCGGGGAGCCAGATGATCAGGACAGTCCCGAGAGGCGGCGCAGAGCTTGCACGGCCACCTGTCGATCAGTGGTCTGCCACATATCCGGAATAGAGGCCTTCAGGAAGGTGCCGTAGCGCGCGGTGACCAGCCGCGAATCGAGCACCGCGACCACTCCCCTATCACTGAGACGACGAATCAGCCGCCCGGAGCCTTGCGCCAGGAGCAGTGCCGCATGACTTGCCGCAATCTTCATGAATCCGTTGCCGCCCGCTTGCGTCACCGCACGCTGGCGGGCCACCGTGAGCGGCTCATCGGGACGAGGAAATGGGATCCGATCGATGATCACGAGCTGGCATGTTGCGCCTGGCACGTCGACTCCTTGCCACAGTGACAGCGTGCCAAACAGACTGGCTCGCTCATCGGCAATGAATCGCCGCGTCAGCTCAGGTAGCTGCGCATCGCCCTGGCACAAGATCGTGAGCTGCGGGAGCCGCTTACGGGTGTAGACCGCGGCAGCCTCAGCGGCCTTTCGAGAAGAGAAGAGTCCGAGGGCTCGACCGTCGGAGGCTTCCAGCAGCTCGGCGATCTCGGCCAGCGAGGCGTCGGACAGGCCGTCACGGCCCGGCGGCGGCAGCGATCGTGCGACGTACAAGATGCCCTGCCGGCGATACTCGAACGGCGAGCCCACATCCAGGCCGCGCCACGGAATGGGTCGGTCTTCAAGATCATCTGCGGCTGCCTCGTCTGGTCCGACGTGGTTGCGCACGGCCGTGGAGCCCACACGTTCGGAGTCCTTGAGCCCAACGCTGCTGGCGATGGCTGTGAAGTCGCCGCCGATCTTGAGCGTTGCAGACGTCAGCACCGTGGTGTGTTCGGCGAAGACATGGGACCTCATCAGGCCCGCCACCGACAATGGCGAAACCCGCGCCTCACGCCCGAACCGGTCGCGATCGGCCACCCACACCACGTCGTGGGTGTTGAGGGCCGCCATCCGCTCGGCAATGTCAAAGATTTCCTTGAGGGCCGCCGTGGTCTGCCGCCTGTCCGGGGTTTGGCTGTCCTCACCCGTCATCGCACTTACCGCAGCCCGAGCGGCATTGCGGACCGCATCACACGCAGTCACGAAGCGGCCATCTGGATCCTCGACGCGCTCCAAGGCGGCGTTATCCAGAGCGGTTCGAAATGTGTTGGCAGACTCCAGCAGATCCAGCGCAACCTCGTCGTCCAGATAGGTCAATGCCCGGCGGGCGACGCGCTCGATCAGCTGCGGGGTGAGCTCGGCCGACGCTGCACTGGTTACCCGGGAAACCAGCTCGTGAGCCTCGTCAATAATGACGGCACCATGCTCGGGAATCGCCGTTCCGCCGTGCATGGCGTTGATCGCGAGCAGTGCGTGATTGGTGACGACGAGGTCTGCGGCGCGAGCCACGTCCCGCGAGTTCTCGACGAAACACTCCGCGCCATACGGGCAGCGCTGTGCGCCGAGGCATTCGCGGACGGGGACCGAGACCTGGGCCCAGGCACGCTCAGTGTGGGATGGGGCGTCGTCGCGGTCGGCTAGGCCTCCTTGCCCGGCCTGGTCTTCCGCCCACTCGCGCAGCGCCACCACCTCGGCGCCCAGTGCGGACTCGGGACTACTCTGCGGCGATGATCTGAAACTCTCGATCAGATCGCCCGCGGGAATCAGTGTTCCTTGATCTTGAGCCGTACCTTCCCGCAGGCGCAGCATGCAC
>Ga0307314_10000246_pt1 | contig 11890 bp, 6 predicted proteins | sample ER_DNA_204_FD_194493 | JGI IMG/M metagenome (GOLD analysis project Ga0307314, IMG submission 194493) | Bulk soil microbial communities from the East River watershed near Crested Butte, Colorado, United States - ER_DNA_204 | ecosystem: Environmental > Terrestrial > Soil > Floodplain | place: USA...
GGTGGCCGCGATCGCGAGCCGCAGCTGCTCGACCTCCCACTCGTCCTTGACCATCCGCAGCGTCGAGAGGAACCGGGACAGCTCCTCGTCGGCCTCCACCTGGGCCTCGACCTCGTCGGCGGACGCCGCCACCTCGGACGCCGCGGCCCGAGCTTGCTCGACCTGGGCCGTCACGTCACGGTCGGCGTCTCGCACCACGCGGACGGTGATCTCGCCGGCGTCCTTGGCCACCGCGTCAGCGAACTCGTCGATGTCGCGCGCGGTCACGCCGAACTCGGCCTCGATCTCGTCCAGAGTCGGCCGGGCGCCCACCCAGAACTCGCCGTACCGCGTGTCGACGAAGAACTCGTCGGAGTCCCGTCCGCCCCAGGGCTTGAAATATAGGACCGCGTCGTGGCCGCCGCCGGGCCGCGGCTCGAGGACCAGGACCGCGTCCGGTTCCTGGTCGCCGCCGAACCCGGTCAGGTGCGCAAACGCCGAGTGCGGCCGGAACACGTAGTCGGTGTCGTTGCTGCGGACCTTCAGCCCGCCGGCGGGGATGACGAGGCGCTCGCCCGGGAACCGGGCGCTGACCGCGTCACGGCGCGCCGCCGCATACGACGCGGCCTCGGCCCGTTCGGGCGTCGAGACCGACCGAGGCGCCCATCCGGACTTGACGAACTTCCGGAACTCCTCGGTCGTGGGATTGCTGCGGTTCTCGCTCTTCTTCTGGGCCTCGCTCACCCGGTCATCGTCGCACTCAGCGCGGCCGGACCATGACGAGGGCTTGACGGACTGTTCGGCCGCCGGCGTCCGGGCCGGCCAGCTCCGTCGTCCGCCCGGTGGCGACGTCGTAGGCGACCAACCGGTCACCGTCCGTCGCGCACCGGGTGCCGCCGAGGTAGACGGTGCGGCCGAGGGCCTGGTTGGGGACGAGACCCTCGGCGACGCCGCCGGCGCTCATCGGCGCGATCCGGCGGTCGAAGAGGATGCCGCCGAACGCGGGCGAGCAGAGGTCGTCGAGCTGGACGACGTCGGGTCCCGCGGTCTGCCACGCACCCGCCGCGCGGACCGGTGTCGCTCCGGCTGGCGTGACGAGGAGCGGCCGACCGACGAGGTTGCCGTACGCGTTGACCTGTACCGACGAGCCGCAGCCCACGACCGCCTCGGTCGCGGACCAGTCACCCAACGGTTCACACGTCGGCGCCTCGTCGAAGGGACCGGGGCTGGCGATGGTGTCGGTCGCGAAGTCGAGGAGCTGGAGTGGTCCGTCGCGGGATGAGAGCAGCGCGGTCGAGCCGTCGGGGCTGACAAGGACGCCGGGGTGGCGCGGGCTGCCGGCGATACTGGCGAGCGCTGTGTCGTAGTCGTTGCGCAGGTTGCCGTCCCACGTCCAGCGCTGGACGCGCACCGACGACGAGGAGTCGGTCCAGAGCGCGAGGTAGCCGTAGCTCGGGTCCGGTCCGGCGTAGCGCACGGTCTTCCAGCCGTACGGCGTCACGACCTCCCGGGCGGTCCCCGCCGGCAGGTCCCACTCCTGAGCGCGGGAGCCGACGGCCACCATGACGTGTCGGGCGTCCGCACTGACGTCCTGGATCACCATGCCCTCCGGAGCGCTGCCGAGCCCGTAACGCGTTCCCTGAGGACTCACCAGCAACAGGGTCGTCGTCACCGCGGTCGCCGGGGTGGCGGTCGCGATGACCACCCATCCCGGCCCGACGTCGGCCCAGGGGATGTCGGCTCTCGGATGCTCGCCGGGGGCCAGCGCGGGGGACGACAGCGGGCTCGTGACCCGGGCGTCCGACGGCGAGGGGGACGGGGTCGGAGACGGAGTCGGACCGGTGTAGCGCTGGACGCCGGCCTGGACGGCGAGGACCACGGCCACGACGATGAGCACAGCCACGGCCAACAGCCACCCACGGCGCTGCTGGGCGGTCCGCCGGGCGTCCTCGTCGATGACCTCGGCGAACCGCCACCGCAGGTCCTCGGCGCCGATCGCGTCGGCTCGCCGCTCGAGGGCTTCGGCTATCCGGTCTCTCGTATGCGTGTAGCCGTCCAGATCGTCGGGCCGGCGCAGCGTCGCGAGGGCCGAGGCGGAGGTGGCCGCCACCGCTCGCTCGCTCGTCCTCAGGGTCGCGGCGACCTGCGGCCGGCTCAGCTGCGCCCAGACGTCGAGGACCACCACCTCTCGCTCACGCAGAGAAAGTGACAGGACGTCGGCGTAGGTGTCTTGCTCCGGTGTCTTCGGACGCAGGTCCGGCCGCGTTCTGCGGTGCACGGCGCGGCAGCCCATGACGACGCGCGTCCGCAGTTCCGCGACCACGACTCCGGGGTCGAGCCGCCTGCGGTCGGTGCGCCGGAGCAGCCCGAGGAACGCGCGCTGGACCACCGCCTCCGCGACGGCGCGGTCGCCGAGCAGCAGCAGGGCCAGTCGCACCATGGAGAGCCGCTGGGCGGCATACAGGCCGTCGAGGTCGGTCGTCAGCGCTGACCGAGCTCGCACGGCCGACCTCCTGCCACCCGATGGCGACCGAGGTCGCCTCCTCTGATCGTCCATCGTCGCATCCGGGGCGGGAACTGACCGGGCCAAGGCGGCCCACAAGGAGTCGTCCCTGAAGGCCGGGTGAGCGCTCGCCACGCCCCGTACAGTGACGGGCATGGCATCGGGGGATGGGGAGCGGACCAGCAGCGCCTGGGCGCCGGGCGGTCCGGAGGCACGTGTGGCGCGGCCCGAGCGGCCGGCGTTGTCGGACCGGACGCCACCGCCGATCACGGGCAAGGCGGCGGTGCCGCTGGCGCTCCGGCGGTCGCAGACGATGTGGTACGTCGCCGTCGCTCTGCTCTTCTTCGCGGTCGTGTTGATGGTGATGACCCGGTCGAGCCTCATCTCGAACCTCACCGAGCTGCTCCACGAGCAGGACGGCACGGTGTCCGAGACCCGGCTGGCCGACGCCGCTCCTCTGATCGTCTACGCGGCGATCGCGGCGCTGTTGGTGGTCGCCATCCCGGAGTGGGGCTTCGCGACGCTGCTTGCGCGCCGCCGCAGATGGCCTCGCATCGCGCTGGTGCCGGTGGCGATCCTCCACGTCGCGGTGGCGGCTCTCTGCACGATCCTTATCCCGCTGACCGCCTGGCAGGGCTGGCTGTTGGTCGTCGCGCTGATCTTCGGCGGGTTGCTCGCCCTGGTGGCCTCGGTCCGGGCCTTCGCGCCGTCGGTGACGAGGTGGCTGCGCAGCGGTCGCGACGAGGCGCCCGCCGGCGACGGGTGAGGCGAGACGTCGGTATGCCGCCCCGTGCTCGTCCCGCTCGTTAGGCGGCCGGCTGGCCCGGGCGGTCGAGGTCGGCGACGATGCCCTCCAGCGTGCGGAGGACGACCCGGCACAGGTTGCGCGCGCCCTCGCCGTTCGCCGGGTCGCTCTGGAGCCGTCGCCACTGCTGAATCGCCGACACCGCATCGACGCGAAGAGCAACGCGGTCGTCGGACGCGCCGCGCCGCAAACGAGCCGCCGGCGTGGTGCCAGAGCCGCCGAGGATTGCCTCCGCCTCCGCTAGCCGCTCGGCCGGCAGCTCCGTCGGCGGCGTGGTGTGCAGCGTGGTGATGAGGCTGAGCTCCTCGACGTCGTGCCGCGCGTGCAGCAAGGCGTCGACGCGTTCGGCCAGAGCGTCGACCGCCGACCGGCCTGACTCCTCGTGCTTCATCAGCTCGCGCTGGACCGTGAGGAGGGCTGACCGCGACTTCAACGCGTCGGCCCGGGCGGCGAACTGGGTCGTGAGGATCCGAGTGACCTCGTCGAGGCCGCTGCGACGGACCAGCTCGTCGGCCAGGGCCGACCCGGTCAGGAAGCCGTCGCGGACCAGGACCGTGGCCAGCCGTATCCCGAACACCCCGAAGCGCTGGATGAGTGCCGACCGGACCTCGCTGGTGGCCGCCGGCGCGTCTGGTAGTGGCGTCGTGACGAACCGGTCGGCGGACAGCAGCAGCTGGTCGCGGTCCTCTCGGCTGAGGACGGCGAGGTCGCGCAGGGCCTCGAACTCGACTTGCCGCAAGGTACGACCGCTCTCGGCGAGCAGCCCGGCGACCGGGACGACGTCGAGGCAGAGTGCGCGGACGGCTGGGTCGGTGCGGTACCGCTGCGCCACCCGGGCCGCCGAGATGAGGGCGTCGATGCGGCCCGAGCCCACCTCGTCGGCCCGGGAGAGCACGGCTAAGGTCATCGCGGACAGGCTCGGGTCGGACTGCTGGTCGCGGAACGCCTCGAGGAAGTTCGCGTCGGTCGCGTGGAGGTGACGCATGAGATAGACGACCGCGTCGACGATCGAGACCGAGTCCTCCGGGGTGAGCGCGGCGGACGAGTGGAGGCTGAGCTCCTCGGACAGCGAGGCGAGACCTGGGGTGTCGACGAGCGTGAGGTCCTTGAGGGCCGGAGCCGGCCAGTGGACGTCGATGCGCTCGATCTCCTCGATCGCCAGGCCGTCTGTGGTGAGCACCAGGCGTCCGTCAACCCGTCGCACGGGCTGTGGACGTGGTCTCCCGGTCCTCGGTACGAGGGTGATGCCTGGCACGGCGCCGTGCCGGTACCACGTGACGACCCGGGTGCATTCGCCGGTGTCGGTCGGCGCGACTCGCTCGCCGAGGAAGGCGTTGAGGAGGGTCGACTTGCCGGCCTTGACCTTTCCGGCGATGGCGACACGGAGCGGCTCGTCGAGGCGGTCCTGGGCGGCTCGGAGACGGGCCTGCGCGGCCTCGTCGTCCGCGAGGACGGCGCGCGCTTCCGCGAGGAGCCCGCGCGTCGGGTCGTCGTGCGTGATGGGGGCGATCATCTCGACGCCCTCATCGGGCCGCCGCCGCGTTGGACGCGTCGGCGCGCGAACCAGCTAGAGCAGGAGAGGCGCCGTCGGTCGGCATACCGGAGCCGTTGTCGCCCGCACGTCGGGAGCGGCCGCTGCCAGCAGGACGCTCACGGCGGTTCGGCTGGGGTGTCTGGCCCACGAGCTGTCTCGCCGACGAGGTCAGCTCGTCGAGCTGGCCGAGGCTCTGCCTGACCTCGGCCAGCCGGGCCGCTCGTTCCGCGGCGTTGGCCGAGGCCGCCTTCTGGGCGTTGGCCACCGACTCTCTCAACGAGGTGGACAGCTCCTCGGCCACGTCGCTGTAGTGGTCGCGGACGGCGCGCTGGACGATCCGCATACGGTCCTTGAGCTGCTTCGAGACGTAGAAGACGACGTCGTCCGAGTACTTCTTCACGAGGACCTTGGCCTCGGCGCGACGGCGCTTGAGCCGCTGGTCGGCGTCGTCGCGGTAGGCCTTGGTGCCGAGGATGATCCCCGCGCCGACCGAGATCGGGTTGACCAGCGGGATGCCGGCCAGACCGGTGAGGAGGCCGAACATGAGGATGCCGCCGTAGGAGCCGCGAAGTCCGACCAGCATCTTCTGCAGTGCGTTGAGGTGACCGGTGTCGAGCCGCCCGAGCTCGTGGACGGGGTCCACCAGGCCGGTCGTGTCGTCGAGGTGGAAGTCGGCCGTGAGCGTCTTGGAGTCCTCGGAGAAGTGCTGTCCGACCTCCTCGACCAGCCAGCCGGCGTTTCTCTCCGCCCACAGGAAGGTGTCGGCGATCGCGGCCGAGATGCGCTGCTCGTACCAGACCGAAAACTCGTCCCACGAGTCACCGGGGTCACCGCTCTCGATGGACGCCTCGGCCTCGCGGACGATGACCCGGATCCGGTCCCGCAGGTCGTGGTCGAGGTCGGCGTTGAGGTCGGCGACACCGTCGGAGAGCGTGGACTGCCAGCGGGACGAGCGGCGCTTGAGCTCGTCGGCTCGCGTGCGGGCCTCGGTGAGGGCGGCCACGAGCTCCGGGATGGCCGAGGGATCGTCGAGGGCGTCCCGTTCGGCGGCCAGCGCCAGCCGCAGGTTGTCGACGACGCCGGTGACGTCGTGGGCGGTCGACCGCACGAGCAGGTGGTCGCGCCGGCCGAGGACTTCGGTATGCAGGTATCGCACCAGGTCGGGGAACCCGGACTCCTCGTTGAGGTCGGAGTCGGCGCGCGCGGCCGCAGCCAGCCGCAGGTTCGAGGAGACGGGGAGGATCGGGAGGGAGAGGCCGAGCCGCTCGAGGTGGCTGCCGTCGAGATCTCGAACACGGCGCCAGTCGGGGAACAGGTCGGTCTTCGACAGGACGACGACGACGGTCGGGCAGGCGGCCAGCGCCTGGCGAAGGAAGGTCACCTCCGGGGCGGTGAACTCGCTCGACGCGTCGGAGACGAGGATGACCGCGTCGGCGGTGGGCAGCGCGGCCAGCGTGCTGGCCGAGTGGCTCGAGGCGAGGCCTCCGACGCCGGGCGTGTCGACGAACACGAGCCCGTCCTGCAGGAGCTTGCGCGGGAGGAACGCCTTCGCGCCGACCACGGTGCGGGAGTCGGTCCGCCCGACCCGTCCGGCGACCGAGCCGGCGACGCGGTCGATGTCGACCGCCACCTCCTCCGGTTCCGCCGGTCCGCCGGCAGCCGACGTGGACCGGGACGCGAGCAGCAGCGCGGCCGCCGGCTCGGCGCCGTAGCGGACCTCCATCGGCACCGCCGTGGCCACGTCGTCGTCCACCGGGCATACCGGCGCGTTGACCAGCGCGTTGATCAGCTGGCTCTTGCCCTGCTTGAACTCACCGACCACGAGGACCCGCACGGAGGGGTCCGAGAGCCGGCGAGTCGTGTGCTCGAGCCTGGAGACCAGGTCGACGCGCCCCTGCTGTTCACACAGGGACCGGGTGCGCCGCACGAGATCCGGTGCTGCCACGGTCATGTGTCTTCTCCTCTGGGTGATGCTGCCCCCGCAGCGCCCGGTCGATGCTAGGGCCTCGTCGTTGCGGCGTTTCCCGGATCGCCCGGTTTCGGTCTGAACGTCGTCGGTGATGTCTCGGGTGCCGGTCGCGGGCAGCGCACGGGCCCGGCGGGGATCCCCGCCGGGCCTGTGCGGTTGGTTCAGCGCTCGCGCGCGGTCACCGCCGGTCGATCAGTGGACGTCGTTGTTGTCCACGTTGACCGGGTCGGTCTGGAACGAGTGGTCCGCGTCCACGTCGACCAGGTCGTTGTCGCCACCGTCGTTGTCGACGCCGTCGTTGTCGTTGATCGAGTTGTCGGTCGTCGAGTTGTCGGTGGTCGAGTTGTCCGTCGTCGAGTTGTCCGAGCTGTCGTTCCCGGAGTCGTCGACGTCGACCAGGTCGTTGTCGCCGCCGTCGTTGTCGACGCCGTCGTTGTCGTTGAACGAACCGTTGCCCGAGTCGACGACGTTCCCGTTGCCGGAGTCGACGACGTTCCCGTTGCCGGAGTCGATGGCGTTGCCGTTCGCCGAGTTGTCGACGTCGATCCCGTCGTTGTCCTGACCCGAGTTGTCGTTGAACGAGTCCGTCGCCGTGTTGCCGGAGTTGACGACGTTGCCGGAGTCGGTGGTGTTGCCCTGGTTCGAGTTGTCCGTCTGCGAGTTGTCGTTGCCCGAGTCATCGACGTCGACCAGGTCGTTGTCGCCGCCGTCGTTGTCGATGCCGTCGTTGTCCTGGAACGAGTCGCTGATCGTCACCGAGTGGTCGGAGTGATCAGAGTTGTCCGAGTTGTCGGAGCTGTCGTTGTACGAGTCGTTCGTCGAGTTGTCGGAGTTGTCCGAGCTGTCGTTGTACGAGTCGCTGATCGACACCGAGTTGTCGGAGTTGTCGTTGTAAGAGTCCCGGATCGACGTGTGGGTGGAGTTGTCCACCGCCACCGAGCCGCCGGCGGCGATGGCGCCGTCGCCGGACGCGATGATCGCGTCGTTGTCGAAGATCTGCGTCACGTCCCCGTCGGCCCAGATGTTCTGGTTCACCGACTGGTCGGTGACGGTGTCGCGGTCGTCGATGGTCGAGGAGTACGTGTAGTTGTTGACGATCGAGGTGAGCTGGGCAACGGCGTGAGAGTGGTCGTCGCCAGCGGATCCTCCGCCGGGGTGACCGCCACCGGGGTGACCGTCGCCCGGGTGACCGCCACCGGGGTGACCGCCACCGGGGTGACCGCCACCGGGGTGACCGCCACCGGGGTGACCGCCACCGGGGTGACCGCCACCGGGGTGCCCACCACCGTCGTAGCCGCCGCCGCTGGCGTGGCCGCCACCGCTCGGGTGCCCGCCGCCGCTGTACGCCCACGCGGAGTCGCCGCTCGCGGAGGAGTGGTTGCCGCCGGTGTTGTACTCGCGGTCCATGCTGACCGAGGCGTAGTCGAGGACGACCGGGCGGACCGCGTCGACGTCCGCGCAGCTCAGGTCGCTGTGCCCGGCGCTCGCCAGGGCGGCCTCCGGGTTCGCGTGGTAGGCCTGCGCGGCCTCGGGGTCGCGAAGGAGGTTGAGGATGAAGTCCAGAAGACTCTGGGTGATGGCCATGCGGTGTGTTCCTTCCCCTGCGGGTCAAAGCCGGGAACCGTTCCCTGCCTCCGGAGGACGGTAGGAACCCGCACCCCGGCGCCGCATCGGGGTAACCACCCCCACCTCGACGGCCGCATTGGGGGTGGGGCCTCGGTCGCGGGATGAGGGACTAGGGGGTGATTAGGGGGTTTAGCCCGCTGGAACCCCGGTGTCCGTACGGCCGATGCCGGGGCCTCGGAGCCCCGCTTATCGTGAGCGTCGAGGGCGGACAAAACAGGGGATGTGTATGCGTAACGGGGCTATGACCGATCTCGTCACCGACGTGGTCGTCGAGCTGGGGGAGACGAACCTCTGGGTGACGGTGGAGCGGGCCGGGCGGTTCTCCCGGCCGGGGCTCGTGAAGGGTGCGGCGCCCGGGCAGTTCCCCGCCGACCTCCGGGTCACCGAGGCGGGGCGCTGGTTCTGGGGGGCCCGCCACCAGCTCCATCCCGGCGACATCCTCGTCGCCAATGTGCTCTCGCGGGTCGACGACCCCGTACCGATGCTCGTCGGCGGCGAGGCAGTCGCCGGCGCCGAGATGGTCGCTCGACAGATCGCGACGCTGTTCAACCTCGTGAAGCCGGTCGCTGCGAGCCGGCTGACGCTCGTGCATCCCGTCGACGTGTCGCGTCGCGGTCGGGCCACCGTGGAGCGGCACCTGTCTCGACGCCTTCCCGTCGGCACGCACATCACCTGGATCTCGCGGGCAGCGGCCGCGATGGCCGCGGCGCCCGAGTGCGCCGAGCTCAGTGCGGGCGACCGCGTGGGAGTCCTTCACGTCGGAGGCTCCAGCGTCGAGGCGGCCGTGTGGAAGCAGTCCGCTCCAGCCACCGGCGACATCGTCGCCGTCCGCGTCGACCGCGGAGCCGCAGGCCATGCCGTCGACGACGTGCTGCTCGCGGCCCTCCGCAGCGGAGACGGCTTCGGCCGACCGGTGGGACCGCCCAGCCCCGACATGACCCGTCTGCGACGCGAGTGTGAGCGCGCGAAGGTGGCCCTGTCCACGGAGACGGCGGTGGACGTCGACGTCGAGGGCGTCCCGGTCCGCATGGTGCGCAGCGACGTCGAGGAGCTGGGTGCCCGTCTCCTCCGACGGCAGCTCGACACCCTCGCGGCGGCGCTTTCCCGGACCGACGACGACGAGGCGCCGCTGCGGATGGTCCTGCTCCTGGGCGGAGCGGCGGCCGCCCCGTCACTGGTTCAGGCCGCCGGTGCCCGCTTCGAGGTCCCCGTGCTCGCCGTGCCGCGGGTCGGTGACGCGATGACCAAGGGGACGACCCCGGCCACGGTGGTCGACCGCGTGGAGCCGGCAACGGCATCGGTCCGGCAAGCCCGGTCCGCGATGCCGGCGCCGACCGCGGCCAGGGCTGACGAGCCGACCGTAGGGGCGTTGGCCAAGGCCCGGCGCCACTGGGACCCGGTGGTGCCGCTGACGTCAATACCGGGCGGCGCCTCCGGTTCCTCGAGACTTGGGACGAACCCGGCCGCCGCGAGTGTCGAGCGGGGCGCCGCGGTGCGCCCTGTTGTCAATCCCGCGGTCAACCCCGCGCCGGCTCCGGTGAACGGCGACGATCGAGTGTCTTCGACCGGCCGTCCCGCCGACGCTCAAACGCCGGCCGCGTCCTGGGTGCTGGCGGCGTTCACGCGCTCGCAGCCGCGGCTCGCCCGGATCCCCATGCCCGCACCGACCAACCTGGCCATGGCCGCCGCTCTCCTGGTCACCGTCGCGGCGGTGCCGGCGATCGGCGGGGCGATGCAGACTGCCGACGACCCCACGACGTGGGCGGCGCCCACCGGGCTCGGCAGCGCGGCACGGGCGGGCGCGGCCGGGGGCATCGGCGACGGGTCCGGGCTCGCCTTCACGCCCAGCGCAGGAGATCCGTCCGCCCAATGGCTATCCGGCCCGACCGGCACGCTCGGTCCCAACCAGATGCTGTCGATGGTCCTTCCGGCGGATGCTGACGACACGCCCTCGCCGAGACGACTCAGCGGAGCTGGGGCTTCCGGCACGCTGGCTCCCCGATCGCCAACGACGAGGGGGTCCGCGCCGGCCGTCGGGTCCACTTCGGCTGGTGCCGCCACGCCGACCGGTGGCGCCACCTCGGTCGGGGGGGCGACGTCGGCGTCCAGCACCCAACCTGCGTCGGAACCGTCCGCCAGCGACTCGGCCCCGTCGAACCCGATGCCCCGCGACCCGCCGCTCGCGTCCGACCCACCACCGTCCGACCCACCACCGTCCGACCCGCCCACCAGTGACCCGCCGGCCTCCGACGCGACGCCGTCGGGCGACCCGGCTCCGCAGCCCGCGACCGACCCCGTGCCGAGCAACGGCGACTCGTCGCCCGCCTCGGGGTCGGCCTCGACCGCTGGCTCCAGCGGTGGCGGCTCGGCGGACCTCGCGGACACCACCGACAGCACCGTTACGCCCTAGGAGACCTGGTGACCCGACACGTCACGGTGCGGGACGCGGAGGTCGTGACCGAGGCGGCGGAGTCGGCGCTGCGGCTGCTCGCGGAGGGTCGCGGCCACGTGCTCCTCGTCGCCCCCGCCGGCTTCGGCAAGTCGACCACGCTGCGTCATCTCGAACGCAGCGGCCGCACGCTCGGCCTTCGCACCCAGCGCTACCCCCTCGCTCCCGGGAGCGACACTCCCGACGTCGTGCTCGTGGACGACGCCCACCTGCTGCCGTCTCGGGAGCTGGCGGTCCTCGGCCACGGCGTGGCGTCGGCTCCACGGGTGGTCGTGGCCGTCGAACCGCCACCGGGGGACGGCTCGTTCGGCGAGGCCCTCGACCGCCTCGCCGGCGCCGGAACCGTCGTCCCGTTGGAGCCGTGGACCGCCGACGAGGTGGCGACGCTGCTCGAGCCGACCGGCGATCGCGACCGGCTCGAGGAGGCTGGGGCCGTCGTCTCGGCCACCGGCGGGCTGCCGTGGCTGGTGACCGAGCTGCTGGCCGACGAGAACTCCGTGCCGGCGCTCCCACGCCCGGGGCAGCCTACCCGCCCTGAACGTCAGGTCCTACGCGCGCTCGGCCGGTTGCCGAAGCAGGTGAACGAGGTGGTGATGGCCCTCTGCGCGGGGTATCCCGTCGACCGCGGTCCACTTCCGCCGCCGCTCGCCCCGCTGGCCGGCGCCCCGCTGCGCAGCCTTCTCGACCGCGTCTACGACGCGGGCATCCTCAGCCGCGACGGCCAAGTGCCGCCGCTCGTCCGCAGGGCTGTGCTCCACCACGTGCCGCGGCACCGCATCCGTCCGTACCTCCTGACGGTGGTCGACGACCTCGCGGGCGCCGGCGTCGATCTCGGACCGCTCGCGGAAGACCTCGTTCACGCGGGGCTACGGGACCGGCGGCTCGTCGACGCCCTCGTTGTCCGCGGTGACGAGCTGCTCCCCGACGACCCGGTCACCAGCGCCAGCCTGTATGCGACGGCGATCGACGGCGGCGGTGCGGCGGACATCCTTTCCATCCGGCGGGCGGAGGCCCTGGCCCTCGGC
>Ga0307314_10000265_pt1 | contig 11491 bp, 8 predicted proteins | sample ER_DNA_204_FD_194493 | JGI IMG/M metagenome (GOLD analysis project Ga0307314, IMG submission 194493) | Bulk soil microbial communities from the East River watershed near Crested Butte, Colorado, United States - ER_DNA_204 | ecosystem: Environmental > Terrestrial > Soil > Floodplain | place: USA...
CCGGGGGAATCGACGGCGGCTCCAGCGCCGTCTGGGTCGCCGATCGCGAGGACGACGGGGTGCGGAAGATCGACGTCGGGAGCGGCGAGGTCGAGGGGGCGCCGATCCAGGTCGGGCCCGAACCCGGCGCGGTCGCGGTCGGCGGCGGCGCGGTTTGGGTCGCAAATAACGGAGATGGGACCGTCACCCGGATCGAGCCCTGAGCCTCGGCCGGCTGCGGAACGAGGCCAACATCTAGGATCGGTCTCCATGACTCAGGACATCGATCAGCTCGCCATAAACACGATCCGCACCCTCTCGATGGACGCCGTCCAGAAGGCGAACTCGGGGCACCCCGGGACGCCGATGTCGCTGGCTCCCGTCGCCTACGAGCTCTGGCAGAACCACCTGCGCTACGACCCGGCGAACCCGATCTGGCCCAACCGCGACCGCTTCGTGCTCTCGGCCGGCCACGCCTCGATGCTCCTGTACTCGATGATCCACCTCGCCGGCGTCCGCAAGGTCGACGAGGACTACAACGTCACCGACGAGCCGGCCTGCTCGCTGGAGGAGATCGAAAGCTTCCGCCAGCTGAAGTCGCGCACCCCGGGCCACCCCGAGTACCGCTGGACGACCGGCGTCGAGACGACGACCGGCCCGCTCGGGCAGGGCGTCGGCACCTCGACCGGGATGGCGATGGCCTCGAAGTGGCTCGGCGCGACCTACGGCGCCGAGCTTTTCGACTTCGACGTCTACGCGCTGGCCGGCGACGGCTGCCTGCAGGAGGGGATCTCCCACGAAGCCGCCTCGCTGGCGGGGCACCTGAAGCTCGACAACCTCTGCTGGATCTTCGACAACAACCACATCTCGATCGACGGCGACACCGCCCTCGCCTTCTCCGACGACGTTCTCAGCCGCTTCGAGGGCTACGGCTGGAACGTGCTGCGGGTCGGCGACGCCAACGACACGGGTCTCCTCGGCAAAGCCTTCGACGAGTTCAAGGCCGAGACCGGCCGCCCGACCCTGATCGTCGTCGACAGCCACATCGGCTGGGGCTCGCCGAACAAGCAGGACACCGAGTCCGCCCACGGCGAACCGCTCGGCGACGAGGAGATCGAACTGACCAAGGAGGCCTACGGCTGGCCCAAGGACGCCAAGTTCCTCGTCCCCGACGGCGTCCGCGAGCGCTTCGACGATGTGATCGGCAAGCGCGGCGCCGAGGCGCACTCGGCCTGGGTCGAGAAGTTCGACGATTTCAGGAGCGGCAACGCCGAGAAGGCGGCCGAGCTGGAGATGATCCAGCGGCGCGCCCTGCCCGACGGCTGGGACGCCGAGCTGCCGAGCTTCGAGGCCGACGAAGAGAAGGGCCTCGCGACCCGCAAGGCCTCGAACAAGGTGCAAAACGCGATCGCCGAGCGGATCCCGTGGCTGATCGCCGGCTCCTGCGACCTCACCGACTCGACCTCGGTCCGCCTCAGCGACGCCGATCAGTACGAGCCCGGGAGCTACGACGGCCGCCAGGTCCACTTCGGGATCCGCGAACACGCCGCCGCCGCGGCCTGCAGCGGGATGTCAACGGCGAAGCTGCGCCCGCTCTGGTCGACCTACCTCACCTTCTCCGACTACGGCAAGGCCGCGATTCGCCTCTCGGCGCAGATGGAGCTGCCGGTAATCCACCTCTTCACCCACGACTCGATCGGGCTCGGCGAGGACGGCCCGACCCACCAGCCGGTCGAGCAGCTCGCCGGCCTGCGGGCGATGCCGGAGCTCGACGTGATCCGCCCCGCCGACGCCAACGAGGTGGTCGAGGCCTGGAAGATCGCCCTCGACCGCACCCACTGCCCGGTGGCGATGGTGATGACCCGCCAGAACGTTCCGGTCTTCGACCGCTCCAGGTACGCCTCCGCCGAGGGGGTCCAGCGCGGCGGCTACGTCCTCGCCGATGCCGAGGGCGGCGACCCCGAGCTGATCCTGATCGCCACCGGCAGCGAGGTCCAGCTCGCCCTCGGCGCCCACGAGCGTCTGGCGGGGGAGGGGATCCGCAGCCGCGTCGTCAGCCTCCCCTGCTGGGAGATCTTCGAGAAGCAGGACCAGTCCTACCGCGACGAGGTGCTGCCGCCGGACGTCACCGCCCGGCTGGCGGTCGAGGAGGCTTCGCCCCTCGGCTGGGAGCGCTACGTCGGTACGGAGGGCGCGATCATGGGTATGAGTACCTTTGGACAGTCGGCTCCGTTCGCGGACGTCGAGGCCGAGTTCGGGTTCACCGTCGACAACGTCACCAAGGTGGCGCGCGAGGTCGCCGAGCGGGCGGCCAAATCAACGACTTAGGAGGCTCGAGATGAAGCCGACGCAGCGCCTGCACGAACTGGGCCAGAGCCTCTGGCTCGACAACATCACCCGGCCGATGCTGGGCGAAGGGGTGCTGGAGGGCTACATCCGCGACCTCTCGGTCACCGGCCTCACCTCGAACCCGTCGATCTTCGACAAGGCGATCTCCAGCGGCGACGCCTACAACGAGCAGATCGCCGAGCTGGCGCCGAAGGCGGCGGCGGGCGAAGGCGTGGGCGCCAACGAGAACGAGAAGGTCTTCTTCGAGCTGGCGCTGGCCGACCTGCGCGACGCCTGTGACCTCTTCGCCGACGTCCACCGCCGCACCGCCGGAGTAGATGGCTTCTGCTCGCTCGAGGTCTCGCCGTTGATCGCCGACGACGCCGCGGCGACGATCGACGAGGCGAAGGCGCTCCACGCCAAGGGCGAGCGCGACAACCTCTACATCAAGATCCCCGGCACCCAGGCCGGTCGCGAGGCGATCGAGGAGTCGATCTTCGCCGGGGTCCCGATCAACGTCACCCTGCTCTTCGACGACAAGCAGTACCTCGGCTCCGCCGACGCCTACATGCGCGGGATCGAACGGCGGATCGAGGCCGGCCTCGACCCGAACGTCGCTTCCGTCGCCTCGCTCTTCATCAGCCGCTGGGACGTCGCCGTGGGCAAGGAGGTACCGGACAACCTCGTCAACCGGCTCGGGATCGCGATCGGCGGCCGCGCCTACCGCGCTTACAACGAGCTGCTCGAATCCGACCGGATGCGGCGGCTGATGAACGAGGGCGCGCGGCCGCAGCGGCTGCTCTGGGCCAGCACCGGGACCAAGGACCCCGACGCCTCCGACACCCTCTACATCGAGGCCTTCGCCTCGCCGCTGACGATCAACACGATGCCGGAGCCGACCCTGCACGCCTTCGCCGACCACGGCCAGGTCACCGACCTCTTCCCGAAGGACGGCGGCAACGCCGAGCAGGTCCTGGCCGAGTTCGTCGAGGCCGGGATCGACGTCGCCGCCCTGGCGACGCGGCTCCAGGAGGAGGGCAAAGAGGCGTTCAACAAGTCCTGGGAAGAGATGCTGGAGACGATCGGGTCCCAGAGCGGGGTCAAGGCCGGGTGACCCAGCCCTCGGCGCTGCGCCGGGCGCCGGCCTGGACCCAGCTCCAGGAGCACTACGAAGGGATCCGCGGCAGGCACCTGCGCGAGCTCTTCGCCGAGGATCACGAGCGGGGCGAGCGCCTGGTAGCCGAGGGCGCCGGCCTCTACCTCGACTTCTCGAAGAACCGGATCACCGACGAGACGCTGATGCTGCTCGGCGGCCTGGCGCAGCAGCGCGGAGTCTTCGAGCGGCGCGAAGCGATGTTCGCGGGCGAGCACATCAACGTCTCCGAGGACCGCGCCGTCCTCCACGTGGCGCTGCGGATGCCGCGCCAGCGCTCGTTGATCGTCGACGGCGAGGACGTCGTCAAGCAGGTGCACGAGACGCTCGACCGGATGGCCGCCTTCTGCGAGCGGGTGCGCTCGGGCGAGTGGCGCGGTCACACCGGCAAGCCGATCCGCGCCGTCGTCAACATCGGCATCGGCGGCTCCGACCTCGGGCCGGTGATGGCCTACGAGGCGCTCAGGCACTACTCGCAGCGCGAGCTGGCGTTCCGCTTCGTCTCCAACGTCGACGGCACCGACTTTGCCGAGAAGACCCGCGACCTCGACCCGGAGGAGACGCTTTTCGTCATCTCCTCCAAGACCTTCACGACGCTGGAGACGATGACCAACGCCCGCACCGCCCGCGAGTGGTCGCTGGCCGGCCTCGGCGGCGACGAGGACGCCGTCGCCAAGCACTTCGTCGCCGTCTCGACCAACGCCGGCGAGGTCTCGAAGTTCGGGATCGACACGGAGAACATGTTCGGCTTCTGGGAGTGGGTCGGCGGCCGCTACTCGATGGATTCGGCGATCGGGCTCTCGACGATGCTGGCGATTGGGCCGGCGCGCTTCGGCGAGATGCTGGCCGGCTTCCACGCGATGGACGAGCACTTCCGGGAGACGCCGACCGCGGCCAACCTGCCGCTGATCATGGGCCTGATCTCGGTCTGGTACGCCGACTTCTTCGGCGTCGAAACCCAGGCGGTGCTGCCCTACGACCAGTACCTGCACCGCTTCCCCGCCTACCTGCAGCAGCTGACGATGGAGTCCAACGGCAAGCACGTGTCGCTGGACGGCGCCCACGTCGACTACGAGACCGGCCAGGTCTACTGGGGCGAGCCGGGGACCAACGGCCAGCACAGCTTCTACCAGCTGATCCACCAGGGGACGCGCTTGATCCCCTGCGACTTCATCGGCTTCGCCAACTCGCTCAACCCGCTCGGCGACCACCACGACATCTTGATGTCGAACGTCTTCGCCCAGGGCGAAGCGCTCGCCTTCGGCAAAACGCCGGAGCAGGTGCGGGAGGAGGGGACGGCTGAGGCGGTCGTGCCGCACCGGGTGATGGAGGGGAACCGGCCCTCGAACACGATCCTCGCCGAGCGGCTGACGCCGGCGGCGCTGGGCTCTCTCGTCGCCCTCTACGAGCACAGCGTCTTCACCCAGGGTGCGGTCTGGGGGATCGACTCCTTCGACCAGTGGGGGGTCGAGCTGGGCAAGGTCCTGGCCAAGGCGATCATCCCCGAGCTCGAGTCCGAGGCCGAGCCGGAGCTGCGCCACGACAGCTCCACCAACGCGCTGATCCGGCGCTATCGCTCCCAGCGGGGGGCGTGAGCAGCATGTCGAATCTGCTCGCCGCCCGCGAGCAGATGGCCTTCACCCTCGGCTTTCACATCGTCCTCTCCTGCCTGGGGGTGGCGCTGCCGGCGACGATCCTGGTCGCCAACTACCTCGGCCTGAAGAAGGGGGACGGGGCGGCGCTGGAGCTGGCGCGGCGCTGGTCGAAGGCGATGGCGGTCACCTTCGCCGTCGGCGCCGTCACGGGCACCGTCCTCTCCTTCGAGTTCGGCCTGCTCTGGCCGCAGTTCGAGCACCGCTTCGGCTCGGTCTTCGGGATCGCCTTCGCGATCGAGGGAATCTTCTTCTTCCTCGAGGCGATCTTCCTCGCCGTCTACATCTACGGCTGGAAGCGGCTGCGGCCCTGGGCGCATTTCTGGTCCGGGGTGCCGATGGTCGTGACCGGGATCGGCGGCGCCTTCGCAGTCGTCGCCGCCAACTCCTGGATGAACCAGCCGCAGGGCTTCACCCTCAACCGCGCCGGCGAAGTCGTCGACGTCGAGCCGCTGAAGGTCCTCTTCAACCCGGCGACCGGTTACGAGGTCCCGCACATGACCCTCGCCGCCTACATGGTGGTCGGCTTCCTCGTCGCCTCGATCTACGCGGTGGGGATGCTGAAAGGGCGGCGCGACCGCCTGCACAGGCTGGGGGTGGTGATCCCGCTGACGATCGCCTGCATCGCGACCCCGGTCCAGCTCTTCGTCGGCGACACCGCGGCGCGCGAAGTCGCCGACCACCAGCCGGCGAAGTTCGCGGCGATGGAGTGCATCGAAAAGACCGGCGACGACCAGACCGAGTACCTCGGCGGCATCTGCACGAAGGACGGGGTGAAGGGGGCGATCGGGATCCCCGGCCTCGACTCCTTCCTGGTCGGCTTCAGCACCGACACCGAGGTGACCGGGCTGAACGACATCCCCGACGACGAAGAGCCGCCGGCCCACACGATGCTGCACCTCGCCTTCGACACGATGGTCGGGATCGGCAGCGCCCTCCTCGCCCTCGGCGCCTGGTTCGCCTTCTCCTGGTGGAAACGGCGGGACCTGCCGCGGACGCCCTGGTTCCTGCGCGCCGTCTCCGTCTCCGGGGCGGGCGCGATCCTGGCCCTCTGGTGCGGCTGGATCGTCACCGAGGTCGGGCGGCAGCCGTGGATCGTCCAGGGCTACATGCGCACCACCGAAGCGGTCACCGAGGCGGAGGGGATCTGGTTCAGCTTCGGCCTCGTCCTGCTCCTCTACGCGGGCCTCGGCACCGGTGCGGTGCTGGTCCTGCGCTCGATGTCCCGCCGCTGGCGCGAGGCCGGTGCCGAGGAGATTGAGAGCCCCTACGCTCCGCAGACCGAGGAGGTCGCGTGAGCAAGGCCGACGCCGCGGCGGCGATCCTCTGGGTCGGGGCGACCTTCTACGCGCTCTTCGGCGGCGCCGACTTCGGCGGCGGCTTCTGGGACCTGGTCGCGGGCTGGGACGATCGCGGGCAGCGGCCGCGCGACGTGATCCAGCGCTCGCTGACGCCCGTCTGGGAGGCGAACCACGTCTGGCTGATCTTCGTCCTCGTCGTCCTCTGGACCGCCTTCCCGACGGCCTTCAGCGCGATCTTCACGACCCTGTACGTGCCGATCGCCCTGGCGGCGCTGGGGATCGTCCTCCGCGGCGCCGGCTTCGCCTTCCGCAAGTCGATCGTCGGGCTGCGGGCGCGGCGGGCGATGGGCGCGACCTTCGCGATCTCCTCCGTGCTCACCCCGTTCTTCATGGGCGCGGTGGTCGGCGCGATCGCCGCCGGCAACGTCCCCGCCGAAGGCAACGGCGATGCCTTCTCAAGCTGGATCCAGCCGCTGCCGCTCCTGATCGGGGCGATGTTCGTCGCCACCGGCGCCTACCTCGCCGCCGTCTTCCTCGTCGGCGACGCCCGCCGCGGCGACCACGAGCTGGAGCGCTACTTCGAGCGCCGGGCGCTCGGCGCCGCCGTGGTCGCCGGCGCCCTGGCGATCGCCGGGATCTTTGCCCTCCACTCCGAAGCCCGCTACGTCTTCGACCGCCTCACCGAGCAGGGCCTGCCGCTGGTGATCCTCTCCGTGCTCTGCGGCGCCGCCCTGCTCCTCGTCCTCGTCAGGGGGGGCCGCCGCCCCCTGCGCCCGCTCGCCGCCGGCGCCGTCGTCGCGCTGATCTGGGGCTGGGGCGTCGCCCAGTTCCCCTACCTGCTGCCGACCAGCCTCCGCATCGACCAGGCCGCCGCCCCCGACCCGACGATGACGATCATCTTCATCGTCTTCGCCGCGGCCGCGGTGGTGGTGCTCCCGTCGCTGGGGCTGCTCTACACGCTGGCGCAGAAAGACCTGCTCGAATCGGAGCATTGAGGCGGTGATGAGGGAGGGACCCGGTACCCCTCCTCCGGAATTGACCTCCCCTCCGCTGCGCTCCGGGGAGAACATGCTGCGCGGGCAAGCCCGCGCAAGAAACAGATTGCATATCGCCGAACATTCCTGCGGAGGGGTACCGGGTCCCTCCTGCGAGCGGTGCAGATAGCCTGGGGGCGGTGATCAAGGCGGTGCTCTTCGATATCGACGGGACCTTGCTCGTCACCGGTGGCGCGGGGGCGGTTGCCTGGCAACGGGCCTTCCTCGAGCTGTATGACATCGAAGCGAACATCGAGGAGCACACGCACGCGGGGATGACCGATCCCGAAATCGCCGAGATCGTCTTTCGCGAGGTGATCGGGCGCGAGGGCAGCGCCGCCGAGCGCGCCGAAGCGATCGGCGGCTATCTCTCCCACCTGCAACAGGCGGTGGAGGATTCGGAGGGCTATCGGGTGATGCCGGGGATCGAGGAGTTGCTTCCCTGCTTGGTCGAGGAAGGGGTTCTGCTCGGCATCGTCACCGGCAACATCGAGGCGGCCGCCCACATCAAGCTCGCCCGTGGCGACCTCAACCGCTACTTCGCCTTCGGCGGCTACGGCTCGGACTCGCGCGACCGCACCGAGCTGACGAAGAAGGCGCTGGAGCGCGGCGAGGGGGTCTCCGGCCACCCGTTGGATCCAGCCGAGACGATCGCCGTTGGCGACACCCCGCGCGACGTCCGCGCCGGCCACGGCGCCGGCATCCGCGTCGTCGGCGTCGCCACCGGCTCCTACTCGGTCAACGAACTCACCGACGCCGGCGCCGACTGGTCGATCGAGAACGTGAAGGACGGGTTTCCCGTCTAGTCAAGGCTTGCTGCAGCGGGCCTGGTAGATGTTCAGGAACCCGTTTTCGAAGCCGTTCCTCGCCATCCGCAGGTAGAGGCGCCAGACGCGCATCCGTTCCGCGCCGGCGAGGCGCTCGCCCTCGGCGCGGTTGGCGTCGAGGTTCTCGGCCCAGTGCTTCAGCGTCTTCGCGTAGTCGGGTCCGAAGTCCTCGACGTGGTGGACGACGAAGCCGGCGCGTTCGAGGGCCAGGAGGTTGCGCGAGAGGTGGAGGGGGGCGGCGTCGGGGAAGACGTAGCGCTCGGAGAAGTCGCCGGCCTCGGGGTCGGTGTGGCGGAGGCGGGTGATGCCGTGGTTGAGCAGGCGGCCGCCGGAGTCGAGCAGGCTGGCCAGGGTCTCGGCGTAGAGGTCGATGTTGGCCGAGCCGACGTGCTCCACCATCCCGATGCTGGCGATCGCGTCGAACTTCTCGCCCAGGGAGGGCAGGTCGCGGTAGTCCATGACGCGGATGTCGACGCGGTCGGCGACGCCCGCCTCCTCGGCCCGATGCCGCGCTTTTTCGGCCTGCGGCGGCGAGAGGGTGATGCCGACGACGTTGGCGCCGTATTTCGTCGCCGCCCAGAGCGGGAAGCCGCCCCAGCCGCAGCCGACGTCGAGGACGCGCTCGCCCTCCTTGATCTGGAGCTTGCGGGCGACGGTGTCGAGCTTCTCCTCCTGGGCTTCCTCCAGCGTCTTCATCTCGCCGTCGCGCCAGATCGCGCAGCTGTAGACCATCGTCGGGCCGAGGAAGAGCTCGAAGAACTCGTTGGAGACGTCGTAGTGGTGGCGGACGGCGCGGGCGTCGCGCTCCTTGCTGTGGCGCTTACCGCTCGGGCGCAGCTCCGAGGCCGGGCGCGGCGGCGGCTTGACGATCCCCATCGCCCGCACCGCGGCCAGCATCAGCGCCCGCTGGTCGGTTTTGTCGAGCGAAGGAGGCTGCCAGCCGTCGAGGACGCGGATCACCTTGTCGATGTCGTCGACCTCGATCTCGCCGCTGACGTAGGCACGGCCGAGTCCGAGCTGGCCGGGCGCGCGCAGGGCGTGGGCGATCGCCCGTGGCGAGCGGACGCTGAAGACGGGGCCGCCGTCGGCGGTGGTGGATGGCACGCTCGATCCGTCCCAGAACTCGATCGTGAAGGGGCGCTCGGGGAGGCGGGTCGCGATCTCCCGCCGCAGCGGCGCGGTGTTTGCGAACGGCATCGTCGGGGAGCCTACCCAGAAGCAATTGGCCGCGAGGCCAGGACCCCGCCCCCTATCATCGGCTGCCATGACGACCGTCGGACCGCTTCCCTCAGACATCCAGCCCGTCGAGAACGAGACCCGCGACCGGATCATCACCGGCCTCGTGACCATCGTTCCCTTCATCGCCGTCATCGTCGCCGGCTGGCAGGTGTGGGGCAGCGCCCTGAACTGGACCGACGTCTTCCTCTTCATAGGCATGTACTTCCTCACGGGCCTCGGGATCACCGTCGGCTTCCACCGCCTGCTCACCCACCGCTCCTTCAAAACCAGCCCCTGGCTGCGCGGCCTCTTCGGGATCCTCGGCTCGGCGGCGATCGAGGGGCCGGTGATCTCCTGGGTCGCCGACCACCGCAAGCACCACACCTTCTCCGACGAACACGGCGACCCCCACAGCCCCCACGTCGACCACGGCGGTGGCTGGAAGGGAGCGATGAAGGGCCTCTTCCACGCCCACGTCGGCTGGATCTTCATCCACACCCAGCGCGGCAACAAGGAGCGCTTCGCGCCGGACCTGATCAAGGACCCGGTGATCAACTGGGTCGACCGCACCTTCATCTACTGGGCGATCCTCGGGCTGCTGCTGCCCTTCTTCCTCGGCTGGGCGATCGGCGGCTCCGTCTCCGCCGGGCTCACCGGCCTGCTCTGGGGCGGCCTCGTCCGCGTCTTCGTCCTCCACCACTTCACCTACAGCATCAACTCGCTCTGCCATACCTTCGGCAAGCGCGAATTCGAGACCACCGACGAGTCCCGCAACCTGGCGCTGATCGCGATCCCGACCCTCGGCGAGGCCTTCCACAACAGCCACCACGCCTTCCCGACCTCCGCCACCCACGGCCTCCGCTGGTACCAGGTCGACGTCTCCGCCCTGGTCATCGACGGGCTGGAGAAGGTCGGTCTCGCCTGGGACGTCGTGCGCGTCAGCCCCGAACGGATGGAGTCGAAGGCCGCTTAGGGGGCTTCGTCTGCTTCGTACCAGTCGATCCAGCTATTACAAGCCTGCGCGAGCGGCACCGTGCGGTGGGGTTCGGCCGGGACCGCGACCAGCTCCCCGAGGTAGGCCTTGCCGGTGTAGCCGCTGAGGCTCTGCAGGGTTGAGGCGTCCTCGGTGCTGACCGTGAAGCGGACGCTGCCGCCCTTGCTCTCGTAGCGGCCGGCGGGCCAGGGCTGGCCGTTGTTGCCGAGGCTGATCGTGTTCGGCCGCTGGCCGTCGAGTGCGGCCTTCAGCTCTTCGCTGAAGCCGGGCGCGGAGAGGGTGAGGTCGAAGGGGGAGAAGTACTGCAGCGAGAGGTTCCAGCTGCCGGCTGGGAGCCGCAAGGTCTGCGAGGTCTCGGCGCCGGTGCCGAGGATGCTGCCGGCGTCCCAGGCGTCTTTCTGGCCGATCACAGCGCCGGGGAAGAGGCCGGCGCGCCCTTTGGCGCCGAGGAGGATGCGGATCTCCGGCGCCTCACAGCCGGCGAAGGCGCCCGCCCCGGTCCCCTCGAGCAGGACGTGGCGATCCTCGGGGGTCGGGCCCGTTCGCTTCCAGAGCACGTAGGAGGGGGTGCTGGCGACGCGCCTGAAGTTCGGCGGCGCCTGGCTGTTCCAAGCGGCGCGGCCGGTGATCACGTAGGGGAAGCGGTCGAGCGTGCCGCGGGAGAAGGAGTCGAAGTCGATCGGGCTGTAGGCGTCGCCGGTGTCGAACGGCTTTTCCGGGTTGGGGGAGACGGCGTCGTCGGGGAACTCGACCAGCGGCACGTGGGTGTCGGCGCCGAGCAGCTGGTAGGCCGCGTAGCGGTCCTGGCCGGCGTAGAGGACCGGCTGGCCGTGCAGGATCGGCAGGAAGGCCTCGAGCTGGGAACCATGGCCGGCGGGGCCTACGGGGGCGTCTCTGAGGGCTAGGAAGCTGGAGTAGACGGCGCCGGCGATGAACGCCACTGCCAGAAGGGTCCATGCGATTTTTGCGAGGGGCCGGGGGAGGGGGGGGACCACGCGAATCAGA
>Ga0307314_10000270_pt1 | contig 11430 bp, 10 predicted proteins | sample ER_DNA_204_FD_194493 | JGI IMG/M metagenome (GOLD analysis project Ga0307314, IMG submission 194493) | Bulk soil microbial communities from the East River watershed near Crested Butte, Colorado, United States - ER_DNA_204 | ecosystem: Environmental > Terrestrial > Soil > Floodplain | place...
CAGGGTGTGCTCGAACTGAGCGCATCGGCTGCCGTCAGCGGTGAGCACGGTCCAGCCGTCGTCCCACATGTACCACGCGGCGCTGCCGAGGGTGATCATGGGCTCGATGGTGAAGGTCATCCCGGGTTTGATCACCGTGTCGTAAGCCGGCTCGTCATAGTGCGGGATGACCAGCCCGGAGTGGAAGGCAGTGTGGACGCCATGTCCGGTGTACTCGCGGACCACGCCGTAGCCGAAACGCCTGGCGTAGCTTTCGATCACCCGTCCGACCACATTGACCTGCCGTCCTGGCCTGACGGCCTTGATCGCGCGGACCAGCGCCTCGTGGCTGCGCTCGATCAGCAGGCGGCTCGCCTCGTCGATCTCGCCGCAGCAAAAGGTTGCACAGGTATCCCCATGTACACCGCCGACGTAGGCTGTGACGTCGATCTTGACGATGTCACCGGCCTGGAGTGGGCGGCCATCAGGGATGCCATGGCAGATAACCTCATTGACCGAGGTGCAGCACGACTTGGGAAACCCGCGATAGCCAAGCGTCGAGGGATACGCGCGGTGCTCGATCAGGAACTCATGAACCACTTGGTCAAGATCATCGGTGGTTACGCCGGGCTGGATCACGGCGGCGGCGGCATGCATAGCTTGTGCGGCGAGCCGGCTTGCGAGCCGCATTTTCTCGATGGTCTCCTCAGATTGGACGTCATCGCCGGTGTAGGGATCGGGCGCGAGCCTCCCCACATAATGCGGCCGAGGGATGCTGGCTGGCACCTCACGCGGTGCCGAGACGGTCGCGGGCTGGATGGTCACTTCGCGATCTTACGGGCCGGGAGCGCGACGGTGGGTCCAAGACGGCTCTTAGCGTCAGGAGTAACGTCAAAGCTGCTGGAAGTGTAGGGCCCGAAGGAGGGTGTGAGATGGCTGAGGGCGATTGGTGGTTTGATCTCAAGACCCATCAGGTGGTATCCGACAACAACGACACGAAGGTCACTGACCGGCTCGGTCCGTACAAGACTCGCGAGGATGCCGAACGCGCACTCGAACGGGTAGAAGAGCGCAACGAGGAGTACGACAACGACCCGCGCTGGAATGACGATCCCTGACTTCTACGCCTTGCGGGACGGAGATCTGTCGCACGCTAGGTGTGCTTTCCGGGTGATTGCGACGTCGCATTGTGGGAGTGATCACCAAAAGCTAGGTTGCGGCACCGCGTTGTCGGAGATTGCGCTCGTCGGCACAGCTGTGCTGATGCGGACCTTGGAGGCGTTGGTCACGGGTGTGATCCACACCGGTACGCCCAGTCCCAGGGCCTTAGCTGTCGCTTCCGCCCGCGTCAACGTCACAAGCACGGGAGGCGCTTCGTGGTCCTCGGCTAACCGAACGTCGAGACGCACCTCGAAGCCGACCCGGTTGAAGCGCTCGATTCGGCCCGGATACGCGTTGTCGAAGGGGTGGGTCTCGATCTCCAGGTCGTGCGGGCGTACCAGGTGACCGTCGAGTGTGGTTACCGGGCCGAGGAAGCTCATCACGAACTCCGACGTCGGATGATCATAAAGCTCATCAGGCGGGCCGACCTGCTCGATCCGTCCCTGGTTGATCACGACTATTTGGTCGGCCACGTCCAGTGCCTCTTCCTGATCATGGGTGACGAAGACCGTGGTGACATGTACTTCGTCGTGCAGCCGCCGTAGCCAGGCCCGCAGCTCTTTGCGGACGTTGGCGTCCAAGGCGCCGAACGGCTCGTCCAGCAATAGCACGCTAGGCTCGATCGCCAGTGCTCGAGCCAATGCCATGCGTTGCCGTTGGCCACCCGAAAGCTGAGCCGGCAACCGGTCGGCGAACTGCGACAAGTGCACGAGGTCGAGCAGTTCTGAAACGCGCGCGGCAATCTCCTTGCGCGGCCGCTTGCGAACCTTCAGCCCGAAGCCGACGTTGTTGGCAACGCTGAGATGCCGGAAGGCGGCGTAGTGCTGGAAAACGAAACCGACATTGCGTTTCTGCGCCGGCAATCCGGTGGCATCGACTCCCTGGATCTGCACAGACCCGCTGTCAGCGACCTCGAGACCGGCGATGATCCTCAACAGCGTCGACTTGCCCCCGCCACTCGGCCCAAGGAGAGCGGTGAGCTCGCCTGTCGCGATGTCGAGATCGATTTTGTCGAGCGCAACGAAGTCGCCGAATCTCTTGCCGACGCCTGCGATCTTGATGCTCATGGGGTCAGTCCCTTGCTGGGTCGAAGGCTGGTAATGATGATCAAGGCGAGCACTGCAATCAGGGCGAGAATGAAGGCTGCTGTGTATGCGGTGATCGAGTTCACCACCCCGAACTGCTGATATCGCTCCTCGACAAGCAGTGTTGCCGTTTGAGTGCGCATCGCCACGCCACCAGAGACGATCTTGACTGCCCCGAACTCACCCAGAGATCTAGCCAGGCTCAGCACGACGCCATAGAGCAGGGCCCATCGGATGGCAGGCAGGGTGATGCGACCGAAGGTCTGCAGGCTCGAAGCCCCGAGACTCCGGGCGGCCTGCTCCTGCTCGGTTCCGATCTCCTGCAGTACTGGCACGATCTCCCTGATCACCAGCGGCATACTGACGAATGCAGTGGCCATGATGATTCCAGGCGGTGCGTAGATGACCTGCAGTCCGGCCCGCTCCAGGCCGCCACCCAGCCAGCCGGTACGCCCGCTGTAAACCAGCACGAGTGCCAGGCCGACGACGATCGGTGAGATGGACAGTGGCACGTCCACCATCGCATTCAGCGCCCTGCGTCCTGGGAAGGTGTAGCGCACCAGCAGCAACGAGATGCCGACGCCGAAGATCGTGTTGATCACCACCGCCCACCACGCGGCCGAGAGCGTGAGCTCGAAGGCGAAGATCACTTCTGGCTGGCGCAGCGCGTTGATCACTGGTGCCAAACCGTTCGAGAAGGTCTTGGCTGCAACCAAGGCGACCGGCCAGATCACCAGGAAGAACAGGTATCCAACGACGATGAGCCGCAACGCCCAGCGCGTTAGTCGACGGGCAGCAGTGTCATGCATAGCGGGCGACCCTCCGCGAGATCAGATCGAGTGTGATGATCACGATCAGCGCGACGACAAGCAAGATCGAGGCCAGCGCTGCCGCCTCCGTCAGCTTGTCACCCTCGACGGAGGAAAGGATGCGCACTGACGCCACCTCGGTTGAGTAAGGCAAGTTGCCAGAAAGCAAGACCAATGATCCGTACTCACTGATTGCGCGGCAGAACGACAGCGCAGCTCCGGAGGTGATCGCCGGGGCCAGACTGGGAAGGATCACGAGCCGGAAGGTAGTGGACCGACGGGCGCCAAGCGATGCGGCGGCCTCCTCGACCTCTTGTTCAAGCTCAAGAAGTACCGGCTGCACGGTACGCACGATGAACGGCAGGGTGACGAACAAGAAGGCGAGGAACACCGCGATGCGCGTATTGGCCCAGTTCACGCCGAGCGGGCTCGACGGCCCGTACAGGCTGAGCAACACCAGGCCGGCAACGATGGTCGGCAGCGCAAAGGGGATGTCGATCACGACCTCGAGCAGTCGCTTGCCGACGAATTGATCACGGACCAACACCCACGCGATCGCCGTGCCCATGATGATGTTCACCCCGGTGACCAGCACGGCCTGGCCGACGGTCAATTTGAGTGCCGCCAGGGTCTGGGGGCTAGTCAAGGCATCCCAGTAGGCCTGCCAGCCGCCGGCAGAAGCCTGAACGAGCACTGCCGTCAGCGGGATCAGGACGAGCAGGCTGAACCAGGTCAGTGCAATACCGAGCCCAAGCCCGGATATCGGCGTAAGCGTGGTAGCACTCTTGGCGCGCGGCAGGCGGTGTCGATTGCGGGGGCCACCAACACTGGTGGCCCCCTCTGCTGCGGATGTGGGCGCGAGCTGCTGAGCCTCGACCGTTCCGGCGCTCGGTGTCACTGGGACCTGCCGGTCGCCTTCTGAATCGCGGGCACTAGGCCACCGTCGTCAAAGAACTTGGCATTCACGGCATCCCAGCCACCCAGGTCGCTGATCGTGAACAGCTTGGGCGGCACCGGGAATGGGCTAGCCGGGTTATTGGCGCCGACCACTTCGCCGATCGGAGTGGCTGCAATGACGGGCCGGAAGCCCTTCTTGACGAACTCCTCCTGGCCGGCCGTGCTGAGCACGAAATCGAGGTAAGCGTCGGCCTTGGGGTTGGCATCCTTGAGCACCGCGCCCGGGTTCTCGATCTTGATGGTGGCGTCGGGAAGGATGTAGTCGAAGTCTTCACCGGCTTGCCGCGCGAGGATGGCTTCGTTCTCGTAAGAGATCAACACGTTGGCCGCGCCTTGCAAGAAGGCGTTGGTGGCGTCGCGCCCGCTGCCAGGCAGCGCGGCCACATGATTGAAGAACTTGGTGAGGTATGCCTTCGCCTCAGCGTCGGTGCCGCCGTTCGCGATCACCTGCTGGTAGGCCGCCAGAATGTTCCACCGTGCAGAACCCGACGACGCGGGGTTCGGAGTAACGATCTTGACGCCCGGCTTGGTGAGGTCCGACCAGTCCTTGATGCCGAGCGGGTTGCCCTTCTGGACAACGATGACGACGGCAGAGTCAGACACAATGCCCTTGGTGGGCGCCGACTTCCAGTCTTCGGCAACCAACCCGGCCTTGACGAGTCGGGTCACATCACCTTCCAGTGAGAAGTTCACGTAGTCGGCCTTGAGGCCGTTCAGGACTGCCCGGCTTTGATCACCTGAGGGTCCGTATGACTCCTGCCAGGTGACGTCCTTGCCTTCCGGGGTCTCGGCAAACTTTTTCTGGATCGCGTTGTTGGCTTCCTTCGGTACCGCGTAGCCGACGAGGTGCAAAGTCGTTGTGCCGGCATCGTCCGGCGCTGTGGCTGCGCCGCCGACGCAACCGGTAAGCAGGGCAGTGCTGGCCGCTGCGATCAGTGCTGCCACGGCGCGTACGCGGGCGAGTTGGCGTATGGACATGTTTATCGCCTTCGGTCGAGAGGAAAATCCTCTATCTCTACTAGGTCGCTAGAGAATATAGAGATCCAGGGAGCCAAGGATGGCGCTTCACGATGTGAGACGTTCGAGTCAGCGAGCCGCGATCACCGGCAACTGGGATTGGGCAGCGGAAGCGCGGGTACGGACTTGACTAGGATTGCGCGTCACAACTGCCGGGCTGAGCTTAGGCTCGATGGCGAGAGGAGACCTTCGTGCTGGTTCAGGAGAAGCAAGGTTGGTCGCGGTGACGCGTCGTGTCACGGTCGGCTGCGAATTCGTGCACCAGTCCGGCATCGACATTCCCGCCGTGTTCCAGGTCGAGCCGCTGAGTGATCAGAAGGTTGACGTGATCGATGCTCGTTGGTCGCTGCAACCTGACCTGCCAACTCGTATCTACACCGACCTGTATGGCAATCCCTGCCGCCGTTTGATCGTCCCTGCCGGGCGCTCGGTGATCAGCTACCGGGCGAGTGTGGTGGTAGCTGATGCGGTGGAAGATGTCGACGAGGAAGCACCAGAGCTGACGCCCGATCAGCTGCCCGACGAGGTGTTGATCTATACGCTGCCCAGCCGCTTCTGTCTTCCAGATGTGTTGGGGGCCGAGGCATGGAACCGTTTCGGCAGCACGCCGCCCGGCTACCGCCGAGTGCAGGCGATTTGCGACTACGTGCACGGCCACCTGCAGTTCGAATATGGCGCGAGCAACCCGATGACCACAGCCGCTGATGCCCACACGACCGGTTACGGGGTTTGCCGGGACTTCACCCACCTGGCGGTGTCGTTCTGCCGCGCGCTGAACATTCCCGCTCGCTACGTTTTCGGTTACTTGCCAGAGATCGATATACCACCGCTTGATCTGCCGATGGATTTCGCGGCCTGGATGGAGGTCTATCTGGGTGATCGCTGGTGGACCTTCGATCCACGCAACAACAAGCGACGCAAGGGTCGGGTGCTCATCGGGCGTGGTCGCGATGCAGCCGATGTCGCGATGGCCACCACATTCGGCGCACCGCTACTTGAGTCCATGATCGTGATTTCGGAGGAAATCAGCCCGGATGCGGGCTGAGCCCTTCGTCAAGCTCAGGACAGCGCTTGTCGAAGGCGTCAGGGCACAGCAGCCCTAGCTCGCACGGAGGCCGTGAATGGTCGTGGCGAGCACAGTGTCTAGCTGGGCATTCCCGAGGGGCACCGCGCCGAAGAAGAACCCCCAGTTCTCGCCGTCGCGGACCACCAGGAAGATAACGTGATCTCCTTTGACTTGAAGGTCGGGCCGGTCGACGGTGATCTCAGTGTCGATCAGCCATCCGCTGCGACCGTCGATGCTCAGGCTTTCGCTTCGGATGTCGGTTCGGGTGGGCAGGTATGGGTTGTACATGTTCCCGGTGATGACGCATTGGGCCAGGCTCTCGACCGTGTTGCGTGGATCGTTGACGAAGCCGTCCTTGCCACGCAGCTGCCCGACTGCAAGCTGAGCGATCCAGGGCGGATTCTGGCTGACCACAACTGACTGCTGGAGTACGTCGTAGGCGAAGCTGAAGCGGGTCTCGATCGCCGCCGACTCGAAGGTTGGTTGCTCCTCGAACGACAAATTGCCCCCGTGTACGCGGCCGTCGATGGGATGAGCAGCCCGCAGAATTGGATTGCCCCTCGGGCAGCGCACCAGCGCCTTGGGAGTCGGCGTCGCCGAGGCCGATGTGGTGGGCGTTGCAGTCGGCGTGGGGGACGAGTCGTCCAGACCACTCGGCGTCGACGTGGGTGCCGAGGTGCTGACGACCTGCCGGAGGCCGCCCGCGAAGACCGTCGCAGCGACAACCGTCGTCAGCACGACGGCGAACACACCGATGATGACCGCAAGCCGGCGTTTTCGCGATGGACCGGCAGGCGATCCGCTCTCCGAAGGCGGTGTCGAGGCACCTTTGCCCGGCTGGGGCTGGTGAGGCAAGTCGGCGGTGACGGTCGACCACTGCCAGCCGTCCCAGTAGCGGAAGCTCCCAGGTGTCCCCGCGGGATCCGGGTACCAGCCGGGCGAGCCTTCGGGCATGGTCCGACTACCTGAGCAGCGGGCTCGACCGCACACACATGAGGCGGGGGAGCGGAGTCACCTCAGCGGCCCTCACGCCAGCCGTTGGTGATCGGCAACCGTCGATCGCGACCAAATGCCTTGAAGCTGATCTTGGTTCCCGGCGGATACTGCCGTCGCTTGTACTCCGCGCGATCGACCATTCGGATCACTCGATCCGCCAACTCGGGATCGAAGCCCATTGCCACGATCTCCTGGTGACCGGCGTCGCCTTCCACGTAGTCGTCCAAGACATCGTCAAGCAGCTCGTACGGAGGCAGCGAGTCGGTGTCCCTCTGTCCGGGTCGTAGTTCGGCGCTGGGCTCCTTGCTGATCGAGTTCTCCGGGATCGGTGGAGTTTTGCCCTGCTGCAATGCTTGCTCGTTTCGCCACCGGGCCAGCTTCCAGACCCACGTCTTCGGTACGTCCTTGATCGGCGCATAACCGCCGACCGCATCGCCGTAAATGGTGCTGTAGCCGACGGCCAGCTCGCTCTTGTTGCCACAGGCCAACACGATCGAGGGTGGATGCTGGTTGGACTCGGCCATCCAGATCACCGCGCGAATCCGGGCCTGCAGGTTTTCAGCCGCGATGCCGTCGAGATCAAGCATCTGGTGGAAGGCCTCAACGGCTGGGGCGATCGGCACCGTCATGAAATGCAGGCCGGTTCGTTCGGCAAGATCAGCGGCGTCGCTCTTGGAGTGTTCGGACGAGTAGGCGCTGGGATTGGAGATGCCGTATACGTGTTCTGCGCCCAGCGCGTCGCAGGCCAATGTCGCCACCAGCGTTGAGTCGATGCCGCCCGACAGTCCGAGATAGACCCGCTCGATCCCGTTCTTGTGGCAGTAGTCCCGTAACCCCATAACGAGGGCGAGATAGACCTCAGCCATTGCCTCGAGCGGGCGCGCGACCGTCGGCGTGATCAAGTCGACCGGCTCGTCTCCGGCATCGGAGATGTGGTGCCGGATAATGATCATGCCGCTCTGTCCGGGCTCCGCGGGAACTGTGTCTGTTGCGAGTTGGCTCTGCAGCTCGGCGGTGCCGCGCGCCAAATCAAGATCGGCAACTATCAGATCCTCGACAAATTGCAGCGCGCGGACCATGATCGTGCCGGCTTCGTCGGCGATCATGGTGTCGCCGTCGAAAACGAGCTCGTCTTGACCGCCGACCAGGTTCACGTAGGCCAGCGGGCAGCCCGCCTCCCGGGCGCGTCGGGTGACCAAGCCGCCGCGTACGTCATCCTTGTCGCGCTCGTAAGGGCTGGCATTGATCACGGCGAGCAGACCAGCGCCCGCCTCGGCGGTCGCGGCCACAGGTCCGCCGTCCTGCCACAAGTCTTCGCAGATCGCGAGGGCCACGTCGGCGCCGCGAATGCGCAGCACGTGAAGTTCATTGCCAGGCTTGAAATAACGGAACTCGTCGAACACGCCGTAGTTGGGTAGATGGTGCTTGGCGTAGGAGCAGACGACCTCACCCTGGTACAGCACGGCGGCGGAGTTTTGTGGGTGCCCGCCCTTGGCATGGTCGGGCTCGTTGGTGCGGTCCAGGTATCCCACCACCACAACAAGGTCACCAAGTCCGGCATCAGCAAGACGGGCGGCAAGGCGATTGATCGAGGTCCGGGATGCCTCGACGAAGCTGCGTCGCAGTGCTAGATCCTCGACCGGGTAGCCGGTGAGCATCATTTCGGGGAACAGCACGAGGTGAGCGCCGGCGTCGGCGGCTTGCTTCGACCAGTCCATCACAAGATCGGCATTGGCCGAGATATCACCGACGGTGGCGTTGACCTGGGCCATGGCGATCCGTAGATGGGGCACGCCACGAGACTACGACGCGAAGGTAGGGCCTTTCACCCCTGAATTTCCATCCCTGGTGTGAACGCTATCGCCCGAAAATGACCTGATGGGGGCCGCCAGCGTCGGGTTTTCAGGGCGAGCCAGGATTGGGTTGTAGCCCGTAACTCTGTTGTTACATTCTGGACGGCAGACTTGGCCGGGTGGACAAGCAGACCGAGTTTGTATTGCGGGCGATTGAAGAGCGTGATGTGCGATTCGTCCGTATGTGGTTCACCGATGTTCTTGGCTTCCTGAAGTCGGTCGCGGTCGCGCCCGCTGAGCTCGAGGGAGCTTTCGCCGAGGGCATGGGTTTCGACGGCTCGGCGATCGAGGGCTTCGCCCGGGTTTATGAGTCCGACATGCTTGCCCATCCTGACCCAGCGACCTTCCAAGTGCTGCCGTGGCGTGACACCAGCCCAGCCACAGCGCGGATGTTCTGTGACATCACGATGCCTGACGGCTCGCCCTCCTACGCCGATCCCCGGTATGTGCTGAAGCGCGCGCTCAAAAAGGCCGCCGATCTCGGCTTCACCTTCTACACCCACCCGGAAGTGGAATTCTTCCTCTTCAAGAACCCGATCAAGCCGGGGAAGCCGCCCATTCCTGTTGATCAGTCGGGCTACTTCGACCACACCCCGCAGAGCTTGGGAAGGGACTTCCGGCGCAGCGCGATCACGATGCTTGAGCAGATGGGTATTTCCGTCGAGTACTCCCATCACGAGGGCGGTCCGGGTCAGCAGGAAATTGATCTTCGTTACGCCGACGCGCTCTCCACTGCCGACAATTTGATGACCTTCCGCGTTGTAGTCAAGGAAGTTGCGCTGTCTCAGGGCATTCACGCCTCATTCATGCCCAAGCCGTTCACCGAGCACCCAGGCTCCGGCATGCACACCCACATGTCGCTCTTCGAGGGCGACACCAATGCCTTCTATGACGCCAGCGCCGAACATCATCTGTCCAAGGTTGGGCGCTTCTTCATCGCCGGCCTCCTGCGGCATGCGGCCGAGATCACTGCGGTAACCAACCAGTGGACCAACTCCTACAAGCGGCTGGCCGGCGGCGGCGAGGCGCCCAGCTATATCTGCTGGGGTCGTAATAACCGCTCGGCACTTGTCCGAGTGCCGATGTACAAGCCCAACAAGGGATCCTCGGCTCGGATCGAGCTGCGCTCGATCGACTCGGCTGCCAATCCCTATCTGGCGTTTGCGCTCATGCTGGCGGCTGGCCTGGCTGGAATCGAGGGGGCGTACGAGCTGCCCGAAGGCGCCGAAGACGACGTCTGGTCCCTCACCGAACGGGAACGACAGGCGCTGGGGATTTCACCGCTGCCGCGCAATCTGGACGAGGCCATCCACACCATGGAGCGTTCTGATCTTGTCGCCGAGACACTCGGTGAGCACGTCTTCGATTTCTTCCTTCGTAACAAGCGTGCGGAGTTCGAGGAGTACCGCAGGCAGGTGACGCCGCTAGAGCTCACCCGGCTATTACCGGTCCTCTGACCACGCTGACCAACCGGCCAAGCTGACACTCGTTTAGAGGTAAACCCGGCGCTCCGGAGCCGCTTCGCCGCAGGGGCAGGACTGGTCGGGACGGTCAGGATCGATTATGGTTCCGCACTTCGGACACCGCTGCAACTGGGGATTGAGGTGATCGGGAACCCATACTCCAGTATGCCAGGCGGCGCCGAAGTCGGTCTGGAATAGCTGTCGCACCGCGGCCTTGTGCCGAGCGCTTGATCTGAGCTGCCGGACGGTTTCGGGATGATCCCAGAGGGTGAGGGTGTAAAGCCGTTCCGAGATGACGGTCCCCATCCAGCCGATGAAACCGGGCATCCCCGCTGCCATCTCAGCAGCGATTGCCCGGCTCTGCTCCTTCACGTCCTCGCCTTCCGACTCGGACCGGACATCGATCCAGGTCAGGCTGAGTGCGCCAGGGACACTCGTGTTGGCAGAGCGGAAGCGCGTGGAGGTGCCGAACGCCACGGATCCGACATTGGCCGGCTGCACGGTGACCTGTACGCCGAGCTGCTCGAGGAAGGTCCGCTGGTCGAAGTAGCCCTCGACGGAGAGCAGTCCCTCCTCACCAAGGGTGATGACGTCGATTCCGGGCAGCCTGATACGCGCCTCGGTCGGCGGCAGCCCGTTGAACGGCCCGGACTGCGTACCCGTCATCGTCCACTGAGCAACGACGCACGGTTCGTCGACCGCGGCCACATGCAGTTCAAAGCCCAGATCGGGAAAGGCGTCGAAGAGCTGGGAGGCGTACGCGGTGATGCCTGGCGGGGGCAGCTGGCCCGATACCGGATCCGCATAACCGCCGCTCGAATCGAAGCAGGCGGCAATGGCGTCGCCGTCGTGTGCGTTCCACGCGTCGAAGTAACGCTGGACCGGCTCGAGCACCTTCATCGATCCTCCTCAGGGAAAGGTGCGGTGGTCTCGCTGCGCCGCACTCTTGTAGGAGGGTAGGGAGTTCGGACGTCCGGTTCCCAGGTCGAGGTCACGTCTGCGGATGTGGTGTTTGATCCGGTCTCCGCGTGATCTTGGTTGGAA
>Ga0307314_10000280_pt1 | contig 11235 bp, 4 predicted proteins | sample ER_DNA_204_FD_194493 | JGI IMG/M metagenome (GOLD analysis project Ga0307314, IMG submission 194493) | Bulk soil microbial communities from the East River watershed near Crested Butte, Colorado, United States - ER_DNA_204 | ecosystem: Environmental > Terrestrial > Soil > Floodplain | place: USA...
CGCCGGCGCCAAGCCACCCCCCGGCATGGGCACCTCCACCCCCGAGCAGGTCGGGGCCGCGACCGTCAAGGCGATCGAGCGCAACAAGGTGGAGGTAACTGTTGCCCCCCTCCCACAACGAGCGGGAGCCCACTTGGCCCTCGTCAGCCCTTCCCTAAGCGTGAAAGCCCAAAGCGGCAGCGCGGGCCAAAAGGCCGCCAAAGACATCGCCTCCGGGCATTCAGCCGACAAGCGCTGATCAGGCGAGCCGGACCCCTCTCGAACGGGCGGATACTCAAAAAGCCGGCCTAATTAGGCCGGCTTTTGTCCGGGCGAGAGGGGTCCGGCTCGCCCCCACCGCCCGTTTCCTAGGATGAACCCGTGACCACCAACTCCTTCGACGCCAAATCAACCCTCACCGTAGGCGGCAAAGACTTCGAGATCTACCGCCTCGACGCGCTCCAGGACCGCTTCGACGTCGCCCGCCTCCCCTACTCGATCAAGGTCCTGCTGGAGAACGTCCTGCGGCTCGAGGACGGCACCTCGGTCAGCGCCGCCGACGTCGAGGCGATCGCCTCCTGGGACGCCGCCGCGACGCCCAGCGCCGAGATCCCCTTCCAGCCCGCCCGCGTCCTCATGCAGGACTTCACCGGCGTCCCCGCCGTCGTCGACCTGGCGGCGATGCGCGACGCGATGGAGGAGATCGGCGGCGACCCCGCCGCGATCAACCCGCTGGTCGACGTCGACCTGGTTATCGACCACTCGGTCCAGGTCGACGCCTTCGGCAACGAGCGCGCCTTCGCTGTCAACGCCGAGCACGACTTCGATCGCAACCGCGAGCGCTACTCGTTCCTCAAGTGGGGGCAGCAGTCCTTCGACAACTTCCGCGTCGTCCCGCCGGCGACCGGGATCTGCCACCAGGTCAACCTCGAGTACCTCTCCCAGGTCGTCTACAGCCGCGACAACGGCAGCGCCCTGCAGGCCTACCCCGACACCCTCGTCGGCACCGACTCGCACACGACCATGGTCAACGGGCTCGGCGTCCTCGGCTGGGGCGTCGGTGGAATCGAGGCCGAGGCGGCGATGCTGGGGCAGCCGATCTCGATGCTGCTGCCGCAGGTGGTCGGCTTCAAGCTCTCCGGCGAGCTGCCGGAGGGGGCGACCGCGACCGACCTCGTCCTCACCGTGACCGAGATGCTGCGCCAGCGCGGCGTCGTCTCCAAGTTCGTCGAGTTCTTCGGGCCGGGCCTGCCGACCCTGGGCCTCGCCGACCGCGCCACGCTCGGCAACATGTCGCCGGAGTTCGGCTCGACCTGCGCGATCTTCCCGGTCGACGCCGAGACCCTGCGCTACCTCGACCTCACCGGCCGCCCGACGGAGACGATCGAGCTGGTCGACGCCTATGCGCGCGAGCAGGGAATGTTCCATGACGCGGGCCATGACGAGTCGACCCCGGATCCGGTCTTCTCCGACCTGCTCGAGCTCGACCTCGGCGACGTCGAACCGAGCCTGGCCGGCCCGAAACGGCCGCAGGACCGGGTGCCGCTGGCGCAGGCGAAGGAGGCCTTCCTCGAGGCGATGGGCGAGTTCGACCCCGACGCCGCCGTGCAGATGGGCAACGGCCGCGACGAGGCGATCGAAGAGTCGTTCCCGGCCTCGGACCCGCCCGCCGAGGACCACGACGACGAGGAGGGCAAGCCGCGGCAGGCGGTGAGCGCGACGGCGACGGCGCCGAAGCGCACCGAGGACGCGATCGCGGTCACGCTCGCCGACGGGACCGAGACCGAGCTCGACCACGGCCGCGTCGTCATCGCCGCGATCACCAGCTGCACCAACACCTCCAACCCGAGCGTGATGGTCGGCGCCGGCCTGCTCGCCCGCAACGCGGTCGAACGGGGCCTGCAGCGCAAGCCCTGGGTGAAGACCTCGCTCGCCCCCGGCTCCACCGTCGTCACCGAGTACCTCGACCGGGCGGGCCTGACGCAGTACCTGGACGCGCTCCAGTTCAACCTGGTCGGTTACGGGTGCACCACCTGCATCGGCAACTCGGGGCCGCTGGCGCCGGAGATCTCGGAGGCGATCGCCGCCAAGGACCTCGCCGTCTGCTCGGTGCTCTCCGGCAACCGCAACTTCGAGGGGCGGATCAACCAGGACGTGAAGGCGAACTACCTGGCGAGCCCGCCGCTGGTGGTCGCCTACGCGCTCGCCGGGCGGATGGACATCGACCTCGCCGCCGAGCCGTTGGGCGAGGACCAGGATGGAGCGCCCGTATTTCTGCGCGACCTCTGGCCCGACGCCGAGGAGGTCAAGCAGGTGGTCGGGAACGCGGTCCAGTCGGAGATGTTCAGGCGCAACTACGCCGAGGTCTTCTCCGGCGACGAGATGTGGAACGCGGTCGACGTCCCCTCCGGCGATCGCTACACCTGGCCCGACTCGACCTACGTCCGCCGACCCAGCTTCTTCGAGCAGATGCCGGCGGAGGCGCCGGGCGTCGCTCCGATCTCCGGCGCTCGCGCCCTCGCCCTGCTCGGCGACTCGATCACCACCGACCACATCTCTCCCGCCGGCGCGATCAAACGCGACAGCCCCGCCGGTCGCTGGCTGACCGAGCAGGGGGTCGATGTGAAGGACTTCAACTCCTACGGCTCGCGGCGCGGCAACCACGAGGTGATGATCCGCGGCACCTTCGCCAACATCCGCCTCCGCAACCAGCTGGTCGAGCGCGCCGGCGGCTACACCCGCCACTTCCCCGACGGCGAGGAGACGACGATCTACGACGCCGCGATGCGCTACGCAGCCGAAAACGTGCCCCTCGTCGTCCTGGCCGGCAAGGAGTACGGCTCGGGTTCCTCGCGCGACTGGGCCGCGAAGGGGACGAAGCTGCTGGGGGTGCGGGCGGTGCTCGCCGAGAGCTACGAGCGCATCCACCGCTCCAACCTGATCGGGATGGGGGTGCTGCCGCTGCAGTTCGCCGCCGGCGAGAACGCCGAGTCGCTCGGCTTGACCGGGGCCGAGAGCTTCGACGTCGCCGACCTCGAAGAAGGGCGGGCGAAGAGCGTGGCCGTCACCGCCCGCAGCGACGACGGGGAAGAGAAGACCTTCGAGGCGACGGTCCGGCTCGACACCCCGAACGAGGTCACCTACTTCGTAAACGGTGGCATCTTGCAGACGGTGTTGCGGAAGCTAAAAGGGTAGGCGCAGCGGGGCCGCGGGAGGCAGGGGGGTCCGCGCGACCCACACTGCACCTGCGCGTCGGTAGCCAGGGAGGGATGCCGACGCGGCCGTTCCCCCTGGCGGGACTGCCCTGAGGAACAGTCAGCGTTTAGCTATACAGGCTGGACCAACCCCGGTCAAGCGGAATCAAGCGCTTTGGGGGCGATTCCCCAGCCTTTGCGCTCGATCAGCTCGATCCCGATCACGCTGCCGACCGGGCCGACCGGGGTGAGGGTCGCCGCCAGCAGGGTGTAGGGGGCCTGCTTGCGGATGCAGGCGACCCAGATCACCACGCAGAGGGCGATGAAGCCGAGCCCGTGCGCCCAGCCGAAGAGCATCGTCTCCGTTTCGAACCCCGGCAACAGCCAGAACGCGATCAGCCCCGCGAAGATCGCCAGCTCCACCCAGGAGAAGCGCTTGACCCAGACGAAGAGCGCTCCCGGGACGGGCTTCTCGAACGGCTTCCGCGCCACCGGCTCAGGTTCCGGGCGTCAGCGCGGTGAGCACGATCCGCTCCTGCTCGCGCGCATGGGCGCCGGAGTAACCCTCGCCGGGGCTGGCCCGCCCCTGGCGGCCGATGTAGGTGAGGGTGACACCCTCGGGCAGGATGTCGGGCATCCGCCGCGACATCACCTTCCAGGCGCCCATGTTGCGCGGCTCCTCCTGGACCCAGGCGATCTCCTTCAGGTTCCGGTAGGAGCCGATCACCCGCTCCAGCTGTTCCTTCGCGAACGGGTAGAGGACCTCGACCCGGGCGATGGCGACGTTCTCGGCCGCCTGCCGCCGCTCGTTGTCATCCATGTCGAAGTAGACCTTGCCGGTGCAGAGCACCAGTCGTTCGACCTTGTCCCGACGCTCGGCCGCGGTCGGATCGTCGAGGATGAATCGCAGTTCTCCGTCCGTCAGTTCCGCGAGCGTGGTGGCTGCCCGCTCCAGTCGCAGCAGCCCCTTCGGGGTGAAGACGATCAGCGGCCGCGGCTTCTTGATCAGCGCCTGGCGGCGCAGCAGGTGGAAGTACTGCCCGGCCGTGGTCGGGTTGGCGATGCGGATGTTGCCCTCGGCGCCGAGCGCGAGGAAGCGCTCGATCCGGGCGCTGGAATGCTCGGGGCCGGAGCCCTCGTACCCGTGCGGGAGCAGCAGGGTGAGGCGGCTCGTCTGTCCCCACTTCGACTCGCCGGAGACGATGAAGCTGTCGATGATCACCTGGGCGGCGTTGGCGAAGTCGCCGAACTGGGCCTCCCAGAGAACAAGGGCGCTCGGGCTGGCCGCCGAGTAGCCGTACTCGAAGCCGAGGCAGGCGATCTCCGAGAGCGGGCTGTTGTAGAGCTCGAAGGGGGCGGAGGCGTCCTCCAGGTTCTGCATCGGCGTGTACTTGAGGCCGGTGTTCTCGTCGTGGAGGACGAGGTGGCGGTGGGAGAAGGTGCCGCGCTCGGTGTCCTGGCCGGTGAGGCGGATGTGGACGCCCTCGGTCAGCAGGGTCCCGAAGGCGAGCGCCTCCGCCTGCCCGAAGTCGATCCCGCCCTTCTCGAGCGCCTCGGTCCGCCGCGAGAGCGGACGCCGCAGCTTGCGGTGGACGTTGAAGCCTTCCGGCGTCCTCAGCAGCGCCTCGTTGATCGCCCGCAGCTTCTCCGCCTCGACGGCGGTGTGGACCGGGGGGCTGGCGGTGCGGTCGAGCAGTTCGCCGGTCTGGGTGGTGCCGGTGACGGTCGGGTCCTCGTACTCGCCCGCCTCCATCTTCTGCCGCAGCCCCTTCAGCGCCCCCGACATCTCGCTGTGGCGCTCGTCGGAGGTTTTCCCGACCTCCTCGGCCGAGACCGTCCCCTCTTCGATCAGCTTCTCCGAGTAGATCTCCGAGACGGGCGGGTGCGACTTGATCTTCGCCGCCATCGTCGGCTGCGTGTAGGCGGGCTCGTCGGTCTCGTTGTGGCCGAAGCGGCGGTAGCCGATCACGTCGATGACGACGTCGCGGCACCAGCGCTCGCGGTAGGCCATCGCCAGCCGCACCGCGCCCACGCACGCCTCGACGTCGTCGGCGTTGACGTGGATGATCGGGACGTTGAACCCCTTCGCCATGTCGGCGGCGTAGGGGGTCGAGCGCGCCTCGTCCGGGTCGGTGGTGAAGCCGACCTGGTTGTTCTGGATCACGTGGATCGTGCCGCCGGTCGTGTAGCCGGGCAGCGACTGCAGGTTGAGCGTCTCGGCGACCACGCCCTGGGCGGGGAAGGCGGCGTCGCCGTGCAGGAGCACCGGCACCGCCCGCTTGAAGTCGTGGGTCAGCTCCGGCCCCTCGAAGTCCTGCTGGAGGAAGCGGGTGCCGCCGGTGACGACCGGGTCGACGAACTCGAGGTGGCTCGGGTTGGGGTAGAGGCGGACCGAGATCTTCTCCCCGTCGGCGGTCTCGTAGACCCCGCGGTGGCCGTAGTGGTACTTGACGTCGCCGGTGCCGCCGTGGGGGATCGCGGCGACGGCCTTGACCGCCTCGATCTGCTTCGAGCCCTCGAACTCGGCGAGGATCGACTCGACCGAGCGCCCGAGGTTGTGGGCGAGGACGCTGAGGCGGCCGCGGTGGGCCATCCCGAAGACGACCTCCTCGGCCCCGGCGCGCTGGGAGAGGTTGACGACTTCGTCGAGCATCGGCACGACCGCGTCGAGCCCCTCGATCGAGAACATCTTCTGCCCCAAATACGCTTTCTCGAGGAAGCGCTCGAACTGGAAGACGTCGATCAGCCGGTTCAGCAGGCGCTTCTTCTCCTCGTCGGTGAGCGGCTGGCGGTGCGCCCCCGTCTCGATCATCTCCCGCAGCCAGATCCGCTGTTGGTGGGAGGAGAGGTGCTCGACCTGGTAGCCGATCGTGCCGCAGTAGGCGTCGCGCATCCGCGGCAGCGCCTCCAGCAGGGTTTCGCCGGGTACGCCGATGCGGAGGATCGAGGCGGGGATCCGCTCCATCAGCTCCGGGGTGAGGTTGACGTTCTCGGGCTGCAGCGCCGGGTCGCCCTTCGGCTCGGAGCCGAGCGGGTCGAGCTGCGCGGCGAGGTGGCCGTGGGTGCGGTAGGCCTTCAACAGCGAGGTCGCGGCCTGGACCGCCTGCAGCAGCTCTTCGTCGATCTGGCCCGGCGCCGTGGTCACCTCGGCGGCCGGCGCGGCGGCGGTCAGCGGCGGCGCCGAGGCGGAGGCGGGGTGGGCGGTGCTGACGACCGAGGCCTCGAAGCCGAGGTCCCTGGCGACGTTCTCGTAGAACTCGTCCTCGCCCTGCAGCAGTTCCTCGATCCGGCGCAGGAAGGCGCCCGACTCGGCCCCCTGGATCACCCGGTGGTCGTAGGTCGAGGTCAGCGTCATCACTTTGCTGACGCCGAGCTGCTTCAACCGTTCCGGCGAAGCGTGCTTCCACTCCGGCGGGTAGGCGATCGAGCCGGTGGCGATGATCGCGCTCTGGCCGGAGAGCAGGCGCGGCACCGAGGCCATGGTCCCGATCCCGCCCGGGTTGGTGAGGGAGACGTTGGTCCCCTGGAAGTCGTCGGCCGAGAGCTTGTTTTCGCGCGTCCTCGCGATCAGCTCTTCGTAGTTGGAGTGGAAGCCGGTGAAGTCGAGCCCGTCGGCGCCCTTGATCGCCGGGACCATGAGGCTGTGGGAGCCGTCCTTTTTCTCCACGTCGACGGCGATCCCGAGGTTGACCGGGCTGCCCTCGATCGCGAACGGCTTGCCGTCCTCCTCGGCGAAGACCCGGGTCATCACCGGGAAGTCCTTGGCCGCCTCGACGATCGCCCAGGCGACGAGGTGGGTGAAGGACACCTTCAGCCCGCGCTCCTTCAGCACCGAGTTGATCGCCTTCCGCTTCGCGTCCAGCGTGTCCACCGCGATCGTCCGGAACGACGTGGCGGTCGGAACGGCCCGGCTCTCATCCATTGCGTTGGCGAGCATCGCCGCAGCCCCACGAAGCTGCTTCGCCTCCCCCTTCGCAGCAACAGCTCCATTCCCGCCACCGTCCGCAGCCAGCACGTCCTCTTTGGTCACCTTCGCGCCCGGTCCCGAACCACTAACCGAAGCAAGATCAACGCCGGTCGCTTCAGCAACCCTCCGCGCCACCGGCGTTGCACGCACATCAGCCGCGCCGTTGCCCGACCCACCGTTAGAGGTGGCGGTTTTCTCAGCCGTATCTCCCGCGGGTGGCGACGATTCCGAGGACTCTCCCGCCAGGGAGAGCCCGGGATCGGAGACAGGACCCGCGGGCCTACCGCCCTGTCCCTCGCCGTTCCCTCCACCAGCTTCCATCTCAGCCAGCGGCGCCCCCACAGGCACCTCGTCGTCCACCTGCGCAACCAGTTTCGTGATCACCCCGTCCATCGGCGCCGGCACCTCGGCGTCGACCTTGTCGGTGGAGACCTCGACCACGGTGTCGCCCTCGCTGACCGCGTCGCCCTCGGCGACGTGCCACTCGAGGACGATCCCCTCGGTCACCGACTCGCCCATCTCGGGCATCGTGATCTGGACGGTGGCCGTCTCTGGCATCTCTGGCTTCAGTCTAGGGGAGCGGGTTTACCGGAGCCCTCATCGAGATACCCTGGTACCCGATGAGCTACTTCGTCACCGGCGCGACCGGGTTCATCGGTCGCAATCTCGTCCAGAAACTGCTCCAGCGCGAGGGCACGATCTACGCCCTGGTGCGGGCCGGGTCGCGGGGACGGCTGGAGGAGCTGCGGACCAGCTTCGGCGCCGACGGGGCGCGGATCGTGCCGATCACCGGCGACCTCTCCCAGCCCGGGCTCGGCGTCTCCGAGGAGGACCTGCTGACGATGGGGGGCGAGGTCGACCACTTCTTCCACCTCGCCGCGATCTACGACCTCACCGCCGACGCCGAAGCGCAGGAGATCGCGAACGTCGAGGGGACGCGGCATGCAATCGAGCTCGCGGGCGCGCTCGCGGCCGGCTGCTTCCACCAGGTCAGCTCGATCGCCGCCGCCGGCCTCTACAGGGGCGTCTGGACCGAGGACATGTTCGACGAGGCCGAAAAGCTCGACAACAACCCCTACTTCCGCACCAAGCACGAGTCCGAGCGGCTGGTCCGCGACGAGTGCCAGCGGCCCTGGCGGGTCTACCGGCCGGGGATCGTGGTCGGCGACTCGAAGACGGGGGAGATCGACAAGATCGACGGCCCCTACTTCATGTTCAAGACCCTGCAGCGGCTGCGGCGGGTGGCGCCGAGCTGGATGCCGTTCCTCGGCTTCGAAGGCGGCGAGATCAACATCGTCCCGGTCGACTACGTCGCCGCGGCGATCGACCACATCGCCCACAAGCCGCGGCTGAACGGGCGCGCCTTCCACCTCACCGATCCCAATCCGCACACCGCCGGCGAGGTGATGAACATCTTCGCCAAGGCCGCCGACGCGCCGCAGATGGCGGTCCGGGTCGGCACCGACGTGACCGAGCCGGCGACGGAGGCGGTGCGGACGGCGCTGAAGCTGTTCCCGCCGGCGCGGCGGGCGGCGAAGGTGGCGCTGGGCCAGCTGGGGATGCCGCCGGAGGTCCTCGGCTACGTCGACTACCCGACCACCTTCGACTCGACCAAAACCCGGAAAGCGCTGAAAGGCTCCGGCATCGAGGTGCCGCCGCTGGAGTCCTACGCGACCCGGGTCTGGGACTACTGGGAGCGCAACCTCGATCCCGACCTCTTCAAGGACCGCTCGCTCTCGGCGGCGGTGCGGGGCAAAGTCGTGCTGATCACCGGCGCTTCTTCGGGGATCGGCAAGGCGACCGCGGTCAAGGTCGCCGACGCCGGCGCCACGGTGCTGCTCGTCGCCCGCTCGCTCGACAAGCTCGAGGAGACCAAAGAGGAGATCGTCGCCGCGGGCGGCACCGCCCACATCCACCAGTGCGACCTCTCCGACATCGAGGACATCGAGCGGATGGCCGAGGAGGTGCTGACCTACCACGGCCACGTCGACATCCTCGTCAACAATGCCGGCCGCTCGATCCGCCGCTCGATCGCACTCTCCTACGACCGCTACCACGACTTCGAGCGCACGATCCAGCTCAACTACTTGGGCGCGGTGCGGCTGATCCTGGCGCTGCTGCCGGCGATGCGCGGCCGCAAGCAGGGCCACATCATCAACATCAGCTCGATCGGGACGCAGACGAACCCGCCGCGGTTCTCCGCCTACGTCGCCTCGAAGGCGGCACTGGACGCGTTCAGCCGGGTGATCGCCTCCGAGGTGGTCGACGACAACGTCCACCTGACCACGATCAACATGCCGCTGGTGCGGACGCCGATGATCGCGCCGACGCGGATGTACGACATGTTCCCGGCGATCACGCCAGAGGAGGCGGCCGAGATGATCGCCAAGGCGATGATCCGGCGGCCGAAGAAGGTCGCGACCCGCCTCGGCAACTTCGGCGAGCTGATGTACGCGGTGGCACCGAAAGCCAGCGACTCGATCCTCAACACGGCCTACAAGCTGTTCCCGGATTCGCAGGCGGCCAAGGGGAAGAAAGAGGAGGCGCGGGACAAGCCGCCCTCGACCGAGGCCGTTGCGTTCGCTCATCTCATGAAAGGCGTTCACTGGTAGGTGGGTCCTGGGGATGCCCTCCCCGGACACATCTCGCTATGGCTCGATGTTGAGTGTCCTGGGAGGGCATCCCCAGGACCCTTCCGACAGGTATAGGTTGGGCCGATGGCGGCTGGGCGCAGGCTCAAGCATTGGGGTTGGGGATATGAGGACCAAGCGCCTACGGCGAACCAGCTGAGGGAGGCTGGGGAAGGGATCCGGGCTCGGTTTGGGTTCGGGGGTGAGGTGGAGAAGCCGGTGCCTCTGGAGGAGGTGGAGCTGCGGAAGCCGCGGCTGAAGAGGCCGAGCGGGTTCGGGGACCTGTTTTCCGACGATCACTACGAGCGGACCGCGCACGCCTTGGGGAAGGCTTACCGGGACGTGGTGCGGGGGTTCCATGGGCGGTTCGAGAACCCGCCGGACCTTGTCGCCTTCCCGCGCGACGAGTCGGAGATCGAGGCGGTGTTGAGCTGGGCCGAGACCGAGGGGGCGGCGGTGATTCCGTTCGGCGGCGGGACCAGCGTCGTCGGCGGGGTCGAGCCGCGAGTGGAGGGGCCGGTGGTCTCGCTCGATCTGCGGAGGTTGGATCGGGTGCTGGAGGTCGATCCGATCTCGCTGGCGGCGCGGATCCAGGCGGGGGCCCTGGGGCCGGGGCTCGAGGACCAGCTGCGCGAGCACGGGCTGACGTTGCGCCACTTCCCCCAGTCCTTCGAGTACTCGACGCTCGGCGGCTGGATCGCGACCCGCGCCGGCGGGCACTTCGCGACGCTGGAGACGCACATCGACGACCTCGTCGAGTCGGTGCGGGCGATCACCCCGCGCGGGACCTGGGAGAGCCGGCGGCTGCCGGGCTCCGGCGCCGGCCCTTCGCCCGACCGCCTGCTGATCGGCTCCGAGGGGATCCTCGGGGTGATCGCCGAGGCCTGGGTGCGGGTGCGCCCGCGGCCCGAGTTCAAGTCGTCGGTCAGCGTCGAGTTCGGGGAGTTCAAGCAGGCCGCCGAAGCCGTGCGCGCGATCGCCCAGTCCGGCCTCTACCCCGCCAACTGCCGCCTCCTCGACGCCGCCGAGGCCGAGCTGACCGGTGCCGGCGACGGCAGCGCCCACCTCCTGATCCTCGGCTTCGAGTCCGCCGACCACCCCGTTGACGCCTCGATGGACAGAGCGCTTGAGATCGCCCGCGGCCACAGCGGTATTCCCGGCGTCGTTCGTAGCTCTGGTGACTCCGGCGACGCGGTTGGGCAGTGGCGCGGGGCGTTCCTGCTGGCGCCCTACCTGCGGGACACCTTCGTCGCCTGCGGGGTGCTCTCGGAGACCTTCGAGACGGCGATCACCTGGGACCGCTTCGAAGAGTTCCATGCGACGGTGATGGAGACGGCGCGGCGGGCGACGGCGGAGGTCTGCGGCGCCCCCGCCGACGGCCCGGGCTCGCCGCGGGTCAGCTGCCGCCTCACCCACGTCTACCCCGACGGGGCCGCGCCCTACTTCACCGTCCTCGCCTCCGCGA
>Ga0307314_10000284_pt1 | contig 11212 bp, 9 predicted proteins | sample ER_DNA_204_FD_194493 | JGI IMG/M metagenome (GOLD analysis project Ga0307314, IMG submission 194493) | Bulk soil microbial communities from the East River watershed near Crested Butte, Colorado, United States - ER_DNA_204 | ecosystem: Environmental > Terrestrial > Soil > Floodplain | place: USA...
GAGCATGGATGATGCGAGCCAATCCATTCAGGCACATCTCGACGGGGTCACTCCCGAGAAACGGCGTCGCGACGCTCAGACGCTGCTCGAGCTGATGAGTCGCGTGACGGGTGAGACTCCGCGACTGTGGGGCAGCATTGTCGGCTTCGGCCAGTACCACTACAAGTACGAGAGTGGCCGCCAGGGCGATGCTCCGGCGGCCGCCTTCGCGCCGCGCAAGGCTGCCGCGACCATCTATCTCCCCGACGGCATCGGCCGATACGACGAGCAGCTCAAGCAGTTGGGCCCGCATACCACTGGCGTGGGATGTCTCTACATCAAGGATCTGGACAAGATCGACATCTCTATCCTCGAAAACGTCGTGGCCGAGTCGTACCGAACTGTAACGGCGGGTATGTACGGTCTTCGGGCTCGCGACGGAGCGGCTACGCCGCCCGACAAGTGATGTCGGGCAGGACAGCGCGTGCAGCCGATTCCATGATCAGCGCGGCGACGGCACTAGGGTCGTCCGCGATGGGTACGTGACCGCAACCAGGCAGCGCTTTGAGCTGGGTGCTAGGCGGGAGCTGATCGAGGTGCCGGGACTGGTGCCGGAGCAGGATGAGGTCTCGCGAGCCGAACGCGACAGTGACTGGAGCGTCGATCGGAGCTGTGGCCAGGAATCGCCGGGGAGCGGTGGCCTTCAAGACCGGGTCGAAGCCCGGACTAGTGCCCATCGAGCGAATGGCCGCTCGCGCGTAGTCAGGCGTCAGGTGAAACGGGCGCCCGTGGCTTTGGCCGAGGACGAAGGCTCGTCCCAGCCGATGGTTCACCAAATGAGAGAGGGGTACGGCGGCGTACCGGGCGAGCGACCGGGTGGCCCGCAGGCTGACTCGGCAGTAGAGGGGCGTGGCCTCGCGCCACAGTCCGGCCGGGGAGAGCAGGGTCACTGAAGCGGCGGGCCGCGTACTGGCGAGCTCGAGCGTCACCCAGCCGCCGAGGGAGTTTCCGACCAGATGCGGATTGCTCAGGCCAAGATCATCGAGCAGGGCGCCCACGGCCGCGGCCAAATTCGCTGGCGTCGGTTCGATATCGGACGGCATGAGCTCGGAGTCTCCGAATCCGGGTAGGTCGACCGCGATGACCTCGAAGTGCTTCGAGAGCGCGGGAACGACCGGATCCCAGGTCCGCCGCGACAACCCGAGAGCGTGCAGCAGCACCAGGGGTTCACCGGAGCCGATGCGGTCATAGGCGAGGTGTGACATGTGGGTCCTTCTCCTGATCTCTGAGCTGGTCTCTGATTACGCCGGTTCGACGCGACGCAGTTTGTCGGGATTGACGACGAAGTCGATCTCGGTGATCAGACCACCCGCGACAGTGAATGCCATAACGCCCACTACACCTTGGTCGTCTTCGAACACCAGTCCGGGTGAGCCGTTAACTGCGCCAGCGCGAGACATGGCAGCGTGTCTCGCCGCAACGCCCAGCAGCAGCCGGGCGACGTGATCCGCGCCGACGACCGGACGGCGCGCCACGCCCGGAACCACGCCTCCGCCATCGGAGCGCAAGATGACATCTGGATCGAGGACTCGGACTAATTCGTCGACACTCCCGCGGGAGCACGCCGCTAGGAATGCCTGCACCGCTGCAGCGTGCTGAGCCCGGTCTGGCGTAAAGCGGGGCGCATGTTCGCGCACGTGGGCTCGTGCTCTGGCAACGAGTTGACGGCAGGCGGCCTGGCTGCGACCGACCACCTCTGACAGCTCCTCATATGGCAGGCCGAGGATGTCGCGCAGGATGAACGCCGTGCGCTCTGCCGGGGTCAGCGACTCGAGCAGGACCAGCATGGCCATACTCACCGACTCGTCCAGAGTGATTCGGTCCTCAGGACCCATCGGAGCTGGACTCAGGCCCTGGAAGACGCCAACGATCGGTTCCGGCAGCCACTGACCGACATAACTCTCGCGACGGGCGCGGGCTGAGCGCAGCTCATCGAGGCAAACTCGGGCGACCGTCGTCGTGAGCCAGGCCCGAAGATCACGAATGTCAGAGTCCGCGGCCCGGAGGTATCGCAGGTATGTCTCCTGGACGGCATCTTCAGCGTCTTGACGTGTGCCCAGCATCCGGTAGGCGATGGCCATCAGATGGTCGCGATGTTGCTCGAATTCGACTGCTGAACTTGCGGCGGTCACAGTACCCTCTTCTGCTCAGTCTGCCGGTCTGGCCACCTAGAAGACGAAGTAGTCCATCGGGCTGTGACATCGGGGGGATGCCAGGCTAGTCAGCGAGCAGGTGAAGCGCCCGAGCCTCCGCGACAGCTTGTGTCCGGCTCCTTACGCCGAGTCGGCGGAAGATGCTGTTGGTGTACGACTTAACGGTGCTCGTCGCGACGTACAGCTGCGCGGCAATCTCCCGGTTCGAAAGTCCACCGGCGATCAACTCCAGAACTTCACGCTCCCGACCGGTTAGGGAGTCATCGACGTCGCCTAGATCCGGCGCGTGGAATTCAGTGATCAACCGCCGCGCATAGCGGAGCAAGCTGACCTCTTGTTGATCATGAAGTGTATGGCGCCGCGCTTGGATCACGTCCTTGAGTAGCCCCGCCATCGGCGCTCCCTCATCGACGAAGACGCGAACGTAGCACTCAGGTTCGGCGAGCACCAGCGTTCCCTCCACCGCCTCGATCGCAGCGGTTCGTTCATGTTGTGCTTGAAGGACCAACGCTTGGAGAATCAAGATTTCGATGACGCTGTTCGTCCGCCCAGCTCCGGCTGCCGCGGTGAACATCCGCTCGAGTAGCTGCAGCGCAGCGTTCAGGCAGCCCGCGGAGCCGTTTTCGGCGCGGGCGATAAGCACGCGGGCGACGGTGAGGTGCTGCTCCTCGTGGGTGTAGGTCGCGTCTGTTCCATTTCCATAGCCGTCTGCCCATTCGATGGCGGCGGCGAGGTCGTGTTGTCGGAGAGCGAGTTTGGCCTGGGCCGCTTCGCCGCGTTCTATGAGCAGGTAGAAGAAGCTGCGCCGGCGAGCCAGGCTGAGGAGCTGGTCCAGGATGGCGCTCGCCTCGACTGGGTGGTCACGGGCTTCGTGCAGACGAGCCAGGGAGAGATAGCTCTCCGTGATCACATCGGCACCAACAGTCAAGCCGCCCGCGGCCAGGTCGACTGCCTGACGCAGATACCGTTCGGCTGAATCCAAGTCGTTCCATTGCAGGTGTATCTCGCCCATGCCGGCGTAATATGCCGCGCCGTTCACTACAGCAGGTTGGCCACCGCGGTCCGACACGGCCGCGGCGGCACGTTCATAGGTGGCGTGGGCGGCTCGCAGGCGACCCTGCATCGTTCTGAACTTGCCGAGGCGATTGATGCTGCTCAGCAAGGGCACCAGCGCGTCTGCCGCCGAGAAAGCCGCGACCGCTTCTTCTTGCAGACGTTCATTGGCGAGGCCTACGTCGCCGTCCACTTGATAGCTGAGAGCCACATGAGCCTGGGCGGACGCCCGCTCGCGCGAAGTCGCATCGATATCGGGCAGCACGTGCAACGCGTGGCGCCCGAGGCTGACACTGCGTTCGATGTCACCGGAGAAGCGGGAGATGGCGGCGCGGATGACGACTGCCCGGCCGAGGACTGCCCTGGTCTCGTCGTTCACCGGCGCTCCCGCTAGGCATCGTTCGGCGTCGTGCAGACTAGCTTCGGCTTCGTCAAAGCGGTTGGAGAACACATATCCCAAGGCGCGAATCGTGCCGAGGACAGGACGCGCGCGTACCAGCTCCGCCGGCAGTTCATCGAGCCAGGCGAGCACGGTATGCACGTACTGATCAAGAACGAGCGACATGCCACCAGACTCGATCAGGCGAATGGCGCGACCCGGATCGTGGCCTCGGATCGCATGCTGCACCGCGTCGGTGAATACTCCGTGTCGCTCGTACCAGGCGCTGGCTCTGCAATGCAGCTCTGATACGCGGCCGGGCTGTTCATGGCGCAGTCGCTGATTCAGGACGTCGGCGAAGAGCTGGTGGTAGCGATACCAGCCGCGGATCTCGTCCAACGGATCGACGAAGAGGTTGGCACGCTCCAAGCCCTCCAAGACGTCCTGGCTGTCAGGTCTGGATGTGACGTCTTCGCACAACGAGGCACACATCCGATCAAGCACTGAGGTGTCAAGCAGGAAGGCCCGCAACGCTGGGGGTTGCCGCCCCAGAACCTCCTCAGCCAGGTAATCGAGCACATAGCGGTTGCTGCCGGTGAAGCCGGCGATGAACCCGGGCACGTCAGCTTGATCACGGATCGCCAGAGCCGCCATCTGCAACCCGGCTACCCAACCCTCCGTACGCCTTACCAGTTCGGAGATATTCGCTGCCGTCAGCTGCAGTCCCATGACCTGGTTGAGGTAGGTTCCCGCCTCACCGGGTCCGAAGCGAAGATCAGCTGCTCGCAGCTCAAGCAGTTCTCCGCTTGCCCGCAACCGCGACAGCGGGAGCGGAGGGTCGGCACGGGTGAGAATGATCAGGTGCAGCCGAGATGGCCGGTTCTCGATTAGGAAGGTCATCGCCTCGTGGACGTCGGCCGAGTCGATCAGCTGATAATCGTCGAGCACGAAGATCACATCGCGGCTCATAGAGTGCAGATCGTTGACCAGCGTGGTCAGAATGGTCGCCATTCCGGGCGGCTGCGGTGAACCCAGCAGCGCCGAGGCCGTCGCACCAACCCCGGGATGGAGCCGGGCTATGCCTGCCAGGAAGTAACGCCAGAAGACGTTCGGATCATTGTCCCCCGCATCGAGTGAGAGCCAGGCCACCGATCTGTCCTGGGTCGCTCGCTCGGCGAGCCAGCTGGTCAACAAGGTGGACTTGCCAAATCCCGCAGGCGCCGAGATGATCACCACCGCTCGTGACACCCCATCGTCGAGTCGTGCGTACAGACTCTGGCGGGGCACCACGGTACGACGAGCCCTTAAGACAGAGAGCTTCGTCGCCAGGAGTGGATCGCCATGATCGTTTCCGGACCACTCGGCTAGCGCTGGTTCACTCCTTATGGCTCGACTCGGTCGGCCCGGCCGGTCCTGATCCGCGAGTCCGGACAGACCCGACTTCGCATAGCGAGACCGCCACAGGTTGACCGTCGGTCGGGAAACGCCCACTCGATCTGCGATCTCCTGGGTAGAGACACCATCTGCGGATAGCAGCACAATCTGAGCTCGCTGAACCAGCCGCGTACGCAGCGACGACGACCCGAGCCACCGCTCCAACTCCACCCGGTCATCGGCCCGCAACGTCAGGGCGACTGCGGGACCAGGCATATCTCAGCATCCCACGGGTGTAAAGAAACTTTCTGCCGCCGAAGTAAGGGGGCTTCTGACCGCCGACCCCAACTACATCACCAACTAAAGGTCGATGCCCTACCCGCGGCGGCTTTCTAGGCTCACACGTGAGCCAACTAGTAGGAGGCACCGACGTGTTGACATCCACGGCAACAAAGGGAAGTAGCCCTGTAATCAGCGGTCTGCCCCAACTCGTGAGGCGCCATCCTCTGGCCGCTTTCCTCGTTCTGACCTACGGCCTGACATGGGCCCTATGGATCCCACTTGCCATCTTTCGAGATGCCATTTCGGGGCCTTTTACCTCCGTCGCCCTCTTGATCGGTTCGAACGTCCCGTCGGCGGTGGCCATCGTCCTCACGGCTGTCGGGTTAGGAAAGGGCGCCACCCGCAAGCTCCTCGGACAACTCCTGATCTGGCGGTTTAGCTGGCGGTGGTACCTCGTACTCCTCGCGCCGACCGCGCTCGTCGTCGGCACCATCACCCTGGTTGCCATCACGCGCGGCGGCCCGACCGCTACCCTCGCCATGCCGCTGTTGAACGCGATTTTCTTCGTGGCGTTCATGACCTTTCCGGGCAGCGCGTTCGGCGAAGAGATCGGCTGGCGCGGATTCGCACTTCCCCGGGTGCAGGCCAGACGTACGGCGCTGACTGCCAGCCTGGTCGTCGGGTCCCTGCACGGCCTCTGGCACCTGCCACTGTGGCTGAGGGGAGATGCTGACCATCAGCTCAGCGTGTACCCCGCCTTCCTTATCCAGGCGCTTGCATTGGCCGTGATTTACACCTGGCTGTACAACAGCACCAAGGGCAGTCTGCTCCTCGTGGTTCTGTTTCACACGGCAACGAACGCACCCCTGACCTTGGTGCTCCTGCCCCTAGGGATCGAGAACTGGATCCTGCCGTTCTGGCTGATGGCCGGGTTCACGGTTGTGGCTGCCCTGGTCGTGGTAGCGGTGTTCGGGCGGACGAACCTGTCTCGGCGCTCACGACAGACCCAGCCTTCAACCCCAACCGAGCGCACGGCTGATGCCGTCGCCCTTGGCCACGGCCACTCCGTCGATGCGTGATCGCGCAGTCGACATGATCACCATGACAGCGACGCCGTCAGTCCACGCTGAACCCGCCCCGGCCGGGGTAGAGCGCAAGACCCCGCCACGTAGAAAGATCACCAGGTGGGTACGCCCGTTCGCCTGGATTGTCATGGGGTTCCTGATGCTCGGTCTCATCGGTGCGGCGTACCAGGAAGCCAGCACCCGACGAGACCTGCGCATGCTTCCGGCCCCCGGCCAACTGGTCGACGTCGGCAGCCGTCGCCTTCACATCGACTGCATCGGCCACGGCAGCCCAGCGGTCATTCTGGAAGCCGGCAACTTGGGCATGTCGGCCGACTGGATCAAGATCCAACAACAGGTAGCCGGAACCACCCGTGTTTGCAGCTATGACCGGGCCGGCATGGGTTGGAGCGAAGCCGGCCCGCCACCCCGGGATGCGAGCCGGATCTCTGCCGAACTGCACACCTTGCTCACCCGAGCCGGCGTCGCGCCCCCGTACGTCATGGTCGGTCACTCGTACGGCGGCCTGTATGCCCTCCGCTACGCCGGCAAGTATCCGGAGGACGTGGCCGGCCTGGTGCTGCTCGACTCCTCTCATCCCGATCAGTTCACCCGCTCAGCCGAAGGCCGGGCCGTGTTCCGACACACCAGCCGGCTCGGCGCAGTTCTCCCGCTGCTGACCCGTCTGGGGATTGTCCGGCTGACCAACTTCCTGCCAGCACATCCTGATGTTCCGCCACTGCAGCGGGCCCAGGTCCAGGCCTTCAACTCGACCACTCGGCAGGTCACGACCAGCGTCGCCGAATTCCGACCAACCCCAGAAAGCAGCGCGCAGGCAGCCAGCACCACAAGCATCAATGACAAGCCATTGGCCGTGGTCACCGCCGGCGAGCAGAACGCCGAATGGCTCCAGATGCAGGACGAGCTCTTAGCCCTGTCACCGAACAGCATCCACCGCGTAGCCGCCGGGGCAACCCATGCATCGCTGATGTTCACCGACCGCGACGCCGCAGTCAGCAGCGCGGCAATCAACCAGGTGGTCCAAGCCGTCCGTGCGCACCGACCTCTGCGCCCGTAGCGCGCAACCGAGAATGCCCGCGCAAGATGCCGACAAGGTCTGCCTTGGAAGGAGAGAACCGTGGCTGTCTACACCATCCGCGTGGTCGGCCAGGTCGATGCGCAATGGTCGGAGTGGTTCGACGGGCTCACGATCAGCAACGCTTCACCCGGAGAGGCCATGATCTCCGGCGAGATCCTGGACCAGGCCGCGCTGCACGGCACGCTGAACAAGATCCGGAACCTCAACCTGGCGCTGATCTCGGTGACCCAGTTGGACTCCAGCCCCCACGTTCCAAACCTGTGATCGAGAGCGCACCAACCGCCCATCCGCCGCGAAAGGCGTGGGCAATTAGTGCGCACTCAATCCAGTACGGTCTTCACGCTCAGGAAGGAGCTGTTACGCCGCCCGAGGAGTGACGTTTGCCGTCTTGGGATGGCTAGCGGGTGTCAAATGTCGTGTCTGACCCCTCGCCAGCCATGTGGAGACGGCTCGCGCGTCCTATTTGCGCTTAGTAACCCAAGTTCTGGACTGCGGCGACGTTCTCCTTGGTGACGGTCGTGGCAGGCAGCTCGATGCGGCTGGGGACCTCGGGCTCTAGCAGCTCGCTGAGGCCCTTCTTCTCGGCGATCAGCTTGGCAATCGAGACCGCGGACCCGGACATCGAGGGGTTGTAGAGGAAGGTGGCTCGGTAAAGGCCGCCCTGCGCGATCTGGTTCATCGCATCCTTGGAACCGCCGGTCCCAGTGACAAACATCTCGTCGTCGCGGTTGGCCGCCTTGATCGCCTGGACCACGCCCATTGCCATGTCATCGTCATGGGTGTAGACCGCGTCGATCTTCTTTTGACCCTGCAGGATGGCCTCCATTACCTGCAGGCCCTTGTCGGGCAGGAAGTCTGCAGGCTGGCTGGCGACGATCTTGATGCCGCCGTTGCACTTCTTGATGCCGTCAGTGAAGCCCTTGGTACGCAGCTCGGTCACCGAGATGCCGGCGACACCCTGGATCTCGACCACGTTGCCCTGGCACTTCAGCTCATTGGCGATGAAGTCGGCGGCAGACTTGCCAATGCCGTAGTTGTCACCACCGATCCACGTCGACGAGGGGGCAGCAACGTTGATATGTGGAGCCACGCGCCGGCCCGCGGCCGCCACACGTAGATTTCGACCATGAAGGCTGTGGTGTTGACCCGAACCGGCGGGCCGGAAATGTTCGAGGTCCTGGAGCGGCCAGATCCTGCCGTGGGAGCCGGCGAGGTTCGGATCGCGGTCCATGCGGCCGGTCTCAACTTCGCTGACACCATGGCACGGGTGGGCTTGTACCCCGCCGCGCCGAAGCCGCCATGCGTATTGGGCTACGAGGTCGCCGGTGAGGTGGAGGCCCTCGGGGAGGGCGTTTCCGGATTGACCGTCGGGCAGCGTGTGATGGCAGGGACGCAGTTCGGGGGTCAGGCGGAGCTCGCGGTTGCGCAGGCTCGAGACGTGATGCCGATGCCGGAGCACCTCAGCTTTGAAGAGGGCGCAGCATTTTGCGTGAACTACGGCACGGCGTACGCCGCCTTGATGATCATGGGTGGGCTGCGGGAGGGGAACCGAGTGTTGATCCATGCCGCGGCCGGTGGGGTCGGGATCGCGGCAACCCAGGTCGCCAGCATCGTGGGCGCGGAGATCTTTGGCACGGCCTCGGCGGCGAAGCATGAGGCCATCAAGGCTCAGGGTGTGCATCACCCGATCGACTACCGCAATCAAGACTTCAAAGCCGAAATCAGGCGAATGACCAACGGTGAGGGCGTGGACGTGATCTTGGACCCGATGGGGCCCACCTCGTTTCGGAAGGACTACCGGATCCTCAGACCGGGTGGTCGGTTGATCATGTGCGGACTGTCTGAGGCTATGAGTGAGAACGGCCGCGACATGAGAGCCACCTTGCGGAGCCTGCTGCGAATGCCCACCTCAACGATGCCGTGGTGGAACGCTGGCCGCCTGCTCAATCAGAATCGGGGCGTGTTCGGGCTCAACCTATTGAGCTGGTGGCGTCGCGAAGGCGGCATGGACCGGATTACTGCACCGCTGCTGAGCGACCTCAACCGTAAACAGCTGATGCCGGTGGTCGCGAGGTCCTACCCCTTCGAGCAGGCGGCCGATGCGCATCGCTACTTGGCTGAACGCCGCAACATCGGCAAGGTGGTTCTGACACCCCGTTAGAGTCCGTCGTGCAGTCTGCGCAGCAGCCAACACTTGGCCGCCGGCTCGGGGTCTTCGACGCGGTGGTGATCGGGCTCGGGTCGATGATCGGCGCTGGGGTCTTCTCGGCGTATGCTCCGGCAGCGGCGGCGGCCGGATCCGGCTTGTTGATCGGTTTGGGTATCGCGGCCCTGGTCGCGTACTGCAACGCCACCTCCTCAGCGCGGCTGGCGGCGCTGTATCCGCAGTCCGGTGGCACGTACGTGTACGGCAGGGAACGGCTAGGCCCGTTCTGGGGTTATCTGGCCGGGTGGGGCTTCGTTGTGGGGAAGACGGCCAGCTGCGCGGCGATGGCATTGACGTTCGCTGCGTACGTGTCTCCCTCGCATGCTCGGTTGGTCGGCGTCGGTGCAGTGATCGTCTTGACCTTGATCAACTATCGCGGTATTCAGAGGTCGGCGCGGCTTACTGGAGTCATCGTAGTGATCACTTTGGCAACGTTGATCTTCGTGGTAGTCGCGTGTCTGGGCGGTGGCCAGGCTAGCGTTGATCATCTATTGCCGTTTCCAGGCGGGAGTCCGTACGGGATCTTGCAGTCCGCTGGGCTGCTGTTCTTTGCCTTCGCCGGCTATGCGCGGATCGCCACTCTCGCCGAGGAAGTCAAGGACCCGGCCCGGACTATCCCTCGGGCCATTTCGCTGGCGCTGATGATCACCCTAATTGTGTACGCGTTCGTCGCGGTCGCCGCGCTGCTTGCCGTGGGTGCTGCGGCCCTGGCCTCGACGTCCGCGCCTCTGCTCGTTGCGGTGCAGGCCGGCTCGTTTCGTCAATTCGCGCCTGTCGTACAGGTCGGTGGGGCAATCGCCGCGCTTGGGTCGCTGCTGGCGTTGATCCTGGGCGTCTCGCGGACCACCTTTGCCATGGCTCGTGATCGTTACTTGCCGGGGTTTTTGGATGCCGTGCATCCAAAATACGAGGTGCCACATCGCGCTGAACTGGCCGTGGGGGCGGTGGTAGTGATCTTGGTGGCCACTCTCGATCTTCGTGGTGCGATCGGGTTCTCTTCGTTCGCCGTACTGGCTTACTACGCCATCGCCAACGCCTCAGCGTCTACCCTCACTGCTGCAGAGAACCGGCCGGCACGGTGGATCCCGATCTTGGGTCTGGCCGGCTGTATCGTGCTCGCGATCACCCTGCCGCTGTCCTCAGTGCTGGCCGGCGCCGGCGTGCTAATCATCGGCGTTGTTGTCTGGGCGATCAGATACTCCAGGTCAAGCGGGAAGGAAGCTTAGCCGCACTTTTCGGTCGGGATTGTCGGCGTTTGTATCCACTAGCACCACGCCTTGCCAGGTACCAAGTGTGGGCCGGCCGCCGAGCACCGGCAGCGTGAGTGCGGGTGAGATGAAGGCCGGCAGCACGTGGTCGCGGCCGTGGCCGCGGCTGCCATGCCGGTGCCTGTAAATGTCCTCGCGTGGAAGCAGCCGCCCGATCGCGTCCTCGAGGTCGGACTCGGAGCCGCTGCCCGTCTCGATCAATGCGACGCCGGCTGTCGCATGCGGCACAAAGACGTGACACAGTCCGTCGCCTCGGTCGCGACAGAATTTCGTGATCACTTGAGTGATATCGGTT
>Ga0307314_10000285_pt1 | contig 11200 bp, 12 predicted proteins | sample ER_DNA_204_FD_194493 | JGI IMG/M metagenome (GOLD analysis project Ga0307314, IMG submission 194493) | Bulk soil microbial communities from the East River watershed near Crested Butte, Colorado, United States - ER_DNA_204 | ecosystem: Environmental > Terrestrial > Soil > Floodplain | place...
AGAGCGCGAGACCGAAGTCGAAGCTGTCGCTGATCGACAGCGGCTTCAGCGCCGCGATCGTCCTCGCACCGCTGGCCAGCAGGCCCATCGCGGTGTCCCCGTTCAGCTGCACGGGATCGCCGCTGCCGCCGGTGCCCGGCCCGAAACAGGTCGCTTTGGGACTGGTCTTGACGGAGCTGTCCTTCATCGCGACCGGCTTTTCGGCCAGCACCTTGCCGCCGCTGCCGACGACGCGGAGCTCGGCGAGCGGGCTCTTCGCCGCCGCCATCGCGGTGAAGGCGAACATCAGGGACAGAGCCAGCGCGCAGACGGCCGGCAGCCGGAATCGATTACTTCTTGGCATCTAAGCCACCCTTTCCTCGAGGGTTGAATTGGCAAAGGCCGGGGACAGGTCTCCTGGCTTCCGGGATCAGGGAGGACGCGCCTTCCCGGGGACGAGGTGTCGTCCCCAGTGGCTGACGCCGAAGCGCCTGCGAACTCCTCCACCCGGTCACAGTGGCGGGACCACGCCGGACTTGCACCGGACTTCCCTTGACCACCGACCGATATGTACGCGGCGAGTCTATCCCGCCGCGGTCCGGGTAGGCCCCTCCCGTTCCCGCCCCTCCGTTCCGCCTCGGCTCAGACGGCCAGCAGCAGGTCGAGGACCATCATCACCCCGGCTCCGATCGCGATCCCCAGCGTCGGGGAGAGCCGGCGCCGCCCCGCGTAGGCCTGCGGCAGCAGCTCGATCGCGATCAGGCTCAACATCGCCCCCGCCGCGAAGGCGAAGGAGAAGGGCAGGAGCGCGTTGACCTCTTCCACCGCCAGGTAGGCGATCACCGCCCCGACCGGCTGCGGCGCGCTGGTCCCCACCGCCGCCCAGAACTGCCGCGCCCGGCCGTAGCCGGTGGCCTCCATCGGGATCGCCACGCTCGTCCCCTCGGGGACGTTCTGGATCGCGATCGCCAGGATCACGAACAGCCCCAGCCCCGCCCGTTCGGAGGCATAGGCGGTGCCGACCGCGAGGCCCTCGGGCAGGCTGTGGACGAAGAGGACGGCGAAGACGAGCGCCGAGGTCCGCGCCCCCGGCCCGCTCCGCCCCATGAAGGCGGACTCGTGGTCGAGCCGGCTGCGCGCCACCCCCAGCAGCACGCCCCCCAGCGCCAGCCCGGCGACCAGGTCGAGGGCGGAGCCTTCTTCCGCGGCCGGGATCAGCAGCCCGGCGATCGAGGCCACCCCCATCACCCCGGCCGCCAGCCCGAGCAGGAACGGCGTCAGCGCCGCCGCGCGGGTGCCGAGGAACCAGACCGGGATCGCGCCGAGGCCGGTCGCCAGCGCGGTGCCGCAGGCGGCGAGGAAGAGGACGAGGAGGTCGGGCATCGGCCCGCACGCTATTAACCGCCCAGGAGGCGACCGGAGACCTGGCTCACTCGCGGCGGGGCTAGTGAGACTCGCGCCGGCGGCGACCGAGCAAGCGGACAGTGCGAGCCGGGCGGGGGACCCGGAACATCGTCAGCTGACTGGAAAACGACTCGGTCGCCGCCCGGCGCCGGTGCTCGCGGTCCGAGCGCTCGGTGGCGCCCAGCACGAGCAAGGCCTGACCGCTGTTGGCGACGGCGGAGCGCAGCAGTCGCTCCTCTCCGCCGGGACAGCGGCGGCTGCCGTCGACCTCGACGCAGCCGGAATCCTCGAGGACCTGGGCGTGATAGCTGATTTCGCCACGGCTGAGTTGAGGCAGGGCGCCGACGATGTCTGTGATGCTGCGCGACTGCCCGGCCCCCTGCAGGAACCGGAGGATGTCCCGCCGTGTGGGGTGGTTGAGTGCGTCCTGGAACTGGGGCTCCAGCGTCGCCACCAGGTCGGCGGCAAGGCGCCCGTCCTCGGCCAAGACCCCCGCGTCGCCCATCTCACCCTCCTCCGCTGGTTACCAGTAAAACATCACGATCACTAAGAGATCGTTGCGGAAGCGTAAGAGCGGGCCGCGCCCCTTACGAAGGCAAAATCCGGCAGTAATCGGGCGACGCGGGTTCGGCGCTTACCTGGTGCGGCAGAGGTACACCGCCTTGGTGTGGTGGTTTTCGTCCAGCCCGAGCGAGAGCTCGCCGTCCAGCTCGCCGTAGAGGGCCACGCACTCGAGCCCGGCGCGGTCGATCGCGACCCGCACCTGCTCCTCGCTGAAGTGGCGCTGGCGATGGACGTGGGCCTGCCCCGGCTGGCCGGGAACGTCGAAGCGCGCTTCGGCGAAGGTCCCCGGCGTGACCTCCTCCGGCGAGAGCTGCCCCTGCCAGATCAGGCGCTGGCCCTCCTCCTCGACGACGACTTCTTCGCTGAAGAAGGTCCGGTAGGTGACGAGCGTGTTGAGGTCGAAGAGCGCGATCCCGCTCGGTGCCAGGTTGCGGCCCATCCCCCGCAGCGTCGCCTCCAGTTCCTCGACCTCGAGCAGGTAGTTGCAGGGGTCGTTGACCGCCCAGACCAGATCGAACTCGCCCAGTTCCGGCAGCTCCCGCATGTCGGCCTCGACCAGCTCCGCCCGGCCGTCGGCCCGCTCCCGCGCCCGCTCCAGCATCTGCGGTGAGATGTCGCAACCGCTCACCTCCCAGCCCGCCTCGAGCAGGCTGATGAAGCTGAGGCCGGTGCCGCAGGCAACGTCCAGCAGCCGCCTGCCACCGATCCCCGCCTCTTCGACCCGCGAAAGTAGCCGGCCTGTCCAGCGCTCGTACATGTAACCGCGGTTGAACTCGTCGTAGACCGGTGCGTAGACGTCATAGGCCCGCTTCGCCGAGTCCCCCGCTGCCCACTCTTTTTGCATCGTCTCCTCCTTCTCCATCTCCGTTCAAAACCCGCGGCCCCTCTCCGAGCGATCAACCCTTCAAGAGGGGCCGCGAGCTACTCAGGCGCCCTTGCTGTTGCTGGCTGCGGGCAGCACCATCCCCGTTGCGTCGAACTTCATCCTGCTCACCCCCCTTCACAAGATCCGACGTTTAAGGACAGGATTGACCATCGCTGACAAAATCAGTCACCAATTGCGAGCTCGAAGAACCACTTTGGGCAAAGAAAGATTTCTTGAGCCAAAGGATTTAGTCTTCTCTTCTGTACTCAGCGTCTATTGAGGGTGGTTCAGGTGGCGCGGGAGGTAATTGAAGAGAGAGAACCTGCGGCGTTCGGGATCAGCGCCAGGACGGCCCGTGCCTTGGCCGACCCCTGGCGTTTCCGGATCCTGATCGAGGTGAACGTGCGGCCGCTCAGTCCCTCCCGCTTCGTCGAGGAACACGGCGGTGAGCTGACCCACGTCGCCCGCTGCTTCCGCCAGCTCGCAGAGTGGGGCTATCTCGAAGTGGCCGAAGAGCGACCGGGCCGCCGCCGGGGGGCGGCGATCGAGCACATCTACCGAGCGATCCGCCGCGCCCAGTTCGACGCCTACACCTGGGAAAGCGTGACCCACTCCGAGCGCGACAGCGTCTCCCGCTCGATCCTCGACTCCTACCAGCAGCGGATCAGCGAAGCGTTGGAGGCAGGCACCTTCGACCAGGAGGCCGACCGCCACCTCTCCTGGGAGATCATCGTCCTCGACCGGGCAGCCTGGCGGGAACTGGGCGAACGCCTCGACCTCATCCAAGGATCCCTCGCGCAACACGAGCTCGAGGCCGGCACGCGTCTGGCGGCGGACGGCGGCGAGCAGATTCCGACCACGGTGGGCCTGGCCGCCTTCCGCTCCCCCGGGCAGCCGACACCGAAGCACGGTGCCGGTGACCGCTCAGGACCCGGGGCGCCGATACCGGGAACGCATTACGTGCTCGGACCGAAGCTGGCCAAGGCCCTTTCCAACCGCTGGCGCTGCCGGATCCTGATGGAGGTCAGCATGCGCCCGCAGAGCCCCTCCCAGTTCGTCGAGGAGGTCGGCGGCTCGATGACCCACGTCTCCCGCTGCTTCCGCGAGCTGGCCAAGTGGGGGTACCTCGAAGTGCTCGAAGAGCGCAAGGGGGGCCGCCGCGGCGGCGGCGTCGAACGGATCTACCAGAGCACCCACCGTCCCTACTTCGACTCCCCGACCTGGAAGACCCTCCCCCAGATCATCCGCGAAGAGATCTCTCCCTGGTTCCTCAACACCTACTTCGACCACGTCACCGAGGCGATCGAGCGGGGCACCTTCGACGCCGAGCTCGACCGCCACCTCACCTGGCAGCCAGTCGTCTTCGACCGGCAGGCCTGGACCCGAACCTGCAACGACCTCGACGACGTCCTCTCCTGGCTGCCGCAGCTCGAGGCCCAGTCGCTGGAACGCACCGAGGACGCCGAGGAGCTGATCCCGACGACGGTGGGGATGGCCTCCTTCCGGTCGCCGTCATCGCGGCACGCTCGCTCGGACGTTTGACGAGCGCCCGCGGCGACATCCGTCCAGCCGCGGGATTCCGCCTCTAGGGTGCCGCCACTTTGACCGTGCCCCGTAATCGGGGCGGACTGATCTATCAACGTTCTGGAAGGAGAGTCGGATGGGCAGGGGACTGCGGCGGGTGCCGGTGCTGGTGATCGTGGGAGCGGCGCTGGTGGCCGCCCTGGGCGGAACCGTTTACGCGGCGGGAAAGATCAACGGGCGGACGATCAAGGTGAAGTCGCTGCCGGGCAACCGGCTCGCGGTCGGGTCGGTGCCGGGGAACCGGCTGAAGCCGGGGGCGCTGCAGGGGTCGGCGCTGGCGCCGGGATCGATCACCGGGATCCAGATCGACGCCTCCACCCTCGGCCAGGTCCCCTCGGCGATCCACGCCGACACGGCGGAGTCGGCGCGCGACGCGGAAACGGCGCTGAACGCCGCCAACGCCGAGAACGCCCGGACCGTCAACGGCTACGAAGCCGGCTGCAGGAGCGGCACCCGCGCCTTCGCCGGCGCCTGCTGGCAGACCGGGGCGAGCGAAACCGCGCTCAACGCCCCGGCGGCGGCCGCCGCCTGCGCCGCCCAGGGCGGCGAGCTGCCCGAGGCGCTGGCGCTGGCTGCGTTCTCGCAGCAGCCGGGGGTGACGCTGGCGACGGGGGACGAGTGGTCGAGTGACATCCCCAGCTTTACGACGCTCAATTCCTACAGCGTGGCCACTGTGAATTCAGCTGGGGAAGTTGGTTCTGCCATCTCCACCGCAACCAAGAAGTTCCGCTGCGTCCTGCCCTTGGTCCGATGACAGACAGGCCTCTTCTATCCTCAGGCGCGCGATGTTCCCGCGCCCCGGCAGCCGCACGTCCAAGCCCGGCCTGCTCTGCGGGGCTCTCCTCCTGGCGCTGGCCCTGCTTCTCATCGCCGAAGCCGCCGAAGGCTCGGAGGCCTCCCACGCCGACCGCGTCCGCCGCTACTGGACCCCGCGGCGGATGGAGAGCGCCCGGCCGCTCGACCTCGTGCTCGGCCCGCACCGGCAGCCGCAGCTCCGGCTCGGCCCCCCGGCAGCGCTCGCCGGGGCCAGCTTCGTCAACGCCCCCACCCCGACGGTCCCGCCGTTCTCGGCCAACGGCCGACTCTTCATCCGTGTCGGCGACCTGCACGGCTACTGCTCGGCGACCGCGATCGACAGTCCGACCCGGCAGCTGGTCCTGACCGCCGGCCACTGCGTCAACGAAGGCGGCTCGTTCGGCGGCCGTCGCTGGTACCGAGACCTCCTCTTCGTCCCCGCCTACAGTGGCGGCAAGCGGCCCTTCGGCTCCTTCCCGGCCCGCCGCGGCAAGGTCTTCGCGCCACCGCAGTGGACGAGGCACGGCAACCGCGACTTCGACCTCGGCGCCTTCCTCACCTACCCGAACAATCGCGGCGTAGCGCTCGCCGATGCGATCGGCGGCGGCGTCGCGATCGCCCTCGACCGGCCTCGCCGGCAGGAATACACGACCTTCGGCTACCCCCACAAGTACAGGTGGATGCAGACCTGCACCGGCCGCTACTCCGGCGACGACCTCGACACCCTCGAATTCCCCGGACCCCCGACGCTGGGCATCGCCTGCCAGTGGGTTCCCGGCGCCAGCGGCGGCGGCTGGCTGATCGAAGAAGGAACCGCGATCGCCGGGCTCACCTCCTACGGTGTCCTTCACGCCCCCGGAACCACCTTCGGCCCCTACTTCTCCCAGGAAACCGTCGGCAAGCTGGTCGAAGGGCTCTAGGCGTCGAGCAGGCGGCGGTAATAGCGGTAGTCGCGCCGCTCCGGGCGCAGGTTGCAGGCGAGGGCGAGATGGTGGCGGGCGCGGCGCTTCTGGCCGGTCTTGCTGAGGGCGCGGCCGAGGCAGAAGTGGGCGAAGTCGTTGACCGGGTGGGACTCGACCACGGCCTCGAACTCGGCCGCCGCCGGGGCGAAGCGGCCGGAGCGGAAGTAGGCGCGGCCAAGGGCCTCGCGAACCGAGCTCTTCTCCGGTGCTCGCCGCGCCGCCTCGGCCAGCGGCGCCGTCGCGTGCTCGAAGTCGCCGTCCTCGAGCAGCTCGAGGCCGCGGCGGTAGAGCGTGTAGGTGGGCTCGGGAGCGCCTTCCGGAGACATGCAACAAGTGTAGGAGGCGGGGGAAACGTGCCTCCTAGCAGGGCAAAAGTACGACCCTGCTACCGTAAGTGGACGAGTTCGGCGCCTCCTTTTCGCGCCGAGCCGTCTGGCTATGACCACCATTGCAACCGCAAAAAAATGGACCTGCGATCAGTGCGGGGTGACCGTCAGCCGCCTCGGCGGCGAGAAGGTCGAGCTGCCCGCCAGCTGGGCGTCCTCGAGCGAGGGCACGTTCTGCCTGCTCTGCCGGCGTGAGCGCGCCGCCCAGGCCGCCCTCGACGCCGCCCCCGAGGACAGCGGCCTCGAAGACCGCGCCAAGCTCCGCCGCGCCGCCCTCGTCGAGTTCGAGGTCCGGCGCCGCCCCGGCCACGGCAACGGCGAGATCGCCAAAGCCTGCCGCTCCTCCGTCGCCGCCGTCGTCGCGGCCCGCAAACGCCTGAAGATCCCGGCGCCGCAGTAGCTAGACCCGCGTCCGCTCGGCCAGGTCGGCGAGCAGCGCCTCCATCCCGCCTTCGCCGTGGACCCGGCGCTGGCGATCGGCCCCGTTGCCGTCGACGAGGATGCGCTCGATCTCCTCGAGCGCGTCCTCGCCGCCGAGGTCCTTGGCGTAGGGGCGGGCCTCGGCGAGGGTGCCGCGGGCGACCTCGGGGGCCGGGGCGGCGGTGCTCTCCTCGACCATCAGCCGCGCCTCGAGGCCGTAGCGCTCGGCCTGGAAGTAGGACTCCTCGATCGCCTCGCGGGCGAGCCCGGGCGCGCTGGGACGATCGATCTCCTTTGCCGCCAGGGCTTGGATCAGCGCCGCGATCGCGGCGTTTTCCTGCGGGCGGGCCTGCACGTCCATCCCCCGCACCTCGACCGTGCCGAGTTTGGGGTGCGGGCGCACGTCCCACCAGATGTAGGTGTAGTCGGAGACGCCGGCGGCGGCGATCAGCTGGTCGGCGACGCGGACGAAGTCCTCGTAGTCGCGGAAGGCGCGGGGCAGCTCGAAGCGCGGATAGCTGCGGACGGCGGCGGCGCGGGCGCTGGCGAGGCCGGAGTCGGCGCCGTCGCGGAAGGGCGAGTTGGCGGTCAGCGCCGCCAGCAGCGGCAGGTGGTGGCGCATCGCGTTGGCAACGGCGACCGCGGTTTCGGGATCGGGGACGCCGACGTGGACGTGGAGCCCGCAGGGCGGCGTCGCCAGCAGGCTGGCGAGGTCCTTCTTCACGCTCTCGTAGCGGGCTTTTTCGACCAGCTCCGGCTCGCCGCTCTCCCCCGGGTACAGGCCCGATCCCATCAGCCGGGCGCCGGCCGCGACGACCGCCCGGCGCACCTCGGCCAGCTCCTCCGCGGCCTGGCCGGCGTCGAAGCAGATGCCGGTCTTCAACTCGATCTGGGTGGCGAAGATCTCGGTCGAGACCGACTTGCGGTGCTGCTCGCCGATCCGCTCCAGCACTCCCTCGCCCTCGGCGACGAGGCCGCAGCCCTCGTCGACCAGGAGCAGCTCCTCCTCGACCCCGATCGTCAGCGGCGGCGAGGCGCCGAACTCGTGTTCGCGGCGGGCGGTCTCGCCCTCGGTTTTGGATGAAGTTCCCATTTCGCCCGGTGAGGCCGACCTACCCCTGCGGGAAGCTTCTTTAACCCCCGCCTATCCTGGCTCGGGTGCCAGGATCGGGACGGCTCGCGGTACTGAGGGAACCGGACTACCGGCGGCTCTTCCTCGGCCGCACGACCTCGCTGGTCGGCGACGGGATGGCGCCGATCGCGATCGCCTTCGCCGTCCTCGACCTGACCGGCTCGGCGACTGACCTCGGCCTCGTCCTCACCGCCCACGCGGTCGTGATGATCGCCCTCCTCCTCGTCGGCGGCGTCGTCGGCGACCGCGTCTCACCGCGGCTCGCGATGCTCGGCGCCGACGCCACCCGTGCGATCTCGACCGCGCTCCTCGCCGCGCTGCTGCTCACCGGCGCCGCCGAGATCTGGCAGCTGGCGCTCCTCTACGCGATCGACGGCGCCGCCACCGCCTTCTTCAACCCGGCCTCCAGCGCGATCGTCCCCCAGGTCGTCTCCGGGCGGCGGCTGCAGGAGGCGAACGCCCTGCTCAACATCTCCCGCCACGGCGGCAAGGTGGTGGGGCCGGCGCTGGCGGGCGTGCTGCTGGCCCTCGGCTCGCCCGGAACCGCGCTGGCCGTCAACGCCGCCACCTTCGCCGTCAGCGCCTTCTGCCTGCTGGGGGTGCACGCGCCGAAAGCGCCGCACGCCGACGGGGAGCCGGCGTTCTTCTCCGAGCTGCGGCACGGCTGGCGCGAGTTCTCCAGCCGCAGGTGGATGGTCGCGATCGTGCTCTCGGCGGCGGTCGGCAACGGGATCTTCTTCCCCGTCTTCCAGGTGCTCGGCCCGGTGGTCTCCAACGAATCGCTCGACGGCTCCAGCTCCTGGGCGCTGATCATGGCCCTCTTCGGCGCCGGCGGCCTGCTCGGCGCCGTCGCCGCCCTTTCGCTGCGGCCGCGCCGGCCGCTGCTGGTCGGCGAGGGATTGATCTGCCTGATCGCGATCCCGGCGCTGCTGCTGGCCGTCCCGGTCTCGACCGCGGCGATCGCCCTCGGCGCCCTCGTCTCCGCCGCCACCGTCGGCTTCGGCGAGGTCCTCTACGACACCGTCGTCGCCCAGCAGGTCCCGGCCGAGTCGCTCTCGCGGGTGATCGCCTACGACTGGTTCGGCGCCCTCGCCCTGGAGCCGGTCGGCCTGGCGCTGGTCGGGCCGATGGCGGCCGGACTGGGGACCTCGACCACGCTGTATCTCGGCGCCGCCGCGATCACCGTCTGCCAGGCCTGCGTCCTCCTCGTCCCCGGCGTCCGCCGCCTCGAATTCCGCCCCGACGCGACCGGGCCGGTGCCGCCGCTGCGGCCCGTCGAGGCCGGGGATTAGCCAGAGCGTCCGCGGACGAACCCGTTCAGCGCCCAGTCCTGTGCCAGCGGCTTGATCCGCTCCAGGTGGGTCAGGCGCCGCCCTTCGGAGACCTCGAACGGCGGCGGGGCGGGATCGAGCAGGCCCATCGCCGGTCACCCTAACCTCCGCTGGATGGCCTACCGCCGCATCCTCGCCCAGCCCAACGTGCTCGCCCTCTGCGCCGCCTCGGTGCTGGCGCGGCTGCCGGTCGGGATGGGCTCGGTTACGCTGGTGATCTTCCTCCACGACCGCACCGGCTCCTTCGGCGTCGCCGGCCTCGCCGCCGGCGCCTTCACGGTCGGCCTCGGCGCCACCTCGCCGCTGCTCGGGCGGCTGGTCGACCGGCGCGGGCCGCGGCCGGTGATCATCCCGGCCGCGCTGGTGACGGCGCTGGCGCTCATCCTCCTCGTCGTCCTCACCGAAGCGGGCGCCGGGACCGCGGCGCTGGTCGCCGTCGCCGGTCTCGCCGGCGGCTCGACGCCGCCGATCGGCGGTCTGCTGCGGCAGCTCTGGCCGCGCCTGGTCGGCGAGGACGACCTCGTCGGCGGCTACGTGATCGACTCGCTGCTGATCGAGGTCTTCTTCGTCGCCGGGCCGCTGCTGACGGGGGTCATGGCCGCCGTGATCGGCCCCGCCTCCCCCCTCTTCGCCGCCGCCGGCTTCGGCTTCCTCGGCGCCCTCTGGTTCGCCGGGATCTCCGCCGTCGGCGGGGTCGAGCGGGCCGAGGCCGAGCACCGCACTCGCGCCGGCGCTCTCGCCTCGCCGGCGATCCGCCTCCTCGTCCTCACCGGCGTCCCGATCGGGATCAGCTTCGGCGTCTTCGACGTCATCTATCCCGCCTTCGGCTCCGACCACGGCAACTCCGCCCTCGGGGGGCCCTTGATCGCCGCCACGGCGATCGGCTCGGCGATCGGCGCCTTCGTCTACGGCGCCCAGGCGCACCGCTTCCGCACCCCCGCCCAGGGATCGGTCGCCCTAGCGATCTACCAGCCGCTCGCGGTCGCGCCGCTCCTGCTCGTCGACTCGACCGCAGCGATGTTCGTCTTCGCTGCCCTAGCCGGCAGCTACATCGCTCCCGCCAGCAACCTCCGCAACCAGATCGCCCAGGCGGCGATGCCGCCCGGCACCGGCACCGAAGCCTTCACCTGGCTGGCGCTCTCGCTGACCGTCGGCGCCAGCGCCGGCGCGGCCCTGGCGGGACCGCTCGTGCAGGGCAGCGGCTGGCGCGCCGGGGCGCTGCTCGCCGCCGGTCTGCCGGCGCTCTGGGTGCCGCTGATCCTCCTCCGCCGCGAGCTGCTGCACCGGGCGGTCGAAGCGGAGCGCTCGGCGGCCTGAAGCTAGGCCGCGGCGAGGATCCCGATCGGCCGCGCGATCCGCGGCGGGATCTCCGAGGGCCGCGGCAGCTCGAAGCGAGGGCCGGGCTCGGCGGGGGCGCTGCGCAGCGTCGCCACCCCGAAGAGAACGCCGTCGGGCTCGCGGAAGAAGAAGCAGCGGTAGCCGTCGCAGTCGATCAGGCGGCTGACCGTCGCCCCCATCCCGATCACCCGTTGCCGCCAGGCCCGCTCCTCGCCCTGCCGGCAGCTCCAGGCGACATGGCGAACCGAACCGGCGCCTTCCACCGGCCGCGAGGGCGGCGGCGCCTCGGTCTCGTAGCGCATCGCCCCCGACCCGGAGCCGACCCGCCAAGCCCCCTCGCCGCGGGCCGCGAACCCCAGCCGCCCGGCGAGCAGGTCCCCGCTCTGGACGCTGCCGGCCGCGTAGGCGCGAACGCCGGTGAGAACCAGGTCGGCGGTCGT
>Ga0307314_10000286_pt1 | contig 11190 bp, 11 predicted proteins | sample ER_DNA_204_FD_194493 | JGI IMG/M metagenome (GOLD analysis project Ga0307314, IMG submission 194493) | Bulk soil microbial communities from the East River watershed near Crested Butte, Colorado, United States - ER_DNA_204 | ecosystem: Environmental > Terrestrial > Soil > Floodplain | place...
GAGAGAAAAGTCAAACCACGGAGGAGGACAAGCGATGTCCACGATCGAGGAGTCGATAGAGGTAAACGCGCCGCTGCGCAGCGTCTATGACAAGTGGACGCAGTTCGAGGACTTCCCGCTTTTCATGGAGGGGGTCGAAGAGATCCGCCAGATCGACGACACCCACCTGCACTGGGTTGCCGAGTTCGGCGGCTCCCGCCACGAGTGGGATGCCGAGATCACCGAGCAGAAGCCCGACGAGCGCGTCGCCTGGCGCAACACCGACGGCAAGGAGAACGCCGGCGTCGTCACCTTCCACCGCATCGACGACTCCACCACCCGGGTGATGGTCCAGATGGACTTCGTCCCGGAGGGGATCAAGGAGCGAATCGGAGACGCGCTGGGAGCGGCAGACCGGCGGGTCCACGGGGACCTCGAGCGGTTCAAGGAGCTGGTCGAGGCGAATGGCGCCGGCGACGGCTGGCGCGGCGAGGTGAAACGGCCCGACGAGGTCTGAGAACGCGGCCGAAAAGCGCGGCCTACGGCCGCAAACAGCCCGCGTCGCGCCTCATTGCGCGGCGCGGGCGATGTACACGCCCTTGGTGTGGGCGACCTCGTCGAGCGGCTGCTGCGGGATCGCGTCGTGGTGGTGCCCGTAGACGTCGAGGCACTCCAGCCCGGCGACCGCCATCGCCGCCCGCACCTCCTCTTCGGAGAAGTGCCGCTCGCGGTGCAGCTCCGGCGGGATCGCCGGGCCGCCAGATCCGTCCAGGGGCTCGACCTCGAAGCTCGCCTCGGCGATCGTCCCCGGCGGCGCCTCGGGATCGGCCAGCCCCTTCCAGATCAGCCGTATGCCGTCGCGCTCGATCACGACTTCTTCGGCGAAGAAGTTGCGATAAGCCTCCATCGTGTTGACATCGAACATCAGCAGGCCGCCGGAACCGAGATTGCGCCGCATCCCGGTCAGCGACCGCTCCAGTTCCTCGGTGCTGAGGAGGTAGTTGACGGCGTCGTCGAGGCAGAAGACGACGTCGAACTCGCCGAAGACCGGCAGCTCCCTCATGTCAGCGACGGAGAGCTTCACCCGCTCGCCGACCTTCTCGCGGGCGATCGCGACCATCTTCGGCGAGATGTCGCAGGCGGTCACCTCCCAACCCTTCTCCAGCATCGGGATGAAGCTCTTGCCGGTTCCGCAGGCGACGTCGAGGAGGCGACGGCCGGGGACCCCGTGCTGCTCCAACTTCGGCATCAGCTGCCCCAGCCAGAGGTCGTAGTCGTGGTGGGCGGTGAACTCGTCGTAGACCGGCGCGATCGCCTCGTAGGCGACCTCGGCCCAGCGCGGCAGCTCTTCCCCCTGGTCCCTGGCCACGATCAAGAGACCTGCCCAAGTTCAGAACAGTTTCCGTTGCCAGGCTGGCAATTTCCCGCACTGCTTATGTAGGTTCGTTCAATCAGCACTCCGATAGGGCATCGCCGCGGGAACGACGATGACTGGGAGTGGGGTGAGGCACAGAGGGTCTGTCTTCGAATGGCCTATCGCTACGCGAGCAATCCGAGCGAGGCCGAAGACATAGCTCAGGATGCCCTGCTCCGGGCCTGGCGTCGGCGCTCGACCCTGCGCGATCCCGGCCGGCGCAACTACTGGCTGGCGACGATCGTCCGCAACGAGGCCTTTCGCCAGCACGCCCGGGTCCGACCCGACCCGACAGCGACGATCGAGCTCCGCGAGGGGGCCGAGGACGAGGCGGTGGTCGCGGCGGTCGAGCTGGCCGACCTGCACGCGGCGCTGGAGCGGTTGAGCGAACGGGACCGCCGCCTGCTGGAGATGAAATACGAGGAGGACCTGACCCAGGCGACGATCGCCACGCGCCTCGGCATCCCCGAAGGCACCGTGAAGGTGCGGCTGCACCGGGCTCGCAACAAGCTGCGCCTGCTGTACGCGGGGGCGAGCGTTCCGGGCTGAAGTTCGGACCGCTGTACAACGCCGGCGGGGTGCCCCGCGGCCAACATCCATCTCATCGATGCAGACGGCAGCGCGCCAGATCGTCCGGCGGATCCTCGCCATCGGGGGACACGAGTTCAGCTCGCGGCCGGCGGACCGGGCGGTCTGCGAGCTGCTGCTGCGCCTGGCCGCCGAACGCGGCGGCGAACGGCCGCGGATCTGCATCCTCCCGACCGCCAGCGGCGACACCTCCGCGCAGATCGCCAGCTTCTACTCCGCCTTCGGCGAGCGGCCCTGCGAGCCCTCCGAGGTCTCCCTCTTCCGGCTCGGCCGCCGGCCTCTGGCGCTCCGCGACCACCTGCTCTCCCAGGACCTGATCTACGTCGGCGGCGGCAGCATGGTCAACCTGCTGGCGGTCTGGGAGGCACACGACATCGCCTCGATCCTCAGCCTCGCCTGGCGGCGGGGCGTCGTCCTCGCGGGCCAGAGCGCCGGAGCGATGTGCTGGTTCGAGGCCGGGATCGCCAAGTCCTCCGGCAAGCCGCGGCCCGCCGCCGGCCTCGGCCTCCTCGGCGGCAGCCTCTGCGTCCACTACAACAACGAGCCGGAGCGTCGTGCCGCCTACCTCGACGCCGTCGGCGGCGGGATGCCGAGCGGCTACGGGCTCGACGACTACGCCGGGCTGCTCTGGGAGGGCGACGGCATCCCCTCGGCCCTGACCGCGCGCCGTGGCGCCCGCGCCTACCGGGTCAGCGGCGAGGGGGAGAAGGTCACCGAGTCACCGCTCCCGGCGCGGTTCCTGCCCGCCCCCGCGCCGGCCGCCCTGCGCGAGGACATCGCCGAGTTCCGGCGGATCAAGACGATGCGCAAACGGGCCGGCTGGCTGGCCTGAGAAAAAATTCGTACCAGATACGTACCCAAAGAGTAGGATGTGCGTATTCACGCGGGTGACTTTATGACCGCGCGAGGATTTGGCGATCTGGAGTTTCCAGGACTTTAAAATTTCTGAGAAGTCAGGTAAGGTTGCGGATATGCGCTCGTTGTCACTGCTCCTTGAAGGTTCGACCCGGGCGACAAATGATGCTCGTGCAATTTTGTCCGCGTTAGCTTCAATCCCCCGGCCGATCGACCAGCAGCGGTCAGGAACCTCGTGAAACGCGCCGGGACAACCGCGCTTTCGCTCCTGGCGGCGCCCCTGAACGTGCATCTCCTGCAGGCGCTGGAGGATGGCCCGCTTCCCCTGATCGATCTACGGCGGGCGGTCGGCTCGCCCCCCCAGAGCACGATGCGCGTCTACTCGCGAACACTCGTGGAGCTCGGGACCCTGGAACGGCAGCGGCAGGCGGCCTTCCCCGGAACGGTGGAATACGTCAGCACCGAATCCGGCCGGGCGCTGCTTGCGATCGGCCAGATCCTCGAGCGCTGGCTGCAGGAAGCACCGGTCGGGCCGATCGCCCTCGGCACCACCGCCAGCAAGAGCGCGACGAAGGCTCTCGTCGAGGGCTGGTCGACGAACATCATCCGGGCGCTGGCGGCGAAACCGCTTTCGCTGACCGACCTCAACCGGCTGATCCCCCGGATCAGCTACCCCTCCCTCGAGCGGCGGCTCGGAGCCCTGCGCCTGGCCGACCTGGTGGAACCGTACCCGGGCGAGGGCCGGGGCACCCCGTATCGGGCGACGCCCTGGTTGCGGCGGGCGATCGTCCCCCTCGCCGCCGGCGCCTGGTGGGAGCGCCGCTACCTGGCCGATCCGCCGCAGATCGGCCGCCTCGACGTCGAGGCGGCGTTCCTGCTCGCGATCCCGCTGATCGAGCTGCCGTCGGAGGTGAACGGCAAGTGCCGCCTCGCCGTGGAAATCCAGGGAGGCTCCACCCCTGTCTTCGCCGGGGTCCTGATCTGCGTCGAGGAGGGGAAGGTCATCTCCTGCTCCTCGCGGCTGGAGGGTGAAGCGGAGGGCTGGGCCTCGGGCAGCGCCTCGAGCTGGATGCGGCGGATGAACGGCCAGGAGGCCGACCTCGAAATCGGCGGCGACGCCGACCTCGTGCGCGAGATCGTCGAGGCGATCCGCAAGAGCGCCCTCGCCGTCAAGCTCTAGTTCGGCCTCTTCAGGACAGCTTCCAGCGGAAGCCGATCTTCTCGATCGCCGGCTCGAGCGGGCTGCTCGGGAGCCCCGGTTTCGTCGCCTTCTTGGGGTCGTTGTAGCCGCCCGGGGCGACGTCGTTGGGGGTGTCGGGGTGAAAAATCGAGGCGAGGTACTGGATCTGGCCGCGGCCCTGGCCGAGCTCGGTCTGCCCGCCGCCGTAAGCGCCGATGCCGCGCTCCTCGCAGTAGTCGTAGGCGGCGAAGAGGTTGCGGATCGGGCCGAAGCGCGAGGGCTTGACGTTGACCGTCTTCGGCGGCGACCAGGGCATCGCCTCGATGTCGGCGATCGAGTGGATCGGCGCGTCCCAGGTAACCCGGTCGGAGACCGGGTCGAGCAGCGGTTTCGTCTCCGCGGTCACGTCGGGGTCCTCGAGCCAGGCCTCGGGAAAGGTCTCGATCAGCTTCGCGTAGAGCTCAGGGTCGGTCTCGACGTCGACCGGGGTGCCTTTGTAGAAGCCCTTGAGGTCGAGCGAGTCGACGGCGCCGGTCTCGGCCAGCGCCGCGATCAGCTCGTCGTCCCAGTCGTTGGCGGGGTCGAGCTTGAAGCGCAGCGTCGGGTAGGCCGCGAGGCGTTCGCGCAGCGGCTCGATCGAGGAGCGGGCTCCCTCTTCGAACGGGGCCAGGCGCATCGAGTTGACGAAGTTCAGCGGCTTCGGCTCGCGCCCCAGCGCCTGCGCCAGGTTCGTCCCCGCCTGCCGCAGCGCCAGGTCGAGCGCCGCCGACTCGAAGGCCCAGCGGCGGTAGTCGCGGGAGACGTCCTCCCGCACCGGCTCCCCGGCAGGAAACAAATCAATCCCATCCAGCCGCTCTGAGAACTCGGCAAAAATGAAGCTGCCGGCCAGCCCCTCCGGCGGCCCGTGGTCCTGCTGGGCGATGTGGTCGACGGCGTCGTAGACCACATCCTCCCCGACCCCCTCATGACCCCCACCGCGCAACCTGACGATCGTCGTCAGCCGTTCCATCTCGCCCCAATCGAGGCTCAACCCCTCGAACTCACACCCGTCGATCTCAAGCGGCAGGTCCGCGATGGAGTCAAAGCTGGACACGCCCCGCAGCGTAAAGGACCCGGGTGAGGGGGTCGCCGGGCCCTCCCCGCTGTTGCCCGCCGACCCCCTCACCCGGGTCCCTACAGCGCTACACGCAAGGTCTTCAGCTCCCGGTCGGAACCACCTCGAACGTAGCCGCCATGCGCCAGGCTTTCGCGGATGAAGTCCAGGGTCTCGTCGGTCAGCCGCTCACCGGGCAGGACGTTCGGAATTCCCGGGGGATAGGCGGCCAACCCCTCGGCCGCAACTCGACCCGCCGCAGCGTCGAAGGGGACCACCTCCTGCGGACCGAGGAAGGCTTCGCGCGGAGTCAGCACCAGCTCGCCCCAGGGCGGCGCCGGCGCCAGCTTCTCGTCCGGCGCCCCCGGCGTCTCCTCCAGCTCGGCGACCGCCCGGCGCAGCCCGGCGACCAGCCGCTCGCCGCTGCGCTCGGCTTCCTCGCCGACGCCGAAGATGGCGACGACGACGTTGCCCGAGTAGAGCTCGAGGTCGATCCCGGCGACGTGGAAGGCCGTCTTCCAGAGCCGCTGGGCGCTGGAGCCGGTGCCGCGGACGTCGATCCCCAACCGCAGCGGGTCCCAGCCCGTCACCCCCGGCCTACCCACCATCCGCTCGTCGAGCACGTCGAGGCCCGGGATCTCCTTGATCATCTCCCGCGTCTTCGCCAGGCCCGCCAGGGCCTCGCTCAACATCTCCTCGCCGTGCACGTACATGTAGCGCCGGGCCGCGTCGAGCGAGCCGGCGAGCAGGCCGCTGGGGCTGGTCGTCTCGACCAGGCTGACGCAGCGGTCGACGACGGCGCCGTCGACGCGGCCGCCGCGGCCGAGGTGCAGCATCGCCGACTGCGTGAGGCTGCCGATGATCTTGTGGGTCGAGGAGGTGACGAGGTCGGCGCCGCAGGCGAGGGCGTCGGTCGGCAGGTCGGGGTGGAAGTGGAGGTGGGCGCCCCAGGCCTCGTCGGCCACCAGCGGCACCCCGCGCGAGTGCGCCACCTCGGCCATCGCGGCGACGTCGGCGCAGGCGCCGAAGTAGGTGGGGGAGACGACCATCGCCGCCACCGCCTCCGGGGTTTCGTCGAGCGCCGCCGCCAGCGAGTCGGGCGTCAGCCCGTGGGCGATCCCCAGCTCGGGGTCGAGCTCAGGTGCGACGAAGGTCGGACGCATGCCGCTGAGGACGAGCCCGTCGATCACCGAGGAGTGGACGTTGCGCTGGACGACGACGCGGTTGCCGCCGTGGGCCAGCGCCATGCAGGCGGCGTGGTTGCCCTGCGAGGCGCCGTTGCCGAGGAACCAGGTGCGGCCGGCGCCCCAGGCCTCGGCGGCGAGCTGCTGCGCCTGCTGGAACGGGGTCGGTTCGGGGCCGACGTCGACACCCTCGGTGACGGAGGGGATGTCGTTCCGCAGCCCCACTTCGCCGACCAGATCGACCTCGGCCGGATCGGCGCCGATCCCGCCCATGTGCCCGGGCACCGGGAAGCGGCCCGGGTCGCGCTTTGCGTAGGCGAGCATCGCGTCGACGTAAGGAGTGGAGTCCTGACCATCTCCTGGCATCGATCCGAGTCTACGGGTCGCCTCTGGGCCGACTGGACAAATCGAGCGCTGGTCTTTGGACAGAGCCGACGACGCGGGTGCTGGAGAATCAACCGAATGCAGCACGACCGCCTGGGCTACTGGATCGAGGAGGCCGGCGCCGCCGAGCCGGGGCCGCCGCTGGGCGGCCGGGTCGAGGCCGACGTCCTCGTGGTCGGCGGCGGCTACACGGGGATGTGGAGCGCCTGGTACGCGAAGCGGCTGCAGCCCGACGCGCGGGTCGTCCTGCTCGAGTCCGAACCGCTCTGCGGGCACGGCCCGAGCGGGCGCAACGGCGGCTTCTGCAACGCGATGTGGTTCTCGCTCGCCTCGATGCGCGAGCGCTGGGGCGACCAGGCGGCGCTGGAGGTCGCGGCGGCGGCCGAGCAGGCGGTGGCGCGGATCGGCGCCTTCTGCGAGGAGCACGGGGTCGATGCCTGGTTCCGGCCCGCCGGCTACGTCCAGGTCTCGACCGCGCCGGCGCACGACGGCGCCTGGGAGCGGGCGCTGGCGGCCTGCCGGGAGCTGGGGGTTCCGGAGATGCTGCAGCCGTTGAGTGCGGCGGAGGTGCAGGAGCGCTGCAACTCGGCGGCCTTCCGCGCCGGCGCCGTCTCGCCCACTTCGGCGACGGTGCAGCCGGCGCGGCTGGCGCTGGGCCTGCGGGCCCAGCTGCTGGCGGCGGGGGTGGAGGTCTTCGAGTCCTCGCCGGTGCACTCGTTCCGCGAGGGCGCCGACGGCGTCGAGGCGCAGACCGCGGGCGGCTCGGCCCGCGCGGCTCGCGGCGTGCTGGCGATCGGCAGCGCCGCCAAGAGCCGCCGCGGCCCGCTGCGCGGTCGCCTCACGGTCGCCTCCTCCCACATCGTCCTCACCGAGCCGGTCCCCGACGTGCTCGAGCAGATCGGCTGGACCGGCGGCGACTGCATCACCGACTCCCGCTCCCTGCTCCACTACTTCCGCACCACCCGCGACGGCCGCGTCGCCTTCGGCTGGGGCGGCGGCCGCATCGCCGCCGGCGCCCGCACCCGCGGCCGCGCCGAGGTCGACGCCGACGTCATCGCTGCCGCCACCGAGCACCTCTACGACTACTTCCCGGCCCTCCGCGGCCGCCGCATCACCCACGCCTGGGGCGGCCCGATCGACGCCTCCCCGACCCACCTCCCCGCCATCCACACCCTCCCCCGGCGCCGCGCCTGGGTCGCCGCCGGCTACACCGGCAACGGCGTCGGCCCCAGCAACATGGTCGGCCGCACCCTCGCCTCCCTGGCCCTCGGCCGCGACGACGACCGCACCCGCCTCGCGATCGTCGACGCCAAGACCCCCCGCGTCCCCCCCGAGCCCTTCCACTGGCTCGGCGGCGAGTCGATCCGCCTCGCGATCGAGAAGAAAGAGGAAGCGGAGATGGCGGGCCGTCAGCCCGGCCGAGTCGCCTCAGCCGTGGCCCGGGTGCCGGAGCTGCTTGGCTTCCACATCGGCCGCTAGGTAGCCACTGCCGCGCCCGCCGGCACTCCGGCCCCCGCCTCTTGTTCGGGCCGGACGCTGGTCAGCTTTTCCGCCCGGCGCTGCTGCCAGGTGGCGAAGCCCATTGCCGCGCAGGTGAAGAAGAAGAGGATCATCGCGATCACGTTGACCTCGACCGGGATGCCGCGCTGGGCGGCGCCGAAGATGTAGAGGGGGAAGGTGACGGTGGTGCCGGAGTTGAAGTTGGAGATCACGAAGTCGTCGATCGAGAGGGCGAAGGCGAGCATCGCCGCGCCGAAGATGCCGGGCATGATCAGGGGCAGGGTGACGAGGCGGAAGGTCTCGAAGGGGCTGGCGCCGAGGTCCTTGGCCGCCTCCTCGAGGTTGCGGTCGAACCCGATCAGGCGTGAGCGGACGACCACGACGACGAAGCTGATGCAGAACATCACGTGGGCGATCAGCAGCGTCTGGAAACCGAGGCTGAAGCTGCCGATCAGCAGGAAGAAGGAGAGCAGCGCCGAGCCCATCACCACCTCAGGCGTCGCCATCGGGATCACGATCAGGAAGTTGGCGGCGCGGCGGCCGAAGAACTCGTAGCGGACCAGCGCCAGGGCCATCAAGGTTCCGATCACGGTCGAGATCACCGTCGCCAGCACCGCTAGTTTCAGGCTCGTCACCAGCGCTTCGTTCAGCTCCGGAATCCCGAAGGCGTTGCTCCAGTGCTCCGTCGTGAAGCCGACCCAGGTGAAGTTGTAGCGGCCGGCCGGGTCGTTGAAGGAGAAGCCGAAGATGACGGCGATCGGGATCAGCATGTAGAGGACGACGAGGACGCCGACGATCTGCACCGCGTGCTCGCGCAGCCAGCGCCAGGCCCCGTCCATCAGACCGCCTCCTCACCCATCAGCGACTCCGAGCCGGCGAAGCGGATGTAGACGAGGACGAGGATCAGGATCGCCGCCATCAGCACGAAGGAGAGCGCCGCCGCCGCGGGGTAGTCGGACTGTTTGAGGTAGAGCGACTGGATCACGTTGCCGATCATCTGGTTGCTGGCGCTGCCGAGGAACTGGGCGTTGACGTAGTCGCCCGAGGCCGGGATGAAGGTCAGCAGCGTCCCCGCCACCACTCCCGGCGCCGAGAGCGGCAGGGTCACCCGGAAGAAGGTCTGCGCCGCCGAGGCGTAGAGGTCCTTGCCGGCCTCGATCAGCCGCACGTCGATCCGCTCGAGGCTGGCGTAGATCGGCAGCACCATGAAGGGGAGGAAGTTGTAGGTGAGGCCGGCGATCACGGCGCCGCCGGTCGCCAGCACGTGCCCTTCCGGGGCCAGCCCGACCGCGTCGAGCACGTTGACCACCGGGCTCTGGTCGGAGAGGATCGTCTCCCAGGCCAGGGTCCGGATCAGGTAGGTGGTGAAGAACGGGGCGACCACCGCGAACAGCAGAACGTTGCGCCAGCGGCCAGCCTTGAAGGCGATCGTGTAGGCGAGCGGGTAGGCGAGCAGGAGTGCGAACAGCGTTGCCAGCCCGGCGTAGACGAACGAGCGCACGAACTGGGTGTCGTAGAGCTGCAGCGCGTCGCCGTAGTTCTCCCAGTGCCAGCTGAATTCGTAGGAGCCGAAGACGCCGGAGTTGAGCGACAGCCTCCCCAGGTAGTAGAGGGGGATGACGAAGAACAGAAGCAGCCAGGCCGCTCCCGGCCCGAGCAGGAAGTAGGGAGCGACCCGGCGCCTCATCTGCTTTTACCCGTTGAGCACCGCGTTGAAGGCGCGGTTCAGGTTCTGTTCTTCTTCGCCGGTTGGCGAGGGCTGGATCGTGCAATTCTTCGTGAACGACTTGCTCGGGAAGATCAGCTGGTTCTTCGCGACTTCCGGTTCTTCTTTGAGCAGAATCGGTTTCACGTTTTCAACCGGGCTGACGTAGTTCACGTAGGCCTCGATCTGCGCCTGGTTCTTCGGGTCGTAGACGTAGTTGATGAAGTCCTCGGCCGCGGTCGGGTTCGGCGCCCCGACCGGGATCACCATGTTGTCCGACCAGAGGATGCAGCCCTCGGTCGGCATCCGCCATTCGATGTTCGGGTTGTCGGCCTGCAGCTGGACCGCGTCGCCCGACCAGCCGATCACCGCGACCGCGTTGCCGCTGGTCAGGTCGCCGCCGTAGTCGTTGCCGGTGAAGCGGCGGATCTGCCCCGAGCTCGTCGCGCCTTCGATTTTTTCGATCGCCTTCAGCCAGTCGTCTTCGCTGGCTTCGCTGGGATCGATGCCGAGGCACTTCATCACCAGCGGCACCGTGTCCCGGAGTTCGTTCAGCATCTCGACTTTCCCCTTGTACTTGGGGTCGAAGAGGTCGCAGATCGATTTCACGTCCGGCGCCAGGTCTTTACGGACGATGATCCCGGTCATCCCGCTCTGCCAGGGGGCGCTGAATTCGCGGTTCGGGTCGTACTTCGGTTCCCGCAGGTTGGAGACGAGGTTCTTTTCGAAGTTCGGCAGCGCCGACTTGTCGAAGTTCTGCAGGTAGCCGAGTTCATGCATTTTGTTCGCCATCCAGTCGGTGACGACGAAGAGGCTGCGGCCGCCGGATTCCCCCTGCTTGAGCAGCGGGTCCATCTTCGCGAAGAACTCTTCGTTGGCGTTGACGTCCTCGATGTATTTGACCGAGAGCCCCGTTTCCTTTTCGAAGTCCGGGACGGTCTGCTTGTCGATGTAGAGCGGCCAGTTGGAGATCGTCACGTCGCCCGAAGCCTTCTTTTCGAGTTTCACTTCTTCGGCTTCCGTGTCGCTGCCGTTGATGCTGCTGCCGCCGCCGCAAGCTGCGAGCCCGAGGGCCAGCGCCGCCGCCGCGACCAGGACCGCCAGCAAGGCGGTGATCCTCCGTGGGTCCTTCTCACTGGCCATCTGTCATCAACCTCCGTGGGTGGTTTCCAGTTGCGACTGGTCGGCGGCGCGGGCGCCGCCGTCGCTTCCCGCTGCTGCCCCGTTTGGCGACTCGCGGACAAGGTGCATGTGCTCGGGCTCCCAGTTGAGCGCGACGCGGGCGCCGCCCCCGGGCAGCGACCACCG
>Ga0307314_10000287_pt1 | contig 11168 bp, 10 predicted proteins | sample ER_DNA_204_FD_194493 | JGI IMG/M metagenome (GOLD analysis project Ga0307314, IMG submission 194493) | Bulk soil microbial communities from the East River watershed near Crested Butte, Colorado, United States - ER_DNA_204 | ecosystem: Environmental > Terrestrial > Soil > Floodplain | place...
AGCACCGGCATCCCGGAGTTGGCGGCTGTGATCACCTCGGTCATCACAGGGGCGAATCGAGAAATGGCGCCGCAGCGCAGGTAGTCCCCGTAGGAGAAACCACCAGGCAGAATCACGGCCTGTACGTCGTCGAGCGTGTCGCTGCCGTGCCACAGCGGCACGGGCTCGCCGCCACAGAGCCGGATAGCGCGGAGCGCGTCCTGATCGTCGAGCGAGCCAGGAAACGTGACAACACCGATCTTCGGACCCATCAGCCCGCCTGGGTGGCAAGCTCGGCCTGCTCAGCGGACTCGGCTGGCTCTTCCGCGTCGGATGACGACGGCGGCTCCTCGACGCGTACGTTGAAGGTCTCGATCACGGTGTTAGCCAGTAACGTCTCCGCCGCCTGGCGCACCTCGGCCAGCCGTTCCTCGGTGAGCTCGCCTTCCAGATCGAGCTCGAACCGCTTGCCCTGGCGTACAGAAATACCGGCAAAGCCCAGCCGGGACAGCGCCCCGGTCACCGCCTTGCCCTGCGGGTCCAGGATCTCCGGCTTCGGCATTACGTCGACAACCACTCGAGCCATGCCGCGGAGTCTAACCCGGCTCCCCCACCGCTCCAGGACTCCTTGAGGAAATAGACAGGCGTGACGGCGGCCATCCCAGGGTTGTCCACAGGCCCCGATTCGACCCTCCCTGGTCGGAAACCTACGTGCACTTAGGCTTCTTGCGGTTTGCACGGTTTGCAACCTGTGCAGACCGCATGAAAGGTGTGCAGAGCTGGCTCGATCTGGGCGCCGCAGCCGGTGGGGGACGCCTGATCAGGTGCGCCGAGCTCACTCGACTAAGCAACGTCGCGACGTGCCGCAGAGAGCACACCGGCGAGCGCCGGCAGCAGGCACCAGGCCGCCAGGACCAAGGCGGCGAGCCACCACGGCGCTGGATTGTGACCAGCGAACAGCACGGGCGAGGTGATCTCCAGCATGGCGTTGGTCGCTCCGCTGGGCATCAGATTGAGCAGCTCGTCCCACCGCTTCAGGAAGAACACCACCGACACAACCGGCTCCACCAGAAAACCGAGGAGGATGCCGACGACCAGGGCGACCAGCATGTTCTTGATCAAGATTCCGATGCCCATGCCGATCAAGGTCCACGACGCGATCGAGCACACGCCCAGAATGATCGAACGCCAGGTTTCAGGCTGGTTCAGCAGGAACGTGCCACCGTTGGCCAGCACGAAAGGAATCGACACCAACATGCCCGCGGCCACGCTGGCGATCCCAAAGATCACCCCGAAGATCAACAATGCAGCTGCCTTGCCGAGCAGCATCCGCACCCGGTGTGGGGTGGCCAAATAGGTCGACGCGAGGGTGCCATATCGATACTCGCTGCCGACTGTAGCGATGCCGACCACCATGGCCAGGATGCGAGACAGCACATTTCCGCCGTTGTAGATGCTGCGGATGATGCCTGGGTCAGCAAACGGCGAACTGGCAACGCCTGATCTGCTCTGCAGCAGCGCCACGGCGGCGGGCAGCGCCGCATATCCGGCGCTCAGCACAAAGATGCAGATCAGGACGATCCACCACAACTTGGTGGTGGCAATTCGCCGTAGCTCTGCTCGAAGCACACCACTCATCTGGAACCTTCGAGCATGGAGAAGAACTCCTGCTCGAGATCGCGCCGCTCGGTGACCAGCTCGTCAACCACGATGCCGGAGCTGAACAGGGCGGCGCCGACCTGACCCACGTCGTGGCTGTGAACCCGCAGATAAGCGCCACGCTCGTCGACCGCAGTTTCCATCTGAGCACCAATGGCCGCCAACGCCTGCAGCGCGGCCCTCAGGTCTGGCACCCGAGCGCGAGTGATGCCCTCGCCCAAATTGAGTTCCGACATCGGCATTTGGGCCAGCAGCCGGCCCCTGTTGATCACGACAATGTCGTCAGCGGTGGCCTCGATCTCGTTCAGCAGGTGAGAGGAGATCAACACAGCCCGGCCACTTTCCGCAAAGTCGCGCAGGAAGATGCGCAGCCAGCGGATCCCTTCCGGGTCGATGCCGTTCGCTGGCTCGTCCAAGATCAGATAATCGGGATCGCCGAGCATCGCGGCCGCCAGCGCGAGACGCTGCTGCATGCCCATGGAGTACTCCCCGACCGGCTGCCGGGCGACTTCCCCCAGCCCGACCTCGCCGAGCAGCTCGTCGACCCGGCGATCGCTTGCGCCGGCCGTCGGCGCGAGCACCCGAAGGTGGTTACGGCCGCTCCGGCCAGGGTGGAAGCGCGCGTCGAGCACGCATCCGACCGTTTGCTGGGGATGCGGCAAGTCCGCGTAGGCGAGGTCGCCAAACGTTGCGGTACCGGTGGTTGGGGTGACCAACCCGACGAGAATCCGCATGGTGGTGGTCTTCCCTGCGCCATTGGGACCCAGGAAACCGGTCACCCGCCCAGGTTCGACCATGAAGCTGAGGTTGTGTACGGCGAGATTGCCGTTGTAGCTCTTGATCAGCCGATCGACAATGATCGGCGGCACCTGATGGTGGACGGCCGGTCGCGAAGACCTGACCCGACCTCCAGCGCGTACAGCAGCGCGCTGGATGGTCTGCCGAGACTCTGGTCGGAGGGTTGTCGCCGGACGGTCCGGAGCCGTGACCGGCGATGCAGGTCGGTTCCGAGCGGTGACCGTCGATGCAGGTCGGACCGGAGCCGTGACCGTCGATGCAGGTCGGACCGGAGCCGTGACCGTCGATGCAGGTCGGACCGGAGCCGTGACCGTCGATGCGGGTCGGACCGGAGCCGTGACCGTCGATGCGGGTCGGACCGGCTCCGCCGGTTTGATTTGGGGGATTGGCCCAGCCACTGGCGGTGTCTGAGGGCGCGAGACTGCTGGACGATCGACCGGCGGAGCAGGCCGGTACAGTTGCGTCTGCTCCTGCGGGGCTGCGCGTGGTACGGGAGCCGTGATCGGTGTCGCCGGCTGGACCGGAACGGGCACGGGGTCTGGGGGTCGAACCTGCTGCGTGGTGATCTTCGGCAGCTCAACCGCCGGCTCGGGATGAGGCGAGGGCGCACTGCGTCGCGGCTGGGGACCCTCCAGAGGGGCCGGCGGCGCCGCGGCCAGCTGCGACGGCTGCGATGGCAGAACAGGTTGGTTGGATTGCCTGGGTTCAAGATCAACAATGGCCCGCCGGCCGGCAGTCCTCGCCTCGGTCGGAGGTGGCTCCTCCTCGTCGAGAGTCCAACTCATCGGTTCCGTGGGCAACGCTCGCCGCGGCCTGGATGGGTCGGAGATCCCTAGAGGATCGCGGTCTGCTGTGTGCGTCTGGGTTCGGACCGCACTTGGCTCCAGCGCTCGAGCAGCGCGCGCCGGACGCACCACAATGCGGTCCCCGTCGTCAGCTTGAGTGAAGCCGCGAGACCTTTTGGCTACGTACGACTCAACGTCGTCTGGCTCGTCAGGGAGCGCCCGCCGCGGCCGGTCCACCGGCATAGTCTCTCAGCCATGGCGGCGTGCTGCCGAACGGTGTCACTGTGTCGTCCGTCAACCTTTGTTGCATTACGGCAACATCCCCTCGGCAACATCCCCTCAGGGAAGCCACGTCTTGGGCCCTGAGGACGACCCGGACTGAGCCAGCAATCGGGCTGTTTGCCATGGCAAGCGGAGCAGAGTGGGATACACGCAGCCTCTGTACAGTCCAGAAAGGACACTCAAGATGACGCTCTACCGCCCCCGCGACGACCGAATGATCGCTGGCGTCTGCGCGGGGATCGCGCGCCGCTTCAACATCGATCCGACCGTCGTGCGAATCGCATTCATTGCCAGTCTCTTCTTGCCTGGCCCCCAGATCTTGATCTACCTCGCCGCCTGGCTGCTCATGCCGGACGAGGCCACGATCGTCGCCTGATACTTCCGGCTACGAAAGGCCCCTCAGTCGCTGTGACTGAGGGGCCTTGTCGTGCCGACTATGCCCGTAGAAATTCCCGCGAAGGGCGTTCACGAAAATCCAGATGAGAAAGTGTGGGCACATGACACTACTGAATCGATTCACAGATGCAACTTGCCCGCACTTCCATGCTCGGTGGAAGACTCAGCCGACCCCGTACAGGGTGCGAACGATGTCCTCGATCGCGGGCTCCTCCAAGGTCAAGTCGACCACCTCGGTCACAGCGCTGACTTCTGCTAGGACCCTGGCTGCCGTGGTCTCCCTGGGGCTGAAGGCTAGCCGCTGCCGCTGGCCATCAAGATCGCTGCCGATATGAGCGGCCGCACTCACCTGGAGGTCTGGGCTCGGCTCTGGCAGATCGACCACCAAGACACGCTGTAGCGCCACGCGCTCCGCCAGGCTGGGTAGCGTCCCGTCGAAGACCAGGCGGCCGCGGTCGATCACCAGCACCCGGTCGCACAGCCGTTCGATGTCACCCATGTCGTGCGTGGTCAACAGCAACGTGGTGCCGAACTCGGCCCGCTCGGCGACGAGGAAATGGCGGAGGCGCTCCTTGCTGATCATGTCCAGACCAATAGTCGGCTCGTCCAGCACCAGCAGCCGGGGGCGATGGACCAGGGCCGCCGCCACCTCGCCTCGCATGCGCTCGCCGAGCGAGAGCTGCCGTACGGGCGTGTCCAGCAGGTCGGCCAGTCCGAGGCGGTCCACCAGCTCCTCGGTCCTCACTGTGGCCTCCTCAGCCGACAGCCGGTGGATCGCACCAAGGATGCGGAACGAGTCGCGCAGCGGCAGGTCCCACCACAATTGACTCCGCTGCCCGAAGACCACTCCGATCTCGCGAGCCAGACGCCGACGGTGCGGCACCGGGTCGTAACCGCAGGTTCGCACCCGCCCGCTGGAGGGGACAAGGATGCCGGTCAGCATCTTGATCGTGGTGGACTTCCCGGCACCGTTCGCTCCGATGTAGCCAACGGCTTCCCCCGGCTGCACCGATGCGCTGATCCCGTCGACGGCGTGCACAACCCTGGTTTGCCGGCGCAGCCGCCCCACCTTCTGCCGTACCGTGAACGAGCGGCGTAGATCTTCGAGCTGGACGATTGGTTCGCTTGTTATCTCAGCCTCCTGCCCCGGTGAACCTGCGGATACCAGCGCGCCACGCCAGCCATGCCAGCAGCCAAGCCCAGACGGCGAACACCGGCGCAAACCAGCCGAGCCAGGCAGGGAGGAACCTCGGCCCCGGAAGTCCCATGATCAACAATGACGGAAGGTACGCGGCAACGGTCGCAGGAAAGACAAAGGTGAACAAGATGCGGATCGGCGTGATCAACACACTACCCGGGAGCTGGCCTGCATAGCTGCCGCCGTAAACGAATGCCGAGGTGAACTCGGCGCCGTCGATGAGAAAGAACTGCAAGCCACCAGCCGTGGCGAAGAAGGCGCCATAGATCGCCGCTCCGACGAACGGTGTGATCACCAGCAGGTAGACCGTGCTAGCGGTGTAGCTGAGGTCAAGCCCCGGGAGCACGATGACGACGATGAGCACTCCTACAGCGAGCCGGCCCAGCCGACGCATCTGAACCTCCGAGGTGACGAGCTGCAGCAGCAACGGCATTGGCCGGACGAGAAGGACCTCCAACCGCCCCAGACGCAGGTAGGTGGGGATCGTGTCTAGCTGGCCGAAGATCGTGTCCGCAAGCGCGAAACCTATGTTGCTGAGGGCGAAGACCAGCGAGCTCTGTCTGAGATCGAGACCACCGAAGACGGGCACGTTGGCAAAGATCGCGTAGATCTCGACGAACTCCACCAGCCCAACGGCCACCGACGTGGCGACGTTCAGCCAGAAGCTAGCCCGATAGGCCAGCTGGCTGCGGATCCGGGAGCCGATGAGGATGCGATAGGCCTCCGCGGCAGAGAGCTCAGCCACCTTGCACCACCAGCCGACGTGCGGCTCGCCACTGCACCACTCTGGCGAGGCCGACGAGGCCGACGAGCCAGGCGAGCTGGCTGGCGACGAGCGCCGCAGCGGCCCAGCCGAGAACCCAGCCGGAGAGCACGTCGATCGGCGTCTGCAGCATCGATGGGAACGGCGTGGCATAGGCCACGACTTGGAGCCACTTCGGGAAGAGGTGAACTGGAATGAATAGGCCGCAGAAAAAACTGCCGACTACGAGGTAGAGCCCTATGAACCCGCGTACGTCGAGGGTCCAGAACGCGATCAAGTTGACCAGGAACCGAAGCGTGAAGCTGATCGAGACGGCCAGGAACAGGCTCATCAAACCCAGCGGATAGGCGCTCCAAGAGTCCGGCCACGCGAGGCCGACCGTCACGGCACCAATGACCAGCGGTGGTAGGCCGCGCGACAGCAGCTGGAAACAAGCACGGCCCAGGTCGCGTGCCCACCAGGCCAGCTGCAGGTCGAGGGGTCGGGCGAAGTCGACGGCGATTTCACCACTGCTGACGCGTTCGGCAATCTCGATCCAACCGAGCAGGGCGACAGGGGCCAGCAGTGCCTGGCCGAGCCAGACGTAGGTCGAGGCCAACTGCCGATCGTAGCCGGCCAGTGTGCCGCCAGCGGAGGAAATGGCCGCGAACAGAACGCTGACCCGGATCAACCCGAAGACCGATTGAGTGGTGATTCCAGCCAGGATCGCCAACCGATATGTGCTGTACCGCCTGAACTCCGCCGCCGCTAGCACCAGGTAGGTGCGCACAGCAATTCCGTGAGACTTTCTAAAGCACCGTGCTGGGACGGTAACCGGCCGCTTCTGGATGGGATGCAGCGATCTTCTCGATCTGGGTCGTCAGCGTCGCCACCTGCCGGCCGGCGGTGCCGGCGAGCTCGAGCGGATTGGCAAGCGCCGCGTCAAGTTCCGCGCGGGTCACACCAAGCCTCGGATCGGCAGCCAAGCGGTCAAGCAAGTCGTTGTCGCTGCGACCGGTCTCACGCATCTCCAAAGCGACCGCAATCGCATGCTCTTTGATCGCTTCATGTGCGGTCTCCCGACCCACGCCGTGCTGCACGGCCGTGATCAGCACTTTGGTCGTCGCCAGAAACGGCAGGTAGCGCTGCAGCTCAGCGTTGATCACCGCTGGGAACGCGCCGAAATCCTCGAGCACGCTGAGAAAGGTCTCGAACAACCCGTCGAGGGCAAAGAAGGCGTCCGGCAGCGCGACTCGGCGGACCACCGAGCAAGACACGTCGCCCTCGTTCCATTGATCACCGGCGAGCTCGCCGATCATCGAGAGATAGCCCCTGATGATCACCGCCAATCCGTTGACGCGCTCGCAGGATCGGGTGTTCATCTTGTGTGGCATGGCACTGGAACCCACCTGGCCGGGCTGGAAGCCCTCGGTCACCAGCTCGTGCCCGGCCATCAGCCGGATTGAGGTTGCCAGGTTCGAGGGGGCCGCCGCGACCTGAGCCAGCGCGCTGATCACGTCGAGGTCGAGGGATCGCGGATAGACCTGGCCGGTGCTCACCAGGACGTGCCTAAAACCCAAGTGATCAGCGATCCGCCGCTCCAGCGCCTCGAGCCGGTCGTGGTCGCCACCCAACAGGTCGAGCATGTCCTGGCTGGTGCCCACCGGGCCCTTGATGCCACGCAACGGATAGCGGCCGAGTAGCTCCTCAATCCGCTGGTACGCCAGCAGCAGCTCATTCGCCGTCGTAGCAAACCGCTTCCCCAGTGTCGTGATCTGTGCAGCGACATTGTGGGTGCGCCCAGCCATCGGCTGATCGGCGTATTGGGTGGCCAGCTGGGCCAGCTGGACCAGTGTTGCCACCATCCGATCCCGGATGATCTTGAGAGAGGAGACAATCTGCAGCTGCTCGACGTTCTCCGTAAGGTCCCGCGAGGTCATTCCCTTATGCATGTGCTGGAAATCGGCCAGCGCATTGAATTCCTCGATCCGGGCCTTCACATCGTGACGGGTGATCTTCTCTCGTTCCGCGATACTCGCTAGATCAACCTGCTCAACCACGCCCTCATAGGCCTTGATCACTACAGCGGGGTCGTCGCCGCCGAAGTCCACCCCAAGATCATGTTGCGCGGCCAGCACTGCGAGCCACAGTCGGCGTTCGGAGATGATCTTGCTCTCCACCGACCAAACCTCGCGCATCGCCGCCGAGGCATAGCGGTTGGCCAGAACGTTGCCGATCCGCACGGTCTCAGCTCACCGCCAGCCGGGCGGCGGACGCAGCGATGTCGTGGCGGTAGAAGGACCCCTCGAGCTGGATCTCCGCGATCGATTCATACGCCCGGCCACGGGCTGCGTCGATATCCTCACCGAGCCCGACGACCGCAAGTACCCTGCCCCCGGCGCTGATCAGGTTCCCTTGGGAATCGAGCGCGGTCCCGGCATGGATGACCACGCTGCCGTTCCTCGTCGCCGCCTCGAGCCCAGTGATCACCCCACCAGTGCTCGGAGTAGCGGGATAGCCGGCGGCGGCGAGGACAACGCCCACCGCTGCACCGCTTCCCCACTCCAGCTCGGGACATGCAGCAAGATCACCGGTAGCCGCGGCGTAGAGCAGTCCACCCAGCGGCGTCATCAGGCGGGCCAACAGCGGCTGGGTCTCCGGGTCGCCGAAACGCGCATTGAACTCGACGACCCGAACGCCGTCGGAGGTCAGGGCCAGGCCGGCGTACAGCAGCCCGCTGAAGGGGGTGCCACGCCGCGCCATCTCATCCACAGTTGGCTGGAGCACCCTCTGGGTGACCTCGTCGACAAGATCATCAGGGGCCCACCGCAGCGGGGTGTACGCACCCATGCCGCCGGTGTTGGGCCCGGTGTCCCCGTCCCCGACGCGCTTGAAGTCCTGCGCAGGCTGCAGGGGCCGTACAGTGCGTCCGTCGGTAATCGCGAAGAGGCTCACCTCGGGCCCATCGAGAAACTCCTCGATCACCACCCGACCGCAACGCAATGCGTGATCAACAGCGAGCTGCCGGTCGCTGGTCACGACGACGCCCTTGCCGGCTGCCAGCCCATTGTCCTTGACGACATACGGCGGCCCGAACTCCTCGAGCGCTTGATCCACCTGTTGGCGCGTCACACACTCTCTGGAACGAGCGGTGGGCACACCGGCTGCCGCCATCACCTGCTTGGCGAATGCCTTGCTGCCTTCCAGTTGCGCAGCGACCTCGGATGGGCCGAAGCAGGCGACCCCCCTCTCGCGTACGGCATCGGCTACACCCGCAACCAGCGGCGCCTCAGGTCCGACGACGACCAGATTGACTCCGAGCCGGCTCGCCAAATTCGCCACGGCATGACCGTCAAGCGGGTCGATGCGATGATTCGCCCCGAGCGCGGCGGTGCCGGGGTTGCCCGGCGCGGCGTGCAACTCGACCACCGCGGGATCGCGGCTCAACGCCAGACTCAGCGCATGCTCGCGTCCACCTGAACCGATCACCAGCACGCGCAGCGGACTCACGTGCCAAGAGCCTACCTAAGCGTCCATTCGGCTGTTTCTTTCTCTGCTCGCGCGGCGCCCCTGGAAGCCGGTGCCGTCGTCTCTCTTCGCGAAACGAAAAGCATGTTTCGCTCATCGTTCCTCCGATCACCAGCGGGCGCCAACCGACGCTCGCAGAGTTCTTTCTCTGCTCGCGAGAGGGCGCCGGACCGGGTAGCGTTTTGCTCCGTGGCTGATCCCAGCTTCCCCACGCTGCACATCCGGCCGCGGCAAGGATGGCTCAACGATCCGAATGGTCTCTGCCGGATTGACGGCCGCTATCACGTGTTCTTTCAGTACAACCCCGACGCGCCGATTCATAGCAGGGTGCATTGGGGCCACGTCAGCTCGACTGATCTGCTCCACTGGCAGGAGCACCCCGTCGCGCTCGCGCCCAGGCGAGGGCTCATCGATGGAGTCGGCTGCTGGAGCGGCTGCATTGTCGACGATGGTGGGGTGCCCACCGCTGTGTACACGGCAAATCCAGATCACGCCAGGAACGCCGTGGTGGCTGTGGCACGGTCCGATCGGTCCCTAATTCATTGGGAGCAGGATGAGTCGCCGGTCACGGGCATCTCGGCAGTCTTGGGGCTCGATGAGGTGCGGGATCCGTTCGTCTTCGTGCACGAATGCCGCCGATATGCCGTGCAAGGGTCCGGACAACCCTCGGGGCCCCCGCGGCTCCTGCTCTATGGCTGCGACGACCTGACGTGCTGGAGTGAGCTGGGGACCTTGCTCAGCACTGACGACCCAATTGCCGCTGAGGTAGCGGCAGCCAACATCTGGGAGTGCCCGAATCTTGTGCAGGTTGACGGCCACTGGGTGCTGCTGGTCTCGCTGTGGCACGGGCCCAATGGCGTCCGGCAGCTGGCCGGAGTGCGATACCTGGTTGGCGACCTGGTCGCCCAGGGTCAGGGCTGGGTCTTCAAGGCCACCTCCGGGGGTGTGGTCGATGAAGGCCCCACCTTCTACGCTCCGCAGGTGCTCGCCGAACCGGATCGTACGCTGCTCTGGGGTTGGGCTTGGGAGCTCGGACGCAGCGACCAGCAAATCGCTGAGGCCGGCTGGGCAGGCGCACTGACCTTTCCGCGTGAGCTCTACGTACGCGACGGCGTCCTCGGCACGCGGCCGGCATCTGAGCTCGCGGCGCTGCGCCTTGGGCGCCTGGCCTGGCAGCCGAGCGTGCCGTTCCAAGCCACGGCCTTTGAATTGGTTGCCGGCGGCCCGGTTGCCCTGCGGCTCGTCGGCGACGGTGCCGATGCGCTGGTGTCCTCGGTGGACGGAACGCCGGCCGATCCGGCCAGGATCTTCGTCGACGGCAGCGTGGTGGAGACCTTTCATCGTGGAGCAAGCCACACCACGCGCGCCTATCCGACCGCCGACAGTAGGTGGATCGTGGACGGCGCTGCGGTCACCGCCTATCGGCTGGGCGGCAGGGTCGCCGATTAGGGCGCCGCGGACGTGCGACCGACTCCCGGATTGCGGCCCGGCAGCTGAATGAGTATTGCGGAATCTGTCCTTCGCTGTCCTCATCGAAGCGCTGCAGCGTCATGGTCACGGCCTGCTCTGCCATGGCCCGATCCGGGCGCTCGATGGTCGTCAACGGCGGAACGAGGCTCGATGCCAGCAGCTCGCCGTCGTCAAGGCTGACGATCGACAGATCGGCCGGAATGGCGAGCCCAAGGTCAGCGGCAGCAAGCCGTGCACCGACTGCTATCCGCTCGTGGGTGCAGATCAATGCGGTCGGGGCACCTGGCGCACTGAGCAGCGCACGAGCGGCGTCGAAGCCCGAGTCGATGTC
>Ga0307314_10000288_pt1 | contig 11096 bp, 9 predicted proteins | sample ER_DNA_204_FD_194493 | JGI IMG/M metagenome (GOLD analysis project Ga0307314, IMG submission 194493) | Bulk soil microbial communities from the East River watershed near Crested Butte, Colorado, United States - ER_DNA_204 | ecosystem: Environmental > Terrestrial > Soil > Floodplain | place: USA...
CCGGCATGCCACTGGACCCGGCACTGCTGCATTCCGGACTGTGGGTGGCCGATATCGTCTACCGGCCGCTGGAGACCGCTCTACTGCAGGCCGCCCGAGCGGCTGGCTGCCGGGTCTTGCACGGCGGGCACATGGCCGTGCACCAGGCCGCCGATACGCTGCGGCTGGTGACTGGGCGCGAGCCCGACGTCGCGCGGATGCTGAACACGTTCGCCGGTTTGGTGGAGTCCTAGAAATCCACCGATCTGTTGGTGGCTGGGAACTTGTCCGGGTCACCTGTCGCCGCTGCCAGCGCCGCGCCGATCAGCTGTCGGACCTTACTTGAGGATGACTCCCAGTACTCCGCGGAGTCGACGTGCACCTTAATCAGGCTTAGCCCTTTGGTGTCGAGCCCGTCGGGAAACCAGACCTTCAGCGGGGCGGCCCACAGCCGTTCGGCCTGCTGCCGGTCGTGGACGACCTCTGCCTTCCCCGACAGCGAGGTCCACTCGCTCTGCTTGTCGTTGGCGAACGACACATTCACCTCCGGATGTGAGCGGATCTGCGTAGCCTTGGCGGAGTCGTCGTAGCAGAAGAACCACAGGTCACCGTCGAACTCCACGTCCTGCAGGGCCATCGGCCGGCTGACGTGCTTGCCGGACTCGGTCATGGTCGTGAACATGCTGATCCTGGCCCGGTCGACGAGCTCCGCAACGTGCCGGACCTCCTCGGCGTGACCGCTCATGTCGTCAGCCTGCCTCGATGTCGCCGCGCCAGGAGCCGGTCTCCTGGCTCTGGGACTCGATGAACTTCTTGAACCGCTCGGCATCCCGCTTGACCTGCAGCTCGTCCACGTTGATGGCCGAGCCGATCTTCTCGACCACGCCGGAGGGCTGCCAGTCGATCTGAATCATCACCCGGGTGGAGGTGTCGCTGAGGCGGTGGAAGGTGACCACGCCGGCTTGCTCGACATCGCCACCGACGCTGCGCCAGGCGATCCGCTCGTCGGGATGCTGCTCGGTGATCTCGGTGTCGAACTCCCGCTCCACGCCCGCGATGCTGGTCACCCAGTGGTTGCGCGTGTCGTCGACCTGGGTGATCGACTCGACGCCGGACATGAAGTGCGGGAACGACTCGAATTGGGTCCACTGGTTATAAGCGACGCTCACTGGTACGTCGACGTCAACGGACTGCTGGATTTGGCTCATCGGTACTCCTCCGCTCGAAACAGGTATCGCTGCTTTGTACCCTCGAGGAGTCATCCTAAACAGGATGTTCAATAAATCCTATTCAGATTGATTAGGCTGCTGCAGCCGAGGAGGAGCGAGGAGATGGAGCAAGAGTTCAACAAGGGTGACCGGGTCACCTGGAAGAGCCACGGCGGGAACGCCGAGGGCGAGGTGCTGCGCAAGATCACCGAGGACACCGAGCTGGCGGGCCGGAAGGTACGGGCCAGCAAGGACGATCCGCAGTACGTCGTGCGCAGCCACAAAAGTGGCGGCGAGGCAGTGCACAAACCATCGGCGCTGAGGAAGAAGGGGTGACGGCGATGGCCACTGCAGCCGAAAGCTCAATGTGGCGTGGCGTTCCACTCCGCATTGGTTGCTTCGTCTGCGCATCAGATGTACCTGATGCGAGACGCAGCTACTAATGCGGAGTTGAGTAAAGAGGCGCGCGGTCGACGTACCCGATCGCCCGGTTGAACAGGGCGGAGGCCCGCGTCGTATCGGTCTGCGCAACGACTGGGCGCTCGTCCAGCCCGCGCAACAGGTCCGGCGCCTGCACCAAGCCGGCGGCGCGGGCTACCTCGGCGCAGGTCCGCAGCGCCTGCCGGGTCGCGTGCGGATCAATGGTCCACACCACCTCGAAGGTGCGGCGTCGGTCGGGTACGTCTGCCTGGCCGGGCGTCTCCCACCCGGCCAGGCATACGCCCAGCCGCGAAGTTTCTGCAACAACTGCCCACTCCCGGCGCATCGGAGCGTCGCCGGAGAGCGGCACCCGGGCCGGCTCCCCCGGCTCCGGGTCGTGGAGGTCGGAAAAGTCCGCGAACACCATGCTCCACCGTGAGCAACGCGCCAGCTCCGACCAGCGGGTGCTCGATGACTGGTAGAACCGCTCCCGCTGGAACGACGCGCAGACCACGCCGGGCTCGGCGGAGGCGAGGTACTCGTCCTCGATGGCCCGGCTCAGCCCCAGCAGCGTCGGCTTGTGCAGTCGTTGCGGAGCCAGGTGCGGGTGATCGCCGCGAAGCATGGCGAACACTGACAGCACCGGCGCGCTCTCGGACGCCGTGACCTCCCGGATCGCGGCCTCGAGGCGAACGCCCGCGCGCTGGCGGTGCACGACCCGCTGCACGAGGTCCACGTCGCTCTCCCGATACCAGCGGTGCCCGCTCGCGGCCCGCTGCGGCACCGGGAAGCCGTGCCTGGCCTCCCAGGTGCGCAGCACCGCCGGTGTGAGCCCCGTCTGCGAGGCCAGCTCACCAATCGAAAGCGCGCCCTGCTGGAGGCTCCGTCTGGCACGAGTCACCTCTGAATGGTAAACCTGAACACATTGTTCAAATGGCTGTTTAACTCCGGGACCGGACCGCGAGGAGGTCGAGGCGTTTGCACACTGACGGTGACGCTGCTGCCACGGATCTCCGGCGGGCCAACACACAATCGAGGAGGGCCTCGTGAGCACCCCACCCGCCCAATGCGACGTGGTCGTCGTCGGCGCCGGACTGGCCGGCCTGACGGCTGCCGACCGGCTCACCCGGGCCGGTCTCGAGGTCGTCGTAGTCGAGTCGTCCGACGGGCTCGGCGGCCGCGTCCGGACCGATCGGGTCGACGGGTTCATGCTCGACCGCGGCTTTCAGGTGCTCAACACGGGCTACCCGGCCGCCCGGCGGATCCTCGACCTCGACGCGCTCGACCTGCAGAAGTTCAGCAGGGCCGTACTCCTGCACATCGAGGGCCGGCGGGTACGGATCGGCGACCCGCGCCGGGAGCTGCTGGCCCTGCCCCGAGCGATCACTGCCCCGATCGGTGGGCTTCAAAGCAAGGCCGCGCTTGCGGCGTACGCCGGCGGGACCGTCGGGCTGCCCGCCGGCCGGGTGAAGGGTCGGCGCGATCTGCCCGCGATCGAGCACTGGGCGCGGCACGGCCTGCGCGGCCCGGTGGTGGACCGGCTGCTGCGGCCGTTTTTCAGCGGGGTGCTGCTCGAGGAGGAGCTGACCACGTCGTCCCGGTTCGTGGACTTGATGCTGCGGATGTTCGCGCGCGGCTCCTCGGTGGTCCCCGCCGACGGCATGCAACAGATCGCGGAGCAGCTCGCGTCCCGGCTGCCTGCTGGCAGCATCCACCTCAAGCTGCCGGCCCTCCGGGTAGCCGCCCGCGAGATCGTGACCGATGCCGGCGTGGTCGCGGCGCGGGCGGTGGTGGTAGCCGCGGACGTCGACAGCGCCGACGAGCTGGTCGGTGGCGGACTCGAGCGGCCACAGTGGAACGGCGTGACCACCATCTACCACGCGGCTGCGGTAGCACCGCTCGACGAGCCCACGCTGTTACTGGACACCGACGATTCCCCGATCAACAACACCGTGGTGGTCACGGCGGCCGCGCCGTCGTACTCGCCAGACCACCGGGCGCTGGTGGCGACGTCGCTGGTGCACCGTGCTCGGCAGCGTTGGGACGAACCGGCGGTGCGCTCGCGCCTGGCCGTGCTCTACGACGTCCCCACCGCCGAGTGGGAGCACGTCTCAACCTACGACGTGCCGCGGGCGCTGCCGGCGATGCCGGCGCCGCACAACTTCCGCAAGCCAGTGCGGCACGGCGACGTGTTCGTCTGTGGCGACCACCGCGACACGAGCTCCATTCAGGGGGCGCTGGTATCGGGTGAACGCACGGCGGCCGCCGTGCTCAACGACCTCGGCGTTTCGACGACTCCTACACGCTGATTCCCTGGGATCAGCCGGAACAGCTAGCCCGAGTGCTTGACGACTTCCTCGCAACAAGCAACAGGTCGGCTGCCTGAAGACTTCTGGAGAACCAAACGCGGTCGGCTACAGCAAGGAGCCGTGAAGTGCTGTCAGTCGCTGGGCCGGCGAGCCTGTTTCACCTCGCGGGCAATCGCCCAGGCGTCCGCCACGGGACCTACGTGCCCGAGCTTGTCGGGGTTGGCCACCGAGCGGATCGTTTGGATCTGCCCGCCGATCACGTCGAGCATCATCGTGCCCACGACCTTGCCGTCTCGATCGCGAATGATCGCGCCCGGCTGGCCGTTCAACTCGCGTTGCTCCATGCTCGCCTCGATCCGGGCGAGCAGCGGGAAGATCGAGGCGAGCACGCGAGCTACGTTGTCGGCACCGATCACGCTCTTGGGAAGCGCAGGCGCCTTGCCTCCGCCATCCCCGACCATCGAGACGTCGGCAGCGAGCAACTCCCTCAGTTGGTCGACATCGCCATTCCGGAGCGCAACGAAGAACCGCGCCGCCAGCTCCTCGCGTTCCCGGCGGTCCGCCTCGAATCGAGGGCGCCCGGCCTCCATGTGGCGTCGCGCCCGGACCGCGAGCTGGCGGCACGCCGGCTCAGAACGCCCGACCGCAGCTGCGATCTCCGGAAAGCCAAACCCGAATACCTCCCGCAGCACGAAGACCGCGCGCTCGAGCGGGCTGAGCCGCTCGAGCAGCAACAGGGCCGCCATCGACAACGAGTCGGCCAACTCGGCCGACCGCGCCGGATCTTCATAAGGGTCGGTGAGCAATGGCTCGGGGAACCATGGCCCGACGTACGTTTCCCGCCGGACGCGAGCCGATCGCAGCACGTCGATCGAGATCCGGGTGACCACGGCTGAAAGGAAGGCCTTGGTCGACGTCGGCTGTGTCGGGGAGGACTCGTAGCGCAGCCACGTCTCTTGGACCGCGTCCTCTGCTTCGGCCACGCTGCCAAGGATCCGGTAGGCGATCGCGAACAGGAGCGGCCGCAGCTCCTGGAACTCCTCGCCCCGACTCATCCGAGTTCTTCCTTGAAACCCTGCCGCCACGATGGATAACGCAGCTCCCAGCCGAGCTCCCGCTTGGCCTTGGCGTTGGAGAAGCCACGCCCCTCGGTCATAATGCCCACCGCCATATCGCCGGCCAGCAGCCGGGCCAGCCACGCCGGTACCCGCCGCGGCGGCTTGGCTCCGGCGCACTCAGCGAGATAGGGCAGCCACTCGCTGGCCGGTGCCGGCTCATCGTCGACAATGTTGAACACACCTCTCGCCTTCTGCTCCACCGCCAGGACCGTAGCGCTCACCGCGTCGTCGACATGCACCCACGAGACATAGCCGGTGCCACCCCCGACGAGCGGGAACAGCCGCTTTAGCACGAGCTTGACCTGATCGTCGTTGGCGCCCGGGCCGTAAAACCCGCCGTAGCGCAGCACCGCGCCGCCAGCTCTGACCACCACGTCCTCGAGGTGGTTGATCGCCTTCGTGCCCTCCACCACCTCCAGCGGGTCCTCCTCGGTCTTCACCCATCCGCCCTGGCGGATGCCGTTCATGCTGGCGTGTCCCTGCGCGACGACGTGGGAAACACCGGTCGCCTCAGCCGCTGCCAGCAGGTGATCGATCCCCTCGCTGCGGAGCCGGTTGGTGATGCTGAAGAACCGCTCAGCCTTCCTCAGGTTGGGCTTGCCGGCATGCGCTTCGGACAGGCCAGTCATCTCATTCACAATCGCGTCCGGTCGGGCCGCGGCAACCGCCTCGCACACCGCCGCAGCATCGAGCCCGTCCATCACGGTGCCCTCGGCGCCCAGTTGCTCCAACAGCCCCAACTTGCCCGCGCTTGTCGTGGTCGCCGTCACCTGATGGCCACGGGCCACCAGCTGCGGCACCAGACGACGCCCGATGACCCCGGTCCCGCCTGCCACGAACACTCGCATCACGTCACGCTCCTCATCCGGTACTGGCTCTCGCTACCAAGACGAGACCGCCCGGCAGCCCGTGACATGGGAGACGGGAAGCGTTGATCCGAATCATCGAGACCGCCCCGGCGGAACGTTGACTGATTGCGCTGCGGCGGCGGTAGGCAGTTGGCGGATGCGTCGGATGAGCATGGGCAGGGCGGAGAGGGCCAGCCCAATCGCGCCTGCTGCGACGCCAGCACGTGTGCCGGCAGTCGCGCCCAGGACACCGCCTAAAGCGCTGCCGATGGGAATCGAGCCGTACATGATCTGACGGTAGGCGCCGACGGCGCGGGCTAGTTGGTCGGCCGGGATGACGGTTTGCCGCAAGGTGAGGGAGTAGACGTTGGCGTTGCCGAGTCCGACGCCGGAGATGAGCAGGATGGCGGCGACGCCCACGGCCAGGGGGTCCCGTACAGCGGCAGTCCGGCCACAGTGAGTGGCACGAAGCATGAGAGCAGTAACGATGCGGCGAACGCGCGGCCGAAACCCATGCGCTCCGCAAGGCGAAGCGCTGTCAGCGTGCCGAGAACGGCACCTACCCCGCCGGCGGACAGCGCGAGCCCGTAGGCCGCCGGAGAGACCTGGCGGCCCTGAACCATCCACAGCACCAGGTTGATGGTGAAGATCTGAGCGGCGAGGTTATAGACGGCGGCGTGCATGGTCAGCGCTCGTAGGTACGGGTTAGCGACCAATAGCCGCAGGCCCTCGGTCAACCGTGCCCGGCGCTCGGCCCGTACCGTCTCAGCGGCGGGGGCGACGGCTGTCTTGCCGGACCCGCCGACGGCGATACCGATCGCACTGGCAACGTACGACAGGGCGTCGGCCACGATCGCCAGGGCTGGTCCGACCGCTTGAACGAGTAGGCCGGCCAGGCCAGGCCCGGCGACCTCGGCCACTGTGCTGGAGCCTTGGACTGCGCGGTTGGCGGCGGGCAGATCATTGCTGTCCACCACGCTGGGCACGTACGCAAACCCGGCAATCTCGAAGCACACACCGGCGACACCGGTCAGAAACGCCACCATCACCAGCAGCGGAATCGACAGCCAGTCCCCAAGCGCGGCGACCGGAATCACCGCCAGCACAAGAGCACGGGCGATATCAGCGGGAATCATGATCCGCCGATGCTCACGACCTTCCACCCAATGCCCGACCAAGAGCGAAAAAAGCAGGTTGGGCAGCATCCCGGCCGTGGCAATCGCGCCTACCTGCCCTGGTCCGGCAGACAGCGTCAACGCAGCGACTAAGGGCAACGCAACTGCGGTGACCTGGGTACCAACGAAGGACAGCGATTGCCCAAGCCAGTACCCAATCCTCAGTGACACCGAAACCGCACACATTCAGCGCCTGGCATCCGCCCAGCCGCGGCTAGGAGCAGCTGCGCATCGTCGATTCCTCCAGTTGCGCGAATCGGCCTACGAAGCCCTGGTCCATGATTTGCCCGACGCCGTCGAGGAACTGACAAGCGCCTACCGGACCACCCTCCACAAGGCGCATCTCCGACACGAGGGGTCGAGCTGGGCCTGGTCGGAGCGCTCGATCACCCTCCAGACACCGCATGATCGCGTCACCCGACACGTCATCGCCCTGCTCACGAGCCCTCATCTCGGACAACTACACCAGTGCGAAGACGCCGCATGCGGCTGGGTGTATCTCGACACTTCCCCGCGCCGCAACCGCCGCTGGTGCTCCGCCGCTGACTGCGGCAACCGCAATCGCGCGCGCCGCTACTACGCCCGGCACCACTAGCGGCAGTCTCACATAAGGCGCTGCTCATTTGGCTTGGCACGAATGGCAAATCGGGGCTGCTCGTCGCGCAGCAGTGAATTCTGCTCGGGCCGGGGTTCGGCTGAGCTGGTCGGTATCGAAGGCAGGCTAGCGCCAGAAACCAGGGACTTCGACGGATGCGACCTGCAGCCCGGACAATCAGGCTTGGTGTTGTCTACAAGCCAAAAGTGCCTCACGTCTTGGTAAAGGAGATCATCTCAGGCCCATGCCCGATCATCTGCAGATGCCCTCGCTCGACGGGGCGACCGAGTGGCTCAACTCCGAGCGACTCAGCCCCGCTGAGTTGCGCGGCCGCGTCGTCGTGATCAACTTCTGGACACTTACGTGCATCAACTGGTTGCGCCAAGAGCCGTACGTCCGGGCCTGGTGGCAGGCCTACCGAGGCGACGGGTTGGTCGTCATCGGGATTCACACGCCGGAGTTCTCGTTCGAGCACGAGATCGACGGCGTACGGCAGGCGACCAGAGAGCGCGGTATCGACTACCCGGTCGCGGTTGACAACGACTACGAGATCTGGACCGCCTTTGACAATCACTACTGGCCGGCTCTCTACTTCGTCGACGCCGACGGCGCCATCCGCGACCACCACTTCGGCGAAGGACGTTACGAGCAATCAGAGCGCGTCATCCAGCGCCTGCTCGGCGTCGAGCGCGAACTCGTCTCGGTCGAAGGGCTCGGCGTGGAAGCCGAGGCCGACTGGGATCACCTGCGGACGCCTGAGACCTATCTCGGTTACGGACGCGGCGACCGCTTCGCCTCACCAGAGACCGTAGCGCTGGATGCACCACGCAGGTACGAGCTGCCCGCGCCCCTGCGCTTGAACCACTGGGCGCTCGCCGGAGACTGGACCATCGGGCGTGAATATGTGGTGCTCGACCGTACGGGAGGGAGTATCGCCTACCGCTTCCGCGCGCGCGACGCACATCTTGTGCTGTCTCCTGGTGCGCGGCAACCGATTCCCTTCCGCGTGCTGCTTGATGGTGAGGCTCCGGGCCGCTCGCATGGCGCCGACGTCGATGAGGAGGGGAACGGCTTGCTCGACCACGGTCGCTTGTATCAGCTCGTTCGGCAACACGACACGGTCCACGAGCGGACGCTGGAGATCACGTTCGGCAAGCCCGCTGCTGAGGCGTACGCGTTTACGTTCGGGTAGGTCGCGACCCGGCGTCAGCGGATCGAGTGTTTCCGCCGCCATTACTCGACGAGCCGTTGACCCGACGTGGCACCAGGGGATTCCCCGGTGAGCCCGCTGGTATCGTCGATTTCCTGCGCGTACCGGCTAATTCGGCCCGTTATTCGAAGGGCTAGCCCAGGGAGGCGGCCTTGCCAGCGAGCCAAGATCGTCATCCACATCCGAGCCTTCTCGGACGTCGTCGCGAGTGCGATGAACTCGACGGGCTCCTGGCCGATGTGCTCGACAATCAGAGCCAAGTCGTGGTCCTGCGTGGGGAGGCCGGCATCGGCAAGAGTGCGTTGTTGGGCTACCTATCCGACCGGGTCGGTAGCTGGCATGTTGCGCGGGCAGTCGGCGTCGAGTCGGAGATGGAGCTGGCCTACAGCGGTCTCCATCAACTCTGCGCCTCCATGATGAATCACCTCGACCGGCTGCCCGGCCCGCAACGCGACGCGCTCGCAACGGTGTTCGGTCAGAGCACCGGGCCTGCGCCAGATCGGTTCCTGGTGGGGCTTGCCACGCTGTCGCTGTTTGCCGAGGTCGCAGAGCAGCAGCCACTGGTCTGCATCGTGGACGACGCTCAGTGGCTGGACGAGACTTCGCGGCTGATCCTGGGTTTCGTCGCCCGGCGACTCCTCGCGGAGCGAGTCGCTGTCATCTGCGCCGCACGTACGGGCATCGGCGACGATGTGCTCACCGGGCTCCCCGAGTTGTTCATCGGCGGACTCGGCAATAGCGATGCGCGCGCACTGCTCCTGGACAACTTGTACGGCCCGATCGATGCGGCCGTCTGCGACCAGATCATCGCGGAGAGCCGCGGCAACCCGCTCGCTTTGCTGGAACTGCCGCGCGGTCTGAGCGCAGCGGAGCTCGCAGGTGGCTTTGAAGTCCCCGCCGCTGGAGATCTCGATGGGCGGCTCGCGGAGCGCTATTTGCGGCGGGTTACAGCCTTGCCTGAGGCGACGCAACAACTCATGCTGCTGGCGGCGGCCGATCCCGTAGGCGACGCGACGCTTCTGTGGCGTGCAGCTCAAAGGCTCAGCATCGAAACGAGCGCTCTCTCCCCTGCTGAGGACGCTGACCTGTTGGAGATTGGAGCACGCGTACGGTTCCGCCATCCACTGCTGCGCTCGGCGGTGTATCGGGCGGCGTCGCTGGGCGACCGCCAGAGCGCACACGAGGCGCTTGCGGCAGAGAGTGATCCAGAGGTCGACGCCGATCGCCGTGCTTGGCATCATGCCCTTGCGGCAGCGGGACTCGACGAGGACGTCGCCGCTGAGCTCGAGCACTCAGCAGGCCGCGCGCAGCTGCGCGGAGGACTCGCGGCTGCAGCGGCCTTCCTGGAACGAGCGGCCACATTGACGGTTGATCCGGCACGGCGCGCACGGCGTGCGCTGGCTGCCGCACAGATGAAACACCAGGCCGGCGCACCTGAAGCCGCACTCGCGCTGCTAGCCAGTGCGCAGATGGGGCCGCTGGACCAACTGCAGCGCGCCCAGGGAGAACTGCTGCGCGCCGAGATCGCATTTACATCGAACCGCGGCAGCGAGGCACCCCAGCTCCTGCTCCGCGCCGCCAAACAGCTCGAGCCGCTCGACACGAAACTTGCGCGCGAAACCTACCTAGAGGCACTCATGGCGGCCCAATTCGCCGGCCGGTTCACCGGCGGCGCTGCAGCGGAGATTGCAAAGGCTGCGCGGGCTGCGCCTATGACGCCCACGCCGCGCGCCCCGGACCTGCTCCTCGACGGCTTGGCCTTGATGATCACCGAAGGACACCGCGCTGCGGCGCCGCTCTTGCAGGGGGCTCTGAACGCGTTCCGCAACGGGAATATCGTCGCGAACGGAGGGTTCCGCTGGTTCTGGCTCGCCGAAGAAGCGGCCATAGAGCTATGGGACCACGACACTTGGCACTTGCTCGCCCTCCGAGAAATTCAGTTGGTCCGTGAGGGCGGCGCTCTGACCGTCCTCCCACTGTCCCTCAGCGCAACTATCGTCGGGCGCATATTCGCCGGAGAGCTGGCCGCGGCCGCTTCTTTGATCGACGAGGTGAAGATTGTCACCGAGGCCACCGGGAGCCACCTCGCACCTTATGGATCGCTCATACTCGCAGCCTGGCGAGGCAGGGAGTCCGAACTCTCACCGCTGATCGAGGCAACCCTCAAGGACGTCGTGGCACGGGGCGAAGGAATCGGTGTCAGCACGACTCAGTGGGCGAGTGCGCTGCTCCAC
>Ga0307314_10000291_pt1 | contig 11069 bp, 10 predicted proteins | sample ER_DNA_204_FD_194493 | JGI IMG/M metagenome (GOLD analysis project Ga0307314, IMG submission 194493) | Bulk soil microbial communities from the East River watershed near Crested Butte, Colorado, United States - ER_DNA_204 | ecosystem: Environmental > Terrestrial > Soil > Floodplain | place...
CGCCGATGTTGTCGCCGAGGAGGCCGACCACCAACGACGTCGTCGTCATCGTGCAGACCCCTCCCGACTCGGTATGCGACGGACGCTCAGCTTGTCGCCACGTTGCCCGTCGTCCCGACGGTACGCTGAGAGTCCGACCTCGGCTGGCCGAGCTCGGTCGTCGGGATGAGGTGGGTCTTCTTCGGACCGGTGGCCACCGCGATCGCGCTGATCGCGCAGGCCAAGGCGGCGAAGATCGCGACCCGGCTCCAGCCGTCGCTGCCGGTTCCCGCGAGGGCGGCCGCGATCGTGGGAGTGAACCCGGCCAGACCGAAGCCGAACTGGGTACCGATGGCCATGCCGGAGAGCCGGACGTTGGTCGGGAAGTACTCCGCGTAGGTGGCCGGCCACACCGCGTTGGTCATGCTGTAGACCACGCCGGCGAGGAGCAGCCCGACGGTCCAGACCAGGGCCCCGTTCTTGGAGGCGATGGCGGCGAGGTAGGCCACCGCGAGGATCGCCGAGCCGATAGCACCGGTGACGAAGATCGGCTTGCGGCCGACCCGGTCGGACAGGCCCGCCCAGAACGGGATGATCGCAATAGCAATGATGTTGGCCACGATCGCGATCCACAGCATGAAGGTCGAGGAGAACCCGTTGCCGTACGTCGCCGAGGTCGCGAAGCTGAGCGCGAAGACCGTGTAGAGCGTGTTGATCATCGCGATGAAGGCGGCGAACATCACGCGCAGAACGCCGCGCCAGTGGTACTTGAAGAGCGTCGACAGCGGTGTCTTCGGGACTTCGCCGTGCGCGACCTCCTCCGAGAACACCGGTGTCTCGTCGAGCCGGCGCCGGATGATGTAGCCCACCCCCACGACGATCGCGCTGAGAAGGAACGGAATCCGCCACCCCCAGCTCAACAGCTGCGCCTCAGGTAACGCGGCGATCGGCAGGAACACGAGCGGGGCGAGGACCTGGCCACCCTGCGTGCCGCTCAAGGTCCAGCTGGTGAAGAACCCGCGCCGGTTGTCGGGAGCGTGCTCGAAGGACATCGAGTTGGCTCCGGCCTGCTCACCCGCCGCCGAGAGTCCCTGGAGGAGGCGCAGGACGACGAGAAGGATCGGCGCGAGGATGCCGATCTGGTCATACGTCGGCAGACATCCGACGAGGAACGTCGAGACCCCCATGAGGAGGAGCGTTCCGATCAGAACCGGCTTGCGTCCGAACCGGTCGCCCAGGTGGCCCATGATGAACGACCCGATCGGCCGGGCGACGTAGCCCACACCGAACGTGGCGAGCGAGGCGACAGTCGCCGCCGCGGCATTGCCGGAGGGGAAGAAGATCTTCGGGAAGACCAGCGCGGCGGCGGTCCCGTAGATGACGAAGTCGTAGTACTCCAAGGCACTGCCGACCCATGCGGCGATCGCGGCCTTCTTGGGCGTCCGGACGGGTACGCCGTCGGACGGGGCCGCGGCTGCGGCCGCCGAGTTCGTGTCTGGCATCGTTGCCAACCCTTCGCGAGGATCGTCGGGGCAAGGTGTCCAGCGATGGACGTGGGGAAGACGCTAGAACCGCCGGTGACAGGATGGCAAACGTTTGCCATAATTTGCCACATGCCTCCGCGTCGTCGCCCGCGAGCCGTGACGATCACCGACGTCGCCCAGGCGGCCGGCGTGGCCCCCTCGACGGTCTCCCGTGCGGTGACCCGACCGGACCGGGTCAACGCGGTCACCCGGGAGCACGTCCTCGCCGTGGCGAACCGCCTTGGCTACCGGCCGAGTCCGGTCGCCCGGGCCCTTGGCAGCGGACGCACCTGGACGCTGGCCCTGGTCCTTCCGGACATCACCAACCCTTACTTCGCCGGCGTCATTCGCGGAGCCGAGCGACAGGCCGCGGCCACCGGGCACGTCCTCGTTATCGGCAGCTCGGAGGAGTCTGGCCGCGCCGAGTGGCGGATCGTGGAGAAGCTTGCCGGCTCGGTCGACGGGTTCCTCATCGTCTCGAGCCGGATGAGCGACCAGCGCATCGTCCAGACCGCCGGCCTTCGCCCGGTGGTCCTCGTCAACCGCCAGACGCCGGGCGTCACCAGCGTCAGCCCGGACCAGGCGTCGGGCACGCGCCAGATCATCGAGCACCTGGCTTCACTCGGACACCGCGAGGTGCTCTTCATCGCCGGGCCGCCGGAGTCGTGGCTCGGCGCCCGCCGCTGGGCGGGCATCTCGGCCGCGGCGAAGAAGCGACGGATGACCGCCCGCCGGGTCGGACCGTTCCCGCCGTCGATCGAGGGCGGCTTCGTGGGGGGCGAGGCGGCCCTGTCCGACACCGCCACCGCGGTCATCGCCCACAACGACCTGCTGGCCATCGGCGTCCTGATGCGGCTGGCCTCGCGCGGCGTGCGGGTGCCCGAGGACCTCAGTGTCGTGGGATTCGACAACATCTTCGGCTCCGACTGGTGCGACCCGCCGTTGACGACGCTCGGCGACCGGACCGAACAGGCCGGCCGGTCGGCGGTCGACCTCCTGGTGTCCCTGGTCGAGGACCATGGCGACGATGCCGAACCACCCGCCGAGATCGTCGCCCCGACCGAGCTGGTGATCCGCCGTTCCACCGGCCGGGCTCGCACGGGAAAGCTGGTCCTGCGGTGAACCCGGCTACGACGGCCCGCCCAGGCTGCGCTCGATGCCGCGGGCCGCGACCTGCAGGGCGGACACGAGTCGGGCGCGCTCCCGGCGCAGACTCGGCACGACGATCCCCACCGACGCGACGACATCGCCGGTGTGATGGATCGGGACGGCCACCGAGCAGGCGCCCAGGCTCATCTCCTCGACCGTCGTCGCATACCCCTCGATGCGTACGCGGCGCAGCTGCTCCGCGAGGAGTCCGGGCGCGGTGACGGTGTGCCGCGTCACTCGCCGCAGCCTCGACTGCAGGACCTCCCGCTGCACCGCCTCGGGTGCGAACGCGAGCAGCACCTTGCCGACGCCGGTGCAGTGCAACGGAAGTCGCGACCCCACGGTGCTGACGATCGGGACCGATGCACGGCCGGACAGGCGCTCGAGGTAGAGCACCTGGTGACGGTCGCGGACCGCCAGGTGCACGGTGGCGAGCGTGGCCGCATACACATCGTGGAGGAACGGGGAGGACGCCTGCCGCAACCCGGTCTGTACCGGTGCGAGGAGCCCTACGTCCCAGAGCCGCCGGCCGATGGCGTAGCGGCCGTCAGGAAGACGGGTCAGGGCGCCCCACCCCACGAGCTCGCCGACCAGCCGGTGCGCGGTCGGCACCGGCATCTGTGCGCGACCGGCCAGCTCGGTGAGGCTGAGCATCCGATGCCGGTGGTCGAAGGCGCCGAGCAGCGAGAGGGCGCGAGAGGTGACAGTCGCACCCGCTGCCGCCGTGTTTCCGGCCAAGGCCCTCCTTCCGCTGGCCGAAAGGCTAGTCTCGCTGGGCGGGCGGCGGGCGGCCTACGGTGGCCACCATGAGCACCGCCCGCCAGGTCGACATCGAGGTCGAGAACGACGACACGTTCGACGCACCGGTGGTCGTCTCCTCCGACACCGCGTCGACGACGCAGTCCGACGTGAGCCGGGAGATCGCCGAGATCGCCGACGGCTACCAGCGCGCGGGCGTCGAGGAGACCCAGCCACGGCTCGACTACCCGCCGTACCGCAGCAGCGTCCTGCGACACCCCACCAAGGACCTCCACCACGCCGACCCCGAGACCATCGAGCTCTGGGCGCCGTGCTTCGGCGAGCGCGACGTCAGTCCGCTCGAGGCCGACCTGACCATCCAGGACGGCGGTGAGCCCCTCGGCGAGCGGATCGTGGTGACTGGACGCGTCGTCGACGGTGCCGGTCACCCGGTCGCCGGCCAGCTCGTCGAGATCTGGCAGGCCAACGCCGGCGGCCGCTACAACCACAAGCGCGACCAGCACCCGGCGCCGCTCGATCCGCACTTCACCGGTGTGGGCCGTTGCCTCACCGGCCCGGACGGCTCCTACCGGTTTCAGACCGTCAAGCCCGGGCCCTACCCCTGGAAGAACCACCACAACGCCTGGCGTCCGGCGCACATCCACTTCTCGTTGTTCGGCAGCGACTTCACCCAGCGGATGGTCACCCAGATGTACTTCCCGGGTGACCCGCTTTTCGCGTTGGACCCGATCTACCAGTCCATCACCGACCAGCGGGCCCGCGATCGGCTCGTGGCCACCTACGACCACGACGTGACTCAGCATGAATGGGCGACCGGGTACCGCTGGGACATCGTCCTCACCGGCAGCCAGCGCACGCTCATGGAGGAGTCGTGACCGCCCTCGTGCCCACCCCCGGACAGACGGTCGGTCCGTTCTTCGGGTATGCGTTGCCCTTCGACGGCGACAACGAGCTGGTCACGCGGTCCCACCCCTCGGCGGTGCGTCTCCACGGTCGCGTGACCGACGGGCACGGCCGGGGCGTGCCGGACGCGATGCTCGAGCTGTGGCAGGCCGCGCCCGACGGATCCGTTGTGCAGCAGACTGGTTCGTTGCATCGGGACGGCTGGACGTTCACGGGGTGGGGCCGGGCGTCCACCGACGCCGACGGTCACTACGTCTTCACCACGCTGCGCCCCGGCGCGTCCCGGCCGGGCCGGGCGCCGTTCTTCGTCCTGGCCGTCTTCGCCCGCGGTCTGCTCAACCGGCTCTTCACCCGCGCCTACCTGCCGGACGACGCCGAGGCTCTCGCCGACGACCCGCTGCTGACCTCGCTCGAGCCCGAGCGTCGCGAGACCCTCGTCTGCCGCCCGGACGACCACGGGTATGCGTTCGACATCCGGCTCCAGGGCGACGGCGAGACGGTGTTCCTCCGGTATCCGGGTCAATGACCGACCTGTTCTGGCCGGGCGACGAGCGGGCCGGATCCGCCATGTCGCCGACGTCGTTCCTCTCGGCGATGGTCCGGGTCGAGGAGGCCTGGCTCGCCGGTCTGGTGTCCGTAGGGATCGCTCCGCATGCGGCGAAGGCCGATCTCGCCGGTCTGGTCGAGCCGGCCGACGCCGACCGGGTCGCGGCCGCCAGCGAGGCGGGCGGAAACCCGGTCATTCCGCTGGTGTCGTTGCTGCGCAACCGGATCACGGAGTCCAACGCCGAGGCGGCCCGCTGGCTGCACCGCGGGCTCACCAGTCAGGACGTCGTCGACACCGCCCTTATGCTGTGCCTGCGCGAGGCGCTGGACGGCATCGACACCGAGGTCACCGCGCAGGTCGCGGCGCTGGTCCGGCTGGCTGACGAGCATCGCTCCACGGTGATGGCGGGACGCACTCTGACCCAGCACGCCGTTCCGATCACGTTCGGGCTCAAGGCCGCCGGGTGGCTCGGAGGGGTCCTGGACGCGGCCGACGCGGTTGCGGGCGCCCGTCACGCCTTGGCGGTTCAGGTGGGTGGCGCAGCCGGCACGTCGGCCGCGACGACCGAGTTCGCTCGTGAGGCAGGGTTGGACGGCCCCGCTGCCGTGGCGGTCGCGCTGGCCGAGGGTCTGGCCACGACCTTGGGACTGGCCTCTCGGCCTCCGTGGCACACGTCGCGGCGTCCCGTCACCGCCGTCGGCGACGCGCTCGTCACCGCCACGGACGCGTGGGGCCGGATCGCGTCGGACGTGGCGACCCTGGGTCGCCCGGAGATCGACGAGCTGGCCGAACCGGCCGTGGCCGGTCGCGGCGGGTCGTCGACGATGCCCCAGAAGCAGAACCCGGTGTTGTCGGTGCTGGTCCGCCGGGCAGCCATCACGGCGCCCGCCCTCGGGGCCACGCTGCACACGGCGGCCGCGCTGGCCGTCGACGAGCGGCCGGACGGCCCCTGGCACGCCGAGTGGGCCACGCTGCGTACTCTCGCCCGGCAGGCGGTCGTGGCCGGTTCGCAGACGACTGAGCTGGTGTCCGGTCTTCGGGTGAACGCCAACCGGATGGCGGAAACCGTTGCCAGCGCTCACGCTGCGCTGATGGCTGAGCAGCGATCGATCTCCGGTGAGGATGCTGAAGCCGACCCCACGACCTACCTCGGCACCGCGGATCTCGTCATCGACGCCGCCCTCTCCCGCGCTCGCGCCCGGCCGGGCAGGGCACCATGAGCCGGGTGCGCGTCGTCGGGACCCAGTTCAGTGACCCGGGGCCGGAGGGCCACCGAAAGCCGTTGCTCATGCTCGGCCCGTCCCTGGGGACATCGGCTACGGCGCTGTGGCACGGCTGCGTCGGAGCGCTCGCCGACCACTTCCACCTGGTGGGCTGGGACCTCCCAGGCCACGGCGCCAGCCCGCCGACCACCGGATCGGCGATGGACTTCTCGGAGTTGGCCGCGGCGGTGCTCGACCTCGTCGACGCTGTCCAGGACGAGCGTGGCGAGCCGTCCGGGCCGTTCGCCTACGCCGGGGACTCGGCCGGCGGAGCGGCTGGCCTCCAGCTCTTGGTCGACGCGCCGGAACGGGTCTCGGCGGCGGTGATCCTCTGCAGCAGCGCGGCCTTCGGCGTCATGCCCGGCTGGTCGGAGCGCGCGACGGCGGCTCGGGCCTCGGGCACCTCCTCGCTGATCTCGCTCTCGCTCGAGCGCTGGTTTCCGGACGGCTTCGCGGACCGCGAGCCCGAGCGGGTCTCGATGCTGCTGCACTCGTTGCGGGAGACCGACGACGAGAGCTACGCCCAGGTGTGCGAGGCGCTGAGCCGTTTCGACGTGCGTGACCGGCTGAGCGGGATCACCGCTCCGGTGCTCGCGGTCGCTGGATCGGAGGACGTCGCCACCCCGGTCGTCCAGCTGGAGGAGATCGTGGCCGGTGTGCCCGGGTGCCGGCTCGTGGTCCTCGACGGAGTCGCCCACCTCGCCCCTGCGGAGGCGCCGGCGATGGTGGCCAAGCTCTTGACGCAGCACCTGGCGCCGGTCGAGACCCCGGCCACCGGCAGACCCTCTGTCGTCAGGTCGGATTCGTCGGATGCGCTCTATGACAAGGGAATGGCGGTGCGGCGCCAGGTTCTCGGTGATGCGCACGTCGACCGGGCGTCGGCGGCGGCCACGGACCTCACGCGCGAGTTCCAGGAGCTCATCACCCGCTACGCGTGGGGCAGCATCTGGACCCGACCTGGGCTCGACCGGCGCAGTCGCTCGATGATCACCCTGACCGCACTCATCGCCCGCGGTCACCACGAGGAGCTGGCCATGCACCTGCGCGCCGCCCGCCGCAACGGGCTGACCGACGGGGAGATCACGGAGGTCCTCCTCCAGAGCGCCATCTACTGCGGCGTGCCGGACGCCAACACCGCTTTCCGCATCGCGCAGACCGTCCTTGCGGAAACCACCACCGAGGAGCAGTCCTGATGACGAACGACACCGGCGAGTCCGCATACGTGTACGCCGCGGTACGAACTCCCTTCGGGAAGTTCAACGGGGGGCTCGCCGGCGTCCGTCCCGACGACCTGGCGGCCACCGCGCTGACCGGCGTGCTGGCCACCGTGCCCGATCTGGACCCGCAGGACATCGGAGACGTCGTGTGGGGCAATGCGAACGGAGCCGGTGAGGACAACCGGAACGTGGGTCGCATGGCGGTGCTGTTGGCGGGCCTGCCGGTGACCGTTCCCGCGACGACAGTGAACCGGCTGTGCGGGTCCAGCCTGGACGCCGCCATGATCGGATCGCGCACCCTCGAGTCCGGCGACGCCGACGTCGTCGTCACCGGCGGAGTGGAGTCGATGACGCGGGCCCCGTGGGTGCTGCCCAAGCCGGCCAAGCCGTTCCCACCAGGGGACGTCACGGCCGTGTCGACGACGCTCGGCTGGCGGTTGGTGAACCCGACCATGCCGCCCGAGTGGACGGTGTCGCTGGGGGAGAGCAACGAGCAGCTGCAGGAGAAGTTCGCGATCCCCCGTGAGCGGCAGGATGCGTTCGCCGTCCGGTCGCACCAGCTGGCCGACGCGGCGTGGACCGAAGGCTTCTACGACGACATCAGCGTGGCCGTCCCCGGCGCCGACATCACGCGCGACGAGTCGATTCGGGCGGGGACGTCGGTGGAGAAGCTGGCGACGCTGACTCCGGCGTTCCGCCTCGAGGGGACGATCACCGCCGGCAACGCGTCACCGCTGAACGACGGCGCGTCGGCGGTATTGCTCGGGTCCAAGGCGGCGCAGTCGCGGATCGGCCGGCCGCCGCTGGCTCGGTTCGCCGGGCGGGCGGCGGCCGCACTGGAGCCGCAGATGTTCGGGTATGCGCCGGTCGAGGCGGCTGAGAAGGCGTTGCGGCGAGCGGGAATCGAGTGGTCGGACGTCGGTGCCGTCGAGCTGAACGAGGCGTTTGCGGTGCAGTCGTTGGCCTGCATCGACGCGTGGGGGATCGACCCGGAGATCGTCAACGCCAAGGGCGGGGCCATCGCGATCGGGCATCCGCTGGGCGCCTCGGGTGGTCGCATCCTCGGCACCCTGGTCAAGCGTCTGCGCGAGGGAGGGCACCGGTGGGGTGTGGCAGCGATCTGCATCGGCGTCGGTCAGGGGCTCGCCGTCGTGCTCGAGAACGAGGATGCCTGATGTCACGCGTCTCGATCGTCAGCGACCCTGACGCCGCCGTGGGCGGAATCGCTGACGGGGCAACCGTGCTCGTTGGTGGCTTTGGCATGGCCGGTATGCCGGTGGATCTCATCGACGCGCTGATCCGGCAGGGCGCTTCTAAGCTGACCGTGGTCTCGAACAACGCCGGCAACGGGGACACGGGGCTGGCGGCGCTGCTCGCGGCGGGCCGGGTCCGCAAGGTGATCTGCTCGTTCCCGCGACAGTCCGACTCCTGGGTGTTCGACGGGTTGTACCGGGCGGGCCAGGTCGACCTGGAGGTGGTGCCTCAGGGAAACCTGGCGGAGCGGATGCGAGCTGCCGGCGCGGGGATCGGGGCGTTCTTCACGCCGACCGGCGCGGGCACCCCGCTGGCCGAGGGCAAGGAGACGCGAACCATCGACGGCCGGGACTACGTCCTCGAGTACCCGATTCGCGGCGACGTCGCCCTGATCCGGGCGCACCTCTCCGACGGGATGGGCAACCTCGTGTACCGGAAGACGGCCCGCAACTTCGGCCCGGTGATGGCGGCGGCGGCCGACCTCACCATCGCCGAGGTCTCCAAGGTCGTACCGGTCGGCGCGCTCGACCCGGAGAGCGTCGTCACGCCGTCGATCTTCGTCAACCGGGTTCTCGACCTGTCGGCCGAAGGAACGGCCGTGGAGTCTGCACGAACGGAGGCGTCATGACCGACACCGCCGCGGAGACGCATACCGGCATCTCAGCGACCGTCGAGCACACCGAGCGTGGACCGCTGCATCGGAACGAGCTGGCCGCGCTGGTCGCCCGGGACATCCCCGCGGGTTCCTACGTGAACCTCGGCATCGGGCAGCCCACCACGGTGGCCGACTACCTGGACCCGGCCGCCGGCATCGTCCTGCACACCGAGAACGGGATGCTCGGGATGGGACCGGCCGCGGTCGGTGACCAGATCGACACCGACCTCACCAACGCCGGCAAGGTCCCCGTCACAGAGCTGCCGGGTGCGTCCTACTTCCACCACGCGGACTCGTTCGCGATGATGCGCGGCGGCCATCTCGACGTCTGCGTCCTCGGTGCGTTCCAGGTGTCGCACCACGGAGACCTCGCCAACTGGCATACCGGAGCGGCCGACGCCATCCCGGCTGTGGGTGGGGCGATGGACCTGGCCATCGGCGCCAAGCAGGTCTTCGTGATGATGACCCTGTTCGCCAAGGACGGCTCGTCGAAGCTCGTGACGACGTGCACCTATCCGTTGACCGGCCTGCACTGCGTCAGCCGCGTCTACACCGACTACGCGGTCTTCACGGTCGGCCCGGACGGCGCACGCGTAGCCGAGACCTACGGCATCTCGGTTGGTGATCTCACGGCGCGGGTTGGGCTACCGCTTTTCGCATCTTCCGGCCGACCTCTCGACCCAGTTGAAGGTAGGCAGTGAACTCGTCGTCACCAAAGAACTGGTCTCCGGTCGAGTCGTGCGGGAATACCGGTGACCAAAGCGCATACGAGAGAAGCCAGTACGGCAGCTCCGACCAGAGCAGGGCCCGGCCGACGATGAGGCGTCCGGTGTTGTGCGGCGTGGTCAGTCCCGAGGCTTGGGGATAAGTGATCCTCCCGGTGATGACGGGGCTTCGCGCGAGGACGGCTTGGAGCGACGTGAGCGAGGGCGTCGCATTGGGCAATGCCCCTGAGCCGGGCTCGGCGATGAACGGATCGTCGAGCGAGATGGTCACTCCCAGCTCGGATTCGGCGAGGGCGATGGCCTGGGCGAGACCTTGAGCGGTGGGCGGACTGTCGCCGCCGCCGTCGACGCAGTAGATCGTGCGGCAGCGGCGCCGCAGCAGCTCGACGATGCCGAGGTTCTCGTAGTGGCCACCGTCGGTCACCTGCAGCAGCCGCTCCTCGATCGGGTGGACGTTGAAGAGTTCGCGCAGCAGGCACGTGACTCGACGCGTCCGTGGTAGGCCGGGCATCGTCCAGTTCCGCACGCGTTGCGCCTCCGCGACGGCGTCGACGAACGCGGGATTTGGCAGCCAAGCGCCCAATCGAGCTCCGGTCAAGGCGAAGAGGACCTGATACCACCGTGAGAACCGGCCCATCGACGTCGCGAACGCGGCGCCGGAGAGGGCCACCGCGCCCTGCATGGTGAGGTCTCGCCGGAGGCGCAGCGGAGAGATCTCCTCCAGCGCTTGGGTCTCGACCCATCCGACATCGGGACCGCCGACCCATTCCGCTCCCGTGACGAAGGACGTGGCGGAGTTCCCTGGCGGAGTGCGCGCCTCGCCAGAAAGATTCGCGGCGGCGGCGAAGAGGAACTCCGGGAATTCCAGGTCCGAGTCTGCCTTCCCGTAGTCCGACAGAGCGGTGCGCTCATACGGCGAGTACGGGATGGCTACCGTGCAGTCCTTGCCCTGCTTCCTCATCCTCGCGGTCCTTACCGCGAAAGCAGAGGCCAGTCGGCGGCGATAGAACGGGTGAAGCGACATCGAGGTCTCGTCACTGAGCGCCAGCAGAATGACCACGATCAGGGCAGCGAGCCACCCGGACTTCTCGACCAA
>Ga0307314_10000305_pt1 | contig 10812 bp, 8 predicted proteins | sample ER_DNA_204_FD_194493 | JGI IMG/M metagenome (GOLD analysis project Ga0307314, IMG submission 194493) | Bulk soil microbial communities from the East River watershed near Crested Butte, Colorado, United States - ER_DNA_204 | ecosystem: Environmental > Terrestrial > Soil > Floodplain | place: USA...
ACGATGACCACTTCAAGGCCAAGACGCGTCCGGTCTACCGAGGGCGCGTCGTGCCATGTCACGACGCCCATCCTGCCTGCTGCGCCAATACGTTGAATCACGACGCGACGGGAAGGTCCGTCGCACTATGCATGATCATCACTTTCGTATTCGATAGTGCAGATGTGTTACGCGGTCGCCTTGGACGATCTCCGGGTCTTCGAGCAACAGGGTCGACTCGTCGTAGTTGCCGAAATATCGCACGCCGGAGCCGAACACGACCGGCACAAGATCGATTCGTAACTCGTCGACTAATCCAGCGCGGAGTGCCTGTCCCACGAGGTTGCCGGCTGTCAATGACACGTCTTTGTCACCCGCGAAGGCTTGAGCCTGAGCCACGGCACTCTGTACGCCGTCGGTCACAAAGCTGAACGGCGCATCTGGAAAGGGCCAGTCAGTCGGTGGCTCATGCGTCACGACGAAGACTGCCTCGCCCACTGCGGGTCGACCGTTCCATCCATTGGTCAGATCGAACAGACGGCGACCGATCACGTCAACAGCGATGTTGGACCAGGCCGTGCGCAAGTAATCAGCGCTGGCTCGCGAAATATGGAACACCATGCTGGGGTCGCTGCCGCTGAACTCGACGTCTCCGTTGTCAAACCAGTCGAACAGCGGACCGACTTGATCATTTGTGTCGGCGATGAAGCCGTCGAGTGACATGGACCCCTGGACAATCACTTTCCCCATGGGCAGATTGTGCCTTGAGCCGGTCGCAGCGCATGTGTGGGATGAAGGCGCGCTGAGCTTGTAGGAGCGCGGTGTTAAGAAAAGTGCCTTGAGCTTGTCGAGGGCGGTGAGCTATCCCCGGCGCCCGCGTCGCGCTCTGCCGCTGAAGTCCAGCCGCTAAAGTCCAGCCGCGCGGCGGGCGGCCAGCTCTATTTGTGCAGTACCCAAGACGCGTACGATCGCGGCAATAGTCGAGGTAAGCTTCGCCGGATCGGTGACGGTTGGCTTCGCCGGCCACTTGATCAGTATTGCTGCGGGCGTGTCGGGCGGTTGGACTAGCTCGACAGCAAGTTGATCGGACTGGGTAACCGAACCGACTGCCAGCAACCGATCTGAGTCCCTTGATACTGCGTTGTCCACACGCCTGGAGTTTCCCACGAGACTCAGTTTGACACACATGCAGAAGTTTTTTCTCGCATCGCACATAATGCAACAAAATCTCTCGACCATCCGGCGTTCCTCGCGGGCAATTACCTGGCTTGGTCACTCGCAAGCTCTTGGTGGTGGAGGATCGCTCCAGGTTCGTCAGAGCTTCGATTAAGCGAGCCCCGCTTCGTCCGGGACCACACGTATGGACATGGGCAGCTTGACAAGGGTCTGTGGCATTGCACATAGACCCAGAGACGCCGGGCGGCGATAGGGTGACGGCATGACCGAGATCAAGCAGATCATTGTCGGTGTGGACGGGTCGGACAGCAGTCGAGCTGCTCTGCGGTGGGCGTACGACGAAGCCGCGCATCATGGTGCATCCCTCAAGGCCGTCATGATCTGGCATGGGCCGCCGTTGCCGCAGAGCCCGCCATATGGACAGCTGCCACCTGAGGGCTACGAGAGCCAGCCGGCGCGTGACGCGCAAGCGGTGCTCGAGCGGCTGACTGGTGACCTAGAGGAACGGAAACCGGCGGTGGATGTGACGAACTCGATCGAGTCGGGAAATCCCGCCAAGGTGCTCATCGAGTTGTCTGGAGGGGCCGATCTGCTGGTGGTCGGGTCCCGCGGCCACGGCGGCTTCGCCGGCATGCTGTTGGGCTCGGTCAGCCAGCATCTCGTTGCCCACTCGGCTTGCCCGGTGGTTGTTGTGCGCTGAGCCCGTGGGTGCTCCGAAGCGTTAGGTGAACTCACTCTCGGCGTCCTCCGGGATCTGGACGATCAGTACGTCGCACTGTGCCCGGTGCACGACTTCCGATGGAACGGAGCCGAGCTCATGACCTGCCGCGGCTCCCAGTCCGCGGTTGCCGACGACGATAAGACTTCTCGAATCTGAGCCGGCCGCCTCAAGCAGCGCTTCCGCCGGGTCTCCGGCCACCATTTTGGTATCGACGCTGCGTACTCGGTCGGAAGTCAGATACTTAACGGCCACATGCAGGGCGTGCAGCGCCGCCTCCTTGCCGTAAAGCTCTCGTCGGGCGCCAACCGGTACCAGATCTGACGGTGCGGGTCCTGGATTGTAGGCGGATACGACTAAGACGTGGGAGTCCGCTTCTGCCGCCACGGCATGGGCCCGGTTCACCGCGTAGAGCGAAGCCTCAGTTCCGTCCGAACCGACGATAACGCGCTCATAAACGCTGATGTGGTGGCGCCCAAGAGGCATGAAATCGGATTCTTCGCTGGCATGCGGAGGATTTACCCAAAGCATCGCCAACGCGGCGAGGCCGAGCAGGATACCGGCTACCAATATGGCGTTGGTGCCCTTTCCACCCAACAGGTGTTTGAAGATCCAGCCGAAAGTGAAAGTTTCCACGAGCATTGGAACAACGATCATCATGTTGAGAATGCCCATGTAGACGCCCGTGCGAGCTCTTGGCACCATGCTCGCGACCATAAGATAAGGAACCCCGACCATACTGGCCCAACAAATGCCCAAGCCAATCATCGGAACAAGTGAGAGCCACTGACTACTGATTTGCGACAGGGCCGCCAGCGACACTGCCGCGAGCCCCAAGCAGACAGCGTGCACACGCTTACCGCCGTAGCGCTGGCAGAAGATCACCAGGAACAGAGCAGTGACCATCGTAAAGAAGTTGTAGGTGGCGTTCATCAAGCCAGACCAACCAACCGCCGCGTCCCATCCCGGCTGCTCAGGTGCGGTGTTGAACACCGATTCGCCAACGCTCACGGCCACGAACTGCCAGTAGATAAACATGGCGTACCACTGGAAGACGAACACCAAACCGATCTTGTGCATACTGACGGGCATCTCTCGCACGGCCGCCGCGATGTCGGAGACAAAGTGCCCCACTCCTCTGGGCGCTGCACGAAGCTCAGCAAGCTCTTCCTCCGACGGAGGAATTTCCTTCGTCCGCAGCATCGCCGTGAGCACTGTGGCAAGGATGCATACAGCGCCGAGCGCGAAGCAGGTGTAAACCCAGTACGGCACGCCATTAGCGGCAGTGCCACCCAGTAGCTTCTGGAAAATAAACAAAGATAAGTTGGCCAACACGGCGCCAGCGCCAGTGAACAAACTTTGGGTCAGAAAACCGCGAGCAAGCTGGGATTTTGGCAGCTTGTCGGAGATCAACGCTCGGTAAGGCTCCATGGAGGTGTTGTTGCCAGCGTCAAGGAGCCAGAGACAGAGCACACCCAGCCACAAAGTCGAGACGAACGGAAATAGCAGCAAGATGATCACACATAGGCAAGCGCCCGCTAAGATAAATGGGCGCCGCCGACCCCACCTGGGACTCCAGCTTCGGTCGCTCATTGCACCGATTAGCGGCTGGATAAATAGACCGGTCACCGGTCCAGCCAAGTTAAGGATAGGCAATTGCTCCGGCTTGGCGCCGATGAAAGTGAATAATGGATTTACGGCTGTTTGCGTTAAGCCGAAGCTGAATTGAACGCCGAAAAACCCGACGTTCATCATCAGGATCGACGAGAATGACATCAGTGGCCTATGGCCCTCCCGCTGGGAGCCGACCTCTTCCTCGAGCTCTACAACGTCAGTAACAGCCATCTTTGGCTCCCTTCCGGCGAGTTCGCTGCTGCGCTCACCGTGACCTGATCACGCCACAAATGCACCCTAGGGCAGCGTGGGATTAGCCCGCAAGGGAGTAGTAGGTGGCACCGTCACATTGGGAGGCAGACCGCAAAAGCGTGCTGGCCGGTTGCCCGTGGCGCTAGTTGGGCGGGTGCACCTTGACGCTCTACTTGTGTGCAAGAAGCAGGACGTCAGCCCAAGACAAGGCATGTCTGGGAAGAGAAAAGGCGATCTGCAGCCAGGACTTAGGCTTGTCGGCATGCGTGTTGGGGTATTCGGCGCCACGGGTCAGGTAGGTGGCGTCATGCGGAGCCTGCTCGAGCAGCGCCCATTTCCGCTCACGGATGTGCGGTTCTTCGCATCGGCTCGATCAGCGGGCCGGCGCCTCCCTTGGGGCGATGACTGGATCGTCGTCGAGGACACCGACACCGCCGACTTCACCGGACTCGACCTCGCCATCTTCTCGATGGGCAAGGCCGCCTCGCGGATCACTGCGCCCAAAGTGGCGGCCGCGGGCGCGATTGTGATCGACAACTCCTCCGCGTGGCGGATGGATCCGCGCGTTCCGCTGGTGGTGTCCGAGGTCAACCCTGAGGATGCGATCCGCCCGGCCAAGGGCATCATCGCCAACCCGAATTGCACCACCATGGCAGCGATGCCCGTACTCGCCCCATTGCATCGCGCCGCCAGCCTGGTACGCCTCCAAGTCGCGACCTATCAAGCAGTGTCAGGATCAGGTGGCGGCGGGGTCGACGAGCTCGATGGTCAGGCCAAGGCGGTTGTCGATCGGGCCAGAGAACTGGCATTAGATGGTCAGGCTCTCGACTTCCCCAAGCCAAACAAGTACGTCAAGCCCATCGCCTATAACGTCCTTCCCCTTGCCGGATCGATCGTTAACGACGGCACTGGGGAGACCGACGAGGAGCAAAAGTTCCGCAATGAGTCGCGGAAGATCTTGCACATTCCTGATCTTCGTGCGTCCGTCACTTGCGTACGCGTGCCCGTCTTCACCGGGCATTCACTCGCCGTCCACGCCGAGTTCGCCGACGACCTTAGCCCCCAGCAGGCCACCGAGTTGTTGGCTCGCGCTCCGGGCGTTCGGGTCATGGACGTACCGACGCCGCTCGACGCGGCCGGCCAGGACCCGAGCTTCGTCGGGCGAATCCGCGCCGATCAAGCCGCGCCGCCTGATAAGGGTTTGATCATGTTCATCTCGAACGACAATCTGCGTAAGGGCGCCGCGCTGAACGCCGTGCAGATCGCCGAGCTGGTCAGCAGCCAGCTGGTGGCGGGCGGGCAGGCCGGAACCCTGTGACAGCAACGAATTTGGCGTCCAGCGGTCATCCGCTGGCCATCTTGGGTGTCGGTGTTATGGGGGAGACCGTGCTCTCGGGTCTGCTTCGAGCCGGCTGGCATCCTGATCAAATTGTTGCCAGCCACCGCAGGCCAGAACGGCGGCAGGATCTGACCGTCCGTTACGGCATCCAGATGCTGGAAAACGCCAAGGCTGTGGCGGATGCCGAAACAGTGCTCCTGGTCGTCAAGCCGCAGGACATGAGTGACCTGCTCGCGGAGATCGCACCGGCGATCAAGCCGGGCGCTCTTGTGGTATCGCTTGCGGCGGGGGTAGACAGCGCCTTCATTGAATCTCGCTTGCCGGAAGGAGTTGCTGTCGTGCGGGTCATGCCGAATACGCCGGCTCAGGTGGATGAGGGGATGGCCGCCATCTCTCCGGGATCGCATAGTACGCAAGATCATCTTGACCGGGTGACCGAGATCTTGTCCGCTACGGGACGAGTGATCACGGTGCCGGAGCGATACCAGGACGCGGTGACCGCCATTTCAGGCACGGGTCCGGCGTACCTGTTCTTTGTGGTTGAGGCCATGATCGAGGCAGGCGTCCATTTGGGGCTGCCTCGGACCACAGCAACCGAGCTTGTGGTCCAGACGATGCTCGGGTCGGCCAAGCTGCTGCGTGAGACCGGAGAGCATCCGACTGTATTGCGGGAGCGCGTCACCTCACCAGGCGGTACTACAACTGCCGCAGTACGTCAGCTCGAAGATCACAAGGTGCGAGCGGCGTTTCTTGTTGCCATGGAAGCCGCTCGCGACCGCAGCCGGGAACTTGCCGCTGCTGCTCGCGAGAACGACCGGCAGGGCAAGCCAAACGAGGCCGGCACGACAACGTCGAGCGGGGCGGGCGGCGGCGGCGGATGAGCGGGCTGCTCGTTTTTTCTGACGATCTCACCAAGTACGACTTCGGGCCCGATCATCCGATGGCGCCCGGCCGAGTAACGAACACCATCTCGTTGGCCCGCCAGCTTGGCATTCTCGACCGGCTGAAGATCGTGCCGCCACCCGATATTGATCTTGCGCTGCTGGAGACCGTTCACACATCCGATTACATCGCCGCCGTGCAGCGCGGCGAACCGAACCAGCAGTATGGGCTCGGAACCAGCGACAACCCGGTCTTTCCCGGAATGCATGAGATCGCCGCGTGGGTCACGATGGCCAGCGCGGAGGCGGCACGCAGGGTGTGGACCGGCGATGTGCAGCGCGGTTGCAATATCAGCGGCGGCCTACATCACGCAATGCCCGGCTATACCAGCGGCTTCTGTGTCTACAACGACGTCGCGGTTGCCATCCGTTGGCTGCTGGACAACGGCTGTGACCGAGTGGGTTACGTCGACGTGGACGTCCATCACGGGGACGGCGTGCAGGCGATCTTCTACGACGAGCCACGGGTGATGACGGTCAGCCTGCACGAGACGCCGGCGTACCTCTTCCCTGGAACTGGTTTTCCCAACGAGATCGGCGGCCGAGGAGCAGAGGGCACAGCGGTGAACATCGCGCTCCCTCCGGGTGCCACTGATGCTGACTGGCTGCGTGCTTTTCATGCCGTCGTGCCGCACGTCCTTCGGGTACACAAGCCGACCGTTTTGGTGAGCCAGCATGGCTGCGACTCCCACCGACGCGATCCACTCGCCGACCTGAACCTCTCCCTCGACGGGCAACGCGCGTCGTATCTGGCGCTGGCGGGACTGGCCGACGAGCTGTGTGAAAGCCGTTGGGTTTCTACCGGCGGCGGCGGGTATGCGGTGCTCAATGTGGTGCCGCGGGCTTGGACTCATCTGCTCGCCATCGTCAGCGGCGAGCCGATCGATCCGAGTACGCCCGTACCAGAGACCTGGCGAGCCGAGGCCGGGGAGTCAGCGCCGCTAACGATGTCTGACGGCGCCGCCGCCACCTTCCGTCCCTTTGAGGAGGGGTTTACGCCGGGGAGTCGGGTGGATCAAGCGATCCTGGCTACCCGACAAGCTGTGTTCCCTGAGTTGGGTCTTGATCCAAGCCTGTGAGCAAAAGGCTGGGCGAAGTCTCGGCAGGAATGTCAATGACCCTCAGCTGCGTGTCGCTCAAATTTTCAGGGCCTCTGCTGTACCAACAGCCCCGATTGCCACTATTCTCACTTCAGTACCCAGGAGGACTGGAGGGGAAGCCAGCGCAGACAGGGTGCAGAAATGGGAATCAGATGATGAGCGACGAGTCCACGTCGGCAGAGCCAGGCGGTCCTACTCCGTTGGCCAGCAACCTGCAAGCGGGCAAATTCCTCACTGTCGCCGAGGTTGCCGCGATCCTTCGACTCTCGAAAATGTCGGTCTATCGTCTGATCCATTCCGGACAACTCGAAGCTGTGCAATTTGGTCGCAGCTTCCGAGTAACCGAGAAGGCGCTCAATACCTATCTAGAGCACGCGTACTTCAGCGCCGGCTAGGGCTCCCGAAACTCCATCGCAAACCGTCGCACACTCGGCCACAGCGCATGCTCGGGTAGCACATCCATGCCACAAGCGCGTGAGCCAATTCCGTGCACGGCGTCATCGATAAACAAATAAACCTGATCACTTGGGCCAAGCTGGTAGGGATGGCGAGCCCGATCTAACTGCTGTGGTGGGTACGCGGTCAAGGTGAAGGCTGGGCGGTGCCAGTGGTGGTTCGGCCAGGTGTTGACGCGTAGCCGGGCGGCTGTCTCATCAGAGATCACGAGCGAGCGCAGCTCGCTGCGGTGTCCGGTCTCCTGCGGTCGCGAGTAGGCGACATTCAGATGATCAATATCGGCCGCGAAACGGCCGATCCGGGCAGCCTGCCGAGTGTCGGGATAGGACTCATTCGGGCCGGTACCGAACCAGCTGGCATTCCGCAATTCGGGCGGCAGGTCGAACCGTACGCCGACCCGCGGCCAGGTGCAGTCCCAGCCCGGAGACGGCACAACATTCACCAACAGAGCAAGGCCCTCGGTCAGCCACCAGTGATAGGTCACATCCACGAACAGATTGCTGCCGGCGGTGCCAACTCGTAACTGGACCTGGAATTGATCACGGTCGTAGCGGATCTGATCAACTCGGTGTACGAGCCGGTCCAGGCCATGCTCGCGCCAGCGCTGTTCGGATGACGGTCCGGGTGCGCCCTCTCCGTGGGTTTCCTCGGGCAGGGGCAATTCGAAGGAGCCGCGGAAGCTGCTGCGGTCGTTGTCGGTCGGTGCCCGCCACAACTCGAGTCGGGGACCGTCTACTTCCAGCCCAAATAGCCGGAGCAACCGGCCCGTCCGGGCGTCGAACTGCGTGTCGCCCAGGGTGATGGCGCTCTCCTTCGGCTGCAGCGTGGGCGGCGCCGGCCACGCTGGCAACCGCTGGACAAGTCCTTGCTTCGTCAGGTCGAACTGCCCGAAGGCCACCTCGTGGCCTGGATCCGCCCATAGCGTCGTTGCACCCAGCTCGGCCCGCAGCGTCAGCCAGGTCTCGCGGTCGCCAGATCTCACAAGATCATCAGGCAGGGCTACGACATCAGACTGACCCGCCTGAATGCTCGGGACGTCGACCGTTACCTCGACCACCGGGTTGCCGTCCACCTCTTTGACAGCGACGAAGCGCAGCTGGTCCGTGGCCAGGGTGTGGTAACGGCTCCGGATGGTGAGCAGGTTGCCGTCAAGATTGAAAAGGATCGGCTGGTTGACCCGGCTGAACTCGGCCAGACTTGGCGTCGGCGTACCGTCGGGCAAGATCATTCCGTCCATGACGAAGTTGCCGTCATGCAACACCTCGCCAAAATCACCGCCGTACGCGTAGAAGTCAGTGCCGTCAGGCGTACGCGTCAGCAGTCCATGATCACGCCACTCCCAGATGAAGCCGCCGTGCAGCCGCGAATAGCGCTCGGTCAGCTCGTCGTAGATCTGCATGCCACCCGGACCATTGCCCATGGCATGGGCGTACTCGCACATCAAGAACGGCTTGCCGCGGACCCGCACCGCATCATCGGCATCGCCGAGGTAGAAGATGAAACCGCGATCACTGCCGATGGCCTCGGTCTCCAGGTAGTTCGGATACATCCGCGAATAGATGTCGGCGTACGCGCAGATGTGATCGCCCTCGTAGTGCACTGGCCGAGCGGGATCTCGGCTATGCACCCAGTCGGCCATCAAGGCAAGGTTCCGGCCAGTCCCTGCCTCATTGCCGAGAGACCAGATGATCACCGATGGGTGATTCTTGTCACGCTCGACCGTACGCGTGATGCGGTCTAGGCAGGCTTCTTCCCACTGCGGATCATCACTCGGATTCCCTTGCCAGCCACAAACTTCAAACCCATGCGTCTCGTAGTCACACTCATCGATCACCCAGCAGCCCAATTCATCAGCAAGATCAAGTACCCGTGGATGGGGCGGGTAGTGGCTGGTGCGAATGGCATTCACACCTGCCCGTTTCATCATGATCAAGTCGGCTCGGGCATACTCCTCGTCGAACATCCGGCCTTTGACCGGGTTGATCTCATGTCGGTTTACGCCGCGGAAGATCACCTGTCGCCCGTTGACCTTAAGGATGTCGCCGGCAATTTCGACGCGCCGAAAGCCCAACCGTAGGCGCAGCGACTCACCAGCAGAGCTCACTTGTGCCTCATAGAGCCGGGGGACTTCTGCGCTCCATGGCTCAACCTGCCCGACAGAGAATGCTGCCAGCTCGCCCGGGTTTGTGAAGCGCCGCAGGACGCCGAGCTCGGGAATCTCGATCTCGATCGGATACGCCTGCTCCCCGGCGATGATCTCCGGATCAATCGACCCCGTGCCGTCGGGCGCATGGTCGGTGCGCAACCACAGATCATCCACTGACCCCGGCGGGCGGCTCAGTACGGTGATGTCACGGAAGATGCCGGGCAGCCACCATTGATCTTGATCCTCCAGATAGCTCATCGAGGACCATTGGTGGACGCGAACCAAGATCACATTCTGGCCTGGGTGCCCGACATCGGTGATGTCGAACTCCTGCACCAGCCGGCTGCCCTTGCCAACCCCGATCTCGACGCCGTTCAGCCATACGCGGTAGACCGATTCGACACCGTCGAAGCGAAGCAGCACCCGGTCGGCCGTCCAGTCCGGCAGCTCGAAGCTGCGGCGATGATCACCGGTCGGGTTTTCATCGGGAACATGTGGTGGGTCGATCGGGAACGGATAGCGAATATTGGTATAAATCGGCCGTCCGTACGCGCCTTCCGCCGCCTTCGCAGAAGTGCCGGGCAGCACCCAATGCGACGGCACCGGAATGGTGTCCCAGGCCGAATCATCGAAATCGGGATCCGCGGCGGAATCGTCAAGCTCATTCGCCTTTGGTGACCATCGAAACTGCCAATCTCCGTTCAGGCTGAGCGCTGGTGCGTCAGTCGCCAGCCAAGCCCGCGGTCGGCTGCGCCGCCCGCTCCCAGGAGAAAAGTCGTCGAGGTAGCTGGTCACGGGACTCAGTCTTATGCCGCGCGTGGTGAGAGCATCATGCGGGCAGGCCACTGCCTGACCCGGTGTCAACATCCCACGCTGCGTGGGCTGTTGACGCTGTACATGGGGTGCATGCCATGTACAGCGTGAGGAGCCTGGGTACAGCTCGGCTGGCGGCAGCGCAATTCGCTTAGGTGCCAGCGCAATTGATCTCGTTCTCGACTCCAACTCGCATGATCTGGAACTGCCCGGTAGCATGCGGGAGTTGCCCGGCGACAGGCGCCGGCGACTGATCAAGTCCGGGACCACAGTGACGT
>Ga0307314_10000309_pt1 | contig 10778 bp, 10 predicted proteins | sample ER_DNA_204_FD_194493 | JGI IMG/M metagenome (GOLD analysis project Ga0307314, IMG submission 194493) | Bulk soil microbial communities from the East River watershed near Crested Butte, Colorado, United States - ER_DNA_204 | ecosystem: Environmental > Terrestrial > Soil > Floodplain | place...
GCGCAGTGGACCAACAGCCATGATCTCCCCGGCCTTGAGCAGCATGGCATGGGTGATGCCGTTGGGAATCTCCTCCACGTGATGGGTGACCAGGACCGTGGCAGGGGCGTATTGATCTTGGGCGAGCTCGCCGAGGGTCGTGACCAGAGACTCACGGCCCGCTAGATCCAGGCCGGCGGCGGGCTCGTCGAGTAGCAGCAACTCAGGATCGGTCATCAGCGCCCGTGCGATCTGCACCCGCTTGCGTTCTCCCTCGCTGAGCGTGCCGAACGTGCGATTCGCCAACCGGTCGATGCCCAGCTGGGCGAGCAGCTCGGAAGCACGCTCGTGATCGAGCTCGTCGTATTGCTCCCGCCACCGTCCCACCACGGCGTAGGAGGCCGAGACCACGACATCGTGAACCCGCTCCCCTCGTGGAATGCGCTCGGCCAGAGCGGCAGACGTCAACCCGATGCGCGGTCGGAGCTCGAAGACGTCGACGGTGCCGAGTACCTCACCGAGCAGCCCGGCAACGCCGCTCGAGGGATGGATCTGCGCCGAAATCACTTGCAGCAGGGTGGTTTTGCCTGCCCCGTTGGGACCGATTACCACCCAGCGATCGGACTCGTCGATTTCCCAGGAAATGTTGTTGATCAAGGTGGAACCGTTTCGAACGATGCTTACGCCAGCCAGTTCCACGACAGCCGCCATGAGTTCAACTTACAGTTTGGCGCAGCGCGGGGAGGGAGCAATCGCCAGACTCCGCATCGCGCAATTTAGGCACTGTCGGCGGCGACGTACCGTAGTGCGATGGAGTCGCTGCCCTCGGTGCGCATGACCGCGAACCTGAATTCGATGATCAGAGGGCAGCAGTCGATTGAGCAGGCCGAGCGGGCGATTGTCGGCGACGACGTCGCCCATCACGTCATTGACCCAGAGGGGACTTTGGGCCTGGATCCACTGCAAGCGTCGACTCTCGACGACGCGTTGGAGGTGCTTCTCGCCACGGAGCGTGACGGATGGTTCCTCGCTCTGCCGGTGCCCGGATCCCTTGCGCCGCTTCGCGGGCCCTCGCATTTCAACCTCGCGGCCATCGAACAGGGCCAAGCCGTGGTGGCCAGCAGCGCATCTCTCGGCCTGGTACCGATCCGGGTCGGTCAGGCGGTGCAATGGCGGATTTTCCCGGCGGAGCTACCGCTTGCGCCGAGCAGCCCTTACGACGCGGAGCGGGCACTGAACGAGGTCGTCATCGATGCGGCCACCACCTTGTCCCGCCTCGATGTCGGGTCTGGCCTGCGGCCTCCGCCGCCAGCACCGGCCCTGCTCGCGCCCGGCTACAGCTCTTCTCAGCGGGCCACTGCCGAGCGGGCTTCTCGGCTACTGGCGGCGTGCGATGCGGCCTTGCTGCATGACGGAACAAGCATCTCCTCATTCGAGGCAGAATGCCGCGCCCATGAGCTGCGCCGAGTACGCACCAAAGCGGGCGAGACACTCGGTTCAGTCGTCAGCTGGCTGCGCTGAGCGGATCCACGCGCCGAGGATTACGCTGCCCGCATGTCCCTGCTTCCGGCTTTAACCGGCTCGTTCTCCACGCCTGCGGCCGGAAACCCGACCGTGGCGATGATGGAGGCGGCGTACGAACATCACGGCATCGACGCCCGGTACCTCAACTGTGAGGTGGCCGCCGAGCACCTTGGCGATGCCGTTCGCGGCGCGACGGCCATGGGGTGGGTCGGCTTCAACTGCTCACTGCCACACAAGGTGGCCGTCATCGAATTCCTCGACGAGCTTGCCGATTCAGCCCGCCTCATCGGTGCCGTGAATTGCGCAGTGCGGAGCAACGGCCGATGGATCGGAGAAAACACCGACGGTCAGGGCTTCCTCGCCTCCCTGCGATCCATTGCCGCACCGGGGGAAGCGCGAGCCCTCATCTTGGGAGCTGGCGGTGCCGCGCGGGCGATAGCCGTCGAGCTCGGGCTCGCCGGAGCTTCCGAGATCTGGATAGCAAACCGCAACGTCACGAAGGCATCCGACATCGCGAATCTGGTGATGTCGCAGACCTCCAGCGCCTGCTCCGCCATCGAGTGGGGAACCGACCTCACGGTGCCGGAGTCGGCCACCGTCGTCGTCAACGCGACGTCGTTGGGGTTGCCAGGTTCCGGCGACGTGCAGCTTGGCTTCGACGCTATTCCGGCCGGGCTGGTGGTGTGCGACGTCATCCCAAATCCGCCCGACACACCTTTCCTGCAACGCGCGCGGCAGGCCGGTGCGACCACGGTCGACGGTCGCGGCATGCTGCTCAATCAGGCTGCGATCAACATCAAGCTTTGGACGGGTGTCGATCCGGATCACGACGTCATGGGAAAGGCGCTGGACATAGCCATCGCCAATTGGGCACACCCTTAGCGCCTTACGTCCTCCGTATCCTGTGGACATGCAAGCACCCAATCCGCCCCTGGGCACCTTGTTTGCGATCGGAGGCGCTGAAGCCAAGCTTCGGCGACGTACAGTGCTGGGTGCTTTCGTCGCGGCGGCGGGCGGCCCGGATTCACGGATTGCCGTGATTTCCTCAGCCTCGTCGCTGGGTGCCGAGGTTGTTGAGGTCTACCAGGCCGTCTTTACCTCGCTCGGCGCGCGGGAGGTCGTTTCCCTTCGTCCTGAGAGTCGCACCCAGGCCGCGGAGTCCGATCTTGTCGAGCCGCTCGGCAAGGTCGGGGGCATCTTCATGACGGGCGGTAACCAGCTCAAGCTCAGTTCCTTGATCACCGGGACGCCGTTCGGTGATGCGATCCACGAGGCTTACCAGCGCGGTGCGGCGGTAGCCGGCACGTCGGCAGGTGCCAGCATCCTGGCCGAGCACATGGTCGCGTTCGGCGCCGGCGGCGCCACTCCGAAGCAGCGCATGAGCCAGTTGTCCGCCGGCTTGGGCCTGATTCAGGGCGTCGTCATCGACCAGCACTTCGAGCAGCGCAATCGCTATGGACGGCTGCTGTCACTGGTTGCGCAGTCCCCCTCGCTACTCGGTCTAGGCATTGATGAAGACACCGCGGCGGTGATCCATGATGGCCATCGGCTGGAGGTCGTCGGCCGGGGCGCTGTCACCGTCGTCGACGGACAGCATCTGGTTTCCAACGCGTTCGCGGCCAAGCGCACGGCTCCCTTGCTGGTCTCAGGCGCAGTGGTCCACGTACTGCCGGCCGGCAGTACGTTCGACCTCCTCAGCCGGAACCTCGTTGCCCACCAGACACCCGTTCCCGACCCGGAGGTAGTGGCGGCGCGAGCAGCCGAAGCCGACTTGCGCGACATCGCTCGAGATATCGCCGCGGAGGGTGTATCGCCGACCAACTATGCGCGTCGACTACGCCGCAACCGGCGCCGATAAGGCTAGCCGGATGCCGATCAGGCCAGGTCAGCGCTGGCTAGGTTCTCCTCCCGGCGTATTCGGGGCAACGGATGCCCGGTCTCCACCAGGGTCTTCATGCTGTCCAGAATCCACACCCAGCCGTCTCTGACGTTCTCCCAGGTCAACGGACTGTGTTCGAGGTTGCCATGCACCAGCCTCACTCGAGTGAGCCCCTCGCCGGCGTTCTCCACCGTCCATTCCACCCGGCTCGGTGGTTCATCGGCAAGCTCCGCGTCGTAGAGGGTGTGCCAGGTCTGCACGAAGCGGCCGGGGTTGCTGCCACGTGGCGGCTGCATGTCCTCGATGATGCCGTCGACGGCCGGCAGTCCGTTGGCGCCGACCGTACGATACGGGCGGCCCTGTCGCGGTGGCTCGACGAACTCGGTGGTGTGGAAGTAGCGCCTGGTCCACTCCGACTCGGTGATCGCGGACCAGACCTGCTCCGGCGTCGCGGCGATGTAGATCTGGTAGACGTGCGGGGTGAGGGTCATGCCGGTTCTGCCCTTCTCGACATGTGCGTGTTGTGATCGGCGACCACCTGCTCATCCAGCGCCACCAGAGCAGAGGTGAATCGGGCTGCGTACTTGCTGATCCACCGGTTGGCGACCTGCTCGATCGGCACCGGATTGAGGTAGTGCCGCTTGGTGCGTCCGTACCGCATGGTGATCACCAGATTGGCCTCGGCGAGTACGGAAAGGTGCTTCATCACTCCGAAGCGGGTCATCTCGGGAAACTCTCCGCACAGTTCATTGAGCGTCTGCCCGTCGCGGCTGAACAAGCTGTCCAGAAGTGCCCGCCTGGTCGGGTCGGCGAGCGCTCGAAAGACCTCGCTGCCCAGGTGCATGCGCTCACAATAGGTGACCTATTAGTCACATGTCAAAGCCATCGCGGTAGTCGGCGAAACTGTTGGACATGACTGCGTTTCTTGACCGGCTTTTCCAGGTGTGGACGGATTCCGATGGTCTGGATGAGATGAAAGATCGGCTCGCTGAGTTCTATGCCGATCCCGTCAGGGTCAATGGCTCAGATCTCTCACTGTCCGATCTCGCTACCAGGGCGCGAGCGCTTCATGCGGCGTTCTCTGATTTGCGTTCCGAGGTACTGCAGGTGGTGGATGACACTGACAGCATTGCGGTCGCCTTTTTAATTCATGGCCGGCACACCGGGCCGTACGAGACGGGGTTCGGAAGCATCCAGCCGACCGGATCGGATGTGCAGATCCGCACCATTGACCTACTGACGCTCAGCAACGGAAAGATCTCGACCATCTGGGTTATCGCCGATGATCTTGGCACGCTGCGTCAGCTGGGCTGGCAAGGAGTGGCAGCCAGCTAATGACTGCCCCAACACATCAGTGGCAGGATCGCAGCAAACCGATGCTGTCAGGAGCGTTCGTGAGCCAAAGCGTTGCCCCAACCCCACACCCGGATCTCAAGATCATCTCTAGCAGAGTCTTCCGCGGTCCGAACATCTGGCACTACGAACCCGCCATCCAGCTCGTCGTCGACCTCGGCGTGTTGGAAGATTTCCCCAGCAACGAATTGCGCGGCTTCGCCGACGCTCTGGTGGAGCGGCTACCTGGACTGATGAATCACAGCTGCAGCCGCGGCCGGCGGGGCGGTTTCGTGGAGCGGTTACACGAGGGCACCTGGGTCGGCCATGTCGCCGAACATGTGGCCCTGCAGCTGCAGCAGGCGGTGGGCCACGACATGCGCCGCGGCAAGACCCGCCAGGTGAAGGGTGAGCGTGGCCGCTACAACGTGATCTATGCCTACTACGACGAGTCGGTCGGGCTGGCCGCGGGTGAATTAGCCGTCCGGCTGATCAATCACCTGATCATCCCTGATCCTGCGTTCGACTTCGACGAGGAGCTAGAGCGATTCATCGTCCGCGGTGAACGGACCGCGTTCGGGCCGTCCACCCAGGCAATTGTCGAGGAGGCGGTCAGCCGCGACATTCCCTACCTACGGCTCAACAGCGCCTCGCTCGTGCAACTTGGCCAGGGAGTCCACCAGAAGCGGATCCGAGCCACCATGACGTCTCAAACACCGTCGGTCGCAGTGGACATTGCCAGCAACAAAGAGCTGACTCTCTCCCTGCTGTCCGCGGCGGGGCTGCCGGTTCCGCGATCACAATCGGTCCGCACCGTCGACGAGGCGGTGAGGCTGGCCAACCGCACCGGCTACCCCGTGGTCCTCAAACCGTTGGACGGCAACCACGGTCGCGGCGTCATGCTCGATCTGCGCAGTGATTCCGACGTACGCGGCGCTTTCGACATCGCCAAGTCAGAGTCACGCGGTGGGTTGGTCATCGTCGAGACTTACGTCACCGGACGCGACTACCGATGCCTGGTGATCGACGGCAAGATTGCCGCGATTGCCGAGCGGGTGCCGGCGCACGTCATCAGCGACGGCGTGCTGACGATTACTCAGCTGGTCGCCAAGACCAACGCCGATCCCCGCCGCGGCGTCGGTCACGAAAAGGTGCTGACCCGGATCAAGATCGACCAGACAGCGATCGACCTGGTGGCGACTCAGGGCTTCAGCCTGGACGACATACCGCCGAACGGCACCATGGTGAAGCTGACCCTTACCGGAAATATGTCCACCGGCGGCATTTCGATCGACCGGACCTTCGAAGCCCATCCGGAGAACATCGAGATCGCAGAAGAGGCAGCGCAGGTCGTCGGACTGGACATTGCGGGCATCGACTTCATCGCACCCGATATAACCCAGCCGGTACGCGAGACCGGCGGAGGTATTTGCGAGGTCAACGCGGCGCCTGGTTTTCGGATGCACACCCATCCGACGATCGGGGATCCGCAGTACGTGGCGAAGCCGGTGATCGACATGCTGTTCCCGCCGAGTACACCGAGCCGAATACCGATCGTCGCCGTCACTGGCACCAACGGCAAGACCACGACCTCGCGGATGATCGCCCACATCTTCAAAGGCATCGGCAAGAAAGTTGGCATGACCTCGACAGACGGCGTGGTCATCGACGAGCGGCTGGTCATCCGCTCAGACGCCTCGGGGCCGAGGTCGGCGAAGATGGTGCTGCAGAATCCGCGAGTCGACTTCGCAGTCTTCGAAGTCGCACGTGGTGGCATCTTGCGCGAAGGCCTGGGCTACGAGCGCAACGACGTCGGCGTCGTCTTGAACGTACAGGCCGATCATCTGGGCCTGCGCGGCATCGACACACTCGAGCAGCTTGCCGACGTGAAGGCCGTCATCGTGGAGGCTGTGCCCCGTAACGGCTTTGCGGTGCTCAACGCCGATGATCCGCTGGTTCGCGCGATGCGGCGGCGCTGCTCGGGCCGGATTGTGTGGTTCAGCATGGCCGAGCCCGGCAGCGACATCCGGGATTCGGTCGATGATCACTGCCGGCGGGGTGGTCGAGCAGTCGTACTGGAGCACAGCGATCTTGGTGACATGATCATTGTCAAGGAAGGTCGGCGTGCCATGCAGCTGGCGTGGACCCACCTACTGCCGGCGACCTTCGGCGGGCGCGCCACGATGAACGTGCAGAACGCCATGGCGGCCGCTGCGGCGGCGTTCGCGGCAGGTGCCTCGTTACATGACATCCGGCAGGGCCTGCGGACATTTTCGACCAACTACTATCTCGCCCCAGGCCGGCTCAACGAGGTCAGCGTCGAAGGCCGTACGGTGATCGTCGACTACTGCCACAACGTCCCCGGGATGGTCATGCTCGGTGATTTCGTGGACAAAACCGGCGATGCGCTGGAGAGCACGAATGATCTGGGACGTGTGTCGCGCATCGGTGTGATCGCCACCGCGGGCGATCGCCGAGACGATGACATGCACTCCCTGGGACGCGAAGCGGCTCAGCATTTCGACGTGGTGATCGTGCGAGAGGACGCAAATCTGCGCGGCCGCGCAGCTGGTGAAGTCGCCGAGCTCGTGGTACGAGGAGCGCGCGAGGCCAGGGCGGAAGGAGCACGCTGCAAGCAGATCGAGATCGTGCTCGAAGAGCTCGCCAGCGTCCGGCACGCGATGTCGCGCTCTAATCCCGGGGACCTCGTGGTGATCTGCGTCGAGCAGCACGCGGCGGTGATGGCTCAGTTGGAGTCCTACGGTCATCACGCGCAGCCGGGCGCACGACCCGACGATGATCGGGAATTCAGCAATGCTGTGCCCGACCCGGACTTCGCGCCAGAGGCGACCCATGACCCGGAGCCGGCGGCTTCGCAGACTCTTCTCTAGACAGCGACCTTGGCGCGCAGCGCGTCGGCATCATCGCGGGTCGCCTGGTGATCGACCAGCCAACGATCCAGTTCCTCACGATCTTGATGCGTCATGATCGCGACGACGTCGCCGTGCTGCGCTTGATCAGCCAGCGATACCAGACCGTCCAGTTCGCTGTCGTGCCAGCGCTGAATTTTCATGCCGGCATGGGCAGCGCCTGCGGTGATCAAGTCGTTGATCTCTGCCATGCTTCGGCCGCGCAGATAGTCCCGCTTATGAACGATCTCGACGAGGTCGGCCCCCACGGCGGCAGTCTCACCGAGGCGTACGAAGACCTCATCGCCGCGGTCACCTGCGGTACCAAGACCCAGCAACAGCCGACCGGTCGGCGGCCGGATCCCGCTCATGATCTCCAGCAGCGCCTCGAGCCCAGCCTCGTTGTGGGCCAGGTCGATCACCACGCTGATCGTTCCGCCGGCGACCGGGAGGGTCCAGATGTTCATCCGGCCCGGGTTGCTCTGGTTCGGATCGAACGATCGCAGACCGGCGGCGACCTGCTCAACGGAGAACCCCAACGCCAGTGTTGCCGACGTGACCGCAAGAACGTTCTCGACGTTCACTCGGCTCAATCCGGCGAGAGTCATCGGCACATCGATCACCTCGACGACCTGGAGAGGGTCGGCACGCGGCGCGAGCACACATACCCAGCCGCCGAGCAGCGTGGTCATCCGACCGCCCTCGGAAAGCACACTGCGTCCCGCCGGCGAATCGGGATCGCGCGTGAAGACCCAGATCTGCGCTTTGGTGCCGAGCCGCATCGCGAACGTCCGAGGGTCGTCGGCGTTCAGCACGCACCAGCCGTCCGACTTGGTGATCTTGGTGATAACTGCCTTGACCTCGGCGAGCTGGTCGAGGGTGTCAATGCCCCCGAGTCCCAGATGATCGGCGCTGATGTTGGTCACCACCGAGACGTCGTTGTATGCGACTCCTACGCCACGACGCAGGATCCCCCCGCGCGCCGTCTCAGTCACGGCCAGCTCAACATCGGGGTGACCAAGCACCCGACTTGCACCACTTGGACCCGAGAAGTCGCCGGCCTCGACGAGCTGCCCGTCGATGTAGACGCCATCGGTGCTCGACCAACCCACTAACGTGCCGGCCCGGCGGGCGACATGGCCGATCATCCTGGCCGTGGTGGTCTTACCGTTGGTGCCGGTGATCGCGACGACCGGAATCTTCGGCCTCATCAGCTGCGGGGCTGAACCGAGCGGAGCTCCGGCCAGTGCGGCACCCTCAGCAATGATCATCTCAGCGACCGCCGCTGGTCCGGCGGCAACGCTGTCCAGCACCCGCGCGAGCCCGTACGCCAATCCCTCGGCCCGGCCGGCGTTGCGCCACGGATATGCGACGACGACTTCGTTGACGCCCTGTCCGGCCCGAGTACGCACCGCAAGCCTCGTCGCCCCTCCGGCGCGTGCCAGCCGACGAACGCTCTGGGTCACGAGCCGTATCGCGAACCGCTGCCGGAACACGGATCCGGCTGGGCCGGGGCGCGCGTTGTCGCCGAGTCCTAGCTCCGCTCCAAGAGCACGAGCAGCAGCGACCGGCAGGCCGAGCAACTCGGTGAGATCGAGGGTGACCTTCGCAGCCGGCCGCGGGAAGTAGAGGTTGGGTCCGTCAAGCAGGCGCAGCTCGAGCAACGAGCGGGCGGTGGATGCGGCGGCCATCGAGCCTCGTCATGCGCCGGTCGAGTGCAGGCCGCCATCCACGTGGATCATCTCTCCGGTGGTCCTCGGGAAGAAATCACTCAGCAACGCCACCACCGCCTTCGCAGCCGGCGTGATGTCCTTGGGATCCCAGCCGAGCGGTGCTCGTTGGGCCCACACTTCGTTGAAGGAATCGGCGCCACCGATCGCTTTCTTGGCCAGAGTTTCCAGCGGCCCTGCGGCAACGAGATTGACCCGAATCCCGTCCGGTCCGAGATAGCGCGCCAGGTAGCGGCAGGTGCTCTCGAGCGCAGCCTTGGCAACGCCCATCCAGTCGTAAACCGGCCAAGAGACGGTCGCGTCGAACGTCAGCCCGACCACCGAAGCAGGATTGGCGAGCAAGGGCTTGCAGGCCATCGACAACGACGCCAGCGAGTATGCCGACACCTGCAACGCGGTACCGACATCGGACCACGGCGTACCAAGAAACTTCCCGCCGAGCGCGGTCTCAGGATTGGCGAAGGCGAGCGAATGCACCAGCCCATCGAGATGATCCAGCTGCTCGCCCAGCTGAGCCGCCAGTCCGGCTAGGTGATCCTCGTTGGTGACGTCGACTTCCAGCAGCAGCGGAACCGGATCGAGCTTCTTGATTACTCGAGCGGTCAGGCTCATCGCCCGGCCGAAATTGGAAACGACGACGGTAGCTCCCTCGGCTTGAGCGATCTTGGCAACGTGGAAGCCGATAGAGGTGTCCAGAGTGACGCCGGCAACAAGGATGACCTTGCCCTCAAGAATGCCCACAGGTATCCCTTCTGCGTGGAAGTTGTCCGGTGACCCGGTCAGTGACCCATACCCAGGCCGCCATCGACCGGTATCAGGGCGCCGGTGATGTAGCCGGCTGCAGCGCTGCTGAGGAATTCGACTGCACCCGCAACGTCGTCCACTGAGCCGAGTCGGCCGAGCGGAATCTGCTCGGCGTACTTCTTCACCAGCTCTTCGCCCAGCTCGGCGGTCATATCGGTTTCGATAAATCCAGGCGCCACCACATTCGCCGTCACGCCACGCGATCCCAATTCGCGCGCCAACGAGCGCGCCATCCCCACCAATCCCGACTTCGATGCCGCGTAGTTGACCTGTCCGGCTGAACCCAGCTGTCCGACAACCGAGGAGATGAAGATTATCCGCCCGAATCGGCCACGAATCATCGGCCGAGCGGCCCGCCGTGCCACCCGGAATGCTCCGGTCAAGTTGGTCGCTATCACTTGATCCCAGTCCTCATCCGACATCCGCATCAGCAAGGTGTCGCGGGTGATCCCGGCGTTGGCGACCAGCACCTCGACGTTCCCGAGATTGGATTCCACCTGAGCGAAGGCCGCTTCCACCTGAGGAGGGTCAGTGACGTCGCACTTCACGCCGAGAACCTCGCTCGGGACCTCGCCGCTTCGGTAAGTCGCTGCGACACGATGCCCAGCTTGTGCAAATCTG
>Ga0307314_10000311_pt1 | contig 10772 bp, 9 predicted proteins | sample ER_DNA_204_FD_194493 | JGI IMG/M metagenome (GOLD analysis project Ga0307314, IMG submission 194493) | Bulk soil microbial communities from the East River watershed near Crested Butte, Colorado, United States - ER_DNA_204 | ecosystem: Environmental > Terrestrial > Soil > Floodplain | place: USA...
TTCATGCGCGAGCGCCTGGAACCGGCGTATTCGGGGTCATCGTGTGGTAGAACGGCGAACCGTTGGGCCGGTGGGGCCGCCGACAGCCCCCACCCTGGTTGTAGAAAGGTCAGCGGGCGAAGTCACGCTGACGCCACCGACAGCGACGCCGCCTGACCATTGGTGTCACCTACTCGTGCAGCAGTCCCTGAGGAGCCTAGGCCGCGCCTAGGTCAAGGCACGTGGTTAGTGTGCAAGTCCCCCCTCGGACACGGTCTTGTGAATATCGCCCATAGTCAACGTGGGTTCTGCCTGTTGCCCAGGCTGCCAACCGATCGGCGCGCTGCTCGTGACCCGCCTTGCGTCTGTACCTGACAAGCGCCAGAGGACCAAGAGCATCGAGCTACTGCTGTACATGCGGCAGGGCGTTCGAATAGTCTGAGATGAAGACCGGAAGATAAGCAGTACGACATGACATGGGTCAAGCGGTTCATCGTTTTCTTGATCGTGGGCTTTTTTCTGTTCTATTTGGTTTCTCAGCCAGTTGCCGCCGCAAACGCCGTGCGTGCCGTCGCCGGCGGCCTTGCTGTTGTATTTCGGTCGATCCTGGTCTTCTTTCAGTCTCTGGCTGGTTAGTGGTGGGCGTGCTGAACTGGCTCGATCCGCACGTCGAGATCTGGCCGAATGGCGCTCCCCAGGTGGGTGACATTGCGGAAATGCGTCGCACCGTCACGGCAACCGACATCGAACGGTTCACCGAGATCAGCGGTGATCGTAATCCACTGCACTACGACCTCGAGGCGGCGCGCGCCTCCCGATTCGGAGTGATCGTTGTGCAAGGCGGCATTACGAGCGCGATCCTCAATGCAGTTGTCGCAGAAAAATGCCCCGGACCAGGAACTGTCCTTCTGAATGTCAATTGGAACTTCACCGCTCCAGTTCGGCCCGGTGACACGATCACTGGCCGGGTGGAAGTCACTGAAGTCCGCGCCGACAAGCCCATAACGAAGCTGGATACCACGGTGACGCGCGACGACCGCACCGTCGTATTGGAGGGCACTGCGGTGTGCTACACCATGACTACACGACTCACCGAGGAGCCCACCATGAGCGCAACAACAGGTCCGGACGACGCCGGCCAAGACGAGAGCCAGCGTGATCAGAGCGACGCGGAGAAGCCGGAGTATCAGGAAAAACCCGTAGCTGGCGCCGAGATCGGCATTATGCCGGAGGGCGAGGGCAGCTCCTTCGAGCCCGAAGAGGATCCCGAGGCGCAGGGCTGAGGCACCGCGCGCTCACTGCCGTCCCCTCACTCGACGCTCCGCAAGCCTGTTAGTCGCGCCTCCAACCACTAGTGCTATGAGCGTTCGTAACCGCGCAGCCAGTCCACAATGAATGCAGGGACGGCCGCTGCATCACTGCCGTCAGACCGCTCCGGAAAGTCGAAGACGGCGAGCATGAGTTGCATCGGGTACGTCGGCGGCCCTTGGCAGCTTCGCACCTGCACCCCATCAACCAGAAAATCGACCTTCTCCGCCGTCCAGTCCACCGCGTATGTATGGAAGTCGGCGACATCGATCGGCAGCCGTACTGCATCGAAGTCTTCTGTCACTCGCGGATCGCGAAAGGCGTGCAGCCCCATCCCGACCGCTGCGGACTTTCCAGCAACCACCGCGTCGCCGAAGATCTCGGCAACACAGATCTCTGCTGAGCGGTGCGGCTGATCCTCAATGCCGGCCAACCAAAGAGCAAACATCGAACGCTCGCTTATAACCCCGCGGGCACGCATCTCGATGTAACCCTGTTCAGGTGTCCAACCCCAAAAGGTCTCCTGCTCCTCGCGGACGGTGAGCCCGTCGCGATAGGGCTGTTGGCCCGTGGTGCTGCCAGCTGGACCGGAGAAGTTGCCCGACTGAACTCCCGAGACCCGAAGTGGCGGCGTATGGTCGCCAGCGCACCAAAGTCCCTGGCTCGGCGAGATCGTCAGGTGCAGGCAGGAGTCATGGATGGCGTACGTCGCTGCCGTGTCGGCACGCGAGCTCCAGGCCGGAAGGTAGTGAGGCAGCCAGATATCTCGATCGAGCTCCGGCGCATCGAAGTTCTCCTCGAATACCAGGCGAAGTCCGTCAGCGTCTTCAGACATCGGTCCATCATCGCTCCCTGGTTTCGCTAGCGTTGGTTTCCGCTCTCGTTGAGTTCCTCATCTGGCGTAAAGGATCGGAAGGATCAGCCCGTGGCTAGCTATCAGCCTCAGCCCTCAGGTGCCGTGTCGTCGGCACCGCCACCACCCCTTGAATTGCCGCACTACGGCATCGGCTTCGTCGATGCTGTCAAGCGCGCCTTCAAGAAGTACGCGACGTTCACTGGTCGTGCCAGTCGCAGCGAGTATTGGTGGTGGACACTGTTTACTTTCATCACCTACCTCGTACTTGGGTTGTTGACCTATGTCGTCGGCATTGCGACCTCACGAGACGGGGGTCGGACTCCGGGACTCCTCGCAGTCCCGCTGATTATCTTGTTTGCAGTCTTCGCTCTCGGCATTATCGTGCCCACACTCGCACTCACCGTCCGTAGACTGCACGACGCTGGATACAGCGGGCTGTTGGCGCTGCTGTTTCTTGTCCCATATGTGGGAGGGCTGATCATTATGATCTTCGCTCTGATGCCCAGCTCGCCGGCTGGAGCCAAGTACGACCCGGTCCCGGCAACTCCCGCTTATTACCCCTATCCTCCACAAACCCCGTACCCGCAGTAAGGCCTACTAACGGAAGTCACGGGAGCGATGCCTCGATGGCAGGATCCCTCTGGCCTCTGGATAAACCGAGCTCAATGGCTGCAGCCGTTCGGCAACCAGATTGGTCACTCCATCGCTGTGCTCGATACGGCCCCGAATGATCATGCCTGAGGCGTTGCGGCCGACTCGGCCAAAACGCCTCCACAGCTCGGCAGAACAGACCACGTTGAGCATCCCGGTCTCGTCTTCAAGATTGAGGAAGGTAACCCCACCCGCCGTGGATGGACGCTGCCGGTGGGTTACTATCCCCGCTACTTGCACGCGACGTTCCGCGTACGCCGCGCCGAGCTGACCGATCGGCACTATGTCATGATCATCGAGCACTGGGCGTAGATGCTGCACTGGATGATCATCGGGAGATATCTTCGTGGCCCACAGGTCGGCCAGAGTGAGCTCCACCTCACTCATCCCGGGCAGTACGGGCGGTGTGGCATCAATAGCCGAGCCCGGCAGAGTTTGATCATTGTCGGCGTATCCCGCGTTCCAAAGCGCCTGGCGACGAGATAGCCCAAAGCAGTCGAAGGCTCCAGCGGTGGCCAAGGCTTCCGCCTGTGGCACCGTGAGCCCACATCTGCGTACCACATCGTTGATATCCATGAACCGCTGCTTACGGCGCTCGAGGACAATCCGCTCGGCCAGCTCGCGGCCGATGCCTTGAACCTCGGTGAATCCAAGCCTGACCGCGAAATTGCCATCACGACGATGTTCCAGCGTTCGATCAGGAGCAGACCGTACGAAAGGCCCTACCTCGAGTTGCACGCGCTGCAAGCAGCTGTCAAGTCCAGTTGGGCTGCAGCGACCAATGTCGACCGGTTCGAGGTCGGCATCGATCTCGGACAGCATGATGTCGGGACGCAGCACTGCTACGCCATGCCGCCGCGCATCGGCGACCAGCGACTGCGGAGAGTAGAAGCCCATCGGCTGTGCCCTGAGCAGCCCAGCGAGAAAAGCTCCTGGATAGTGCAGCTTGAGCCAGGAGGAGGCATAGACCAACAGCGCGAAGCTGATGGCGTGACTCTCTGCGAACCCGAAGTTGGCAAAAGCCTGGATCCGGCTGTAGATGTCATCAGCCAGCGCGCCGGTAATCCCATGCGAGGCCATCCCCGCGTAGAGGATGTCCTTGAGTCGTTCGATCTTCTCCACGCCTCGCTTGGATCCCATGGCACGGCGCAGCAGATCAGCATCATCACCGGTGCAACCACCAACCGCCATCGCGATCTGCATGAGCTGCTCCTGGAACAACGGCACCCCCTTGGTTCGCTCCAGCACAGGCTCCAATGCGGGATGGAGATAGGTCACCTCCTCCCGGCCGGTCGCCCGTCGGATGTAGGGATGCACTGCGCCGCCCTGGATTGGTCCGGGGCGAATCAGCGCGACCTCGATTACCAGGTCGTAGAATCGGCGAGGCAGCAGCCGAGGCAGGGTGCCGACCTGGGCGCGGCTCTCCACCTGGAAGACGCCGATCGAGTCGGCACGGCACAACATGTCGTAGACGCCGGCTTCCTCTTTGGGCATAGTGTCGAGCGTCCAGCGCTCCCCCACCCTCGTTGCAACGAGATCGAACGTGTATTGGATCGCGGCCAGGATGCCGAGCCCTAGGAAGTCGAACTTCACCAATCCCATCCAGGCGCAACTGTCCTTGTCCCACTGCAGCACAGTCCGGTTGTCCATCCGGCCACGCTCGATGGGGCAGACTTCTCCCACTGGGCGCTCGGTCAGCACCATGCCGCCGGAATGAATGCCGAGGTGACGGGGTGCCTTCAGCAACTGTTCGGCCAGGTCCACCACCTGATCGGGAATCTGATGGTCCAGTGCGGCGGCGGTCGCTGCGCTCCCATGATCATCTTCGATCTCACTGACCGGGAGCGTCCCCCAGGTATCGATCTGCTTGGACCAGGCGTCCTGTTGGCCGGTGGAGTATCCCAACGCCTTCGCCATGTCGCGAACCGCGGACCGCGGCCGGTAGCTGATCACGTTGGCTACCTGGGCGGCATTGCGACGCCCATAACGCTGGTAGACCTCCTGGATCACTTCCTCGCGCCGGTCGGAGTCGAAATCGACGTCGATGTCGGGCTCTTCGTCGCGAGTGGCCGACAGGAAGCGTTCAAAGGGCAGCTTGAACGTAATCGGGTCGACTGCGGTGATGCCGAGCACATAGCAGACCACCGAATTGGCTGCTGAGCCCCTGCCCTGGCAGAGGATTCCTTTGTCGCGCGCGAACTTCACCATGTCGTGCACGATCAAGAAGTAGCCGGGAAAGTCCTTGTCCTCGATTACCGCGAGCTCCTTGCGCAACCGCTCCTCGGCTTCTTCGCGGATGTGCGCGTAGCGCCCGTCTGCGCCTTGGCGTGTCAGCTCCCGCAACCAGCTGATCGGGGTGTGCCCGTCAGGCACATTCAGCTTGGGTAGTCGTGGCTTAGCCAACCGCAGGTTGAAGGCACAATGGTCGGCAACCTCGATAGTCTGCGCGACCACGCCCGGATAGCGCGTAAAGATCTGCGCCATCTCTGCCCCTGACCGCAAATGCGCACTGGGCCCGGACAGCCAGCCATCCATATCGGCCAGGCTCCGGCGTGCGCGTACGGCAGCCAAGGCGGCTCCCAGACGACCACCGTCCGGCGTGGCGTAGTGCACGTTGTTGGTAGCCACCACCGGCAAATTGTGATCATGGGCCAAGCCGAACAAAGCGTCGTTGAGATCGGAGTCAGTTGGCAGCCCGTGATCGATCAATTCGACCACAACATGATCATGACCGAACAGTGCCGTCAGCCGGTCTAGCTCCGCTGCTGCCGCTGACCGACCGGAGGTGATCAACGCCTGCCGCACGGCGCCCTTGCGGCAGCCCGTCAAGATCATCCAATTACCGCCCGATTGTGCGGCCAGTTCCTCCTCGACATAGCTGGGACGTCCCTTCTCATCGCCTCTCAGCTGGGCTTCGGTGATGGCGCCGGCGAGCCGGTGATAGCCCTCGACGCCCCGGGCGAGCACGAGGAGATGCTGACCTTCAGGGTCGGCTACTCCGTTTTGTGGTGTGCTGAGTCCTAACGACAGTTCGGCGCCATAGATGGTGCGCAGGTCGTACCCGAGTGCGGCCTCGGCGAAGCGGGATGCCGCGTAGAAGCCGTCATGATCGGTAATCGCCAGCGCGTCCAGGCCCAGTCGAACTCCTTCTTCGATCAGTTCCTCGGGATCGCTCACACCGTCCAGGAAGCTGAAATTGCTATGACAGTGCAGCTCTGCGTACGGCACCACTGGTCCGGTAGGACGCTTGACCAGCTGCTCGACGGGCTCGTATGGCGGTCGTTTATGGGAGTATCCAGGGGCACTGTCACCCTCGGGATTGTCAGCGGAGTTGTCTGACATGGGTCGCCCGGACATTCGGCGCTCTAGCTCCCGCCAAGAGATCGGCGGGTTGTTCCAGCCCACGTCAGTAACCACACTCAGTCATAGCGGGCCTCTGTCCACCACTGGTCGTCCTCCACGACCAGCAACCACGCGCTGCCGTCGACGCCGGTGATCTGGAACCTGGCAACTTGGCGTGCTTGCTCCGAGTCCCACCACAGCTCATCAATCGGCCAAGGACCTGCCCAGGCATCGAGCTGCATCAGCTCAGATCCCTCACCAATGCTGATGAATGCGGGTGCAGCGGTGACCAGTCCGCGACCAGTGACTTTCACCGGCCTGCGGTCCTCGCTCAGCACGACTGACGGCATGGGTGCGGAAAACACCATGGCTGGAGCCGGCGGTGGTATCGAGCCTGGCCATGGCAGCTTGGGATTGCGCTGCGAGGCGCGTCGTTCACCCCAGGGGCTGAGCAGCTGCCGATCCCGTGGACTGCGACCGCCTTGTAGCGAGGGAGCCAAGACCTCCTCCGGGCCGAGCATGCCTTGCAGCCGGGCGATTCCTCGTTCGACATGATCGTTCAGCGCGCTGCCCCACAGACCCTCACCATGATCAGCCAGTGATTCCACCGACTCAGGGAGCAGCCGTAACTCAGATACCGGCTCTGGAGCTGGATCGCCTTGCAGCTGCCAATAGATCCGATCGATCAGATCGCTGGCCGCGAACCAACGCGAGTGTGCCCAGACTCGCGATCCTGTCCAGCCACCTTCGGTCACCACCTCGATACGGATCTCTGAGCAGACCAGGCCGTGATGCGCAAGCTCGGCGACCAGCTTTTCGGCAGTTTGCCGAGTGCTGAACACAATCGGTTCGACCGTCTCCAGCGCCGGCGCGAAAGACACTCGCTGTTCCATATCGAGAGGCGGCCGCCGAGAGATGATCGGGCGGTTGTCCAGTCCGCGAGCCAGCCGATGAAGTAAGGCGCCTTCCCGGCCGAATCGAGTAAGCACATCACGGGTAGCCAATGCGGCAAAGTCTCCGAGACTGCGGATTCCGAAGCGCCGCAGCAGAGTGACGAGCTCGGCATTTTCCAAGACACCGATCGAGAGGCCGGCGAGGAACGTCGCCGACCCACTGGGTGGGATAATCCAGCAATCCTGAGGTGCGGCCCGACGTGCCGCGTGCTCGGCGGCGAAGATGCCGTCAGCGATCCCAATTCGGAAATCCCAGACTCCAGCACCCACCAGATGTTCAGCCACAACGGCCGCCGCCTCACGTTCACCGCCGTAGAAGCGGCTGGGTACCCGGAGCGCACATAGTCCGGGTCGTACCGGTGCCAGGCCTGCCGAAATTTCCTCTATCGCCGACAGCACACTCTCGAAAGTGCGGATCTCACTCGCTTCGTTCCGCTCGAGTACGGTCAGCTCCGGACAGCGTGCCGACGCGTCACGGCGTCGCATGCCACGCCGTACACCCTCCACCCTGGCTATGGCTGAGCAGGCAAAGACTTCACCGCGTTCGAAAACAGCGAGCGGCAGCTGAGTACTCAAGCCGAGTTCGGTTGCCGCCGCAACAACTGGCCAGTCAGGACACCACACGACGAGCTGTCTAGTCTCCGCTCGTTCAGTCGATGCACTCCGTTGTTTGTCCGAGGGTTGTTTGTCAGGGCGCTGTTTGTCCGGCTCCACGACGGTCATGTCTCATACCGCCTGAGCCACGACGAGTGGCACCACCTCGTGATCACGCTCGGCCACTTGTTGGTCGGGATCTGGCAACCAAAGCGGTACGTGGCGCACCGGTCCACTCTGGCGAACCGAGACCACAACCCGACGTGCCGTCAATCGGCCATGTCCGTAGCCAAGTCCAAGCCAGGAGGATTCGGTAATGGTCAAGGTGGCATCAGACCGTGGCCATTCACCCCAGCACACCAAGGCCGCATCTTTCATCCGGAGCCGCGACTTCAGCCGCTCGGCTTGCTGTGCACTAACCGGCACCGGTGGTTTTACGACTACGATCGTGGCCACATCAAGCAGACCAGCCGTCACGCTGAGCCAGAGCTCACCGGGACGCGGCACCGCTACAGTCCGATCAAGATCGATCCCGAACTGTGCTGCAGCCTCCAGCCCCAGATCAGGGACACCGACAAAGGCGATCCATTCCCCAGCCTGCGATGGGCCTGCGACCAAGGCGGTCGCAAGACTTGGACTGTCTACCGCATACACCTCACCAGTCCTGATTTGGATGACTCCCGACAAACCCGGTAACGACTCCAGAACCCGAGAGACACCAGGCCCCTGCATCCGCTGCACTCTTTGCTGCAGCTCATGGAGGCGGCTTCCTGCCCTTGCGAAGTGACTTGCGGTGCCACTCCTTTATAATCGAACATGTATTCGAGCATAGTCAAGCCTAGAGGTCGGGCTTTCTGTCAGGGTCCCTAAGTTGGGTATGGGGGAGCGCCGTCGCGCCTGCACGCCAAGAAATCCGGCACAGTCGCCCGAAACCGTCTCGCTCTCGGATCGCTCACAACCGGCGTACCAGAAAGTCCTCGAAAGAAATCCGCGAGGCGGTGTCGGATCGGGGCAGAGGTGTTCGTAGCAGGGGTGAGAGGCCGCCCACGAAGGGCGCCCCCCAAGGAGAAGGGAACCGCGACCATGAAACTGACAACCATGACCCAAGTCACCGTTGATGGAGTGATGCAGGGAAACGGCGGCGCGTCGGATGAGGACCGCAGGAACGGATTCGAGCGCGGTGGATGGGCCCTGGGGAAGGGCGACGACGAGACCAGGACGTTCATCACGCAGACCTACCAGCGCGCAGAGGCGTTCCTGTTCGGCCGGCGCACCTACGAGCTGTTCGCCGGCTCCTGGGGATCAATCGACCAGATGCGCGCACATCCCATCGGCGTGGCCTTGAACGAGGCTCCCAAGTACGTTGCCTCGACCACGCTCACCGCGCCGCGTTGGGAGGACACGACCGTTCTCCGCGGTGACTTCGCGGCGGCCATCAGTGAGCTGAAGGCCAAGCCCAGGGGCGAGCTGCAGGTGCACGGCAGTGGCGCCCTGACCCGGTGGCTGCTGGAGAACGATCTGGTCGACGAGATGACTCTGATCGTGATCCCGGTGATCCTCGGCCAGGGCGCGAGACTGTTCCCGGAGACCGGCCCGGATCTTGCGCTCGATCTGGTCGAGTCGCGAGTCGACTCGAAGGGCGTGACGATCCAGGTCTACCGGCCGGCCGGGCGCCCGCAGTATGCAACGGCCTGAAGTCCCTGACCACCGAACCACGCTGTCTTGACACCACAGGAGATGATCTTCAGATGCAGTACCTGGTTTCCGTGATCGATGACAAGAGCAATCCCGGCAGCACGGACAGGCAGCCTGCCATCAGCGCGTTCAACAAACGACTGATCGCCGAGGGCTACTGGGTTTTCGCGGGCGGACTCGCGGACACCGACGCGGCCACGGTCATCGACAACCGGGGCGAGCAGGTGGTGTTCAGCGACGGGCCTTTCGTGGAGTCGAAGGAGTACCTCGCCGGCGTCTGGGTGTGGGAGGCCCCCGATCTGGATGTGGCGCTCGAGCTCGCCGCCGAGGCGTCGAAGGTCTGCGATCGGAAGATCGAGGTGCGGCCGTTCGTGTGAGCGTGGTCGACGTCCGGGAGGCGATCACCCAGGCACACCGCGAGGAGTGGGCCCGGGTGGTCGCCTCCCTGACCAGGCGTTTCGGTGACCTCGACATCGCCGAGGAGGCGGCGGCCGAGGCGTTCGCGATCGCCGTCGAGCGGTGGCCGGCCGACGGGGTGCCCCCCAATCCCGGCGCCTGGCTGACCACCACGGCCAACCGCAAGGCCATCGACCGGATCCGGCGGGAGAACAAGCGGGACGACAAGCAGGAGGAGGCTCAGACGTTGTACGACGACCCGCCCGAGCCTCTCGGCGCCATCGACGACGAGCGGCTCCGGCTGATCTTCACCTGCTGTCACCCGGCGCTGGCGATGCAGACCCGGGTGGCGCTGACACTGCGCATGGTCGGCGGTCTGACCGTGCCCGAGATCGCCCGTGCCTTCCTGGTGCAGGAGACCGCCATGGGGCAGCGGATCACCCGCGCGAAGGCCAAGATCAAGGCGGCTCGCATCCCTTATCGAGTGCCGTCCGCCGAGGATCTCCCGGCACGCGTCTCCGGCGTACTCGCCGTCTTGTTCCTCATCTTCAACGAGGGCTACCTGGCGACCGGCCCCGACACCGATCCCGTACGTCACGACCTGACCGCCGAGGCGATCCGGCTCACTCGCCTGATCCGTACCCTCCTGCCGGAGGACGGTGAGGTGGCTGGGCTGCTAGCGCTGATGCTCCTCACCGAGGCCCGCCGGACCGCTCGGGTTTCGGCGAGCGGTGAACTGGTCCCCCTCGGCGAGCAGGACCGTGGGGCCTGGGACGCGGCGCTGGTCGCCGAGGGCCATCAGCTGGTGCGCGAGCGCCTGGCCGCGGTGGGTCCGGGTCGCTATCAGATCCTCGCAGCGATCAACGCCGTGCACACCTCCGCCCGCGACGTACGCGACACCGACTGGTCGCAGGTCGTCGCCCTCTACGACCAGCTCGTCCGCCTCGACCCCTCGCCGATCATCGCCCTCAACCGGGCCATCGCGGTCGCCGAGCTTG
>Ga0307314_10000312_pt1 | contig 10718 bp, 9 predicted proteins | sample ER_DNA_204_FD_194493 | JGI IMG/M metagenome (GOLD analysis project Ga0307314, IMG submission 194493) | Bulk soil microbial communities from the East River watershed near Crested Butte, Colorado, United States - ER_DNA_204 | ecosystem: Environmental > Terrestrial > Soil > Floodplain | place: USA...
GGCAGGCACTGGCCTGCCACGGCTGCTCTGCGAGGGTGGTCCCCGTTTGCACAACCACCTGCTTGCTGCGGGGGTCGTCGACGAGGTCGCCCTCACCCTCGCTCCCGTTGTCGTGGGGGGTCAGGGCTTGCGATCCACCAGTGGCGCGGCGCTAGCCGTGCCCAGCTCGTTCCAGCTTCACCATGCCTTGTACGCCGACGACGGCGCGCTGTTCACCAACTATCGACTGAACAGAGCGGAGCCACACGAGGGCGCGCCCAGCGGCTGAACGGCCCAGCATCGTCAGGCAAAGTCGGGATTGTCCGAACGCGCCCGGCTCGGCTGAACCCGAGACGGCTCGCCGGGCATCTTCGGATAGTCCGGTGGGTATGGCATCTCCGCACCGCCGTACTTGCCGGTGCCCAGCTCACGCTCGTCGCGGGCGTACATCTCGAGCGCACCATCGATGCTGCGCGGCTTCGTTGCATAGAAGGATTGCCACGCATCGCCGACCTCGGCAAATCGCGCGGGCATGGAGCTGACGGTGAAGTCGTGGGGGGCGACATCACTCAGCTCGTCCCACGTCAACGGCGCCGAGACCAACGCGGTCGGCGTGGGCCGAATGGAGTAGGCAGACGCGATGGTCCGGTCGCGAGCCATCTGGTTGAAGTCGACGAAGATGCGGGCTCCCCGCTCCTCCTTCCACCAGCTCACCGTGACGTGGTCGGGCATCCGCCGGGACAGCTCGCGACCGAGTGCGATCACTGCGTGCCGGGCTTCGATGAAGCCGTACGCCGGCTCGATCGGCACGAAGACGTGTACGCCACGGCCGCCGCTGGTCTTGGGGAAACCCACCAAGCCGGCGTCCTCCAGTACCGAGCGCAGCTCGTGTGCCGCGCGCGCCGCATCGGAGAAATCAGTGCCAGGCTGCGGATCAAGATCAATACGCAGCTGATCGACCTTCTCGGTATCCGCCCTGGTCACCGGCCACGGGTGGTAGCGGAGGGTGCCGAGGTTCGCCATCCAGGCGATCGTTGCCAGTTCGGTCGCGCAGACCTCGTCCGCCGTGCGCCCCGACGGAAACGTGATGGTCACTGTCTCGACCCAGTCGGGCATGCCCTTGGTAGGGGCACGTTTTTGGTAGAACGCCTCGCCGTGCGAATCGCTCCGGGTGCTGAGCTTCACATCCGGCCGGTAGCCGCCCGGCCAACGCTCCATGGTGACCGGGCGATCCTTGAGCGCGGAGAAGATGCCCTCCCCCACGGCGATCACATAAGACACGATGTCGAGCTTGGTCAGCCCGACGTCTGGAAAATAGATCTTGTCCGGGCTAGTGACTCTTACGTGGCGGTTACCGACCTCGAGCTCAACCGCTGGCACCGGCATGGCGTCAGCATAGGTGAGTACTGTCGGGAACAGACACACCGCGTGGGCGGTTGACAGACATGCCGGCAGCGAGAGGCAGACATGACCGACACACAGAACAATCCGGCCGCTCAGGTAGGCCCAGCCGCTCAGGTAGGCAAAGTCATCAAGTCCGAGGCTGAGTGGCGCGCCCAGCTGAGCCGACAGGAGTATCACGTCCTGCGCGAGGCAGGAACCGAGCGGCCCTTCACCGGCGAATACACCGACACCAAGACCGAGGGCGTCTACCGCTGCCGGGCGTGCGGTGCCGAGCTTTTCCGAAGTGACCAGAAATTCGAGTCACACTGCGGCTGGCCCTCCTTCTTCGCACCGCTGGCCGAAGATCGGGTGCGCTACATCGAGGACAAGTCGCTCTTCATGAAGCGCGTCGAGGTGCGCTGTGCGCGCTGCGACTCACACCTCGGCCATGTGTTTTCCGGCGAAGGCTACGACACCCCGACCGACCTGCGGTATTGCGTCAATTCGGTCTCGCTCTCCCTCGAGCCCGCCAAGTCCTAACGGCCTCGTCGGGCAGGCAAGCCTCACCACAAGGCCAGAATGGCGCTCAGCTCACGTCGGCGGCCGGTGTAGAAGGGAACTTCTTCGCGAGTGTGGCGGCGTGCTGTGGCCGCCCGCAGGGCTCGCATCAGATCGACGATGCGGTGCAGATCGTCGGCCTCGAACGCCAGCATCCACTCGTAGTCACCCAGCGCAAAGGACGACACAGTGTTGGCTCGTACGTCGGGATAGGGCCGCGCCAGCATGCCGTGCTCGGTGAGCATGGCACGCCGTTCCTCCTCCGGTAGCAGATACCACTCGTAGGAACGTACGAAGGGATAGACGCAGAGGTATGCCTTGGCCTCCTCGTCCTGCATGAACGCCGGCACGTGGCCTTTGTTGAACTCCGCCGGACGATGCAGCGCCAGCTGTGACCAGACCGGCACCAGGTGAGCGCCAAGATCGGAGCGCCGCAGCGCGTGATAGGCGTCTTGCAACGCATCTGAGCCCGGCGCGTGCCACCAGACCATCAGGTCGGCGTCGGCACGCAAGCCCGCGATGTCGTACCAGCCGCGGATCACCAGATCGCCGTCTTGAGTGGCACCACTAATCGCGCGCACCGCAGCGTCGGCCGTCTCCAGCGGCGGATCGTCCAGCTGACCAACTCTTTTGAACACCGACCACATCGTGTAGCGAATCGTCGAGTTGATCTCGCGCGCCTTCATGTCCCGCTCTCCTCGAGTTGATCCTCACCCTTGATCATGTTCTCGCGGCCCAACCCGAAATCAGCCGCAAGGACGTCGACGGCAGCCCGCGCCGAGGCGACGCAAGCCGCGATTCCCACCCCGTCCAACGCTGCACCAGCCACCGCAAGCCCCGGCCTGCCCATCACCTCTGAGCGCAGTTGCGCGACAAGATCTCGATGTCCGACCTGATACTGCGGCAAGGCGCCACCCCAGCGGTTCACCACCCCATGGACGAGCGTGCCCGTCTTCCATCCGGGGATGGTCAAGACCTCACGGAAGGTGCGATCGATGAGATCTCGGTCGCTGAACTGGAGGCTCGTCGGATCCCCATGGCGTCCGATGCTCACCCGGACGATCTCGACCCCCGAGCCCCAGGCGCGACGCGCTTGGGAGGCAACCCAGGGCCACTTGATCGACGAATACGTCAATGCCTTGATCGTGGGCAGTTCGGCGGGCGGCACCAGCAGCCCGGAGGCGTCGGATCGCACCCCCCGCACCGCCAGGGTGATGACCGCCACTGACGCGTACGGCACGCGAGCAAACTCCTGCGCCGAGTCCACCAATCCCCAGAGAAGTCGCCCAGTCGCCGTCGCTGGTGCGGTCAGCAACACGCCGTCTGCCATGATCATCTCTGGCGTGCCGGCACCTCCGATGATCAGCTGATATCCCCCGGCCACATGATCAAGCGCCCGGACGGCCGCACCCGACCGCAACGTCACCCCACGCCGGCCAAGATCATCAACAAGCGCGTCGACCATGATCGACAGGCCGCCACGCAGCCCGGCGAACACCGGACCGTCCGATCTCTGCTGGGCGATTGCCTGCGCGTGCTGGAGCAGTGAGCCACCGCCCTTGGCACGCGTAAACAGCTCGTGGGCCACGGCATCGAAGGACAGCCGTCGTGCGTAACCGGCGTAGACCCCGCCCAGGAGCGGCTCCAGTAGACGATCGGTCACCTCTGTGCCGAACCGCTCATCGACATAACGGCCGACGGCGACGTCACGATCAAAGGTGGGCGCCGGCCGTTCCGGCTCGGACGCCGCCGTCCGCCAGCCCTCGGCTGACAGCAGACCGGCCAGTTGGGAAACATCGGTTGGTACGCCGAGCAACGACGCCGGCATCGGATGCAGGTGACCGCCCACCAGCAGTTGGGGTTTGTTGTCGGTCGGATGCACCAGGCGAGAGCCGAGGGCCAGGTCACTGATCAGCTGAAGTCCCTCGGGGCGGCGCGCCAGGATCGATTCCGCGCCACCGTCCAGCCGTACGCCGTTGATCGCGGCCGGCGCCAGCTTGCCGCCCCATCGGCTGCCGGCCTCGAGGACAATGACGTTGACACCGTGTAGGGCAAGCAGGCGCGCGGCGCTGAGCCCAGTGATTCCGCCGCCAACGACAGCAACGCTGGTCATCGGCCGGCCGCCGCGGATAGCGCTAACTGTTCCCGAGCCTCACGACGCAGCTGAGCACCCTCGGTATGCACCAGCTCGACGATCATGGCGAGCACCGCAGGATCTGTCTCCGGGGGCACGCCATGCCCGAGATTGAAGATGTGGCCAGGCGCGACGGCACCCGAGGTGACGACCTCGCGGACCCGCTCGGACAGCACCCGCCACGGAGCCGACAGCAGTGCAGGATCGAGATTTCCCTGTAGCGCATAGCGCTGCCCGACCCGGCGACTCGCGTCCGCAAGTGGCAACCTCCAGTCCACCCCGATGACCTCGGCGCCGGCAGCGCCCATCAGCTCGAGCAGCTCAGCCGTACCCACGCCGAAGTGAATCCGCGGCACTCCGGTATGAGCCAGCGCCTCCAGTACACGGGCCGAGTAGGGCTGAGCGTACCGCCGGTAGTCTGCCGCGCTCAGGCTGCCAGCCCAGGAGTCGAACAGCTGCACGATCGTGGCTCCCGCCTCGACCTGGGTCCGGAGGAAAACCGCGGACAGATCGGCCAGCCGCGTACACATCTCGTGCCACAGCGACGGCTCACTGATCATCAAGGCCTTCGTCGCGGCGTAGTCACGACTCGGACCGCCCTCGACGAGATAGCTGGCGAGAGTGAAGGGTGCACCGGCAAAGCCGATCAGCGGGACATCGCCGAGGTCGTCGATGATCAGCCCGACCGCATCCGTGACGTACCACAAGGCTGCCGGATCGAGCGGTTGAATCTGCTCCAGATCGGCCGCCGAGCGGACGGGATCCGCAATCACGGGACCGCGACCAGAGACAATGTCCAGGTCCACCCCGGCCGCCTTGAGCGGCAGCATGATGTCGGAGTAGAGAATCGCCGCGTCGACCCCGTAGCGGCGTACGGGCTGAAGGGTGATCTCGGCCACCAGCTCCGGACGCATGCAGCTTTCGAGCATGCCGATGCCCTCCCGGCTCGCTCGATACTCCGGCAGCGAACGCCCGGCTTGTCGCATGAACCACACCGGTACCCGGTCGTCCGGGTGCATCTTGCGGCATACGGCTATCAGCAGAGGCATATCGGGAGCCAGAGCGGGCACTCGTGAATCTTTTCACGGTCAGGGAAGTCGGCGCGTCGAATGAGTCGCCTACGGGCAGCCGAATACGCTCGACGGATGGCAGCGAAAAGCGACGCGGCTGGTGGAAACGTCACGGGCGCCCCCGACGCGTTTCATCGGGCCGTCGAGGACCTGACGTCGGCACCGTGGCGCTCGGAGTTGCATGTCGAGGAACTCCCTGCCCCACAGCGCATAGCGCCATATTCGGCGGCGGTAACCGCTGACGTGCTGGTGAACGGCGAAGAGCTGGGCAGCGGTCGATTCGTCCTGCTGCACGATCCGGCCGGCAATACGGCCTGGCAGGGCACGTTTCGCTGCGTCACCTTCGCGCGTGCCGATATCGACCCGGAGATGGTCACAGATTCGTTGCTTCCCAGCGTGGGCTGGTCGTGGCTAGTCGATGCGCTGGAGAGCAACAACGCTGATTACGACGCACCGAGTGGGACTGTGACGTCGGTCTCCAGCGACTCCTTCGGAGGAATGGCGTCAGAGCCATCGCGAGCCGAGATCGAGATCCGTGCCTCCTGGACTCCCAAGCTGCTTGCCGACGGAACCGGACTGAGCCCTCACCTGGCTGGCTGGGCTGAACTACTCTGTACGCTAGCGGGTCTGCCACCGCTGCCCGCCGGGGTGGTGATGATGCCTTCTCGGCGCAAACCGCCGAGCCGAAGTTCCCGGAGACATTGACCGAAGTACCGCTTACCGCGCCTGATCTTGATCAGGAAGCGGAGCTGCTCACCACGCCTGCGGAGGGCGTGCCAGCGATCCTCACCACTCCGGAAGCCTTGCATCACACCATTGCTGCCCTCCGCACCGGAACCGGGCCAATTGCGGTGGACGCCGAACGCGCGCACGGGTTTCGCTACAGCCAGCGCGCCTATCTCATTCAACTGCGCCGCGCCGGATCGGGCACGCATCTGCTCGATCCGATCGCGTTCGGGCAGCCAGCCGACCTCTCCGCGCTCGGTGATGCACTGTCCGACGCGGAGTGGGTCATCCACGCAGCCAGTCAGGACTTGCCGTGTTTGTACGAGGTCGGCCTCGTTCCGACCACGCTGTTCGACACCGAGCTCGCCGCCCGGCTGCTTAATTACCCTCGGGTGGCCCTGGGCACCATGATCGAAGAGCTGCTCGGCGTACGGCTGCTGAAGGAGCACTCGGCATCGGACTGGTCGCGCAGACCGCTGCCGGAAGAATGGCTGATCTACGCCGCCCTGGACGTCGAGCTCTTGATTGAACTGCGTGACCGGCTGGAGGTCCGGCTTGCCGAAACCGGAAAATGGTCATGGGCCGAGCAGGAGTTCGCGGCACTGGTGGCAAGTGCTGGAATCAGCCCTGAACCGCGACGTGATCCCTGGCGACGCACGTCTGGCATCCATCACATACACAGCCGTCGTGGCCTCGCGTACGTCGCGGAGCTGTGGTACGCCCGTGACGCGATAGCCCAGCGGCTGGACCGGGCACCGAGCAAGATCCTGCCAGACATAGCGATCACCGAATTGGCCGCCACCAAGCACCCGGATCGCGCCACGCTCCGTCAGATTCCCGCATTCTCCCGCCGCCAGGCCAAGCGAGCCGAGATCAGCTGGCTGGATGCGCTCGGCGTCGCAGCGCGGTTGCCCGAGAGCGCGCTCCCGCCTATGCATATTCCCAACCATGGGCCACCCCAGTCGCGGCTCTGGCCGGCAAAGAATCCTGGCGCGGCCTCCCGGCTGGCCGCCGTACGTGCCGCGCTGTTGACCATTGCCGAGCGGTACGAGCTGCCGGTGGAAAATCTCATCACACCCGAACATCTACGCCGTTTGGCATGGCGTCCGCCGACGCCAGCGACCGAGGATTCAGTCGAACAGGCGTTGGCCGATCTTGGTGCGCGGCCCTGGCAGCGCGAGCTGACCGTGGCAGCCATTACTCCCCTGCTGGCTGCAAGTCCCGATAGGACTCAGCCAACAAGCTGACGCCCTGCTCGATCGCGCGGACCGGAGTTGCTGCATAACCGAGTACCAAGCCCGGCTGGTGCGGCGTTTGACAGTGCCAGGACAGCGGCTGCACCTTGACACCGCGGCCGAAGGCTGCAGCTGCAAGATCAACATCAGAAAGGCCGTCGGTGAAGTTGATCATGAGATGTAAGCCCGCGGCGGCACCCTGGAGTCGCGCCTCGGGCAGCTCACGCTGTAAGGCGGCGATCATGGCGTCGCGCCGACGCCGGTGACGTCGTCGCACCAGGCGCAGATGTCGATCGAGATCACCCGACTCCATCAGGTGCGCTAGCACCAGCTGAGGCAACACGGCGTTGCCAAGGTCGGCGTCGCGCTTTGCCAGAACGGCTGCCCGGTGGTAGCGGGACGGCACCAGCAGCCAGCCCACTCGCAGCGCAGGTGCCAGGAGCTTCGAGACACTGCCCGCGTAACAGACCCGCTCCGGCGCAACCGCGCGGAGCGAGGCCACTGGCGCGCGGTCGTAGCGGTGCTCCGCGTCGTAGTCGTCCTCGATGATCAAGCCACCGTCCTCCGCCCAGCCGAGCAGTTCCCGGCGGCGCTCGCCCGAAAGCACGACGCCGGTCGGAAACTGATGGGCGGGCGTCATCAGCACCGCCGATGCAGCGCTGCGGCGCAAGTGCTCGACAACCAGTCCGGCATCGTCGACCAGCACTGGCGGAGTGTCCACACCCCACGCCCGTAACTGTTCCCGGGCACCCAGGGAGCCGGGATCCTCCACGGCAATCCGAGTGATCCCGGCCTGGCCGAGTACCCGGGCCAGCACAGCCAGCGCCTGTGCCACACCCGCCACGATGATCACCTCAGCAGGATCGGCGTGAATGCCCCGGTTTCTGGCCAACCATCGAGTGACCGCGAGGCGGAAGGCCGGAGCACCGCTCGGATCCCCGTAGCCGAGGTCCGCAGCAGCGAAGTCCGCCAGCACCGTACGCTCGGCGCGAAGCCATGCGCTTCGTGGAAACGTGGTCAGGTCTGGCAGCCCAGGAAAAAGATCAATGGCCGCCGGCGCCGATCGGAGGAGGTCGAAGGTAGCGGCGCCCGGCGCCGGCTCGAAGAGATCAGCCGCTTCAGGGGCCGCCTTCGATGCCGGGCGATCTTCTTGGCCGGGTGCAGGGACCGCCGCTATGACCGTTCCCGCTCGCGCGTGGCCGACGACTTGCCCGTTCTCGCTGAGTCGCTGGTACGCCTCGGTCACCACCCCGCGGGATACCTGCAACTCCGCCGCCAGTACCCGACTGGCGGGAAGTCGGCTGCCGGTCGGCAGCCGCCCGTCGGCTATCGCGCGGCGCACCTCCCCGACCAACCAATCGGAAAGTCCGCCCGCCCGAGCCCGAGCCCGAGATGGATCGAGCTGCAAGAAGTCCGAGAAGCCTCTTTTGGCCCTTTCATTTATGGCCTCAATGGACCTGTTCATTGGTCCATCGTTGCAGCAGGGTGGAACTCGTGCCAAGCACCCCTGAGACGCGACGTTTTTCCACGGGATTCGTTCTCGGGCTCTTCGCCATGACGCTGGTGGGCGGAAGCGTGGCCGTCTCCGGTGCCTTGGGCGACGCTCCGTTGTTCACCGCCCAGGCCATTCGATATGCGATAGCCGCTGGGCTGCTGGCGCTCATCGCGCGCATGGCGCGGGTGCGAGTCGTTCGCCCACGCGGAGCCGAATGGCTGTGGTTGACCGGTATCGCTGCGACTGGGCTGGTGTTGTTCAACGTCGCCGTGATCCGCGGCGTCGCTCATGCGGAGCCGGCAACGATCGCGGTCGCAGTCGCCTGCGTACCTGTCGTCATCGGGTTGGTCGGGCCATTGCTCGATGGGCAGCGCCCGGCTCGCCGGGTGATCCTTGCGGCTGTCGTCGTCACCCTGGGCGGCGTCATTGTCGAAGGCGCCGGCCGTACTGACGCTGCTGGCGTTGCCTGGGCCGTGGTCGCGCTGCTGTGCGAGGCAGCGTTCACGCTCCTGGCGGTTCCGGTGTTGCGTCGTCAGGGCGCCTGGGGCGTTTCCTTGCACACCGTGTGGATCGGCACAGTCATGCTTGTGCTGCTCGCCATGCTGGCCGAGGGACCCCAGTCCGCCCTCCGGCTCCACTCCGACGATTGGGTTGCCATCGGCTATCTGGCTTTGATGGTCACGGCCGTCGCCTTCCTGTGCTGGTACAGCTGCGTCGCGATCATCGGTTCCGGTCGGGCCGGCCTCCTCACTGGCGTAGCACCGCCGGCCGCGGCCTTCGCTGGCGCGGCGACTATCGGCCAGCTTCCGGCGCTGCCCGTCTGGCTGGGCATCGGCGTGGTCTGCATCGGCCTGGCGATCGGCCTCGGCTTTCGACGTACACGATCATCCAGTGAGACCGAAAGTCCGCACACAAAGCGCCACAAGCGGCTGCGCCCTTCATCAGCCGTCATAGTTACTGATGAGTAATATTTTGGTATGGCTCGTGAGAATCGGGATGTCGTCTTTGTCGACGGCGTGCGTACCCCCTTCGGCAAGGCCGGCTCGATGTACGCCGAGACGAGGGCGGACGATCTCGTCGTCGATTGCATTCGAGAGCTGTTGAGGCGCCATCCGGAGCTGCCACCGGAACGCGTCGACGATGTCGCGATCGCGGCTACCACCCAGACCGGCGACCAGGGCCTGACCATTGGGCGTTCGGCGGCGTTGCTTGCCGGACTTCCGCGTTCAGTACCCGGCTTTGCGATCGACCGGATGTGCGCAGGCGCTATGACCGCAGTAACGACGACAGCCTCGGGAATCGCCTTCGGCGCGTACGACGTCGCCATCGCCGGAGGCGTGGAGCACATGGGCCGCCATCCCATCGGTCAGGGCATCGATCCGAATCCCAGGATCGTCACCGAGAAGCTGGTCGACCAGTCCGCGTTGATCATGGGATCCACCGCGGAGAATCTCCATGATCGTTTTCCGGGGATCACGAAGGACCGGGCCGACGCCTTCGCAGCGCTCAGCCAGCAGCGCGTACAGAGTGCGTATGACGCGGGCGTGATACAGGAGTCGCTTGTTGCTGTCGCGACGCCGAGCTCCGAGCTTGGTTGGGGGCTGGCGGTAACAGATGAGCAGCCGCGACCAGGCACCACCGTGGAGGCGTTGGCGGCTCTTCGCACTCCCTTCCGCCCCCACGGGCGCGTCACAGCCGGCAACGCGGCAGGCCTCAACGATGGAGCGACTGCCTGCCTGCTGGCCGCCGAGACTGTCGCCGCCGAGTTGGGTCTACCAGTAGCCATGAGACTGGTCTCGTTCGCGTTCGCCGGTGTGGATCCCGAGGTCATGGGAGTCGGGCCGATCCCGGCAACGGAGAAGGCGTTGAAGAAGGCTGGGCTGTCGATCAATGACATCGGCGCCTTCGAGATCAACGAAGCGTTCGCAGTCCAGGTACTCGCTTTCTGTGATCATTTCGGACTCGCCGCAGATGATCAGCGGATCAATCCGTACGGCGGTGCGATCGCCCTCGGCCATCCGCTCGCCAGCTCCGGGGTCCGACTCATGATCCACCTGGCGCGGGCGTTCCGGGAGCAGCCGGAAGTCCGCTATGGGATCACCACGATGTGCATCGGTCTCGGCATGGGCGGCACCGTG
>Ga0307314_10000342_pt1 | contig 10269 bp, 12 predicted proteins | sample ER_DNA_204_FD_194493 | JGI IMG/M metagenome (GOLD analysis project Ga0307314, IMG submission 194493) | Bulk soil microbial communities from the East River watershed near Crested Butte, Colorado, United States - ER_DNA_204 | ecosystem: Environmental > Terrestrial > Soil > Floodplain | place...
CATGCCGTCTTCGCCGAGCCGGTCACGGTGGCCGCCGCACGTCAGGCGCTCGAGGAGGCGCCGAGCGTCGTCGTGCTCGACGACCCGGCCGCTGGCGATTTCCCGACGCCGGCTGACGTCGTGGGCGCCGACCCGACGTTCGTCGGCCGCCTCCGTCAGGCCCTCGACTTCCCCAACACGCTCGACCTCTTCGTCTGCGGCGACAACCTCCGCAAGGGGGCGGCGCTCAACACCGCCCAGATCGCCGAGCTGGTCGCCAAGGAGCTCACGACGGTCTGACCGCAGGCAGAGTCACGACGGCGCGAACGCCAGGAGCGGCGTCCTCCAGCGACACCTGAGCACCGTTACGACGCAACAGCTCTCGAGCGATGGCCAGCCCGAGGCCGGTACCACCACTGTCCCGGTCCCGCGCGTCGTCCAACCGGGTGAACCGGTCGAAGACCCGCTCACGGTCGGCCTCCGGTATGCCGGTGCCGTCGTCGGTCACGGTCACGCAGGTCGCGTCGCCGGTCACCTCGACCGCGACGTCGACTCCCGAAGCGGCGTGCCGCACCCCGTTGTCGACGAGGTTCGCCAGCGCGCGGTAGAGCTCGTCGTACGAGCCTGCCACGTGGCTCCGCTCGGCGGGATCGAGCACCCGCACGGGAACTCGCGCGGACGCATACCGGCTGGCCACGTGGTGGGCGAGCGCACCGAGGTCCACGGTCTCCGACCGGGTGCCGCGGGCGGGCTGCCCGTCGTCGGAACGGGCCAGGAGCAGCAGGTCCTCGACCAGTGAGGAGAGCCGCCGCACCTCGGGGATGAGCTCAGCGGGCAGGCCGTCACCGTCGCCGAGCCGCGCCGCGACCTCGAGCTGCGTGCGCATGGTGGCCAGGGGGCTGCGCAGCTCGTGGGCGGCGTCGGCGACGAAGGCCCGTTGGGTGCGCCGCGCGACCGACACGCGGTCGAGCATCTCGTTGAGCGTCGTCGCCAGCGCCGCGATCTCGTCGCGGGTCGGCGGCACCGGCAGCCGCTCGTCGGTCGAGGACCCGTCGATCCGGGAGGCGCCGCTGCGCAGCTCCTCGACGGGGCGCAGCGCCGCGCCGATAACTCGCCACGCGATCAACGCGCACACCACCAGCAGCAACGGGAAGACGATGAGCAGCAGATTTCGCAACGTCGTCGTCGCCGACTCCAGGTCTGCCGTCGGCAGGGCGGCGACGACAACGACGCGGTCGTTCGCCGGCCCGGCTTCGACCGCACTGACCTGGAGTCCGCCCGACATCCCCGACCGGTTGCCGGCCACCACGACGACGTCGCCGGCCAGCGCGCGGGCCCGCTCCTCGGGAGTGGCGAGTGGGGTGAGCCGGTCCGCGGTCAAGGACGCGCTGACGACCCGGTTGTCGGCCGACAGCACCTGCACGACCTGCGCCCCGGACGCCGGCACCGGATCCGGGGTCTGACCGGAGTTGACCAGAACGGCGATCTCCCGCGCGCTCGCCAGGGCCTCGGACTGCACAGTCCGCGTCAACGACGAGGCGAGAACGGCATACAGGAGCACGCCACCGAGCACGAGCGCGCCGGCCACACCGAGGACGCCGATGGTCATGAGCCGTCCGCGCAGGCTGATCCGCTCGAACCGGGAGATCATCAGCCGGCGACCCGGTAGCCCACCCCGCGCACCGTCTCGATCCGATCCCGGCCGAGCTTGCGCCGCAGGTATCCCACGTAGACCTCGACCACGTTCGCGTCGTCGCCGGACGCCCAGACCCGGTCGAGCAGCTCCTCCTTGCCGACGACGGCGGGCGCGGCACGCAGCAGGTGCTCGAGCAGCCGGAACTCGCGCGGCGACAGGTCGACGTCGGCGCCATCCGCTTGAACGCGGTGCGTCGCCGGGTCGAGGGTCACCCCACCGGCGGCGAGCACGGGGGGCCGCGGACCGGTGTCCCGCCGTACCAGCGACCGCAGCCGGGCGAGCAGCACGACGAAGGAGAACGGCTTGGTGAGGTAGTCGTCCGCGCCGTAGTCGAGCCCGTCGGCCACATCGTGCTCGCCGTCCTTGGCCGACAGCAGGAGCACCGGGACCCAGTTCTCCTCCTGCCGCAGCGTCCGCACGACCGAGTAGCCGGACAGCCCGGGCAGCATGATGTCGAGCACGACGACGTCGTATGCGCCGAACCGCGCCGCTTCCAGCCCGGCCCGGCCGTCGGTGACGTGGTCGACGACGTACCCCTCGGCTCCGAGACCGCGGACCAGGGCCGCTGCCATCCCGGGCTCGTCCTCGACGAGGAGCAGTCGCACGCGCTCACCCTGCCACGGCGCGCAACGGTTCCGCTCAGACCTCGCGCCGCCCCGGGGCCCACGCGCGGGACGCGACGGACAGGGCGTTCCACGCGTTGATCGTCACGATGAGAGCCAGCAGGGCGCCGATCTCGTCCGGGGTGTAGTGCTCGGCGACCGCCTCGTACGCCTCGACCGGGACGTGCGTGTCGGCCACCAGGGTCACCGACTCCGTGAACGCGAAGGCGGCGCGCTCGCGGGCCGTGAAGAAAGGGGCCTCGCTCCAAACCGCCACTGCGGCGACCCGCTGCTCGCTCTCGCCGGCGGCCCGGGCGTCCCGGCTGTGCGCGTCGACGCAGTAGGCGCAGCCGTTGATCTGGGAGGCGCGCAGCCGGAGCAGGTCACGCAGCCCCGGGTCGAACCCGACGTCGTCGAGCTGCCTCGTCGCGACGTTGTCGAGGTGGGTCATCGCCTTGCTGAACGCCGCCGCGTGCGTGTCGACATCGAGCCGGACCGGGACGGCGACGGTTGCTGTTGTTGTCGTCATGACCCCACGCTAGGTGGGCAGCGGCTCGAAGAAGGGGCCAAGTTATGGCAAATGCAATGGGCCAATTTGCCCCCACCGCGTTCAGCGGTTTCATGGTCCTATGCCGGATACGAACGACTGGAACGCCGACCACCTCAACCGCCTCAGCAGCCAGGACGAGATCCACGTTTCGAGCATCCGTCGGGACGGTGCGCCGCGTAAGCCGGTCACGATGTGGATGGTCACCGACGACGGCCACGTCTACGTGCGGTCCGTCAAGGGCGTCGACGGCACGTGGTACCGGCACGTCCGCGCCACCGACCTGGCCCATGTCGCCGCACGGGGAGTCGACGCCGATGTCAGCGTCGAGGATGCGAGCACTGACGCCGCCCTCGCGAACCGGCTCGACACCGCATACCAGACCAAGTACCAGCGGTATGCCCAACAGATCGTCGACAGCGTTCTAACGCCGGCGGCCAAGGCGTCGACGCTCCGGCTCACGCCGCGCGGCTGACCTCTCAGGACGTTCTCAGGTCGCGAGTCGGACAATGATCAGGTGAGTCTGTTCAGCGACCATCCTCGCGCGCGGTGGGCCGTCCCGTCCGCTGCCGTGGTCCTCATCGCCGCCGGCAGCCTGCTCGCCTCGCGGACCGCGAGCGCGGACTCGGGTCTGCCGCCACGCAGCGCTGCCCAGCTGCTCGTCGACCTCCAGCAGTCGGCGACCCGACAGCTCTCCGGCACCGTGGTGCAGACGGCCAACCTCGGCCTGCCAGACATCCCGGGCCTGACCGGCCAGGCCTCCGGCAGCCCCGTCGCCAAGGCCGGCGCCGCGAACCTCACGTCGATCGTCTCGGGCACTCACACCTGGCGGGTATGGCTCGGGGGACCGTCCCAGGCGCGGGTCGCGCTGGTCGGCGGTTCGGGCGAGTCCGACGTCATCCGCAACGGCAACGACGTCTGGGTCTGGTCCAGCGCCGACAAGTCCGCGGTGCACCACACGGTGACGGCCAAGGACCGGGCCGGAGTGCCGTCGGCCCCCACCGACCTCCCGAAGACCCCGGACGAGGCGGCTCAGAAGGCCCTCGCCGCCATCGACCCCACCACCCAGGTCACCACGGCCGGCACCGCCGTCGTCGCCGGCCGGCAGGCATACGAGCTGGTCCTCCAGCCGCGAACGAAGGACACCCGCGTCGCGCAGGTTCGCATCGCCGTCGACGCGGAGAAGTACGTACCGCTGCGGGTCCAGGTCTACTCGACGAAGGTGGCCAACCCCGCGGCCGAGGTCGGCTTCACGGCGATCGACTTCGCGGCCCCGGAGTCACGGCAGTTCCAGTTCACGCCGCCGCCCGGCACGAGCGTCAGCGAGAGCAACTCGGTGGCACCGGGTCCGTCGGGTCCGACGACGAAGCCCGCCGAGCCCAAGGTCGTCGGCTCCGGCTGGACTTCGGTGGCGGTCACCACCATGCCCGGGCAACTGGCCGGTGCCTCCCAGGACAAGCAGCTCGAAGGCATGCTCAGCTCCGTGCCGAAGGTCACGGGTGACTGGGGATCGGGTCGCGTGGTCGATGGGACGCTGTTCTCCGCGGTCCTGGCCGACGACGGACGGGTGGCCGTCGGGGCGGTCGCGCCCGCCCTGCTGTATGCCGCGCTGAAGGCCTCGTGACCCTGCCGGCCACGCAGGTCCAGCCCACCCCGGCGGACCAGTCGACCATCGACCCCGCGGCCGACGCCGCCGTCGAAACGCACGGTCTGACCAAGCGGTTCGGCTCTCGGCTCGCGGTCGAGGCGCTGGACATGGTGGTGCCGCGCGGCGCGGTCTACGGATTCCTCGGTCCCAACGGGTCGGGCAAGACGACGACGATCCGGATGCTCCTCGGCCTCGTCGAACCGAACGCCGGGACCCGCTCCCTGCTCGGACATCCGATCCCGCGCGAGGCGGCCCGCGCGCTGCCGCAGGTGGGCTCGCTGGTCGAGGGTCCGGCGTTCCATCCCTACCTGTCGGGGCGCGCCAACCTCGCCCGGCTCGACGCGGCGGACCTCTGGAGCGACCCACGCACGGCCCGGCGGCGGATCGACGGCGCGCTGGACCGGGTCGGGCTGCTGGCGGCGGCGACCAAACGCTACCGCGCCTACTCCCTCGGGATGCGGCAACGGCTGGCCATCGCGGCCGCCCTCCTCGCCCCGCGGGAGCTGCTCGTCCTCGACGAGCCGACGAACGGCCTTGACCCGCAAGGGACCCGTGAGGTCCGGCACCTCGTCGCCTCGCTGGCGGAGGACGGCGCGACGGTCCTGGTATCGAGTCACCTGCTCTCCGAGGTCGAGCAGCTCTGCACCCATCTCGGCATCATGAGCGAGGGTCGGCTGGTCGCCCAGGGCACGGTCTACGAGCTGCGCGGGTCGGGCGTCACGACGGTATGCGTGACGACGCCGCAGTCGGCCGAGGCCGCCGCGGTTCTCCAGCGGCTCGGCGTCGCCGACGTCGTCGCTGTGCGTGGGGAGGTCCGCGGCCAGCCGGGCACCCTGACACCGGAGTCGATGGTCGAGGCCCTGGTGCATGCGGGCGTCCCGGTGCGGGGGTTCGTCGTGACGACGCCCAGCCTCGAGGACCTCTTCGTCGGTCTCACGGGGGAGGGCTTCGATGTCAGTGGCTGACGTCACCGCGCAGGCGCCGCGGAAGCGGCTGGTGTCCTCGCGGCTGCTGCGCTCCGAGGTCCGGCTCATCGGCGGCCGCCGCCGTAATCAGATGGGCCTGCTCGTCCTCGCGCTGGTCCCGATCGTCCTCGCCATCTCGGTGAAGGTCTCGTCGCGGAACGCCCGCGGCGGCCCCGACTTCCTCGACTCGGTGACGTCCAACGGGCTGTTCGTGCCGCTCGCGGCGCTCGGCGTCGAGATGGGCATTTTCCTGCCGTTGGCGATCTCGATGCTGGCCGGCGACGCGGTCGCGGGCGAGGCCAACCTCGGCACGCTGCGCTACCTGCTCACGGTGCCGGTGAGCCGGACTCGGCTCCTCGTCGTCAAGTACGCGTCACTGTGCATCGGCGCACTGTGGGGCGTCGCGACGGTCGCCGTGGCCGGGGCCGTGATCGGAGTCGCCCTCTTCGGCACCGGGCCCTTGACCACGCTGTCTGGGTCACAGCTGGAGTTCCCGGCGGCGTTGGGCCGTGTCCTGCTCGTCGTGCTCTACCTCAGCGCGTGCATCGCGGCGCTCGGTGCGGTGGGGCTCTTCATCTCGACCCTCACCGAGCAGCCGATCGCGGCGACCATCGCGCTGATGATCTTCACCATCCTGTCGTGGATCCTCGACGCGGTGCCTCAGCTCGAGTGGCTGCATCCGTGGCTCATCGTCCACGAGTGGCTGTCGTTCGCCGACCTGCTGCGCGATCCGCCGTTGTGGGACAACGTGCTGCGTGGCCTCGGCGTCGATGCGGTCTACGCGGCGGTGTTCTGGCTGCTGGCTTGGGCCCGGTTCGCGGGCAAGGACGTCACCAGCTAGCTCAGCGCAGCGCCGCCCACGCCAGCCCCAAGGAGATCGCATCCTCCGCGACGGCGCCCGGCCACGCCCAGCCCTGGTCGCTCGCGAGCTGCCGTCCGGCGGCGCCCAGGACGGAGCCCACGACCGCCGCGACGACGCCTACGGCCGTGGGGAACACGGGATTGGCCCCCTGCTGTCGGGCGACCGCCCACCCACCGATCCCGCCGGCGGTGGCGCGGCCCAGCAAGGGGGCGGGTTCCAACCGCTCCGGCGTCGTGGGCAGCTTGTCGGCCACCATCTCGGCGGCCACGGCGACGGCGGCCCCTGCGGTGACCTTGGGCTTGTCGGCGAGGCGGGCCGCGGCGAACAGCCCCAGCGAGCTGCGCCCCCCGGAGGCGAGTCCGATGAGGAGACTGCGTCCGAGGACGCTCCGGGTCCACGGTGAAGAGGGCTCCGATGCCGCCTCCGCGTCCGCGGGTCCGGGGGCCACCCGGTCGAGGCGATCCATCGTGGTCCGGACGCCGATCCCGTATGCCAGGTGCGGCACGACGTCGCGGGTCCAGTCGGCGGCGGTCCAGGTCCGCGGGTCGCTGACGCGCAACCTCATCATGGGCACGTCGGTGGCGGCCATCGCCAGTGCTCCGATCGCCGGTCCTCCCACGGCCGCCGGCAGCCGCACGCCGGCGGACCGCAGCAGTGAGGCGACCACGCCGATGCCGACGCCGGTGGCGATGCCGGACAGGGCGCCGAGGCCGGTAAGGGCGTTGTCCTGGGGCACTGGCCGGCCAGACCGCCGCAGCAGGGTGGCCACGGTCTCTTCGGGCGCGCGACTCGAGGCCCGCCCCGTGAGGGCCATGTCCGCATACGTGACGGCCATGAGTGCGGTCGTGCCGACCGCACCGGAGATCAGACCTCGAGAGAGGGGAGACGTCATGAGCGGGGGCATACCCGTCTGGGCGGCGTCGCACGCCCCCGGCTGACTCCCGCTAGGTGTCGCTCGTCGAGGAGGTTGTCTTCTCGGGCAGGTACGGCTCGATGGCCGCGGCGAGCTTCTGCGGCGTCATCGACTGGAGCCAGATGTGACCGGGTCCGTGGATCTGAGCCAGCATCAAGGAGTCACCGAACAGCTTGTTCTTGACGCCCTTGACCGTCGCGAACTCCAGCGCCATCTCGGCGCGATAGAGCGCCAGGTGCCCGGGATGCACGAGCATCGACTGTCCCGGCTGGAGGTCGTACTCGACGATCTCGCCCGAGAGCTGCACCCAGGCGGTCCCGTTGCCGCTGAGCTTCTGGAAGACGAGTCCCGTGCCACCGAAGATTCCGGCGCCGAGCTTCTTCTGCAGGCCGACGGAGATCTCGACGTCGGGCGTGCTGCACATGTAGGAGTCGGACTGGACCATAAAATGGTCGGCGGGGTCGATCCGCAGCTCCCGGATCACGCCGGGCAGCTGGGTCGCGAAGGCGACGAAGCCGCCGGACGGAGGCGCGCTGTACTCGGTGAGGAACAGCTGGCCGCCGCCGAGGACCCGTTTCAGGCCGCTCATGAAGCCGCCCTTGCCGCCGGAGCCGAACCGCGTCGAGGTGTCCATCCCCATTCCGGGCGTCAGCCAGGCGACCTCGCCGCCCTCCGCGACGAGGCGTTCACCGGGAGAGAGGCTGACCTCGAGGACGGGCATCGTCGTGCCCACGGTCCGGGTCTGCATGCGGTCAGGCGTCGGACGTGACATGGGCGACGGGGCGGTTGAACGTCTCCGCGGCCGGGATGGCGGGTCGATGGACGTCGGCCGTCCCGACCGGCGCCTGATGGTCGTTCGATGTCGCCTCGCCGGGGAGGTCGGGGAGCTGGCCGAGTCGGTCGACCTGCTCCGCCAGGGCGTCGAGCACGGCCCGAAGCTGGGTGTATGCGACCCGGGTGTAGGTGCGGACGTACTCGATCTCGGGGATCTGGTGGTCGTACTCGCCGACCGTCGCGGCGGCGGTTCCGGGTTGGCCGGCCACCTCGGCCCGCCGCAGCAGCTCCTGGTACTGGGTGCGGGCGGTCTCGATGAGATCCCGGCTGTACTGCTCCGCGTCCGCCACGGCCTGCTCGGCCAGCAGCTGGGCCCGGGAGATGATGCCGACGGTCTGCGCGGTGATCGTGGCGCGGTCGGGCGGCGTGTTGGCGACCTGTTCGAGGTGGTCGGCCAGGGCACTCATATAGCTCTGGACGGCTTTCGGCTCGAGCCCGTCACCGTTGCTGGGGAACTCAGCGTGACGGATCGCGTCAGGGGTGAACTGGGGTGCCGCCTGGGGCGGGCTGTGGTGGTCGCTCACTGGGGATTCCTTGCTCTGCGTCTACGGTTCCGAAGGGCTGTTGTGCTCGTGACTGTCCTCGTCGAGATTGCCGTACTGCTCGAAGCGGATGTCCTCGGTGGGGGTGCCGGCTCGGGCCAGGGCCGCCCTGGCGCCGGCAACCATGGCGGGGGAGCCGCACACCATGGCGAGCCGACCGGGGCGGTCAGGGTGTGCTGCGGCGACCTGCCCGACCAGTCCGGTTCGGCCGGGGTAGGTGGAATCGTCGGAAACGACCGGCGTGTAGGTGAACCAAGATCTCGCCTCGGCCAGCGAGCTCAAGTACCCGTGGTCGTACAGTCCCCACGGCAGCCGGACACCGTGGAACAGGTGAACCTCCGGGGGCGCGCCGTCGCTCCCGGCCTCCTGGTCGATGCGCTCGAGGACCGCTCGCAGTGGCGCGAGGCCAGTGCCGCCGGCGACGAGCAGCAGGTCGCGGGGCGGCCCGCCGTTGAGGACGAGCTCCGTGCCGACCGGGGCGCCGAGCCGGACCTGGTCGCCTTCGGTGACCCGGCGGACGAGCGCTCCGGAGACCTGACCGCCGGCGATGTACTGGACGTGCACGTCGATGGTTCCGTCCTCGCGCGGAGCGTTGGCGGGGCTCAGGTACCGCCACAGCCGGGGCCGCTGCGGAATCTCGACGGCCATCGACTGGCCCGGCCGGTACTCATAAGGCCGGTTCGGCCGGAACCGCAGCTTGGACACGTCCAAGGTCAGTCGTTCCGCCTCGATGACCTCGGCGTCCCACACCGCCGGTTCGCCCTCGGCCTCGTCGGCGGCGACCACCATGACCTTTGCGATGAGCCCGTATGCGGACGCCCAGTCGGTCGCCAGCTGCGGCGTCCACTCGTCGCCGAGGAAGTGGGCCAACGTGGCGAGCAAGGAGGCGCCGACCGCGTCGTAGTGGGCGGCGACCGCCCCGAAGCGCCGGTGGTCTCGACCGAGCTGGGCGATGAACTCCGAGACCTCGTCGACCCGGTCGACGTGGGAGACGATCCGGCCCAGCGCGCCGACGAGACGGTCACGTTGGGTCGCCATCGACACCGGGAACATGTCTCGGGTGTCCGGGTGGGACAGGAACAGGTGCGAGTAGAAGTACAGCGGGACCTCGTCGCCGAGCGACTCGGCGAGAGCCCACGTGCGCTTCAGCTCGGCGGCGTCCATCAGGCCGTGCTGGTGACGATGTCCGCCCTGAGGCCCACGACCACCTGGCCCACCCGACCGATGATGTCGTCGTCGACGCCGGCGTCCTTGAGCGTGGTCACGAGGTGGGCGACCACCTTGTCGAAGGCCTCGTCGGTGATGTTGTGGCCGGCATGCGCGTCGGCCAGCTCGCGGCCGTCGTACTCGGCCGGACCTCCGAGGACCTGGGAGATGAGGAGCACCTGGTGCCGCCGCAATCCCGACATTTCGACACCGGTGAAGTAGGGAGCCAACGCCGGGTCGGCGAGGACGGCCTCGTAGAAGCGGTTCACGACGGCCGAGACCGCCGGTGCGCCGCCGATGCGTTCGTAGTCAGTGGTCTCGCCGGTGGCACTCATTGCTAACCCAACCTTTCTCATCGGATGTAGCACGGGCCGCAGGGCATCTTGACCTACGGAGCGGAAACCGTTCTTCCGGTGGTCTACCAGAAAGCGCTCGGCGACGGATAGGGGGGTCCCTTAGCGGAAGCTGGCAGCGA
>Ga0307314_10000345_pt1 | contig 10249 bp, 9 predicted proteins | sample ER_DNA_204_FD_194493 | JGI IMG/M metagenome (GOLD analysis project Ga0307314, IMG submission 194493) | Bulk soil microbial communities from the East River watershed near Crested Butte, Colorado, United States - ER_DNA_204 | ecosystem: Environmental > Terrestrial > Soil > Floodplain | place: USA...
TGCCTGAGCCCCTCCGCCAGTGTCTCGGTGGCAATGTCAGCCCGCGGCAGGAAGACCCGGTTGATCGGATCGAGCACCTCGTCATAGGGCGGGAACTCCGCCGCCAGACCGGCGGCCGACTGCTCACCGTCGGGCACCAGGTCGGGCTCGATGCCCCAAGCCTGCAACGAATGCGCGGTGACCTCCCCGACTGCCGCCACCTTCAGGCCGGAGAAGGCTCGAGCGTCCAGCCCATAGTCTTCGAACTTCTCCCGTACGGCCCGGACGGCATTGACCGAGGTGAAGGCGACCCACTCGTAACGGCCCTCGACCAGCCCTCGGATCGCCTTGTCCATCTGCAACGGACTGCGCGGTGGTTCAACCGAGATAGTGGGCACTTCTTCGCTGTGGGCACCGTAAGTGCGCAGCCGGGCCACCATGGGGGCCGCCTGGTCCTTGGTACGCGGCACCAGCACGCGCCATCCGAAAAGCGGCTTGGTCTCATACCAGCTCAGCTCGGAACGCTGCTCCGCGGCGGCTCCGATGATCACGTGCACCGGATCGGAGGCCGGCGCGCGTACCGACCGCACGGCGGCTACCAGACCATCAAGGTTCGTGCTGAGCGTGATCTGTTCGGTACTGCCGCCGTGCAGGGTGACGACCACATGATCATCTCCTGGGCGTCCGGCGGCCTTGGCCGCCTCGACAAGACCGCTCACCATCGACACCACGGTGCTCACCACGATCGTGACGGCGGCGCCCCACTGTGCGGTTCCGTTCTTGCTGAACCTTCCGTCGGTGACGGAGGCGAATTGCACACCTCCAGCATGGATCAAATCGATGCCGGCGTACTCAGGCACCGCGGTCAGGCTGGAGACCCCGGGCACCACCTCGAAGTCGATGCCACCCCGTACGCAGGCCGCGGCCTCGTCAGCAACGGCGTTGTCCAAGAACGGATCGCCTGCGACCAACCGGACCACCCGGCTGCCCGTCGATGCCTGCTTGAGCACGATCTTGGCCCGGGCGGAAGGGCTCAGCCGCTTGCGTGCGTCGGTCAGCCCGATGGTGATCACCTCGGCAGCTTCGGCGAGCGTGATCGCGGGGTGCTCAAGGATCTCGCGTTGCCGATCGTTGTCGAGAATGACCGAACTTGCATCGGCTAGGGCGGCAATGGCGCCGAGTGTCAGCAAGTCAGGGTCACCAGGTCCAGTGCCGACGAAGATCACCCGACCTTTGGCGATAGGTGAGGTAGGAGTGGCTGAGGGGGAGGTCCGGGGCCTACGAGCCGAGGATGTGCTCACTGACTTCTCGCGTTCTGTTGTATTAGCTCAGCCACCTCGTTGGCGGTCCGAGACTAGGTTGTTCAGACGTTTCACTCCCGCAACATTGACAGCGCCTCACCAGCATGGATGGCCCCGAACTGCTGCGGATCATTCGATGATCCGTGCGCCTCCAGCCGCAACATTGGGCCTACTTTGGTCGGTTCTGACAAGTTGCTCAGTAACGTTCTCCCAATTACGGCCGTCAGAGTCAAATCGAGACTTGTACCACGGACCGCTGTGACTACCGCATGGGCCCCCACCGGTGCCGTACAACCGGCCTCGAGAGTAGCCAGAAAAGCCCTTTCCACAAGGGATTCTGCATGCGCAACCGGGTTGTCGAGAACTACCAAACGCTGACGAAACTCAATGCTGAGAGAACGATGAATTTCTAGTGCGAGCGCCCCTTGTCCAGGTGCTGGAAGCATCATCTGATGATCAAGGATCTGTGCTGGGAGGCGCTTGACAAACAGGTCGCTGGTCGTCACTGCTGGCTCATCCAGCAGGCCGAGGCGGCGTAACCCGGCTGCTGCCAAGATCACCGCGTCGACGAGACCTTCTCGCGCTCGCTCGATCCGGGTCTCGACATTGCCGCGAATCGGCACTACGTCCAGCTTGAGGTCCCGGCTCGCCGCCCAGTCCAGGATTTGCATCTCGCGTCGCGGGGCGCCAGTCCCCACCCGCATGCCGTCTTCAAGATCATCAAGTCGGCGGCCCACAAGTACGTCCCGGGTGTCTTCACGCGGTGGAATCGCGATGATCTCCAGATCGTCCGCAGCCGCGGTCGGCAGGTCCTTCAGCGAATGCACCGCGACGTCAATCTCGCCGCGTCTCAGGGCATCGCGTACGGCGCTGACGAACACACCGGTACCGCCGATCTCGGTGAGCTGGCGTTGATCAACATCACCGGCGGTGGTAATGCCAACGAAACTCGAATCGATGCCGCCGGTCGCTAGCGCAGCGGCCACCTGGTCCGTTTGTGCGCGGGCAAGGGAGGACCTGCGAGCGCCGAGCCGGACCGGCCGAGTCAATCGGGCCGTATACATCACGGCCGACGGCCCATCAGTGCCTTGCGCCAGGAATGCGGTGCATAGATCCGTCGTCCAGGCGAGTGCCTCCCAAGGCCGACGAGGGAGGGATACCGGGTCGTATGTCGACCGAGGAGAACGCCGCGAAGCGCCGCATGGGCGGCGGAGATGTGTGGCGAATTCCTGGCGCAGGACACTAGAGCCCGACCTCTGGTGTCATCACCGCCGCGACGGCCTGCGGGTCGAGGGCAAAGAGCACCCGCAATGCGGCTGCGTAGTCGACCGCGTCCGGCTCGGCAGACAACTCCTGGACGCGTACGGTCGGCGTGTGCAGCAGCTTGTCGACGATCCGTCGCATGCTGCGCTGGATCTGTTCGCGTTCATGATCATCAAGCTGAGGCAGCCGGGCCTCCAGGCGACGCAGCTCGCCGGCGACCACCGCCGACGCCATGGAGCGCAGGGCAACAACCGTCGGGGCGACCTGGGCCGCGCGGCGCAAGCCGAGGAAAGAGGCGACCTCTTCCCGAACGAGGTCGCGGGCGTCCTCGATCTCCTGGGCGCTGGCCGAATCTGGCTGGTCTGTGACGAGGCGATCGAGGTTCACCAGGCAAACACCGTGTGCGGTCACCTCAGGTGCCACGTCAGCAGGAAGTGCAACATCGACGATTCCGCGCACCGGCGTGCCCGCGAGGTCGTCGACGCCGATCGTGAGCGTACGCGCGCCGGTACAGGTGACCAGGACATCGGTTTCCGCTAATGCCTGCGGCAGATCTGCGAGCGGCACCGCCTTTCCGCCGACCGCCTCTGCCAACCGCTCGGCGCGCGCCAGGGTCCGGTTGGCACAGGTGACCATTGCGCCGTCGGTTGCTGCAGTCCGTGCCGCCAGCCCTGCCATCGCACCGGCGCCGACAACCAGGACCCGCTGGCCGTCCAGCGCACCCAACTCGTCGGTCAAGAGCCGATATGCAGCGCTGATCAGCGACCGACCGGCCGCGCCGATCCCCGTCTCGGTGTGAACCCGCTTGCCCACTCTGATCGCCTGCTGGAACAAGGAATTGAGGACCGTGCCGACGGTCTCGTGAGCCTGACTGAGGGTCAGGGCAGCCTTGACCTGGCCGAGAATCTGGCTCTCCCCGACGACGAGCGAATCCAAACCCGAGGCAACCGAGAAGGTGTGGGCAACCGCACCCTCGTCGAAGAAGACCGCGCACAATGACCGCAGCTCACCGGGCCGCAGACCGGCTATGTCGGCAAGTGCCTGGGTGGCGTCGTCCAGTGCGCCGTGAAAGCGGGATACCGAGGCGTACAACTCGGTGCGGTTGCAGGTGGACAACACCACCGCCTCGTCGATGTGCTCGGAGCCGATGAGCTGCTCGGCGAGCTTGGCCGATGCGGAAGCATCCAGCGCCAGTTGAGCCAGATCAGAGACCGACGTCGACTTGTGCGAGACGCTGACCACCAGGATGCTCACTAGCTGATCCTCCTGTCTTTAAGCCAAGATCTGGCTGTCATCGGTCTTGCGTTGCTCGTGGTAGGCGAGGATCTGCAGTTCCTGACCCAGGTCGACTTTGCGGACGTTGACGCCTTCCCGTACCACGAGGACTGTCGGCGCAAAGTTCAGGATGCTGGTGACTCCGAGATACACCAGCCGGTCGGCGACGGTCTGGGCGGCATCGGCCGGAGTTGCGATGACAGCAATCACGGCGCCGGTTTTTGCCACCACGTCCTCCAGCTCGGCGAGGTCGGAGATCGCCAGGTCATGAATCCGCCTGCCGACGAGGTCGGGCGAGGTATCGAACAGGCCCACGACTCGAAAACCGTGTGAGTAAAAGCCGGAATAGTTGGCCAGCGCCGTACCCAGATTGCCCAAGCCCACAATGATGACGGGCCAGTCGTGCGCCGACCCGACAACTCGGCCGATTTGGAATCGCAGGTAAGCGACGTCGTAGCCGACTCCGCGCGTACCGTACGAGCCGAGGTAGGAGAGGTCCTTGCGGAGCTGGGCAGAATTCACCCCGGCCGCCTCGGCGAGCGCGCCGCTGCTGATGGTGTCGGTCCGCTGCTCCGCCAACTGGTTGAGCGCTCGGAGGTAAACCGGCAGCCGCGCAACAGTTGCGTCCGGAATTCCCTTGAGGGTGGGTACGGCTCGCCAATGCTGAGCTGCCGCCGCGCGCGGCGGAGGGTCGGTCGGGAAGCTCTGCGACACGCGACTCCTGAATCGGCGCTCGGATCTGAATCGGCGCTCGGATCTGGTCCAAACATCGCAACTTTAAGGTGTTTGTGAACAAGTGCACAAACTTATGGAGAGCTGCTTGCGCAATCGCGCGTAGAGTCCGCCTACTTCGTCGTCGCTCGCAGAGGAAAGAGCGCCTCCGCTCACTCCTCCTCAGCACGGCGGCGCGCGATTTCCGACGCTCGCAGCTGTTGTCCAGAGCTGCTCGCAGCTGATGCCGCCGACGGGTACGTTTCGCATCACAGCCGCGAAAACGACCCACCCAGGCCGGCGCGAACGGGTCGCGTCGCATCACAGTCGTTAAAACGACCCGCCGATCGCGTCAAGATAAGCCTGGCCGCGAGGTGAGAGCCGGTAGCCGCGCTCGAGCGACTCAGTCAGCCCGAGCGCCTTGAGGCGGCGCACCCGGAGCTTGTACGCGGCCCGCTCCTGGCCGGCCTCGGCGGCAAGCTCGGTCGATACGACACCGGGCAGCCGCTGGATCTGCCGCAGGGTGCTGCGGGTCCAGGCGTGTTCGGCGGCGCGATCAATCCGGTCGAGCTTGGTGTTCAGGGCCGAAACCTCGGCCGGATCAAGCGAGTCGACGCTCCGCAACGCAACTCGTGGATCGGGTCCCGCCAAGGCGATGCCGATCCGGTAGAGATCGCCGCGTCCCTTTCCGCGACACCACCTCAGTAGCGCAGCGACCGAGTCGAAGCCAGCTGCCGCAGCGTCGAGCTCAGTCAACTGCTCCTCGTCGGCCGGCGTGATGGACGTGATCTCGACGACGCCGGCGGATGTCGTGAACCTGGCTCCCACTTTGGGCCGGACGACCTCCCAGCGTCGATACGTAGTGCTGACCCGACCCTCGGCCAGTCCACGCAGCGTGGCAGCGGTGAACAACATCGCAGTCAGCGAGTCCGCGTCAGTGCGGTTTTGAGGCGTACCGGATCGACCTGCCAGAAGTCGTGCTGGGCACCGTCGACGAAGATGACGGGCACCTGGTCGGTGTATCGACGCTGCAATTCCGGGTCGCTGTCGACGTCCAGCAGCGCGTAGTCACTGCCGGTCTCGCTGCAGACAGCAGCCACCTGAGCTATTGCCTCGTCACACAGATGGCAGCCCTGCCGGGTTAGGACGACGACTCGCTCCGTCCACTCGGCGAACTCGACCACGTCACCATCTTTCACGACGCGGGCGATGCGATCTCGGAGGCCTGGCGGGTACGGCGGGCAATCAGGGCGATCGCCAACAGAACAGCACCCCCGACGAAGGACAGCAGCGAGACAAGCCGGACCACACCCTTCGTAGCGGCGGCGATGTCCGCCGTTCCGGCGCCTCCCAGCTCGATCAGCGTCCCTGCCAGAGCGACCGCGACCCCGGCGATCGTCACCATCACCGTGAGGTTCACGCCAGCAGCCTCTCCGGCGCGGGCCGGATCGACCACCGTCTGGCTTCCAATGCTCGGTAGCGTCCAGCCAAGGCCCAAGGCGAAGCCGGTCAGACCGAGCAGCAGCACGTACGCTCCCCAGGCCTCCACTGCCGAGGTCACGAGCAGGCTGATGCCGCCGAGGATCATGGTCGCCGGAATAAGCACGGGTACCGGTCGCCACCCCGCGAGTCGGCCAGCTAACGGACCAGATAGTGCCACGGCCACGGACGGGGCGAGGAATACCAGACCGGCAGCGATGGGGCTGAGTCCGCGACCCTCCTGCAGATAGATCGTCGTACACAGCACCGTCACCGTGTAGACGATGTTGGCGATCGTGCCGCCGACAGTGATCAAGACGAAGGCCTGATTACGGAAGAGGGATAGCTCGATCAACGGATCACGGACGCGCTGCTCCACGACTATGAAGATCACGAACAGCACAACGGCGAGGGCCAGCAAGCCGATCAGCTTCGGCGAGCTCCAGCCCCATTCGCCGGCGCGGTCAACCGCGTACGCCACCGCGACGATACCGGAGCTGACCAGCATCAACCCCAGCCAATCGATTCGCGCCGTCGCCCCCGCCGGTGACATCGAGGGCAACCATCGAAGGCAGCAGAAGACGGCGACCGCACTGAGCGGGACGTTGAGGAAGAACACCCAGCGCCAACTGAGCTGCTCGGTCAAGAGTCCGCCGATGAACGGGCCCAGTGCGGTCCCGATGTTCGCGATTCCGAATAGCGCACCGATGGCCACGGCGCGGTGATCCTTGGCCACTGCATTGCTGATCGCCGCCACACTGACGGTGAACAGCGCCGCGGCACCGAGGCCTTGCAGAGCCCGAAATCCGATCAGCAGGCCGTAGGAGGAGGACAGGCCACAGACCAGTGAGGCCCCGCCGAAGACAGCGAGGCCGGCCACGACGATCCGCCGGTGACCGCGCAGGTCGCCAAGCCGGCCACCAGGAATCATGGCAGCGCCTACGGCGATCAGGTAGGCACTGATCACCCATTGCATGTTCGTCGTCGTCTCGTTGAGGTCGACCGCCATCCGCGGTAGCGCCAGATTGAGCGCGAAGAAATCGACCTGCACGCAGAACATGCCGACTGCAAGCGCAACCACCGCCCGAGTTTCGGCCGGAGTTAGCCTCATTCGCCAGACTTTAGAACTGATGCCTCTCCACGTATAGGTAGCCAACGACCGTCAGCCGGGGCCGCAGCACTCCGCATTCAGGGCATGTCCCGCAAGACGCCCTTCCGCACTTTTCCGGTGATTCCCCTGGGCAGTTCATCGACGATCTGGACGCGGCGTGGGCGTTTGAACTTGGCGAGCCGGTTGGCGCAGTGCGCATTGATCACCGCAGGGCTCAGGGCTGCTCCGCTGACAAATGCCACAACCTGCTCTCCAGTACGCCAATCTGGTCGACCGACCACCGCAACAGCCTCAACCCCTTGCAGCTCAGCGATCGCTCCCTCCACTTCAGCGGGATAGACGTTGAAGCCGTTCACAATGATCAATTCGCGCGCGCGGTCGACCAGGAAAAGCTCACCGTCGAGTAGGTAGCCGACATCTCCGGTCGGAAACCAGCCGTCCTCACCCGGGCCGCCGCGACCGTCGGGCCAATAGCCGGAGAACAGGTTGGCACCGCGGATCCAGATCTCGTCCGGCTCGCTCAGATCCGTGCCGTCACCGATCTTGACCTCGACGCCGGGCAGCGGACGACCGACATGACCGTGCCCCAGCAGCTCACCGCCCAAGGTGGCGGAGACGCCTGGTGCCGCCTCGGTCAGTCCGTATCCCTGTTCGACTCTCCGGCCGGTACGCGTGATGAACTGTTCTCGAAGATCAACTGCGAGGGGCGCGGCCCCGGACACGACCCTTGTCACCGACTGCATGGCGGCGACTGCCCGCTCGTCCGCCAGGATTCGGGCGAGGACGGGAGGTGCTACCGGCAGGTTCGTGATCTTCTCCTCGATCACGACCTCGGCCAAGCCGTCAAATCCGTCCATGATCACCAATCGAGCACCGGAAAGCAGAGCGCTGCCGAGCACCGCGTTCAGGCCAAAGACGTGAAACAGCGGGACCATGGCCAACACAACATCGCCAGGCTCGAGGATCTCGAAGGAGGCCACATTGCGCAGATGGCTCAGCAACGCACGGTGGCTGAGCATTGCGGCCTTCGGTTCACCGGATGTGCCGGCCGTGTAGAGCAGCACGGCCAGTGCTTCTGGATCTCTTGGCGAGCTCACCGGTTGGGCTGAAAGGTCCGACAGCTCCTCCAGGCCCTCAATAGTCAGGGCGACTTGATGTACGTCGGGCAGCTGCGGTCGGCTGGTCGCGGTGAACAGCGCCCGGGCGCCGCAGTCGTTGATCATCGCGCTCAACTCAGTGTCCGTGGATTCGGGATTAATCGGGACGGCTACATAGCCGGCGCGCAGGGTGGCGAGGTAGGCAACGACGAATTCGATGCTGTTAGGGCCGATGATGGCGATCCGATGCCCCGCCAGGAGTCCGTGTGCGGATAATCCTGCCGCGACAGCATCGACCCTTCGGTCGAGCTCGGCCCAGGTCGTGGTACGGCGTACCGGCTTCGGCTCAACCAGCGCGACGCCCTCGGCCTGAGCCTCCACCTGCCGCTTCACAAGATCAGCGAGGTTCGTCGCCAGTCCCTCCGTGTCGATCAACCGGACCGAAGTGTGCTGGTCGTTCACCCACCTGAGTCTGGCACGACCGGCGCGAACCAGACATATGGTGATGACGTGACCGGACCGGCAGCGCGATGAGCGAATGGGAGGAGCCGCCTTCCGCGCACATCGCCGACGTCAAGCAGTTGCCCGGCAGCAGTGCCTCGGAGCTTCCGGTTGACAAGGATGATCCGCTGGCGGCAGCTGGGCCGCTACAAGAAGCACCGGATGATGTCGAGGCAACCACTGCTTCTCTGGAGCCGCCGATCCGTGAGGATCCGACCGCGGCGGCATTCTTCGATCTCGACAACACTGTCATCCAGGGCGCGTCGCTGTTTTATTTCGCTAAGGGGCTGTACCGGCGTGGCTTCTTCCCCACCCGCGTGATCCTGAAGGGCCTGTGGATACAGGCGTATTTCCGAATGGTGGGACGAGAGAAACACCACCACATCGAGGACGCCCGCAGCGTGACCTTGGGCTTGATCGAAGGACACACCGTCACGGAGCTGACGGAAATTGCGAACGAGGTGTACGAGGAGACGATCGCCAGCCGTATCTGGCCGGGTACCAGGGCGCTCGCCCAGCTGCACCTCGACGTCGGGCAGCAGGTCTGGCTGGTGACGGCCGCGCCGGTTGAGGTCGCCGGCGTCGTCGCGGCACGTCTGGGATTGACTGGAGCCTTGGGTACGACTGCGGAGCACACCGACGGTATCTATACCGGGCGTCTCAAAGGCGAGTTGCTGCATGGCCCCGCCAAGGCTGAGGCCATTCGAGCGTTAGCACGCAAGCACGGATTTGATCTTGCTCACTGCTTCGCCTACTCCGACTCGTACAACGACCTGCCCATGTTGTCGCTGATCGGACATCCGTGCGCGGTCAACCCCGACGGGAGGCTGCTGGCGCATGCTGAGGAGCAGGACTGGCAGATTCACGACTACCGCAGCGGACGTAAAGCGGCGCGTTTAGGGCTGCTCGGTGCTGGGGCTGCTGGTGCCACGGCTGGCGCGGTTGCCACCGGAGTGGCGGTCCGCCGCATCTTGAGAGGCCAGTGAAACAGCTTCAGCTCTTGCGGCTCATGACGTAGAGCACCACGGTCGCCGCAACGAGATAGGCCGCGTAGCCAAAGAACCCGAGCACGGCCAGCCCCTCGGCGCGCCCGCTGCGGTTCGCGAACAGACCCATTGCGATCACGGCGATGGCAAGGAGTGCCAACGCACCGGCGCCGACGTAGACAAAGCCCCTGAGCTGTTCCAGATCGATGCGGCGAGCAGGATTGGTCCGTGCTGTGGCCTCGCTCGGGTCCTTCGTGGCGCGTACGGGCGGGCGCAGCCGAACCACAAGGACGGTGAAGGCGGCGAATGCCAGCAAGATCACCGCCAACGCCCAGAACACGTGGCACAGAGTATGCGGCGAGGGCTGGCACCTCAGAAAAAGGCGCCGCGGCGCTGCATGAGCAGCCGGTACAGGGTCTGTTGGATGGTCTCCCGCACCTGGTCGGTGATATTGAAAACGATCATGGGATCGTCGGCGGCACCGGGGCCGAGCTCGTCGGTGGTAATGGCCTCGCCGAACTGAATGATCCACTTGCTCGGTAGCGG
>Ga0307314_10000348_pt1 | contig 10246 bp, 12 predicted proteins | sample ER_DNA_204_FD_194493 | JGI IMG/M metagenome (GOLD analysis project Ga0307314, IMG submission 194493) | Bulk soil microbial communities from the East River watershed near Crested Butte, Colorado, United States - ER_DNA_204 | ecosystem: Environmental > Terrestrial > Soil > Floodplain | place...
CACACTCGGGCGTCTCGGCCTGGCATCGGAACAGACATTGGAGGCGTACGAGGCTCTCTTCTATCGAGGGGATCCAGCCGCCTTCCCGATCCTCATGCAGGCTCAAAACGCCGCGTGAACGCTGCCCGGAACAGTGATGCGGCCGCCATTCCGGCCCGGGCTGACTGGCCGGAGCCGGTGCCTCAAACCGAGGCCGGTGCGCTGCTGACCGATGTCATCCTCACCACCTTCCGTCTCAATGCCCGTCTCATGGAGGCGGCTCAAGAGCTCGGGGCCCACGGCGGGCTCACCGCCTCTTGGTGGCAGGTGCTCGGCGGGGTCCTTGATCAGCCCCGCAGCGTGGCTGGGGTAGCGCGTCGCATGGGCATGACCCGTCAGGGGGTGCAACGTGTCGCCGATCTGCTGGTCGAGCGCGGTCTGGCCGAGTATCGCCCCAATCCTGATCACCGGCGGGCAAAGTTGCTCGCCTGTACGGAGGCGGGGTATTGGGCGATCCGGCAGATTTCCCTTGTGCAGCATCCGTGGGCAAACCGGATTGGGGCCGAAGTCGGGGCTGAACAATTGCGAAGTGCAGTAGAAACGATGCGTCGCCTCGCTGGAATTCTCGAAGCCGCTGAGGCGTCGTCTGGGAGCATGGACCGATGACTGAGTCCAATGAGCCGACAACGCCAACTCTTCGTCAGGTCGTGCTGGACTGCGAAGACGCCCGGGCGCTGGCCGAGTTCTATCGACAGTTGCTCGGCTTCCAGTACCGCCCGGGCGACGAACCGCCTGCTGACGGGGCGCCCGACACCAATGGCCAGGAGTGGCTGGTGCTCTGTGATGCCAATGGCTTCCGGCAGCTGGCGTTCCAGCAGGTAGCTCATCTGCCAGAGCCGACCTGGCCGGAGGGCCCGCGGCCGCAAATGCTGCACCTGGACACCACAGTGCCGACGAACGAAGAGCTGTACGTCCAACATCAGCGGGCACTGGACCTGGGAGCGCGCTTGCTCTTCGATCGATCCGACGATCCCGAGGAGCCACTCATCGTGTACGCCGATCCGGCTGGACATCCCTTCTGCATCTTCGTAGCTGCTGACTGACCGGGGAGTCAGCCTCTCCGCGGGACGATTGATCATGACCGTTGGCGGCGTGTGACGCAGGCTCTCCGCATGGAGGTGCGTAGCGTTGATGCAGCCCACCTGCTAGGAGGCACCGATGTCTAGCTTCCTGAACTTCTTGCAGAGTTTCGGCCTGCTCATTGCCCGGCTGGGATTAGGCGGCATCCTGCTACTGCACGGCTGGATGCGCTGGAACGCTGGCGTTCAACGACAGATCGACTACCTCACCCAGTTCCGTACGCCGTACGCCGAAGTGGCGGCCTGGGGCGCCATCATCTTCGAACTGATCGGCGGTGTGCTGCTGATCGTCGGCGCGCTCACCCGCCTCGTCGGATTGGGTGTACTCATCGAGCAGATCTTGATCATCTGCTACACCAACTGGTACAAGTGGCCGCCAACTCTGCTGAATACAGACGGCACGTACAAGGGCGGCTATGAGTACAACGTGGCCCTCGGGCTGCTTGGCTTGCTGTTGTTTGTGATGGGCGGCGGGGCGGTTTCCATTGACCGCTTATTCCGGCGTAAGAAGCCGGACGAGGATGAAGCGGATGAATACGCATCTCAATCCACCGCTCGCACTGCGACTTGATCAAATACCCATGCACGAGCGCAGGACCGGGATTCACAGGAAAGCCACAGCTAGCACATAGGGCGGCCGTGAGATCTGGTGTCACGCTTGACGCATGATTCGCACCGATGGAAACACAGCACCTCTCACTCGGCCCGACGGCTCCCCTATCCGCATTCTCGCCGTCGACGACGAGTCCAGCCTGACCGAACTGCTCTCAATGGCCATGCGGTACGAGGGCTGGCAGGTAGCCACTGCGGCCTCGGGCGGACAGGCCGTCAAGGTGGCTCGTGAGACGAGGCCGGATGCCATCGTGTTGGACATGATGCTGCCGGACTTCGATGGGCTTGAGGTGATGCGCCGGATCCGTTCCGAAGATCCTGACGTACCGGTGATCTTCCTTACCGCTAAGGACTCCGTCGAAGATCGCATCGGCGGGCTCACCGCGGGCGGCGATGATTACGTCACCAAGCCGTTCAGCCTGGAGGAAGTGATCGCCCGATTACGCGCGCTGCTCCGCCGCAGCGGTGCCGCGCTGGCCAGGAGCGACTCGACCCTGGTTGTCGGCGATCTCACCCTCGACGAGGACAGCCACGAGGTACGCCGTGGCGGCATCGAGATCCAGCTCACCGCGACCGAGTTCGAACTGCTCCGCTACCTGATGCGCAACCCGAAGCGAGTGCTCAGCAAGGCCCAGATCCTGGACCGAGTCTGGAACTATGACTTCGGTGGCCAGGCGAACGTAGTCGAGCTCTACATCTCCTATCTCCGCAAGAAGATCGACGCCAACCGCCCGCCGATGATTCACACGCTGCGCGGCGCGGGATACGTGCTCCGCCCGGCCGCGGCATGAGCCACAGCGGCCCGGCTAGGGCCGCCCCGATGGGCGGGCAACCAGCTCCAGTTCCCATTGCCAGCGCTCCGGGTACGCCGGAGGCGCTGCGACGCCCAGACCCCTTCGGCCGCCGCACGCTCGGCCGCCAGCTCGTCATTAGAGTGACGGTGCTCGTGGCAATTGCCGCATTGTTGATCACGACAGCCACAGCGTTGGCAACCCGGCAACTCCTGATGTCGCAGCTCGATCGGCAGCTCGACGCGGTCACCGCCCGAGTACGGAATCCAGACGCCTGGCCCATCGGCGGTCCGGACACCGGTCTGCTCCGTCCTGGTCAGCCGATCGGCACGCTGGCAGTGCTCTACGCCGATGACGGAACACCCCAAGCCGGCGGTCGGCTCACCGAGCGGGGCGCATCCGGGCGTGGGGGCGCGGCCGTCACAGACCTGCCCGACGCGGCCGTCGAGCAGCTCAGCGACGTACCCACCGACGGGACCAAGAGCTCGATTTCCCTCAGCGGGCTAGGACACTACCGCGTCGTCGGCTATCGGGTCGTTGTCGGCGGTACGGACCCGGCCACGTTGGTGGTCGGTGTGCCGCTGCATGAGGTCGACGAAACGATCGCTCAACTAGTGGGCTTGGCGGCACTGTTCTCTCTGTTCGCCATTGCAGGAACCGTCTTCGCCTCCAGGTCCCTGGTAGTACGCAGTTTGCGCCCACTGAATCGGGTGGCGGCAACGGCCCAGCAGGTGTCCCAGCTGAAGCTGGATCGCGGTGAAGTGGCGTTGGCCGTACGAGTTCCACCCGAGGATGCAAATCCCGCCTCGGAAGTCGGTCAGGTCGGGCAGGCGATCAATCACATGCTCAACAACGTCGAGGAGGCGCTGGCCGCTCGCCAGGCGTCAGAGACCAAGGTGCGCCAGTTCGTGGCCGATGCCTCACATGAGCTGCGCAATCCGCTGGCAGCCATCCGCGGGTATGCGGAACTGACCCGGCGCGACCGCGAACAGCTGCCCACCGAGGCGGCGTACGCGATGTCCCGCGTAGAGTCCGAAGCCGATCGCATGTCTCATCTCGTCGAAGACATGCTGCTGCTGGCACGCCTGGACTCCGGACCTGATCTTGATCTGCAGCCGTGCGACCTTAGCGAGGTTGTGATCAATGCGGTCAGCGACGCCCGTGCGGCCGGTCCTGATCATGTCTGGCAGCTCAACCTTCCGCACTATCCGGTGATCGCCTACGGCGACCGGCACCGGCTGCAGCAGGTGATGGCCAACCTGCTGGCGAACGCGCGTACCCACACCCCGCCCGGGACGTATGTGCACACCGAGGTCTCAGTAAGCGGCCCGGATGCGGTTGTCACGGTCACCGACAACGGACCGGGCATCCCGCCCGAGGTCTCCAATCGAATCTTCGAGCGGTTCGCGCGCGGCGACGAAAGTCGGAGGCGTACGCCCGGTACGGACGCGGGCGGTAGCACGGGACTCGGGCTGGCCATCGTGGCCGCGGTCGTCGCTGCCCATCATGGCAATGTCGCGGTCAGCAGCCAGCCTGGTTATACCCAATTCACGGTGCGGCTGCCGCTTGCTCAGCTCATGCCGACGCCACACGCTGGGGCTGGGCCGGATATGCGTACGCCGTCAATGAGCTAGACCTTTTCTTGCCCACGGCTGCGGCGCAGCATCACCATCCCGGTAGTCAGGAGCCATAACTGCGCCACAACCGAGGCCAGCACCCCGTACAGCAGGAAGCCAGGAAACAGGCTGGGAACAAGGAAGAGCCCAACAGCGGCAAGAGTTGTCACACCTCCGATGACGACTCCGGCCCAGGCCAGCCAGGATGGGTACTCATCCAGCAGCATCGCGATCCCGAACAGCAGCAGCGGCACGCCGATCAGCAGCGCAATTGCTACTAGGGACGGCCCGTAGGTCACAGCTGCCACGGCGCGGGCCGCCCGTACCAGTTCAGCTTGTTGGCTCGGATCGGCATTCGAAGCGGCACGGGCAAGCTCCGGCAAAGCCAGTCCTTCACTAGTGCTTTCCACGCCGAAGATTGCCAACCCGACCGTTCCACTGATAACGGCTGCCTGTCCCATCAACCACGACGCCGGCCGGCCCAACGATCGGGTCAGCGCGAGTAGTCCTATCAGTGAAACCAAAGCGGCCAGCACCGCAAAGATGTGGACAGCCGGGTAGATCGGGCGGTTTCGCACAAAGTTCAACGCCGCTTCGGCATCCGCAGCCGGCGTATCGCCGTGAAGCACCCGAAAGATGGCGAAGATAACTGGCCCGGCAATCAGGCAGACCCCGCCAGACTTGAGATTGAGAGCGGCGGCTAGGACCGGCCCCGCTCGTAGATCGGCACGATCCGTGGGCCGAGCACCAGCGTCACTGGCGGCCACGGAGAAAACCCACCCGATATGGCCGTAGCTCAGGTTCGGCGAAGCCACCTCGTGTCACCGGGTCTTCGGCGATGATGCGGCGTGCCGCTTCCTCGTCAGGAGCCTCGAAGATCGCGACCCCGGTATTAATCCGGCCACCCGTAGGGCCCGCCAAGATCAGCACTCCGTCCGCAAGCAGGCGTGCAAGCCACTCGGCGTGTTCGGCAAACGCAGCTCGTTCCTCCTCGGTCATCGTTGCCGCGAAGTCATCCCGTGTCGGATGAAGGAAGTAGATCCACTCAGTCACCCGCTAAGGATCGTAGGCAACACCAGAACGGTCAACCAGCAGGCGTCGCAGCGGCGGCTCGTTCTGGGCGGCCGGCGGAGTCGTAACGGTGGCGAACAGTGAAAGCAAGCGAGCTCGCTTCCTGTTCCGACCATTGGACACAGCCTCACAGCCTCGGCCTGAGACTGTCGAAGGTGTGCCCTGAGCCTGTCGAAGGGCGCTTCGATAAGCTCAGCGCGCAAAGCGGATAGAGCCTGTCGCTCAGCCACGCCTCTTGCGAGGCCTGGACGGCAGCGGCTCGGCGCCGGGAGTCCAGTTGAGGATGCTGGATCGCTCCATGAACTCCTCAGTACTGATATCTCCCTGGGCAAAGCGCTCAGCGAGGATCCTCTTGGCGTCCTCTTCAGGTGATCTTGGTCTGCCGAGATTAAGCGGCAGCTTGCCCTGGCGCCACAAATAAAACGCCGTGAGCGCAAGAGCCAAGATCAGCAGCAGGAGGAGAAAACTGCCGACGAACGGCAGCACCGAGAACGAGCTCTCCTCCCATCCGTGAGGGCCGTGGGGTCCGCGTGGTGGCATGGATCATCCTTTCAATTGGAGTAATTACTGGCGGAATAGTCATTGGTCAGTTCTGTGGGCAGTCGGGCCGTCGTACCGTCGGCCCAGACGATGAGAGCTCCGTTGATCGGACGGGTTTGCAACCATCGGGCGGCGTCGCGGCCGTGGACGTACGCCGCGGTGGCGTCAATGTCGGCCCAGGTCAACGACTCCGCAACTACAGTCACGGAGGCGACGCCGCTGGGCGGCTGGCCAGTGCGCGGGTCGATGAGATGGTCGCCACGGTGAGCGGTGCCAGAAGTCGCCACGGCACCGGATCGGACGGGCACCATGGCGATCAGCCTCATTGGGTCATGTGGGTCTTCGATGCCAATCCGCCATGCCGAGCCGTTGGGCAATGCTGTATGGCAGACGATGTCGCCACCTGCAGACAGGCAAAAGTCGTTCTCGTCCAACGCGGTCAAGAATTGCGAGGCTCGCTGCGCCGCCCAGCCCTTCACCACTCCGCTGGGATCAAGCCGGTGGCGGCCGTCGGCCGTCGGAAGATTGATCGAGAACGCACCGTCGGAGACTTGCTCGGCTTGACGTCCCAACTCGAGCACCTCGGCCACCTCGGGTGGACACTCCTCGATCATGAGCTCGCCTCGGTTGAGATGGCTGATGATCGAATCACCACGGTAGGTGCTGAAGATCAAATCGACTTCGCGCAGCTGGTTGATCACCGCCTGCCAGGCCTCTTGGCCGGCGGTGCTAGAAGCATGGCGGCCGCGCAAGGCGAGGCTGATCGGCATGCCCATCACGTGCTCGACGTAACGATGAATGCGGTCGCCCACGGATCCCCGGACCATCGCTGTGCTCATATCCCAGCCTCATCGAGTGCGCCCTGCAACGACTGCGCGTACCCCTCGCTGGTAACAGTCGCGCCGCTGACCATGTCGATATTGGCGCTCTGGGTCTGCACGGTCTCATCGATCAAGATGGGAAGCGCATAGCTGTTGATCTCCGCGTCCTTCTGGTTCCCGTTCGGTTCCTGCAGCACCGTGACCTTGGTGATCTTCCCACTCTGCACCGTGATCTTGACCTGGACTGGTCCCCAACGGGTCTGAGCGACCGACCCGGTATAGGTGGTGATCTTGCTGGAGTCGTCTCCGCTCGACCCAGACGACGAACTGCTTGGCGAGGAGCTTGGCTCACTGCCGGCGGACGCCGTCGGCCGGCTGGTGCCGCTCGCCGTCGCCGCTGAAGAGGTCCTATCGGTCGAGGTGTGGTAACCGAAGAGCAGCACGACAATGGTGACCGTCGAGGCCAGCCAAATGACGATTCGTCTCATTTATTTCACCACCCAAAGCTTTCGGTATGGACACGGTCAGCTGGTACGCCGGCGCTTCGAACGAGGCGGTCAATGCCCTCGGTCCAAGCGCTCGGCCCGCACAGAAAGACGTCACGTTCGACCAAGTCGGGGATCCACCGTCGGAGCGCAATGAGCTCAGGCATCCCGTGCGCCGCCGGCCCGAGGACCGAGCTTGGCGTACGCCGCGGACCCGGCAGGTGCAGAACGTGCAGGCCCCTCTCTGCCGCGAGCACCTCCATTTCACGCGCGAAGAGCGGCTCGGCGGTGTAGCGCTGCAGCAGAATCGCCTCACCAGGCGCGTACTCGAGGCCCTCTGCCAGCGCGCGCAGTGGCGTGATGCCGACACCGGCGCCGGCGAGAATGACCTTGCGCTGAGTCCGCGCCCGGCCGCTAAGGCGGCCGTACGGGCCCTCGAAAAGCACCCGAGTGCCTGGCCGCAGGTGGCCCAGCCGGGCGCTGCCTTCGCCAAAAGCCTTAGCGCTGATTCGTAGGGTGTGGCCGTTGGGCGCCATCGAGAGCGAGAAGGGATTGGCGCGGGTCCATCCCGGCCGGCTCAGGAAGCGAACATTGATGAACTGGCCGGCTCGCAATGGCAGCCGGTCCAACCGGCGTCCGGTCAGATAGACCGACACGACGTCGGACGATTCCCGAACCACCCCGGCGACTCGGAGCCGGTAGCGCGCGCTACGCCACAGTGGTAGCCAGATCCGCCATACCAGGATCGCGGCAGCTGCAACCGCCCACAGCGTCCACCAGTAGACGGTCGCGGCCGGTGACTGCAGAAACTCCTGTCCGGTCCACAGCTGGTGAGGCAGTGCGAGCCCGACGCCGAGATAGCCGTAAAGGTGCAGTAGGTGCCATGACTCGTAGCGGAGCCGGCGTCTTGCTGCTTTGACGCTGGTGACGACGACCATGACCAAACACGCGGTTCCGGCGACGGCTAGCAGCATCCCGCCGTAGTTGGTGATCAAATCCCAGATGGTCGAAACGACTTCGGCCCATTGGCCGGAGGCGTAGCCGGCAATGATCAACACAATGTGGGTGATCATCAGCCAAAAGGACAATAGGCCGACCACTCGGTGGATCCGCGCCAGCCGCTCCCGACCGAACGCGTGCTCCAGCGGAGGCAGCCGCGACATGAGCAGCACTTGGATCAACAGCAGATCCGCCGCCCATAGGCCGCTCAGACGGCCCACTGAGGTGAGTCCGCTCACCCAGTGAGCAAGATCAGCCACACCCCCGTCCGCAACCCACCAATAGGTGATCAGCAGCAAGCCAAGCCATAGCGCAAGTACCGCTGTGAGCCGAACGGCCCGGTCGAGCGCAGCGTCGCCGCCGAGCGGCAGCGGCGGTGAGGCCGGCGGCGCAGTGTGCCGTGCCGTGACCAGCGTGGTCATGCTGACCGCCACTGGGCAACGGTCAGCACGTCCACAGGGTGCCCGGGAGTTTTGGCAGAGGGCATGATCCTTACTCCTGGTCGGCAGGGTTTCATGGTTAAGAACTCGGCTGAGCCTCAGCCATGGCTAACCTGTCAGCCAGCTATGAAGAAAGCCAGGTGCCGTGAGCTCGTCGCTATGTGGCCCGAGCTTGTCGAAGGCACTGAAAGCTCTTCGATCACTGATCCGCTTCCTCGGCCTCGCCGGCCAAGATCAAATACAATGATCGCCTGGCTTGTGCCAGCACGCGCTCGGCGGCCTCTAGCTGATCCGGGCTACCACCGACCTCAATCTGGCGTACCGCCGCATGCAGTTGATGCAACGGATCCCTCAGATCAGGGCGATTGGGCGCATCGGCAAAGTCGGCAAAGGGATCACCCAGCCGGGCGCTGCGTTCCTCCAGGTAGGTGCGTCCCTCCGAGGTAAGGGTCACCGAACGACGGCCGCCCTCCTCTTTGGTCGTGACCAAGCCTTCATCCTCAAGTTGCGCGATCGTCGGATAGATCGCCCCGGGGCTTGGGTGCCACGCGCCGCCGGTACGGTCACTCATCGCCTGCATGATCTGGTAGCCGTGCATCGGCTGATCCGCCAGCAGGAGCAAGATCGCCGTCCGGATATCCCCGCGCTGCGCACGGCCGCGACCGCGGCCTCGGCCGCCCGGTCCGCCTCGGCCACCCGGCCCAACGCGGCCACCGCGACCCTCGCGTTGACCGTGGGCCCGGTGCTGCTCACCCCGGGGGCCTGGTCTCCGGCCGGGCTCGGCATCCCTGCCGCGTCCCCGCCGGTGCTCAAATTCTCCAATTGGACCTTGAGCTTTGTATCTCATCATGTCTCCTTTCTACGTAAAGACACTATCAAGATATATCGCGATACTGTCATTTGCAAGCCTAGGATGCACACGAACCTGCTCGAGGCGGGTGGATGTCTGCTCAATTAGGTAGGGACAACCCGATCTCCAACTGGCCCGATAGCCTGATGGTGGCTGCGCTGCCGATCAAGGAACGTAGACGGCATGAGCGATTCGAACCTCCGCGATGAACGTGCCGACGAAGTACTTGATCTTTATGATGTGCTTCCCGAGCGCACTGAGGGCCGCCCTGCGGAGACAGAGGATGATCCGTTGACGTCCATGATCAAGAACACTGGTCGCAACTTCGCGGCGATCATGGGAATGTTCGCGATGTCACTCGCGGCCTTCATCGCATGCACGGCCCTCTTCAGTCTCGGATTGGGACTGCTGGTCGTGGTGGTCGGGCTCTTCATCCTGGTTGGCTGCCTAATCGTGGCAGGCTGGTCCTCGCGGATGACCATGGCATTGCTCTCTTATGTCGGGATCACCCTTCGGCCTACTCACTATCCCGCTGCCGGACCGGGTTTTCGTGGCAAGCTGCGGCGGCTGGCGTACCCGCAGTCCTGGCGTGATCTGCTGCACGTCCTGATCAACTTCATTCTCAGCGTGATCACCTTCTCGCTGGCGATGACGTGGGTCTTCGGCGGGCTCGGCGGCGTGACGTATTGGTTCTGGAGCCGCTGGCTGCCGGAGAACGACCGAGGCTTGCCCGACCTGCTGGGCTACCCCGGTCGCTTCGCCGATGTCACATTCCATACCGTGCTGGGCAGCGTGCTGCTGCTGACTACTCCGTTGCTGCTGCGCGGACTCGTGCGGTTGCACGGTGCCGTGGCGTACGCATTGCTGGTCGACGAAACGCCAGCTTTACGGCAGCAGGTGAGC
>Ga0307314_10000361_pt1 | contig 10076 bp, 9 predicted proteins | sample ER_DNA_204_FD_194493 | JGI IMG/M metagenome (GOLD analysis project Ga0307314, IMG submission 194493) | Bulk soil microbial communities from the East River watershed near Crested Butte, Colorado, United States - ER_DNA_204 | ecosystem: Environmental > Terrestrial > Soil > Floodplain | place: USA...
TCCTCCCCCAGAGACCGTCGCGCAGCTGGGGCGGCCTGCTGGGCGCCACTGTGGTCTCAGGAGCCTCTGTGGGAGGGTCACCCGCACCCTCAGAAGCTTCATGCGGATTCGGTAGCGCTTTCGTTTGAGAGCTGGCACGAACTGCGCATCACACGTGCGAGGTTCCTCGTCAGCCTCGGCCCATGCTCGTCGAGTCCGCGTTAGACCGTCTATATCGCGGTCCAGCGCGGACTCGCGAAAGAGCCTCCTGGGATGAGACGGTCGCGCGAGTGGCGGAAAGGCAGTACGGCGTGGTGAGCCGTCGGCAGCTCCTCGAGCTGGGGATGGGAGAGGACGCGATTCAGCATCGGCTGGATGTGGGCCGCCTCCACCTGATTCAGAAGGGCGTCTATGCCGTTGGCCACCGAGTCATCCCCCGGCAGGGACACTGGCTTGCCGCGGTACTCGCTTCGGGTCGAGGAGCTGTGTTGAGCCACTGGTCTGCCGCGGCCCTTTGGATGATCCGGCCAAACTCGCGGTCGCGGATCGACGTGACCGTCCCGCACCGCAGCCGTTCTTCGAAGGCGATCTATAGGCACGTCTCGGAGGTCCCATCCGACGAGCGGGTGGTGGAGGAGGGGATTCCGGTGACGAGCGTGCCGCGGACGGTTTTCGACCTGGCGGCATCCGAGGATGTGGACGTGGTGGTGTCGATGTTGCGGGAAGCGGAATTTCGGAATCTTTGGGATCGGCTCTCGCAATGGGATCTCCTGGAGCGGTATCCGGGGAGACGGGGCTCCCGGAGGGTTCGGATCGCCCTTGACCGGCTGAAGGAAGAACCGGCTGGTCGAAAGCGCTCGCCTTTGGAGGAACGGTTCAGTCCTTTCCTGCGCCGGCACCACCTGCCCCTACCCCGCTACAACGACTGGATCCAAGCGGGCGATAAGCGCTACCAGGTCGACTGCCACTGGCCAGGCACCAACCAGATCGTCGAGCTCGACGGCTGGGACGGCCACAAGGGCCGAGTCGCCTTCCGCGAGGACAAGGCCCGCGACCGCCGTCTCGCCGCCGCCGGCTACACCGTCACCCGCATCACCTGGAACCAGCTAGATGACGAACCCGAAGCCATTGCCGCCGACCTCCGCGCTCTCCTGAGCCCAGGTCCCTAGGAAGAACAACAGAAGCCGCCGAAGCCGGGCCGCTGCAACCTCCACTTGATCGAGTAGAGGTTGCAGCGGCCCGGCCCGGCCCGGAGCGCGCCGAGAAAGAAGGGCGCGAGGGCGGCTGGGAAGGAGCCCCGGAAACCGCGCTGGCTCGGCACTGCGACCCTGAATACAAACGTCCGTGATAACGTACGCCGCATGGCCCCCACTGTGACCAAGGAGGCAACCACCGCCAGCTCTCCCCCCAGCGCCCCCAAGGACCCCGCAACCTCCGTCGGCCCGCGCATCCACGCTCTGCGCGACGCGATGGGCTTCTCCCTCCGCGACCTCGCGGAGCGCTCGGGCGTCTCCGCGCCGATGCTCTCGCAGGTGGAGCGGGGGGAGACGAGCCCGACGCTCGCCGTCGCCGGCAAGATCGCCGCCGGCCTGGAGCTGACGCTGTCGCAGCTGCTGCGCCTCGACGAGGGCCAGCACGTGGCGATCAGCCGGGCCGTCGAGCGCCGGCGCAGCGAGCGGGGCGGGCACCGCTTCGAGGAGCTGACGCCGCCGCTGCCGGGACAGCGCGCCGACGTCTCCCTGCACGTGCTGGATCCCGGGGCCACGACCGGAGGCGCCGCCGACCCGCCGATGCACGAGCCGGGCAGCCGCGAGACCGCGGTCGTCCTCGCCGGCACCCTGGCGCTGGTCGTCGACGGCAGCCGCCACGAGCTTGAGGAGGGCGACAGCGTCACCTTCGACGCCGACCTTCCGCACCATTTCGAGAACGAAGGCCAGGAGGCGACCCGCTTCCTCGCCGTGATCGCCGCCGGCCTCAGAAGGAGCTGACGCACATGCCAAAGACGATGTTCGACAAGATCTGGGAGCAGCACGAGGTCTCGCCGGGGCTGATCTACATCGACCTGCACCTGGTCCACGAGGTCACCTCGCCGCAGGCCTTCGACGGCCTCCGCCTGGCGGGCCGCAAGGTCCGCCGCCCGGACAAGACCCTCGCCACCGCCGACCACAACACTCCGACCGACGGGACGATGGCGGCGCGCCTGATCGCCGACCAACTCTCGCGCGTCCAGGTCGAAACCCTGGAGCGCAACTGCGAGGAGTTCGGGATCCCGGTCTACTCGCTCGGCTCCGCCCGCCAGGGCATCGTCCACGTGATCGGCCCGGAGCTGGGGGTCACCCAGCCGGGGATGACGATCGTCTGCGGCGACAGCCACACGTCAACCCATGGCGCCTTCGGGTCGCTGGCCTTCGGGATCGGCACCTCCGAGGTCGAGCACGTGATGGCGACCCAGTGCCTGGTCCAGAAACGGCCGAAGACGATGCGGATCTCCTACGCCGGCGAGCTGCGCCACGGGGTCACGCCGAAGGACCTGATCCTGGCGACGATCGGCCGCCTCGGCACCGGCGGCATGACCGGCTACGCGGTCGAGTACGCCGGCCCGGCGATCGAGGCGCTGGGGATGCCCGGCCGGATGACGATCTGCAACATGACGATCGAGGGCGGCGGCCGCGCCGGGATGATCGCCCCCGACGAGACCACCTTCGAGTGGGTCAAGGGCCGCCCGGCGGCGCCCGGCGACTTCGAGGCGGCGATGGCCCGCTGGCGGGAGCTGCCGACCGACCCCGATGCCAGCTTCGACACCGAGGTCGAGATCGACGCCTCGGGCATCTCGCCGATGGTCACCTGGGGCACCAACCCCGGCCAGGTGGTCGAGGTCACCGACAGCGTCCCCGACCCGACCGAGCTGGACACTCCCGCCGACCGCGAAGCGGCCGAGCGCGCCCTCACCTACATGGGCCTGGAGGCGGGCACGCCGATGACCGAGATCGCCCCCGAACGCGTCTTCATCGGCTCCTGCACCAACAGCCGCATCGAGGACCTGCGCGAGGCCGCGGCGATCGTCGAGGGACGCAGGGTCGCCGCCGGCGTCAGCGCGATGGTCGTCCCCGGCTCCCAGCAGGTGAAGAAGGCGGCCGAGGAAGAGGGCCTCGACGAGGTCTTCAAGAGCGCCGGCTTCGACTGGCGCGTCGCGGGCTGCTCGATGTGCCTGGGGATGAACCCCGACACCCTGGAGGAGGGCGAGCGCTGCGCCTCGACCTCGAACCGCAATTTCGAGGGGCGCCAGGGCAAGGGCGGCCGCACCCACCTCGTCAGCCCGAAAATGGCCGCCGCCGCTGCCGTCGAGGGTCACTTCGTCGACATCAGGGATTGGAGCTGAAGATGAGGCCGATAGACAAGATCGAAGGCAAGGTCTCGGTCCTGGACCGCAGCGACGTCGACACCGACCAGATCATCCCCAAGCAGTTCCTCAAGCGGGTCGAGCGGACCGGCTTCGGCGAGTTCCTCTTCTACGACTGGCTGCGCGACGGCGAGATCCAGCTGGAGCCGAACCCGATCCTCGTCACCGGGGCCAACTTCGGCTGCGGCTCCTCCCGGGAGCACGCTCCCTGGGCGCTCGAGGACTTCGGGTTCCAGGCGATCCTGGCGCCCTCCTTCGCCGACATCTTCTACTCCAACTGCACCAAGATCGGGCTGCTGCCGGCGGTGCTGGACGAGGAGCACTGCCGCGCGGTCGCCGAGGCGGGGGAGGCCCGCATCGACCTCGACGACGAGACCGTCAACTGCGCCGCCGGCGTCTTCCAGTTCCAGATCGAGCCGGAGGTCAAGCACCGGCTGCTGAACGGCCTCGACGACATTGGCATCACGCTGGAAAACGACGGCGCGATCGACCGCTTCGAGGCCGAGCCGGCCGCCGGCTTCGGGCCGGTCACGACGAGCCTGTAGCGATGGCCGGCGGACCCGCCGAGTGGGATGCGGAGGCCTACCACCGCCTCGCCAAGCCGCAGGAGGAATGGGCGCGGCAGGTGCTGGAGCGCCTCACGCTGCGAGGCGACGAGGCTGTGCTGGACGCCGGCTGCGGCTCCGGCGGCGTCACCGAGCTCCTGCTCGAGCGCCTGCCGCAGGGGCGCGTGATCGGCGTCGACGGCTCGCGGGCGATGGTCGACGAGGCCCGCTCCAACCTCAAGCGGTGGGGGGACCGGGTGGATCTGCGCGTCGGCGATCTGGTCGAGCTGCAGCTCGCCGAACCGGTCGACGCCGTCTTCTCCAACGCCACCTTCCACTGGATCCCGGACCACGAGACGCTGTTCCGGCGGCTGCGCGAGGCGATGAAGCCCGGGGCGCCGCTCGTCGCCCAGTGCGGCGGCGAGGGCAACGTGGCCGAGTTCGCCGCCGCGATCGAGGAGGCCTCGGCGCTGCCGCAGTTCGCGGCCGCCTTCGAGGGCTGGCCGACGCCGTACAACTTCGCCGGCCCCGCCGTCACCGAAGAGCGGCTGCGAGCGGCCGGCTTCGACGAGGTCCGCTGCTGGCTGGAGGAGAAGCTGGTCGAACCGGAGCAGCCGCGTGAGTTCGGCGCCACCGCCGGTCTCGCCCCGCACCTGGAACGGCTGCCGACCGAGCAGCACGACGCCTTCGTCGACGCGGTGATGGAGCGCCTCGAGACGCCGATCTCCTACCGCTACGTCCGGCTCAACATCGACGCCAGAGCGTCCTGACTAGAGTGCCCGTCTCATGAACGGCACCCCGCGCATAGTCGTCCTCCCCGGCGACGGGATCGGCCCCGAGATCGTCGCCGCCGCGCGCCGCGTACTCGACGCCCTCGGCGAGTTCTCCTACGACGAGCGCCTGATGGGCGGCTGCTCGATCGACGAGCACGGGACGGCACTCACCGACGAGGTCCTCGACGCCTGCCGCGGCGCCGACGCGGTTCTGCTCGGCGCGGTCGGCGGCCCCAAATGGGACACCACCGACCCCGACGCGCCGCGGCCCGAGCAGGGCCTGCTCGGCCTGCGCAAGGGGATGGGCCTCTACGCCAACCTGCGCCCGGTCCGGCCCAGCCCGGCGCTGGTCGGGGCCAGCCCGCTGCGCGAGGAGCGGATCGCCGGCACCGACCTGCTGGTCGTCCGCGAGCTCACCGGCGGCATCTACTTCGGCGACTCCGGCCGCGACGGCGACGTAGCCCACGACACCTGCACCTACTCGGTCGAGGAGATCGATCGGATCGCCCGCACCGCCTTCGACGCCGCCCGCCGCCGCGCCGGCGGCTCCGGCCGCGGGCCGAAGGTGACCTCGGTCGACAAGGCCAACGTGCTCGAGACCTCCCGCCTCTGGCGCGAGGTGGTCGGCCGCGTCGCCGCCGACTACGAGGACGTCGAGCTCGAACACCTCCTCGTCGACAACGCGGCAATGCAGCTCGTCTCCCGGCCCGCCGACTTCGACGTCGTCCTCGCCGAGAACCTCTTCGGCGACATCCTCAGCGACGAGGCGGCGATGCTGACCGGCTCGCTGGGAATGCTGCCCTCCGCCAGCCTCGGCGCCGAGGGCGCCCCCGGCCTCTTCGAGCCGGTCCACGGCTCCGCCCCCGACATCGCCGGCCAGGGCGTCGCAAACCCGCTCGCGACCTTCCTCTCGGCGGCGATGATGCTGCGCCACGGCCTCGGCCGCGGCGAGGAGGCCGCCCGCGTCGAGAGCGCCGTCGACGCTGTGCTCGAGCAGGGCCTGCGCACTCCCGACCTCGCTTCCGGCACCGTCGTCGAGCCCCCGACCAGCGAGAACCCGACCCCTCAGCGCGAGGTCGGGACCGAGGAGATGACCGCGGCGGTCCTGGGGCAGCTCTCCGCCTAGAACCGGCGCGGACGGAGGGCTTACGGAGCCGTCACGGCCCAGTACCCGAAGACGCGGTTGCCTTCTTCGGCGGCGCCGAACTTCGCCCTCAGGCCAAAGCCGAGCCGGGTTACGGCTTCGTTGCCGAAGCCGAAGCTTTCCGTGTTGCCCGATTGCGCTTTCACGTATAGGCAGAGCTGACCCGGTGAGGCCTCGGGGCTCTGGTTGACCAGCCCGGGACAGGCCGCGCTGGTGCCGTTGGCGCCGAGGACGTTTCCGGCGGGTGGAGCCGCGAGGGGGAACTGGAAGCTGGTTCCCTGCCGGGCGACTTTCGTGCTGCCGCCGATGTCGAAGATCCCCCGCAGGGTTTCACCGCTTTCGACCCGCCCGCGAAGCTGCCCGAACACCCCTGGCGCCAGCTTGACGAGGGTCACAGACCTGTCGGCGAGTTTTCCGTTCGTCACCGCTTCGTCATCCAGCTTCGCGGTGACGACTGCGCCGTTGTCCAGCTTGTTGCCGGTGACGGCGCCGCTCCTGATCTTGCTCGTGATCACAGCCCCGTCCACGAGCTTGGAGGCCGCGACGATGCCCTCGCCGAGGTTCTCCGCTCGCACGGAGTTGACCCCGAGCTTGCCTGCGGTAACGGCTTGTGGCGCGATCTTCCCGCCGGTGACGGCCTTCCTGTGCAGGGCGCGCTTGGTGACGGCGCCGGATTTCAGCTGTCTGGTGCCGACGCTGTTCTTCGGCAGCCCGGCGGCGACGGCGACGCCGCCGAGGGCCACGAACAGGGCGATCGTCGCGATCACGTTCGCGTAGCTCATCTGAGGGCGGGGGATTCGCATCGGTTGCTCTCCTTGCTTCGATTCCGGCATTCATTCGCGTGGTCGGGGCTGAACCACTTTGACCCATCGGGCATAATTCCTCAGCATGGATCCGGTCGAGTTGATCTGGCGGAACGGCGAGTTCCTCCCCTGGGAGGACGCCCAGACCCACGTGCTCAGTCACGGACTGCACTACGGGACCGGCGTCTTCGAGGGCATCCGCTGCTACGAGACCTCGCGTGGGCCGGCGATCTTCCGCCACATGGACCACCTCGACCGGCTGGAGAAATCGGCCGAGCTCTACTACCTGGAGCTGCCCTACTCGGCCGAGGAGATCCGCCAGGCCACGCACGAGCTGCTGCGCCGCAACGGTCTCAGCAGCGCGTACATCCGGCCGCTCGCCTACCGCGGCTACGGCTCCCTCGGCCTCTACGCCAAGGACGCACCGATCGACGTGATCATCGCCGCCTTCCCCTGGGGCGCCTACCTCGGCGAGGAGAGCAAGAACGGCGGCATCCGCGCCAAGGTCTCGAGCTGGCGCCGGATCAGCCCCGGCGGCTCGATCCCCCACGCCAAGGCCTCTGGCTCCTACCTCAACTCGATCCTCGCCAAGACCGAGTCGACCAACGCCGGGTACGACGAGGCGATTCTGCTCGACGAACGCGGCTTTGTCTGCGAGGGCTCCGGCGAGAACATCTTCGTCGTCCGCGACGGCCAGATCGTGACGCCGCCGCAGGTCGCCTCGATCCTCGACGGGATCAACCGCAAGTCGGTGATCCAGATCGCCCGCGACCTCGGCTACACCGTGGTCGAGCGCGACGTCGCCCGCGCCGAGCTCTACCTGGCCGAGGAGGTCTTCCTCACCGGTACCGCGGCCGAGCTGGTGCCGGTGCGCGAGATCGACGACCACCCGCTCGGCCAGCCGGGCGAGATCACCCGCCACGTCCAGGCGAAGTTCGAAGACGCGCTGACGGGCAAGGCAGAGGAGTACCTGGAGTGGCTCGACTTCGTCGAGCCCCCCGCCGGCAACGGCGCCAACGGCTCCACCGAGGCTTCCGGCTCGGAGTCGATCGGGCGAATTACCCCCGCCGCATAAGCGGCCGGCGCGGCACGCCCGCGTACGCCGGACCGGCACGGTCCACCCGATCTTCTTCGACTCGAAAGGCAGCAATCAGATGGAACAGGTGAAGCTCTACGACACCACCTTGCGCGACGGGATGCAGGGGGAGGGGATGTCGCTCTCGGCATCCGAGAAGGCGCGGGTCGTGCTCGCCCTCGACAAGCTCGGGGTGCAGATGATCGAGGCCGGCTTCCCCAGCTCGAACCCGAAGGAAGAGGAGCTGTTCGCGCACCTCGGCGAGCTGGAGCTGGAGCAGGCGACGATCTGCGCCTTCGGGATGACCCGTCGCCGCGACACAGCCCCCGAGGACGATCCGGCGCTGCAGGTGCTGGTCGGCGCCTTCACCCCGGTGGTGACCCTGGTCGGCAAGACCTGGGGCCTGCACCTGGAGAAGGTGACCAAGGTCAGCCGCGAGGAGAACCTGGCGATGATCGGGGACTCGGTCGGCTTCTGCCGCGCCCAGGGCAAGCGGGTCGTCTACGACGCCGAGCACTTCTTCGACGGCTACCGCGACGACAGCGCCTACGCGCTGGAGTGCCTGGCGGCGGCGATCGAGGCGGGGGCCGAGAACGTCACCCTTTGCGACACCAACGGCTCCAGCCTGCCGGAACAGATCGCCGGCGCGACCCGCGAGGTCGTGACGAAGCTGGGCGAGCGGGCCGAAGTCGGGATCCACGTCCACGACGACGCCGGCTGCGGCGTCGCCAACTCGCTGGCGGCCGTCGCCGAGGGCGCCCGCATGGTCCAGGGCACCGTCAACGGCTACGGCGAGCGCTGCGGCAACGCCAACCTGACGACGATCCTGCCGAACCTGCAGCTGAAGCTCGGCTACGAAGTGGTCAGCCCCGGGCAGCTCGCCTCCCTGGCCGAGACCGTCCACTTCGTCGACGAGCTCTGCAACGTCACCCAGGACCCGGACGCCCCCTACGTCGGCCGCAACGCCTTCGCCCACAAGGGGGGGATGCACGTCGCCGGGGTCGAGGCCGACGCCCGCACCTTCGAGCACATCGACCCCGCCGCCGTCGGCAACCAGCGCGCGATCCTGCCCTCGGAGCTGTCGGGCAAGGCGACGATCCGGGCCCAGGCGGAGCGGATCGGCCTCGAGATGGACGACGCGGAGGCGGCGCGCGCGGTCAAGCAGCTGAAGCGGCGCGAGCACGACGGCTACCACTACGAGGCGGCGCCGGCCTCCTTCGAGCTGCTGCTGCGGCGCGAGAGCGGCACATACAAGCCGCTCTTCCGGCTCGAAAGCTTCCGCGTCGTGGTCGAAAAGCACGCCGACGGCGAGGTGACGACCGAGGCGACGATCAAAGTCGAGGTCGATGGCAAGCGCTACTTCCAGGCGGCCGAGGGCAACGGCCCGGTCAACGCGCTCGACTGCGCCCTGCGCGTGGCGATCGCCGACCGCTACCCGGACCTCGCCGACGTCGAGCTGACCAACTACAAGGTGCGGATCCTCGACGAAGCCCACGGCACCGGCGCGGTCACCCGCGTCCTCCTCGACTCCGCCGACGGCGAGCGCGAGTGGGGGACGACGGGGGTCTCGGAGAACATCATCGAGGCCTCCTGGGAGGCGCTGGTCGACTCGCTGGAGTACGCCTTCCAGTGATCCCGCTCGCCCGGCCGGAGATCGGCGCCCGCGAGGAGGAGCTGGTCCTGGAGGTGATGCGCTCCGGGCAGCTCTCCCTCGGCCCGATGGGAGAGCGCTTCGAGCGCGAGTTCGCCGCCTGGCTCGGCGTTCCCGACGCGGTGATGACCTCCAGCGGCACCACGGCGCTGCACCTCGGGGTGCGGATGCTGGGCTGGGGTAAGGGGGACGAGGTGGTGACCAGCCCCTTCAGCTTCGTCGCCTCGGCCAACTGCCTGCTCTACGAGGGGGCCAAGCCGGTCTTCGTCGACGTCGAAGAGGAGACGCTCGACCTCGATCCCGCCGCCGCCGCGGACGCGGTCGGGAAGGACACGGTCGGGCTGCTGCCGGTCCACATCTTCGGCTTCCCGGCGGCGATGCCGGAGCTGGAGGCGCTGGCCGGGCGGCACGGCCTCGGGATTCTCGAGGACGCCTGCGAGGCGCTCGGCGCCGTCGACTCGGAGGGCCGCAGGGTAGGCGCCCGCGGCAACCTCGCCACCTTCGCCTTCTACGCCAACAAGCAGATGACGACGGGGGAGGGGGGGATGATCGTCCCCCGCGACCCCGACGAGGCGGCGCGCCTGCGCTCGGAGCGCAACCAGGGACGCGCGGTCGATATGGGCTGGCTCGACCACGACCGGCTCGGCTTCAACTACCGCCTCTCCGACCTCGCCGCGGCGCTAGGCGTCGCCCAGGTGGAGAAACT
>Ga0307314_10000366_pt1 | contig 10025 bp, 6 predicted proteins | sample ER_DNA_204_FD_194493 | JGI IMG/M metagenome (GOLD analysis project Ga0307314, IMG submission 194493) | Bulk soil microbial communities from the East River watershed near Crested Butte, Colorado, United States - ER_DNA_204 | ecosystem: Environmental > Terrestrial > Soil > Floodplain | place: USA...
CCGTCGGCATCCTTCTTCAACACCAGCAGATCAAGCACCCGGACCAGATCACGCTCGACCAGATCAAGCAGCGCGGGCACAATCTGCCCGTTGAACCTGCTGCCCGGGAACTCGACCACAATCCAATCGACCGGCCCCAGCTCATCGACTGCATCGACTTCGTCCATAGACATTCTCCAATTTGGGTGAGACGCGGACCGTGGACCACTCCCTTGGCGGCCACGTCATGCCGGTACCTGAAGCCATCGTGCATCCACCCTCCGGGGCTCGCATCACCCCTACCGGGTGAAGATCAGCTCGACCTTCCCCGGCTCACCTCAGCCACACGCCGAGCCGACTCGGGCGTACGGCACCCGCAGCGCAGAGGAGCCACTAGACCACAGTCGGGCCGATGCTCACCCCTGGACAAGCCGGCGGACTCGGGTGCGCGTACAGGTGATCCCGACCCCGTTGTCCAGACCGATGATCCGACCGAGGAAGTCCTGCCGGTATCTGCCTGCGCCTCTGCGAACCGACCAGCAAGTCTCGACGGAGCCTGGGGCCGAACAGCTCCGGCTCATCGTCTGTCCGCACGCTAGTTGAATCGTTTGAGTCCAGTCCGAGGATGATCTGAAGTCCAAGAAGCTCTGATCAGGGACCGGCGTTGGCGCGCTGGGGAGCGGGCACCACGCGGCATGAGAGACGCTAATCCACAGGTCTTGACTATTCCTCGTCCAGGCGACTGCGTTCGACGCTAGCGCGATCGGTCTCATGTGAACGTGGTGTGCCTGACCGTCTGTCCCCGTCGTTGCGGGTGTTAGCAAGCTCGACGTAGTCCGTCATGGCATATGGTCACTCGGTTGGCTGCTCTCCCAGGGCACCTCGATCGCCAAAGGAGAGCAAGCCTGTCGTCGATACCGCCAGCTGGGCCACTGCCTGGACCGGGGCCAGGGGCAGGGTCGCGTCATCAACAACTGGTCGGCGGTCGCTGCAGCTCGATCAGCATGGCGCGAATCTCGTCCTGCTTGGCGGCAAGTTCGTCGAGGCGGTCCAGCAACGCGGCCTGCGTGTCAGCGGTCGTGGCGGCCGCGGGCTCAGTATCCACCGATGCGAGGTCGGCGGTCTCGGTGACCGGCTCGTGCCGCCTGACGAACCACGCTGCCACGGTGGCGCTGATCGTGCCGATCAGTCCGACGCCCACGATCATGACGGCCGTGGCGATGACCCGACCCGCCAGCGTGACCGGCGTGTAGTCGCCGTAGCCCACCGTCGTGGTGGTGACGATGGCCCACCACAACGCAGAGCGGAAGGTGGTGATGGTTGCGCCGGGCGCGTTGTGCTCCACGCGCCACATGAAGAAGGCGCTGACGAACACGGCTGCGACCACGAGGCTCACGATCGACCCGGCGATCTTCTCCGTGCTCACCGACGCGAGGCTGCGGCGCAGGAGCAAGAAGATGCGCAGCAACCGCAGCATCGGCAGCAGGACCATGAGCAGATCCAACTTGTGGGTCCGGACGAACCTGGCCTTCCCAATGGACAGTCGCAACCGTGCGACGTAGTCCACCGCGAAGCATGCCCATACGATCCAGGCGATGACGTTCAGGGCTTGTAGGAATGCCGGCGGCCCGTCTGGGAAACTCCAGAGCAGGATCACATCGATCAGGAAGATGACGGCGAGCAGGTCGAGTGGACCCTGCGTACGCTTCACCCAACGACGACCGGCAGGTGTCAGGACTTCTTGCTCGACGGTAGTCACATGCGGATTGTCCGCCGCTGCGCCTCGACCCGAACTGCCGCCGCGCCGAAAACTGGAGGGCTGCGCATGCCGACCGTCACCCAAGAATGCGGCACCGATGCCGTATCGAAGAGCGCGACGACCCCAGAAGCACCGTTCTGCCCCTCGGGGGCGCGCAGCGGCCCGCAGCGAAGCGAGTAGTCGTGGGAGCGGCCAGCGGCGCGGAGCGCCCTCTTGATCATTAAGAGTCGGAATCAGCAACTTGCAGCTGTCGCCGGTTCCGAATCCACTAAGGAACTCTTTCTCCTGATCTCGGGGCAGATCGACGCCAGGTCGCTCGTTCCTTTTGATTACAGGCGAGTCCTTGCCTCGGTCATCGGTCGGAGCGAGCGCGGCGGCGAGCAGCAGCGCAGGCCAGACTCTGATGTCTGGGAACAGGCCGCGCGACTAGATATCCGGCGCCGATCGAGGCGGGAGACCAACAAGAATTAGCCTGCCCGTGAAGGCAAAGGAACCGCGCAGCTGAGGCGGCTGGAGTTGGGTAGTCTCGCGAGAGTATCAGCGCCAAGGTCATCTCGATGATGTTGTGCTGCTGACCTCACCGCTGATCACCGTCCGAGCACCGCCTCACCGACGACGAAGACAATCGATCGGGTCAGGTAGACCCGGCCGAGACGCACCGACTGGCCGATGAACAGGACCGACCAAGAGAGCGAAGACTCCGACACCGACGATAGGGCCAACGGCCCAGTTTGGTCGGCCGGGCAAGCGGACAGGGTTGCTCGCTGTTGCGGTCGTCGGGTGAACCGGCTGTATTAAGCGAAGTTTCGCGCTATTGCCTGGCCATAGCTATGCGGAGGCGTTCGTCGGGGTCGATGAAGTGGTCGTGATCATCTTTGCCGAGATCGATCTGTACCCAGTTGATCTTGCCGGTGAACCGGCTGCTGTCTACGGTGTAGTCGGGCGTGACGGTGGTGCCGGATTCGTAGCCGATATCCGTTGTCTCGTCGGCCGAGAAGATCATCGGCTGGCTGGCTCCAACACGGCCAGTGCCGACAGCTGTGCCGTCGTAGTACAGGGTGACGTCGCCGCCCTTGGCCAGCCCGCCGCCGTCGTAGGCGAACTCCATCCGCACCTGGTGTGTGCCGTCCGGGATCGGTGTGGTGGCCTCGGTGGCGAACTCCTGGATGCCAAGCACGTTGTAGACGAACTTGGCCTTGCCGTCCTTCGCATAGAGGCACCAGCCACCGAAGCGGCCGCCCTGGGCGATGATCACCCCTTCGGCTCCGGCGGCCGGGATATCGACGTCGGCGGTGACCGAGAACGACTTGTTCTTGATGCTGACCACACTATTCTCCGACAGCCGCCCCATGCCGGGGAAGAACAGCTGGGAGTTGCCCCGGATCAGGGTCGGTCGCCCGGCCAGCGTCGGCTCGAACCGTTCGGCGCCGCGGTCGTCCATCGGCAGCACGTTGTACTTGGTGGCCTCGATCAGCCAGAGACGTTGCAGTGCAGCGAGCCTGTCGGGCTGCTCGGCGACGAGATTGCGGGCCTGGCTATAGTCGCTGCTGCCGTCGTAGAGCTCCCACACGTCGTCATCGAACGCCGGGAGGCCGCCGACCATGACCCATGGTGTGCGGTGCTTGGTTACCGCGCTCCAGCCTTTGTGGTAGATGCCGCGGTTGCCGAACATCTCGAAGTACTGCAGATCATGCCGTTCCGGTTCGCCGGCGTCATTGAAGGTGTACAGCATGCTTCTGCCCTCCATCGGCGACTGCTGCACACCGTTCACCATCGCCGGCTCAGGCAGGCCGGCGGCCTCCAGGATCGTCGGGGCTACGTCGATCACATGGGTGAATTGGGACCGCAGTCCACCGCGCTCCCCAATCCCATTGGGCCAGTGCACGATCGTCCCGTTGCGGGTGCCACCCCAGTGCGATGCCACTTGCTTGGTCCACTGGAACGGGGTGGACATCGCCCACGCCCAACCCACCGCATAGTGGTTGTAGGAGGTCGGCGAGCCGAACTCCTCAATCTTGCTCACCATGAACTCCGGGGTCTCCAGCGCAGCCATCCCGTTGAAGTTCGCCATTTCATTGAAAGCGCCGTTCAGTGTCCCCTCGGCGGATGCGCCGTTGTCACCGACGATGTAGTAGATGATCGTGTTGTCGAGGACCCCGAGGTCGTCGATCGCATCGATCAGCCGGCCGACGTGATGATCGGTGTGCTCGAGGAACCCGGCGTACACCTCCATCTCCCGCGCCAGCACCGGCTTGAGCTCATCAGGCATGTCCTCCCACGCCGGAAGTTCGGCGTGCCGGGCGGTCAACTCGGCGTCCGCCGGGATGACGCCCAGCTCCTTCTGCCGCTGGAACGTACGCTCCCGCTGCACGTCCCACCCATCATCGAACGCCCCCCGGTACTTGTCGGCCCATTCCTTGGGGACGTGATGAGGGGCGTGCGTCCCTCCGGGGGCAAAGTACACAAAGAACGGCTTGTCGGGCATCAGCGCCTTCTGCTGACGTATCCAGTTGACGGCTCGATCGGCCAGGTCCTCGGTCAGGTGATAGCCCTCCTCTGGGGTCGCCGGCGGCTCAACCGGAGTCGTACCGTCGTACAGCGCTGGATCCCACTGGTTGTTCTCGCCACCGATGAACCCGTAGAACGTCTCGAAACCTCCACCACCTGAGGGCCACGCGTCGAAGGGGCCCATCGGAGAGGACTGCCACACCGGCACCTCATGGCACTTGCCGAACTGTGCCGTCGAGTACCCGTTCAACTTCAGCGTCATCGCCAACGGCGCCTTCGTGTTCGGCCGCAACGAGTTGTTCCCAGGAGCCGACGTCGCGGTCTCGGTAATGCTGCCCATCCCCACCGAATGGTGATTACGGCCCGAAAGCAACGCGGCACGAGTCGGCGCACACAGCGCCGTGGTGTGGAAACGGTTGTACGTCAGACCACCCGCCGCGAGCCTATCCGCCGTCGGCGTACGACACGGACCACCGAACGTGCTCGCCGCGCCAAAGCCGACATCATCCAGCAGCACGATCAGCACGTTGGGCGCACCCTCAGGTGGGAGCAAGGGCTCGATCGGGGGGTACGCGGTATCGGGATCCTTAGCGTCATAGGTCGTCAGACCGAACGATGGCCGGTCCGGGATGGGCAACATCGTGCGAGCATGTCGGTCGGGACTCATGGTTCCTCCAGAGGGTTGTGTCTCGAAGGCCGAGCGGCTCCACGTCGCGGCCCGTTCGCCCAGACCCGGCTTCAGTCGCTTGCCGGTCTCGGCGGAACGCGCACCCGACCGTTGCGACTCCGTTGACACAAACGTGCCACGCAGCGCCACAGCACCGCCTCACCCGAGTCGGGTGAGATCTGGCTAACTCTCTTCGACGCCAATTGCGGCTCACAATGTGCCTGAGACCGGCACCGGCCAGCACTGCGTCCAAGGTGACGCGCATGGCCAACCAGAGATCAGCGCGACGACCCAGCTAACTGCGTGCGCCTTGGGCCGCCGACCTTGATCGACTAGCTTCGTCCCGAACTCCGCGCAGCAGCCGCTGGTAGCCTTGTTTAGCCTGGTCCGGACGCATCTGGACGAAGCCGAACGCCTTAGAGCGCGCGGTCGTTGCTGTACTTTGCTGCTGTACTGACCTTCTGGTCCGAAGGTCGGGCCGAGCGTCCTTCCGGTCCATTAGCTTAGATGTGGCGCTTGCATTGTCTCTACGGGTTCGGGTCCACCGGCTCAGTTTTGGACGCCGTTGCAGTGGGACCCGGAGGCGCCGCCGGGGGACGCATCTCGTGGATGAGCAGCTAGACGGGCGGGATGTTCTGATTCAGGCGGAAGAAGTTCTCCGGGTCATACGTGCTTTTGAGCGTCTTGAGCCGGTTGTACTTCGCCGCTCCGTACGCCTGACGGATGCGCTCCGGCCCTTCGTCCATCAGGAAGTTCACATAAGTGCTGGTGTGATAGGGCGCCAGTGCCGACCAATACGCACGCGCCCAATCGCGTTCAGCGTCGAAGCCGTCCGCAGTCTCGCTGTTGCCGTTGATGTTAAACGTGAAGCCGGCGCTGCGTCCGTTGAAGGCGGTCTCGTTCTCGCCGATGCGGGCGACCGCTCCACCCATTTGCCACAGGGCAATGCTCGTGATCGGCGATACGATCTGACGGCCACGTTCGGCGACGATGTCGATCACGTCGTCGTTGAGCTCGGCGACGTCACAGGATCGGACGTAGTACCGCCAACCATGCGGAAAGCCGGCATCGAACATCGACTGATGAACCAGGTATGGCTTGGGCCCGCATAGGTCGAGCAAGGGCTGGCCGAACGACTTCAAGGGACGCATGGCCCGTGCGCCGTCTTCCATGGGGCCGGCGTAGCAGGCGGCCACGGCGATCACATGCTTTCCGACCAGCTCGGCGGGCACGATGGGGAGTGCCGGAGCTCGCCGCTGCACGACGATTGTCATCAGCTCATCCGGGCAGTCGGCGATCCAGTCGCGGTAGAAGCGGAGCACCTTGGGAGCATCACGCATCGGCCAGAAGATCGGTCCCGCGAAGACTTCCGGTCCCAGCGCATGTAGCTGGAACTCGAACTCGGTCACGATTCCGAAGTTGCCACCGCCGCCGCGCACCCCCCAGAACAGATCGGCATTATGGGTCTGACTGGCCTTCAGCAATTCGCCGCCAGCGGTGACGATGTCAACCGAGAGCAGATTGTCGATCGTGAGCCCATACTTGCGCATGATCCAGCCAAGGCCGCCCCCGAGTGTCAGGCCGGCCACACCCGTGTGGGTAACGATGCCAGTGGTTACTGCGAGCCCGAACGCCTGCGTCTCTCGGTCGAGCTCGCCTAGAAGCACTCCGGCTTGCACACGAGCGGTTCGAGCCGCGGGGTCCACCCGGATCCCCTTCATCAGCGATAAGTCGATGACTATGCCACCGTCGCAGATGGAATAACCAGGAAAGCTGTGCCCCCCGCCTCGTACCGCGACGAGGAGGTTATGCGTCCTCGCGAAACCTATCGCGGCTCTGACGTCCGCTACGCCGGCGCAGCGCACGATCAGCGCCGGGTGTCGATCGATCGATCCGTTCCACACCTGTCTCTGTTGCTCGTAGCCGCCGTCACCCGGACGGATGAGCTCACCCTGCAGCATCGTCACGAGTTCGTCGACGGCGCGCTTGTCAATCGGGACATGTTGGGGCCTGGCCAAGGTGGTCATGCTCTGAGTGTCGACCTCGGCGGCGCCGCTGTCAGGAACTTCAGTTCCACTCCTGCCCCGGGACGAGCCGGGCCGGATCCAAAATCACAATGTGGTCGCGTTCGGTACGTACCACGCCATCCCGGCGAAGTTCCCGCAGCACCCGTACGACCACCTCCCGTACCGTTCCCACGGCATCGGCCAGCTCCCGTTGACTGACCGGGACGACGATCTCGGCCACAGCCCCACGACCAGGTCCCCGCTGCGCGGCGAGGTCGAGCAGATGTCGCGCCACACGCTGGCGCACAGTTGCGAAGCTGTTGCCAGGAATCTCCTCTATGAAGCTCAACACCCGTTCGCTGAGCTCGCTGAGGAAGGCTTGACCAACTCGCGCATCACGCGCAACTGCCAGGCGAACGACGACCGGAGACAACCTCAGGAGCTCCGCGTCCACCAATGCCTGTGTCGCCGCCGGCATGGTGAAGCGGGAGGCGAACAGCGATACGGCGCCGATGAGCGCCCCGGGCCGGCAATAGCGCACAGTCATCGTGCGACCGTCGGGCGCGGTCACGAACCCCCTCACGACACCCGAGATCACCAGCTCAAGGGTCGGACCAGGTTCACCTTCTCGATGGGTGACCGAGCCAGCAAGGATCTTCACCCTGACCGCACCCCCCACCAGCTCGTCGAGCAGGTCGGGTGGCAACTCATGCAGGTGCGACTTCAACACCGCGGCGCGTACATCAGCATCCACGGTCGCACCCTACGACGGGTTCGGGGCGGCCCACCGTTGACACAACACACTTGGCCGTCCACAACAGTTCCGTGCTAGCCAAATCCCAATCAGGGCGCCCGCAGCCGTCTCCGGCCGAGGACAACACCGCCCCGCAGACCGGCCCCAGCCGGGACCGTGCACCTGGTTGGTAAGGACAACGACAGCGCCGATGTTTGGGCGCATACGCATCACGAGTGCCTCGCCGGGGCGATGCGGTGCGAGCCGCCCGGTGCGCCTATGCCCATCCTCAACCAGGAACATCTTGACCCGCTGATAATTGCCGAAGCTGTGTTCGGCGACCCACCGCTTATGAATCAGGTGGCCTTCAAATCGATGTCGCACGCGGCCATCCCTCCTTGAACGGAATAGACGGGTGATCAGCTGTGAGTCCGGTTGTGATTGGCGGACGGTCCGGAAGTAGCGGTGTTGTAGGTCTCCGATGCCGCCACGGTTGCTTTGAACAGCACTTCCGTGGATGGATAACCATCTTCCCGCGCGTCAACGCCGCCCATGCTCGGCAACCCGCCTGGAATGACCACCTCGATCGGCTCCGCACGGTCGGTGTCGAACTGATCTACGGCGAGCATGTCTGGCCTCTCGCCGCGGGTACTGCTGGCGGTAGTTGCCTTGGGCCGCGATTCTGAGCGCCCTCAAGCCGTTCGTTTGACAGTCGGCTGACGGCGTCGGGCGACCGGGCGCGATCGATGTCGTGAGTACTTTCCATACTCGTTTCAAGAGCCGCCTCCGCCGGCTAGCGGCGCGTGTCTCGCTTCGCTACGTGCCGCGTCGCTGTAGACCGAGTGCTGGCCGCCATGGGCGATTTGGCGCCACGTCGACCGTCGAGTTGCAGATACTCTGCGCGCCCAATAGGCAGCGAGTTCTCACCTGGGCAGATTCGATGGCATAACCTGATGATCTATCGCGACCTTCCAATCGGTGATGACCTTGACATCCGACGAAGACCGGTCGGATCCTTCCGAGACAAGTTGCGGTGAGAACACGGGCACGCTGTCGATGCTCAACGATTGATCGTGCTGAGTTTCAAGGCAAAGACGTAGCTGCTCCCCTCACGCACTAGCGTGACGTCGGCGAGCCGCGTGATCTGCTTTCCAGATACATCAACCCCAGTTTGGGTGACAGCAAGCGTGCTTCCAGACTTCAAGGGTCCCTTGAGAACGGTGGCCCAGGTTGCACAGCTGCTCAACTATGGGGAAAGCAAGGTTCGCATGCTGATCATCACCGGCCAGCTGCGGTCGATCAAGGACGGGCGATCCCGCAGGATTCTTCCCGAGTGGGTTGAGGCCTACGTTCAAGATCGCGCCAAGTCCACCGAGGACATCTGGTGACAAGTCGGAGAGCTAATGGCGAGGGTTCGATCTTTTCCTACCGCAACGGGTTCGCAGCTTACGTTTGGATCACGACTCCATCGGGGAAGCGTCAGCGCAAGTACGTCTACGGTCGGAGTCGTGAGATCGTCCACGGCCGGTGGGTGGAGCTCACTCGGAAAGCTGCGCGCGGACCCGTCGTCACCAAGGTGCCGACAATTGGGCAGTTCCTCCATCGATGGCTCGAAGACACGGTTGCTCCGAATCTTGCCTCGCTCACGTAGGCGATTTACGAGAGCCACGTCAAGAACTACATCGCGCCTGGAATCGGTGCACTCCGGCTTGATCGCCTTCGCGTCGCTGATGTGCAGGCATGGCTCAATCGCCTATCTGTCCAATGCCAGTGCTGCGCGCAGGGAAAGGACCTCCGTCGGGCGCTCCGCGGCACAGCACGGTGCTGCGCGACCGGGGAGTGCTGTCATCGGGTGGCGTCACCGCGCACGATCAAGGACGTCAGAGCCGTCCTGCGTTCAGCGCTGCACTCGGCGGTGCGCCAAGAGTTGATTAACCGGAATGTCGCTCAGCTCGTACAGATTCCCAAGCAACGCAAGCGAAAGCCGGTGCCGTGGACAAGTGAAGAGGCGAGGCGCTTTCTCGAATCCGCGCGCTCCGAATCCGATCCGCTTTACGCCGCATACGTCCTGGTCCTAGTCCTCGGTCTTCGCAAGGGCGAGGTCCTCGGCCTCGCCTGGGAGGCCGTAGTTTCGGGCAAGGCACACTTGTGCCCGACCATCAGCTCCAACGAGTCCGTCGATCCCTGCTCTACCGGGAAACGAAGACCGAGGCATCCGATGCCTGGCTTCCCATGCCGGACATCGTTGCCGCGGCACTGAGGATCAGGCGCACACAACAGGACCGGGAACGGGAAGCTGCCGGCGAGATCTGGCAGCAGACGAATGCCATGCCGTCGCTGATCTTCACCGGTCGTTACGGCACTCCAATTTAT
>Ga0307314_10000369_pt1 | contig 10002 bp, 10 predicted proteins | sample ER_DNA_204_FD_194493 | JGI IMG/M metagenome (GOLD analysis project Ga0307314, IMG submission 194493) | Bulk soil microbial communities from the East River watershed near Crested Butte, Colorado, United States - ER_DNA_204 | ecosystem: Environmental > Terrestrial > Soil > Floodplain | place...
AGCCGCTCCACCCGTTTGCGGCCCACCCGGATGCCTTCACGGGCCAGCATGGCGTGGATGCGTGGCGCGCCGTATGTGCGGCGCGACCGCTCCCAGATGGCTTCGATCCGCTCTACCACGCCGGCATCAGCCATAGCCCGCGCCGACGGTGTCCTGCTGGTGCGGTCATAGAAGGTGGACACCGGCTCGCCGATAGCGGCGAGAAGCGGCGCAACCCCGAAGGTGTGACGATGTGCTTCCACAAACGTCACCACCTGCGCCGGGTCGGGTCGGCCTCCTGGGCGAAAAACGAGCTCGCCAACCGCAGAATTTCGTTGGTGCGCTTCAGCTCCGCATTCTCTTTGCGGAGCCGTTTCAGCTCCTCGGCGTCCCGACTGGTCAAACGGTCATCACGCTCGCCCCGGTCGGCCTCGTCTTGGCGGACCCACTTACGGAACGTCTCGATGCCGATGCCCAACTCGCGGGCCACATCGGCGATCGTGCGGCCCTCTGAGGTCCGATACAAATCGATCGCCCGAGCCTTGAACTCCGGCGCAAACTTGCTCGGTCTAGTCACAATTCAGCTCCTCCCTTGGCTCAATCAGACCAAGATCGAGAGCCTCCAGGAAAGCGGGGGAACCTCACAAGGCCTCATCGGTCCCAACGGTGGCGCGCTCGCCTCAGCCGCCGTCCCCGACCACCCCGGCACCGGATCTGCCGTCCTCGGCTTCGTGCAATGGGTCGCCGCTGGCACGATCGCCCCCATCGCCGGCCTCGGCGGCGAACACACCGCCATCCCCATGGCCACCCTCATGATCGCCGGCGCCGCCGTCTCCATGATCGGACTCGTCCTCGCCAAACCGGCGGCCAAGCACGCCGACCAGCACCACCGGCACGGTCAACGACTCCTTGACCGCAGACGAGTTGGTGCAAACTCACCCGGGCGCCGCGACATCGAGACCGGCCGCGATCGCTACGCGGATCGGCTCGAGCGTGTAAAGAGAACAAGCCCCGCCGACGGTCCCGGCGATCTGCTTCGGCACGCTGCTGCACGTCGTCGTCGCTGAGATCCACATCTGATTAGAACACGATTGCGATTTTGATGAATAGGGCACGCCAGGAGCAGTCGCCTTCATGAGAGATCGATCCGGTACACCGGATAACGTCCGGCGATCGCCTCGAATTCGGACAGCGGCGCGCCGACGGGAAGCGGGAGTGCTGTCGGCCGCTCGATGCGATTCGCACGTACTCTCGCAGGATTGGTGCCCTCTGCTCCGGCGACACTCCCACGAGGTGAGCGGGGCGTCGACGTCCCTAGCGGATCACGGCGTCGCCACGCGCTGCCTCGACGTTCTTCACCCAATCAGACCCGGGACCGAGCATCGATACCAGGTAACGCTTGCCATCCACGGTTGCGATCACCACAGGGTTCGAGCGTCTGCGGCCAGATTCGCGACCACGAACCTCCAGGACGGCCTGGAACCTCGGCGGCAGCCCAAGACCGAACCACCAGCCTGAAAACCGGTTGAGCCGCCGGCCAAGGCGCGTCGTGCGCCAGTGGCGGTAAAGCAGCCGCATTAGTGCGCTCTGCTCTGCCGGATCGGAATGCCTTGTGGTTCATCGGTTTTCCTTCAATCTCAGCTCGACGGGCCGTTGGCCGACGAACGCACATCCATGGCACAGTCCAACAGGTTGTCGCCCACAGATTAAGCCTCCGAGATCACCCCAGTCATGTCGGTGGACATACCCAAATGGTGGTCAGACCCATAGCCAAGCTAAGCGAGGAGGTTTGATCCTTTGCGCCATCGATCAGTCCTGAGATGACGAGCTTGGAGCCTTCTAGTTGCGGCCACCCAAACATGGCGTTCACCATCGAGTAGATCCCTTGGCCAGCTGCCGCTGTTACTCCCGCTAGCGATCCCTACCGGCGTGGCAAATCTGGATGACCCCGGTGCGATAGCCGCAGCAAGTGGGACGGCTGCGCCCACGAGCCCGAGTATGAACTCCTTCGGGGCCCCTTCCCGACGACCAAGCAAGCACTGCCCAAGACACTCTCGCCGGAGCGATCAGCTTCGCCGAGCAACAACCAATCGCTGTGAAGAGCCAGCTCCTTGACACCGCCCGCGAAGCCTTCACTCAGGGCATCCACCTCAGCGCTGCCATCAGCGCCGTAGCGGCCCCGGCCATGGCGATTTGGCGCCGCCCTCCTGCTGCGCCGCATCGCCGCCAAAGGGGACAGATTCGCGCATGAAGGGGAAGGACGACGAACGGACCTATCATCGATCATGGCCGCCACTAGGGCTCGCGGCAGAGGATGGTGCCGGATGGCACCGACCGTGGCCGCCGCCTTGTTGGTCGTCGTCGGCTGCACCTATTCCGAGCGGGAGCCCGGTCTGCTGGACCGAGATGCACCCCAGCCGACCGTCGGGCCGCCGAGCAGTAAGAGCCCTCCTACTGCGAGGCCCCTCCCGGTCACGAACCCGGAACTCCCGGTGGCCGGCGAGGCGGTCTGGACATCGGCAGATGGTCTGGACGTCCAGGTCAGGTTCGCTGTGCACGCCGTCCGTCGGGTCGACGGGGGGACCGTGCTGGACTGGTCGGTGACTCCGATTCGCGCGTCCAACCGGCGACCCGGCGACGCCCTGCCCGACTCGGTCGACCTCGGCCTGTCCCGCCGGTGGGAGAGCAGCGCCAACGTCCTCCTGGTCGACGCGCGGAGACGGACGGTCTATCGGCCGCTGGTACGCGCCCCGGACTCCGACTACTGCCTGTGTACGCCGATCTGGCTGTCGCAGCGCAGCCTCCGCGTCGGCGTCACCACTTTGCTGCAGGTTGCGTTCCCAGAGCTACCGGATGCCCTGCGTACGGTCGATGTGGACATCCCGACCGTGCCCCAGTTCTGGCGGGTCCCCGTCACGCCCGTTGGCCACGTCCCGCTCGCCAACCGTCCCACGGACCTGACGCGGCCAGCCGAGGTGCACCCTCGGGTCGCCAGGTCGGACATGTTCCGCTACGGCGCGAGCGAGCAGGTGTTTCGGGCACACGTCCATCGGGTGATTGCGGGCGGCACCTTCACCTCGCTGGAGTGGGCGATCGTGTCGGTCACCGGCGGGGACGGGGTGGACGCCGCGTCGGCCCCGCCGTTCGCCAGCGCGGACGCCGCGACAGTGACCGGTTACAACCCCGTGGCCGCTAGTGGACCGGTGCTCCGCGTCGGCGTCGACGGGACCATCCTGCAGGCGCGGGTGGTGACGAACCGCCTCACCTCGGGCAAGGCCGATGAGTGCCTGTGCACTGACCTGCGGGTCTGGGCCGCAGTGCTCCGGCAACCTGACAAGGTGGCCACGGTCGTAACGAACTACCCCGCGCTACCCAAGGGCACTCAGCAGGTCGAGGTGGTCTTCGACGGGCTCGACCCGATGAAGGTGACGGTCACGCCGGCCTCCGATGCCACCATCAACACCGCGGGCCCAGTTCCAACGAACCCCAAGTTCTGGCGGTTACAACGCAACAAACCGCAAACGGGGTGGCAGACCGGCGAGTGGCCGACACCCATCCCGAATAGCGCACAGCTCGAGGGCTACACCGCAACCGTGGACCTGATTCGTTGAATCGATCCACGGGCCCACGATCCCTCGACCCAAATAGCAGCCGGGGATCGTGAGGTAAGGGTGGAGGTTTTCGCCATCTCCGAGACGCGTACGCGGTCCTGCACCTGGCCCGCCGTATCGGCGACCGTCTCGACCACTTAACAGAATGCGGGGCCGCGATAACGGCCCGCATTAGCAAGCGCAGTCGCGAGCACCCGCTGCCCGCCTGCCCAGCGGTCGACCCACGCCGCACATCCTAACTCTTGGCACGATACACGCGTCAGTACGTGCCCTCCCAGCGAGCGCCAGTACAGCAGCGAAGTACAGCAACGGCGGCGCAGCTCTACACGTCCAGCGTCGTCCAGATGCGTCTCGACAGGCTTGGAGCCGCCCTCTCTACGGGGCATGCTGCCCCTTTGCAAGCTGAGGCCTTGCGTGTCAATCTGCTTGACAAACATCCGACGCCGGCACCCGGTTCAGCAGTTGATCAACGACGAGACGACCGAACTCTCCAGACGCGGCTGAGACGACGATCATGATCTTCTTCATAGTTGGCGGCCATCTCGGGACATCCTGTGCACAGAATGAGAGCATGACAAGCAGCTCGCCGCCGCTGATTCTTGTTGTGTCCGGTGATGAGGTTGTCCGGCAGCAACTCGTCCACGACATCGCCCACCGCTTCGGAGCGGACTACACGGTAGCGGCGGCGGCGACGACGGATGCCGCGCTGGACCGGCTGGATTCCCAGGCTTCGTCCGGCACCGCTACCGCGCTCGTCATTGTCGATGAGCGGCTCGGGAACCCGCCGCCGTCCGGTTTCCTGCGCCGCATACATCAGCTGGAGCCTCAGGCGAAGCGGATCCTGCTGATCGAGCGTGGTAACTATTCCTCCCGCCATCCAGTCGTGACTGTGATGGCCCTCGGACAGGTCGACTACCACCTGTTCGATCCCTGGTTTCCGCTCGAGCGGATCCTCTATCCCGGCATTAGCGAGTTCCTCGCCGCCTGGGACACCTCGCAGGACGCCCACAACGTTGCCGTCCGAATCGTCGGTCGCCCCGCCGCCGCGAGGTCGCACCAGGTCCGCGACCTGCTGACCAGAGCCGCGGTTCCCTTCTGGTTCCACGAACCCGAGACCGAGGCAGGCCGCCAAGCCCTCGCCGAGGCCGGCGAGGACGGCACCCGATTGCCGGTGATGCTCTTCTACTCCGGGAACATCCTGGTGGATCCGAGCAACGCGGACGTGATCGAGGAACTCGGGATGACGATCCGGCCCAGCACCACGTCCTGCGACCTCGTGGTTCTCGGTGCCGGACCGGCAGGTCTGGCCGCAGCCGTGTACGCCGCGTCGGAAGGGCTCCGCACCATGGTGGTCGAACCAGAGGTTCCCGGGGGTCAGGCCGGCACGAGCTCACTGATCCGCAACTACCTGGGTTTTCGCCATGGCGTGAGCGGCGAGGAACTGGCCGGCCGCGCCAGCGAACAGGCTTGGCTCTTCGGGGCCGACATCGTGCTGGCTCAACGCGGGACGAAGCTCGAGCTGAGGGGCGATGACCGGATCGTCCATACGAGCGACGGCAGCGCCGTTGCGGCACAGGCCGTCGTGCTCGCGACGGGCGTAACCTGGCGCCGCCTTGACATTCCTAGCCTCGAGGCACTCGTTGGAGCCGGGGTGTTCTACGGAGCCGCCGGAACCGAGGCTCAAGCCATGCGCGGCCGCGACGTGGTGGTCGTCGGCGGTGGCAACTCAGCCGGCCAAGCCGCGGTCCATCTCGCTCGGTACGCGCGCTCGGTCACGATGCTGGTGAGAGGTGCCGGCCTCGCTGCCACCATGTCGAAGTATCTGATCACCGAGATCACGAGCAACCCCGCCATCACCGTACGGGCGAGAACGGAGATTGTCGACGGCGGCGGACTAGGGGGGCTTGAGACCCTAACCGTGATCGACCACCCCGCCGGACGCGCTACGACCATTCCGACAACGGCGCTCTTCGTGCTCATCGGGGCCCAGCCGCACACCGGCTGGCTCGCCGGTACGGTGGCGCGCGATCCTCAGGGCTATCTGCTTACGGGCCAGCTCGCAGCGGCCATCGACGCCGCCCCCGCCTGGCCGCTCGAGCGGTCGCCAATGCTCCTCGAGACCAGTGTGCCGGGAGTCTTCGCCGCTGGTGACGTGCGGTCTCGGTCAGTCAAAAGGGTGGCAGCAGCGGTGGGCGAAGGTGCCACCACCGTCCGCCTGATCCACGCGTACCTTGCCGGCGAGTCTGCCTGACACTGGCGGCCTAAATTCCGCGATGCCCTGACGTGGAGCCTGGTTGATCTCGAAGGCAACGCCGACAGTGAGCCACCCGTGCCGCCCAGCGTTTCGCTTTAGCGTTCCGTGCGTCGCGGTGGGGACACCAAGACCGAGAAATCGCGGCGCACCTTGGAACTTCCACAAGCTGCAGTCGATGTACTTCGAGCACACAGGAAGTTCCAACAACAGTGGCGCCAGGCGGGCTGATCGATTGGGCGATTGACCAGTGGGAGGCGGCGTACGGGACTCGACGGTCAAGAACACAGTCGCGGCCCTGGTGCTGGTGCATGACGAGGCGGTGCGCGACGGGCTGCTGGTCCTCGACGTCGGAGTAACGTACTCGCGCTGGTCAGCCCAATCTGGCCTAACTCCTCGGCAATGAGGCTTGCCGAGGATGGCCCGGTCGCCGGATGAACGCGAGTCTGATCAGGCGTGACAATCCGCCATCGTCTGGTCGAGCTGGCAAGATTTGAACTCGCGACCCTTTGACCCCCAATTTGGCGATGGCCCCGATCTGGGCGGATCTGAGGCGCGGACGTTGTTCGTCATTGTCCACTGGTGTGCGCTGATGACCACTGGTGATTGGCAGTGTTGGTCCAAGGTGACGCACCACTTCCGAGGCAGGCTCGATCGCCGCTCCAGTTCGGCAGCCTGCTCGTTCCGCACAGCCAGCACCTCGTGGAGGCCAGGAGCCGCAGCTGCTTGAGCGGCTCCTGCCCGGTGAGCGATCCTCTTGCGGTGATCGCTGGTCAGGAGCGAGGTGCACGGGATATCGGCCTCTTGAACGGCAAGTGACGCGGTCCGGCCGGCCAACAGGGTGAGCAGACCGTCCCTATCGGGGCCGTGAATGCCTGGCGCCGGCCGCTCAACTGCGCAGCTGCGCGTTGAGCCGTGCGGCCTGTCGCGTGAGGTGGTCGCGTTCGGGGAGGCTGGGCGCTGATCGGGCGGCTTCGGCGTAGAGCCGTGCCGCGGTCACTGGGTCACGGTCACGCTCGTGCAGGTACGCCGCGGCGGCGGTGTGGCGGGGCAGGGCGGGGTCGAGCTCTGCCAGGGCGGCCAGGCCGGCCCGCGGGCCGTCGGCCTCGCCGACAGCGACGGCCCGGTTGAGGCGGGCCACCGGGCTGTTGGTGAGGCGCACCAGTTCGTCGTACCACTCGACGATCTGCACCCAGTCGGTCTCCTCGGCCGTGTGTGCGTCGGCGTGGAGCGCGGCGATGGCGGCCTGGGCCTGGAACTCCCCCAATCGGTCGCGGGCGAGGGCCGCCTGGAGCACGTCGACGCACTCGGCGATCAGGCGGGTGTCCCACAGGCTGCGGTCCTGCTCGGTGAGGGGCACGAGGCTGCCGTCGGTGCGGGTCCGTGCCGGGCGCCGTGCGTGGTGGAGCAGCATGAGCGCAAGCAGGCCCGCCACCTCCTCATGGTTGGTCTTGGCCGCCAGTTGGCGGGCGAGCCGGATCGCCTCGGCGGCGAGGTCGACGTCGCCGGAGTAGCCCTCGTTGAAGACCAGGTAGAGCACGCGCAGCACCGTGGCGACGTCCCCGGGCTGGTTGAACCGGACGCCCGAGACGGTCCGCTTGGCCCTGCTGATCCGCTGGGCCATGGTCGCCTCCGGCACGAGGTAGGCCTGTGCGATCTGACGCGTGGTCAGGCCGCCGACCGCGCGCAGCGTGAGCGCGACGGCCGAGGCCGGTGTCAGGGACGGGTGCGCGCACAGGAAGTACAGCTGGAGCGTGTCGTCCACCGCCTCGCCCGGGCCGGGCATGGGCGCGCCCTCGATGCGTACCTCGCGGTGCCGTCGGGAGGTATCGGCGCGGGCGGCGTCGAGGAACTTACGCCAGGCCACGATGACCAACCAGCCCTTGGGGTCTTGCGGCGGATCATCCGGCCACCCGCGCACGGCCTCGACCAGGGCGTCCTGCACGGCGTCCTCGGCCGCCGCGAAGTCGGCTCCGCGCCGGACGAGGACACCGATCACCGCGGGTACGAGGTCCCGCAGCAGCGGCTCGTTCACTCGGTGACCGTGCTCGAGTCGGCCAGAAACTGCCGAACCTCCAGCCATTCGTAGATCGGCTTGCCGCCGGGCCCGGGGGCCGCCGACAGCTCCCCCGCCAGCTGTACCGCGCGGTCCCACGACTCCACGTCGATGATGTACCACCCGGCGATCAGGTCCTTGGTCTCGACGAACGGCCCGTCGGTCACCGGTGGCCGCCCCTCGCCGTCGTACCGCACGAACGCGCCGTCGGGCGCCAGCGCCTGGGTGTCGACGAACTCACCCGTCTCCTCCAGCCGGGCCGCGAAGTCGCGCATGAACTGCACGTGCGCGTCGACCTCGTCCGGCGTCCACTGGTCCATCGGCGCCCACTCCACGGCGGGGGCCGGGCCACCCCGGTAGTGCTTGAGCAGCAGGTACTTGGCCATCATGTTTCTCCTTGGTGCGGTACGGCCCATTGTGGCCGTGTTCACTCCGGGGACGGAGCCGCGCGCGGGTTCTCGACATCCCACCGGGACATTTCCTGGCGGACTTCACAGACTCCGCGTACCGCGGTGGGGTTGAGGCGTGGGTGATCCACCCAATCCGACCGACCGCGCGCCGCTCAGCCGCGCTGACGCTCCTCCCGCTGCCGGACCAGTTCCTCGACCGCGCTCGGCAGAGTCGTCTCGAAGTCGATCAGCTTCGCCCACGTCGGGGTCACGACGATCCGGACCATGCCGTCGCGATAAAGCGAACGCACCTCCGCCTCCCACTCGACCCGTTGCTCGGGCGTCATCTCGTAGCTGCTGGTCGCCCGGAGATACTCGTCCGGGATGCCATCGACGAAGTCCAGCTCGGCCCGGCCGCGGATGAGCAAAATCTTGGGCGGGTGCACCTCGGTGTCGATCGTCAGGGCAACCATCGGGTTCTCGCCCAAGGCCCGAAGCTTCGGAGCGTTCTTCGAAGTGCACATGACGATCTCCGAGCCGTTCCAGGTGAACCCGATCGGGACGTTCCGCGGTGTGCCGTCCTTGGCGACGTAGGCCAAACGGGTCACGTCGCGAGCCAACAGTTCCTGACTGATCGGTCGGTTCAGAACCTCGGTGATCTCGTTCGGTTGCACGGTTATTCCTCCCGTTGTCGTTCTCGGTCCATCCAAGCGGATCGTTCTGGTTGGTCGCAGGTCGGCCGCGACGGGCTGCTAGCTGAGCTGCTCGGCCAACGCGACGATGATCCCCTCGGGGCCGCGGACGTAGCAGAGCCGGTAGCTGTCCTGGTACTGCGCCACCTCTCCAACGAGTTCCGCGCCGTGGGCTCGCAGGCCGGCGACAGTGGCGTCGATGTCGTCGACGGCGAACATGATGCTACGTAGGCCCAGCGTGTTCCCCGGTGCGTTCTCCGGCTCAGCGCTGACCGCCGTCGGGGTATGGAACTTCGTCAGCTCAAGCCGGCCGTGGCCGTCCGGGGTCCGCATCATCGCGATGTCGACTCGGACGCCGTCGAGTCCGACGACACGGTCCACCCAACGTCCCTCGATCGGCGCCTCGCCCTCCAGCTCCATACCGAGTTCGACAAAGAACGCAATAGCAGCCTCGAGGTCGTCGACGACGACGCCCACGTGGTCCATCCGCTGAATCGTCATGGTGGCTCTCCTTCTTCGTCGCGCGGCCCGTCGTGGCCACTGGTGTACCTAGACGGAGCCAGCGCCACATTCTCGACACCCGGAAACGTGCTGAGTTCTAGGGACCTGCATCTGGCCGTCAGCGCCCTGGGGCGCCCACACCGCCGAACGAGAACCCGCCCGCACGCACGCAAGCCGATCCCCTTACGTACATGAGCTGAGCTGATTATGGCCGCGGCACCATCACTCGCTGTCACCTGACGTTCACCTGGTTCGTGCACGGCGGTCTGTCAGTGGGGTGTGTCACGCTGTTGAGAGAGCGGATGACACACACACAACATCGGCTTGTGCCCAGGGGTCGGCTCCCCCCACCCGGCCATGAGCCAACCACACAGACGCCGCAGCAAACAGACACCTTCGAGCAAGATTCTCCGCTACACGATTTGTTCGTGTCTCGATGCTGCTGCGACCCCTGGCAGCCGAGACCTCGTCATCGGCTTGTTGATCTTGCGGTGGCGGTTACGGACGTGCGCACCAGGCAGAG
>Ga0307314_10000378_pt1 | contig 9819 bp, 7 predicted proteins | sample ER_DNA_204_FD_194493 | JGI IMG/M metagenome (GOLD analysis project Ga0307314, IMG submission 194493) | Bulk soil microbial communities from the East River watershed near Crested Butte, Colorado, United States - ER_DNA_204 | ecosystem: Environmental > Terrestrial > Soil > Floodplain | place: USA...
CGCCAGTCTGCTACCGGGCCTCCTGGCAGCTACCCGGACCGGACTCCCACCGGCAGGCGACAACGAGCTGACAACAACAGATCACCCACTCACAGCGGCGACCTCCTATCTCCTGGGCGCACGAAATCTCCGGGCTAGTGTCTGCCGGTGACCCGGTCTTCGCGACGGTCTCGCCGGGGCAATGCGCGGTCGCTACGCGCGTTCCTTGCTGTCGGATTCAAGGTTCTCGGCAGCGAGGTGTGGATGCGACCCGGCCGGAACGAATAGCGCCCTGGCGGGGCTGATCGGGTGCCGACGAAACGTCAGCTCAGCTCGGGACTGTTCTCCAGAAAAGCGCCATCTGGTCGGCCGACCAGTCCGTCGCACGGTTGGTTTCCTTATCGACGTGGGCCACCGTCATGAGGCACCGCGACAGGATGTTTCCGGCAGCATCAGTCATGGTGCATTCCATGACCGCGTCCGCGCCGCGGAACTCGCGCACGAACGAGGTGATGGTGATCTCTTGATCTGCGCGGGCCGGCCGGAGAAAGTCGATCTCTAGGCGTCGGATCCACACCATGAACGGCAACGTCCGCAGGGTCTTCAGGTCCCAACCGATATCGTCGCGCAGGCTCTCCATTCGATGATCGACGTAATAAGTGGCGTAGCGTCCCGTGCTCACGTGATCGTAGGGATCGAGCTCGGAGAACTTCACCCGGTGGGTGCTCGTATAGACGATCGGTGCCTTCGACATCTGGCTCCCTCACTTGCGATCTTGATTCAAATGGCTCGGGAATCGCGTCCTTAACCCGGCTCGCCGTCGTCGGAATCAGTGATCACGCGGGCCGGGCAGACACGACAGCGGTCAAACGGTTAGCAAACGATCTTGATGCGCTCGCGTTCGACGGCAGGGGTGCGCCCCATGTCGACCTCGCCTCGTGTTGGCGCTCGCCGGCGAAGGCTCGGATCGACTCGACGTCCTCCCAGACGGTGACGTAGACATACTTGGTCGAAGCGGGGCACGGCTCCTGCCCGCGTGCTGCGCCACGAGCCCTGGCTGTTGTGTCACCAGCGGGCCAGCGGTGTCGCAGAGAAACGACTCGAACTCGGTGCTTCTGCCCGGGTGAATGGTCGGCGTGAAGACTCGGATGATCATCGGCTATTCCTTCCTTCGTCACGTGTGCTCAGGTGGATGGTCGTGCTGAGCGCGTCGGCTCAGCACGTGGCATTGGGGAGGGTGACGGTGAAGTGCGCGGCGTAGCGGTCGACGGTGAGGCACCGGGCTTTGCCGGAGAACCGGTGTGTCAGCCGGAGGGCGGCTTCGTTGCCGTGCGCCATCATGAGGGTGAATCGGCGTATGCCGACCTGTTGGGCGTGCTCGGCCAACGAGGACGCCAGCAGTGTGCCCACACCCTCGCCCTGCCGGTCATCGATGACCGTCACCGCGACGTCTGCGGAGTCTCCGTCCGGGTTGCGGACGAACCGGGCGACACCGATCGGACGGCCTTCGGGCATCTCAGCCACCAACGCCACGCGGTCGTGGCCGTCGACGTTCGTGAGCCGACGCAGGTCGGCATCTGTCAACTGGTGCTTGGGGGAAAGGAACCGCTGCTCGCGTGAGCGCGCGCTGAGACCGGCGAAGATCTCCAGGAGAGGTGCGGCCTCGCCCTGCTCGAGCGGCCGGAGCCGCACCCGCCGGTCGTCGGCACGAGGCCGTCGCCGAGGTACTTGGGCGGCTGGCGTGGATGCGGCATCGCCTGCGTGGTCGCGCCCGATGGCAGGGATGAGGGCGTCGGCGACGGAGCCATCCGGCGACACCTGCAAGCCTCCTGCAGCGGTGACCGCATAGACACCGAGGGAGGGACACGCGGGCGACGGCGGTCCGACGTCCGCACCTCTCGAGGCCGTGAGGCGGTGCTCAGTCATCGGAGGTTCCCGCGTTGAGCGTCGCGGCCAGCTCGGGTTCGTCTCGCGACATCGGGCTGCGGCCGATGCGGGTGCTCGCCGCCTCGACGTGCCGACCCGCGAGCGCTGCGCACCCGGCTCCGGCTGCGCAGACCCCGAGCAGCGGCACCCAGGTCGCGGCTGCGCCGAGGGCGAGCAGGCTCGCGAGGATCGCGGGCGCCGCGGCTCCCGCGGTGCTGCCCGCGAGCTGGGTGAGGGCCAGATAGCGCCCTCGGACCTCGGACGGCGCGGCCTCGGCCCCCAACGCCGAGCTGACCGGCCATCCGACCGTCTCCCCGAGCGTGTAGACCGCGACGCCGGCCATCAGGATCACGATTGCGATGGCCCCGTGCGCCAGGCTCGCCCCGAGCAGCACGACGTACCCGGCGGCGAAGCCGACGTGGCTGGCGGCCATCACCCGGCTGCGTACCCGGCCATGGAGACGACGTACGACGCCGTTCTGACCGAAGCCGATCAGCAGGGTGTTCAGGGTGAACGCGGCTCCGGCGACCCAACCCGGCAGACCGAGGAGAACCGCCGCGTAGACGGGGATGGCGACGGTCAGCACGTTGCCGGAGAAGGCGAACGTCATCCAGTGCGCGACGACGATCCAGTACGGCCGGTCGCGCAGCACGCTCGCCCAGGACTGCTGGGACACGGCAGGGGCGTCCGCTGCCCGCGTCGGGCTGGGAAGTTGCCTCATCAGCGGGACCGCCGCCAGGAACGACGCAGCGGTCAGCACGATCAGGGCCGTGTACGCCGCGGGGCTGCCCACTGCGAGGGCGACACCGGCGATGAGCCCGCCGGCAGCCTGCCCGAGGTTTCGGACGCCGCCGACGCGGCCGAACCAGCGTTCCCGCTCGCCGGGCCGTGTCATCGCGCTGAGGGCGACCCCGAAGGTGCCGAAGAACGCCTGACGTCCTGAGGTGGCGACCCAGGCGCAGGCCACGACTCCCCAGAAGGAGTGGAGAACGAGGTAACCGGTGACCCCGACGGTCTGCGCGACGTTGGCGAGCATCAGCACGGGCTTGGGGCCCAGCTCGTCGACGACGCGGCCAGACCACAGGCCGACGGGAAGTGCAACGAGACCGGCCACGGTCAACGCGCTGCCGATCGCCGGCAGGCCGAGGTGGGTGGTTGCGAGCAGGAAGATGATCGTGGCGGGCTGGGACACTCCGGCCGCCACGGAGTCGATCGCCATCGCGGCGAGGAACGATCTGCGCGCCTCCGAGGTGCGGGACGTCATGGTCATGAGTTGCCTTCGGGCGTGGGTGACCCGGGCCGCCGCAATGTCGGCGGCGGCCCGGAGGGAGAAAGGTCAGCGAGGTAGACCGGGGAGGTCCGCGCGCCTCATCGCCGGACCTCGTAGACCAGGTTGAAGGGCGTCTGGGCGACGCGTCGGAACGAGGTGAACCCCGCCTCGTCGACGACCTGACGGATCGCCTTCTCTCCGGCCTGCGCCCCCAGGGTCCGTGACCCGCCTTGCGCGACCGCGTTCGGAACGCAGAGGAAGGTGCTGAAGCCGTAGAACACCCGGCCGACCGGGTTGAGGTTCTCGTCCACCGAGTCGCCCGCCGCGGGCTCGACGATCAGCCACGTCCCCCCGTCCACGAGCTGCTCCCGGATGTGCAGCGCTGCCCCTACGGGATCACCCATGTCGTGCAGGCAGTCGAAGGTCGTGACAAGGTCGTAGGGCCCGTCGGTGAACGTCGTCGCCCCGGCGACCTCGAACTCCACCCGGCCGCCCAGCCCGAGGTCCGCAACGCTCTTCCGTGCCAGCTCGACGGAGTGGGCGTGGTAGTCCGACCCGGTGAAGGTGCTGTTCGGGAACGCCTGCGCCATCAGCGTGGTCGAGGCCCCGAGACCGCAGCCGACGTCGGCCGCCCTGGCACCGGACTCCAGCTTGGCCACAACCCCGTCCAGTGCGGGCAGCCACTCGGTGACGAGATGGGCGGAGTAGCCGGGGCGGAAGAACCGCTCGCACCCGACGAAGACGTCCTCGTCGTGCTCGTGCCAGCCGACGCCCTCACCGGTGCGGAACGCCTCCGCCAACCGCGGTACGGCGTGCAGGGCCCCGAGCGCCAGCTGGAACGCCCCCGGCAGGAAGACCGGGCCGTCGGGATCGGTCAGGGCGAAGACCTGCTCGTCGGTCAGGTGGTAGGTGCCGGAGGCGGCGTCGTGAGCGACGTAGCCGCCAGCGGCCTGGCCGCGCAGCCACTCCTCGACATAGCGGGCAGCGGTCCCCGTCTTCGCGGCGAGGACGTCGGGAGTCTGCGGCCCCTCGGCCAGCGCGCGGTAGAGGCCGAGCTGGTCGCCCAGCACCACCGCGCCCGCCCCCACCGTGGCTCCCAAATCCCCGACGAATCGGTTCAGGAAGTCGTTGAACTTCTGTTCGTCCATGTGGATGGTTCCTCCTTGGTCAGCAGGCGTGCGTGCCTGACCAAGCAGTTCTATGGGCTGTCCGAGGCTCCCGGCGTCAGCGTCCGGTACCGAGTTCAGGCGGGAGGGATACCGAGATCGGCAGCGGGGTCGGCGAAACCTCGGAAGGCCACGGCCGCCTGACCTCGCGACGTCACCTCGAGCTTGGCCAGCACCGCGGCGACATGGGTGTCCACCGTGCGCCGGGACAGGACCAGACGGTCGGCGATCTCGGCGTTGGTGAGCCCCTCGGCCACGAGTGCGAGCACGTGGAGCTGCCGATCGGTCAGGCCGCTGGGATTGGTGCGGGTGCGCGCCACCGGCCCACGGGGCACCGACGCGGCGCCTTCATCGCGGAGCTGTCGACGTACCCGCTGGGCAAGGCCGACGGCGCCCAACTCGTCGAGCATCACCAGCGCCCGCAGCCGGGTGGCTTCGTCGTCCCCTTCGGACAGCGCCTGCGCTTCCTCATAACGGCGCCCGAGCGCCCGCCAGGCCTCCGCGGCCTGCTGCCATCGGTTCGCGGCCTGCAGCGCGAACGGCGAGTCGGTCTGCTCCTTCAAGCGGACGAGCTCCGCGGCCGGCCGTGGCTGACCGACCGTGCGCAGCCGGTAGGCCAGCTCGGCCTGCAGTAAGTAGTCGCCGAGCCGCTCGGCTTCCCGGTAGACCGAAACGGCTCTCGTGATCGGCGGTACCGTCCCGGTCAGGTATGCGGCCTCGAGGGCGGCCGCCGCGACCGGCCCCCTTCGCTGGAGCTCGTCTGCCCGCTCGGCGACTCGCCAGGCCGCTGCCAGCTTCTCGGCCGGGCTCTCCGACGCCGTACGGGCGCGGACCAGCGCCTCCGCCACGAGCGACACGCCTCGGCTCGCGTGCGCGGCGGCTGGGACGGCCGCAGCCAGGTCAAGAGCGCGACGCCACTCACAGTCGGCCATCGCGATCCGGGACAGGATGGCCGTCAGATGCGTCTCGTAGGTCTGGTGCTCGGCGTTCACCGCCAGCGCCAGCCCCTCCGCGGCGACCGCCTTGGCCGCCGGCATCGCATGCCGCGTAACCAGCACCCATGAGAGGTTCACGTAGCCGCGGCAGGCGGTGTCGGCATCCCCGATCGAAAGCGCGAGCCGGATCGACTCGCGCAGCTCGGCCTCGCCGCCGTCGCCGGCCCCGCGCAGGCTCGTCCCCCGCAGGCTGGTCCCGAGGTTGTTCAGGGCGTTCGACAGCGTTCGTCGATCCCCTGCCTCGGTGGCGAACGTCGCTGCTCGCCGGGCCAGGTCGATCGCCGTCTGGTGGTCGTCGCGCAGCATCGCGAGCTGCGACCGGTGGGTCAGTGCGAGCGCCTGGGTCGCGGCGCGGCCGCTGGTCGCCGCACGACTCACTGCCTCGTCGGCGGACTCGAGGGCGAGTGCCGGCTGGCCGGCCACCCACGCGAGCCGGCTCAGCCAGCACAGGCTCCCGATCAGTCGTCCGGCGTCGGGATCCGTACGGCGCAGGTCGACGGCGCGCTCGGCGGCGACCACCCCGGTGACATCACCGGCGAAGTACATCTCGATCGCCAGCTCCTCCCACAGGTCCGCCCGGTCCCCTTCGCTGGTCAGGGCTTCGTGTTCGAGCGCGGTGCGGTAGTGGGAGATCGCCACCTGGTGAGACCCCGACGCGGCGGCCTCCCGCGCTGCCCGCGGGGCCTCGGCGATCACGGTTGCGATGTCTCCGCAGGCAACCGCGTGATGCACGAGCCGGCCGGGGTCGGCATCGCCGAGAGCGACCAGGGCGTCCAGGACCCTGCGGTGGAGAACCGCCTGACGCGCTCCCGGGACCGCTCCTAGCACCGCCATTCGGCTCAGCTCGTGCCGGAACGCCACCGATGCGTTGACCACGGTGAGCAGACCCGACTCCTCGGCCGCGGCCAAGGTGTCCCACGCTCCACCGACGAGCGCGGCCGCGATGCGCGGTTCCACCGAGCCGGGAACCACAGCAAGCTGCTCGACCAGGTCACGCGCCTCGGTCGGCAGCCCAGCCAGGCGTGCGACCACGGCCCCCACCACGGACCGTGGTGTCCTCGTCTCCTGGCTCGCCAGGATCTCGGTCACCAAGTAGGGATTGCCGGTCGTCAGGGCGAAGACGTCGTCGGCGTCGACGTCGTGACCCTCACATAGGGTGCGGACCGCCTCGTGCGACAGAGGCGACAGGCGAAGGGTGATCGAGGTCGCCGACGCCGCCGACATCAACGCGCCGAGCCCCGGTGGGGTCGCAGCATCGTCGCGGAACGTCACGACCACCAGCGCGTGGAGCGAGGCAATCCGGCGGGCCGCGTACCGCAGCACGTCGAGGGTCCCCTCGTCGGCCCAGTGCAGGTCCTCGACGACCAGCACGGTCGTCGGGCCGCCGGCAAGCGCCGCGAGGAGCGCCGACATCACGAGGTCACGGTCGCCGGCCTCGACGGCTGCCCGGAATCCTGCGCCCAAGCTCGCGGCGATGTCCTTCATCGGCCCCAGCGCCCGCGGGGTCGAGAGGGCATCGCAGTAGCCGGTCAACACGCGGGCACCCGCGGGCACCGAGGAGTGGAAGGCCCGCATCAAGGAGGTCTTCCCGACGCCCGCCTCGCCTGAGACCAGGACTACCGACCCGTGGCCCTGGTCGGCCGACCGCGCCGCCGAGGCCATCGCCCGCAGCTCCTCGCTCCGTTCCAGGAGCCGGGCGTTCATCCGCTCACCATGCGACCAGCATCACGGTCCGAGAGGGATTGGGGAACCGGTTTGCCGAGGGTGCCCGGCGTTGGGACGTCGTTGCCGAGGACGCGATCTGCCGACGTCACGGTCATCCCCCGCGATCGCACCTGCAGTAATTCCGTTTCGGCTACCTCTTGAAGAACGAACGACATGCCACTGATCAACGTGAAGCTCATCGAGAACGTCTTTCTCGCCCGATCAGAAGCGCGAGATCATCCAACGGCTGACCGACGCCATGGTGACAATCGAAGGCGAGAACATGCGTCCGGTGACCTGGGTCGTCGTCGAAGAAGTTGCCAGCGGATTGGGGCATCGCCGGCAAGGCGCTGACCACCGCCGCCATGAAGGCACTCGCCGCCGGCGTACCTGCATAGGGGACAGCGCCGCTCTTACCGCCGCGAGCCGGCCGCACCGAGTTGCGTCTAGTCCGAAAATGAACTGAGCCCAGCGGCCGTGGCGCCTGTGTCGCCTGGGTCGGTCGCGAATTCAGTTGTTCAGGCTGCGGGCTCGAGGGTGACTCGGTATCCGAGGGCCTCGAGCTGTCGGATGTGGTTGCGTTTCCGGGCGTCGGTGTTGATCGTGCGGGCGTAGTGATCGGCGCCAAGGTCGTGGAAGGGGATGTCCGGTTCGGACAGGAGGTGCCAGATGATGACCAGCATGGAGCGGCCCACCGCGACGATGGCCTTCTTCTTGCCGCGTCGTCGCGCGATCCGGCGGTACCGGTCGCCGAGGAACGTGTCGCTGCGTCCGGCCATGACCACGGCCTCTCCCAGCACCCTGGCCAGGTAGCGGTCTCCGTGGCCGGTGGACCCGCTGCCCTTGCTCTTGCCGGCCGAGGACTTGATGCCGGGGGAGAACTTCGCCCACGAGCACAGATGCCCGGCGGTGGGGAAGCGGGTCATGTCCACACCGACCTCGGCGATGATGATCGCGGCGGCGACCGGCCCGATCCCGGGGATCTCGTCAAGCCGCTGCACCGCCTGGTCGAAAGGGGCCAAATGAGCCTCGATCTCGGCATCCAGGATCGCGATGTCGGCGTCGATGGCGTCGATGCGGCCCAGCATCCGTTGCAGGAGGAACCGGTGGTGCTCGGCGAAGGCGCCCGTAGGTAATCCGGCGAACGCCTCCTCCAGCAGGCTGATCTTGGCTCGCATCCGGGCCCGGGCCAGGTCGGCCAGCACCGCCGGGTCACGTTGCCCCGCGATCAGCGCTGCCAACATTGCTCGACCCGACACGCCGAAGATGTCGCTGGCGACCACGGACAGCTTGATGCCGGCGTCCTCCAGCAGCTTCTCGACCCGGCTCTTCTCCGCGGTCCGAGCCGCGACCAGATCGATGCGGTAGCGGGTCAGGTCTCGCAGCACCCGGATCGGCCGGGGCGGCACGAAACTGGGCCGGAGCATCTGACGCTCGGCGACCTTGCACAACCACACCGCGTCCAGCACATCGGTCTTCGGCCGGCCCGGCAGGTGCCTGACGTCACGGGCGTTGACCAGCCACGGGTCCAACCCGTGGGCCTCCAGCAGATAGAACACCGGCTTCCAATAGTCGCTGGTCGCCTCCATCACCACCCGCTCCACCCGCAGGTCGACCAGGCGGTTGGCCAGCTCCGCCAACGAACGAGTCATCGTCGAGTGCGTCGTCACCTCCTGCACCCGCCGCTTTGAACCGCCCGATGCCGGCAACCGCACACAGCAGACCAGTTCCGCCTTACCGATGTCCAAGGCCGCGACCCGGGCAATGACCTGATCCTCATCGACCGACGCGGCGAACACCGTTGCTCATCTCCCACCTCCACGCGCCCTACCTCAACGGCGTGGCCGCCTGGGGGGATCACTTAGCAACGACCAGAATCTAGTCCTCGTGCTCGACCAACGCGGCAACACTGAAGGCGCCCAAACAGACCCCCGCGCCCGGCTAATAGACGCCCTCAACGGAGCATAGAAGCACGACGTCACCAGACGGCCACCCCCACATTTTCAGCCCGGAACGGGCGCCCCGAAAGGGGCACGACGGCTAATAGCCGCTGTCGGCGCATCGGTGAATGCCGGAGCCGATGAGCGTTCGGTCACTGAGACCAGCCCGCGGTGCAGGCGGCTCGCCGTTCGGGACCGCTCGTCTGAGCGAGCTCTTGTTCATCGGGCGGGGGTGCCCTATACTTAGGTATATGCCTAAGTATAGGGCGGTGGACGCCTTGCGGATGGACCTTGTTTTTCGCGCACTGGGCGACCCCAGCCGCCGAGCCATGCTCGAACGGTTGGCCCGCGGCCCGGCCTCGGTCACCGAGCTGGCCCGGCCCTTCGACATGGCCCTGCCGAGTGTCGTGCAGCACCTGCGCGCGCTCGAGAACTCGCGGATCGTGACGTCCGGCAAGGTCGGGCGGGTCCGCACCTACCAGCTGAACCCAGGCGCGTTGACGTCAGCCATGGGCTGGATGAGCGGCATCCGCCTCCCGGCGGAGAAGAGGCTCGACCGGCTCGAGGTCTACCTCGCCGAAGGCAGCGACAGCTCTCCGGTCGACCCCAGTACCTAACCAAGGAGACGTTCACATGAAGGACCGCATCGACGCACCGGCGCCCGAGCGCACCGAGGTGCACGCCAGTTTTGTCATCGAACGCGCGCTGACGGCGAGCATCGCCGCCGTGTGGCACGCATTGTCGGACACCGCCGCCCGCGACCAGTGGTTCGGCGGCGCGCCGGAGTTCGAGGTCGCCGACAGGATGCACGACTTCCGGATAGGCGGGCGGGCGACCGA
>Ga0307314_10000381_pt1 | contig 9768 bp, 7 predicted proteins | sample ER_DNA_204_FD_194493 | JGI IMG/M metagenome (GOLD analysis project Ga0307314, IMG submission 194493) | Bulk soil microbial communities from the East River watershed near Crested Butte, Colorado, United States - ER_DNA_204 | ecosystem: Environmental > Terrestrial > Soil > Floodplain | place: USA...
TCCGGCGACAAACCGAAGGAGTACGCTCCACCGACCGGCAGGATGCCCCCCTTCACCGCGACCAGGAACAGCAGAATGATGGCCAGCGCGAACGGCGGGACGCTGGAGAGGAACAGCGATCCTATGAAGGCGCCGCGGTCCAGCCAGCCGCCCTTGAACGCCGCCACTGCGCCAAGCAGGTTGCCGACAATCCAACCGACGATGATCGCTGGAAGCATGATCGCGAGACTCCAGGGCAGTGCCTGCGCGATCAGGGGGCCGACCGGCGCCGGATAGTTCGCGAAAGAGGTGCCGAGGTCGCCCTGGAACACCTTGCCGACATAGATGAAGAACTGCTGCCAAATTGGCTTGTCGAGGCCGAATTCCTGCATGTAGTGCTCGTGGATCTGCTGCAGCTGTTCGCCCCCAGTGCCACCGCCCTGAGAAACCCGGCCGACGATGGCGTCGACCGGGTTGCCCGGGATGAGACGCGGGAGGAGGAAGTTCAGCAGCAGAGCCACGACGAAGACCACGAGGGTCCAGGCCACCTTTCGACCGACATATCTCGCTAGCGCCATAGTTGCCGCCTTCGCTCCTTTGCGTCAGATGAGGTTCAGTTTCAGGTTCCAACCTTCTTGATCTTGAACAGCCACTGGATGCCCGCGCCGCCCCACATGGGTGGAGCGTACGGGTTCTCCTCCGTCGGGAAGTTCTCCCAGTTGCTCGTATTGAACTCATAGAACTGCAGCGGCCGGTACATCAGTGGCACCACAGGGATATTCGCCCGATAAATCTTGTCGAGTTGAGCGTAAGCCGCCTTAGCTTCTGCATCGGACTTCGCAGCTGCGGCAGCGTCCAACAGGGCCGGGACATCGGGGTCCTTGAACCGGTTATAGTTCCAGAACGCCGTCTTGCCCGGAGCCGGCACTCCCCTGTCGTCCAATGCATCGCGGAAGCGGATCCATGGGCTGGCCGGGTTGACGCCGGTGTAGTTGTACATGCAAAGGTCGAAGTCACCGTTTTGCATCTTGGCAAACATCGTCGGAAACTGCGGAAACTCGGTGCTAATGCCGATCCCGATCTCCTTAGCCGACTTGGCCACGATCTCGCAGGCGGTGTTCCAGTCGGTCCATCCTGTCGGGGTGATCAACTTCCAGCCGCCGAGCTTCGTGCCGTCTGGCAGCTCATAGATGCCGTCCGAGCCCTTCTTGGCCTTCAACTCACCCTCCAAGATCTGGACCGCCTTGGCCGGGTCAAACTTCCAGCCCTCCGACTCCACTGCTGCGGCGTCGTAGAACTTCGACTCGTACCCGCTCGGTACAATCAGGCTGGCGGTTGCTGGCACGGAATAGTCCGACATAGCCGTGGTGGCAATATTCGGGTAGTCGATGCCGTACGCGATAGCCTGACGGACCTTCAGGTTGTCCAGGCCCTTCTTGTTGATGTTGAAGATCAGCAGCGGAATCTGGCCCGGCACGTGATAGGGCTTCTTCTTCATCCAGGTGCTGACCGGCTTGCCGGCCTCCCACATCTTCCAGATCTGGGCGGTGAACTGCTGGCTAGCATCGATCTCGCCGCTCTCCAACTTGAGGTCGCCATCATTGTTGCTCTTGAAGATCGGGTGGTTGATGGTGGTCATCGGCGGAGTTCCGAACGCCGTCTTGCCCCAATAGTTGTCGTCCCGCTTCAGGTTGACCTGGGTCTGGTCGGCCTTGTCCAACAGGAAGGGACCGGAGCCGACGGGTTTCATGTTGGGCTCCGTTGGAATCTTCTCGGGGTCGATGCTGCCGAAGACCGCCTTGGGCACGATGAAGGTGTAGGCGAGGAAGTTCTTCACGAAGATGGGGTTGTACGGCTTGGACTTCAGCTTGAACTCGACAGTGCGCGGATCTTTGGCAGTGACCGAGTCGACGTACTGCCACACCGTGGAGTACCTCACCGACGCGGTCTTGCCGAGCTCGAAGGTGAAGACGACGTCGTCAGCGGTGAGCTCGGATCCGTCGGACCACTTGGTGCCATCCTGCAGCGGAAGAACGAACGTGTTGTCGTCGGGCTGCTGGAGCTCTTTGGCGAGTCCAGGGGAGAGAGAGCCATCGATGAGGTTGAAGCGCATCAAGCTCTCATAGATCAGCTGGCTCTGGTCCCAGTTCGTGGGCCAGCCGGGCTGCACTCCCGCCAGGGGGTTGAAGCTCGGCACCGGACCCCATTGGAAGCCAGCCACGAACAGCGTCTCACCGGCCGCGCCGGCACGACCCTTCGCTTGGCCGGCGCTGCTGCCGGTCTGCGCGGTACCGCAGGCTGAGACTCCAAGACCGAGAGCAGCACCCCCGAGGGCGAGGCCGGTCAAGGTGAGGAAGTGTCGGCGACTGGGAGTCCAGGTTGTTCGCCAGTCGGCCCCGCTGCCGGCCGTCTGCATCGACGGCCCGATCTGATCGTGATTGTCGTTCATTGTTTCCTTCCTCGAGTGAGTGTGGCCGGCGATGACCGGGCAGGGTCAACCAGGGTCCGCGGTGGCTGGTCCAACGCGGAATCAAGGTGCGTACCGCACGGTGATCGGCCGAGTGAAGCTGCCCAGGGTCGAGCGCTCGGTTGCAAAGATGTCGGAACCGGGTTGCGCGATCCGGAAGCTCGCTTGTGGACGGTTCACGCCGCTCGTGCGCTGTCGAAGACCGAGCTGCCTGCAGAGGCATGGCGAGGACGAGTCGCGCCCTAAGGCGATCAGCCTCATTGCCTCGCCTCACTCTCAGCAAGAACCTGGACCCAACACACCACTGCACGGGGCCAGAGTCAACGCGAGCTTGTTCCACGTATCCAGATCGTTGTGGTTGATCGTTGCACTCGGAGCGCTCCCCGTAAAGAGCGCGCCGTAGCGGTGGTCGATCTTTCGACAAGCAGCACAACTCGTTGCAGACAAGGGATTTCTTAGCTCCTGCGAGGCGAGCCAACGGCGATGCTGCGACCGTTGATATCCACCGTGACTCCAGTCCGATAGCGGCATCACGCAACGCCGATCCAGTGATCAACTGCAGTGCGCTGCGGCGCCATCCTGGACTCCTTTTGGCGAGGCGTCAACGGTCGTGACCGCCCGCTGGGCATCGTCATCCGACCGGAGCGTAGGCTTCGGCAGCCGACTGTCAACATCGACAGTTGACTGTTGACAACGATCTGGAAACGATGCGACCCTGCGCATACGCAGCTTGTCCTACAGTTCTCTCACCAACCACACCTCGACAAGCCACAGCGACGGCAAGGACCACCACGTGACCGCAGCAGCGGGTCTGGCCGGACTCACCAAGATCAACCTCCGCGAGCAGGCGCTGGCCTCGCTGCGTACGGCCATTACCAGCGGACAGCTGCCGCCTCAGACTCCGATGGTGGAAACCGAGCTCTCCGAACGGCTCCAGATCAGCCGCGGCACGCTCCGTGAAGCCATGCGACAGCTCCAGCAGGAGGGCCTGCTCACCGCTGGCGCCGCCCGGGGACGCTTGTATGTGCGCCACCTGGGCGCCAAAGAGATCGGTGACATCTTCGCCGTACGGGCGGCCCTCGAGGGTATGGCCGCACGAGCGCTGGCACAGCGCGCTGATCGAGCCGAAGCGACCGCGGAGTTGCGCAGTCTCCTCCACACCATGAGCGAAGCGCGGGTCGAGGTGGATCTGGAAGGCAGGATCGAGGCCGACCTCAACTTCCACCGCGGCCTGTGCCGACTCACCGGCAATGACACGTTGATGCATACCTGGGAATCCCTCGAAGGGTCCATCCGGATGTCGATCATGTTCGCCGGGATCGAGCGTGCCATTGGGAACATGGACGTCGCGCGCCACGAGGCCATCGTTGACGCCATCGCTTCGGGCGACCCCGCGGCCGCCGCCGCCGCCGTGCACGACCACATGGGATGGGCCACCACCAGCCTCACGGATGAGACTCCGAGGCTCTTTCGGTCTTCCCTTCAAGATCGATAGCTGCCGCCGACCGGACTCAGTCAGGTAGTGTCGGCTACGTCCCGATGACTACGATCGAGCTGTGACGACCGCGACGCCGCAGTCCGAACCCGAGGTCCTGACTGTCGGCCCCGGCGAAACGGGCCGGCTATCGCGGCGGGGCAAGGCCGTGTTGGTCGTCGTCGTAGTGGCACTGATCGCCGGACTTATGGTGTGGCGGTTCTGGCCGGCCCGGGCGCCGCTGTTCTCCCTCTCCGACCTGCAAGGCGTGTACGCCGGCTACGACGGGACGAATGGGGCCTCGGTGATCAATCGTCGCTGGACCGGCGAACAGGACGGATATGTCGTCCCCTCCGCCTGTGGGCCGTTGTTCGAGGCGACCGTATTGAACCGTGTTCCACAAGAAGCAATCGACGGAGTCAGCACCTTCTGGGAAGTCAACGGCTCGGCAGTATCGCTTTTCACCTTTCGCTTCGCAGATCTCGCGGCGGCGGATCGGGAGTTCAATCGGCTGGCAACCGTGCTCGACAACTGCGACCAGGCTCATGTGGAGGTGCACGCTCGTCCGGCCAGCCGGGGCTTGCTCACCCGCACCCCACTGGCCCCCGACAGTGAGCCGCCGGCGCAGATCGGATACGTCCTGACAACCAACAGCGGCATCAAGCTGGCCGTTCATGTGCTCGCCTTCAGCAACACAGTCAGCTGGCAATTTCGCTATGAACCGGTCCCTGGAACATATTTACCGCTGACCGCCCAGCGAGTGATGGACTCGCTAGCGGATCAGATGCGTGCAGTCCAGGATCTGAATCGCTAGCTCCCGATCGGATAGCTCCGTACGCGTCAGTTGTGTACGACGTCCCCCAGAATCTAATTGGCTGGCGATGCTGCCATGCAGATGCCGCATTCTTAGCCGGGACTTTCGGCTCCCCCGCTTCGCCGCCACATCAAGATCACAGAGCCGAGGACGAAAACGGCCAGTAGCACAGTTGCCGGCGTCAGGAACCAACCCGCCCTCGCCGAGAACCCTGTGTGAGCGGTCACGATGCCACCTGCGAGGAAGCCCACACCGGCCAGCGCACCCACAAAACCAATCCATTTGGGATAGCGGTCTCCTAAGGCAATCGACGCACCCAGTGCAAGGAGGGTCGCGCCGTTGATGAATTGGAAGAGCCCGCCCAGACCCTTCTCAGTCCATCGCACCGTCTCAGCGACTTGGAACGCTGCCGACTGATCGGCTGGCGACGCAGCAGCAATCCACGTGTTGATGGCCGCCTTGAGAGCCACCCCGTCGACCGCCATCTGCACCGCGAACACCGCCGCCACCAGGATCGCCGTCACAGTTCCCACGACAGCGAGGGCGCCGGCGACGCCAGGTTGCTGATACAGCGATCTAGCCAGCGCAACAAGGGCGAGGACGATGAAAAGTGTGCCCACGAACTGACCGATGTGCACAGCCGTCCATATGTCCGATCCGGCATATTCCCGGAAGACGTTCACCGAATCATTGGGCGCGACCCCGTGCGGGTGGAGCCGATCCATCACGACTTGTACAACAAAGCCGAGCAAGCCCAAAACCGCCCCCAGCCGAAGCAAGGACTTGTCCCGACTGACGCGGAAGCTCTCTCCACCGACTGCAATTTCGCTGGCTTTCGACGCTGCCGCCCGCTGCCGACCCACTCCTTCAGACTCCATCTGCCATCCTCCTTTCCGCGATGGTGCCAGTGCGACAAGGGCGATCTACCGATTCGCGGCAGCAGTCTTGGCAGCCGAACGCCAAACAATCCCGTGAGATCCTTCGCAGCGTCCCCGAGATGCCGGTCGGCCGGAAAAGAACCCCACCCCAACCACGCTTCAGCGAACTCCACTGCCGGGCCCCAAAACCGTGCAGGTGGACGCTTCAATTAGCGGCTCCTCTCGGGCGTGGCAGCGCCGAAGCGATGACTGCGGCGTCGTCAAGGTGATCCAGGCTCCCCGGAACCCTGGGATGGCCCTCGTCCCGGAGATGCTGAAAAGCTGGCAAGCAACTTGAGGCACGAGCGACGTTGGCACGTGTTGCTCTGCAGATCGGGCCCAAGGACCCTACGGCTCCAATAGGGGTGCCAAACCATAGTCAAATTAAGGGATGCCCTTCGTCCCGAGCCGGGCGTCCGGGAGGTCACCGATGTCCACTCTCGAGCGACCTGAAACGGCTGTACCCCGCCGCGCCGGTCTTGTCGGGAGCCACCCGCTGCTGAGTTTCTACGTCCTAGCGTTCGCCATCTCATGGGGCGCCATCCTCATCGCCGTCGGGCTCGGTCCCGGCGGATTCTCAGCCACCCCACAGCAGTTGCAGGTGGCGATTCCGTACGCAGTCCCGGCGATGCTCGCCGGCCCCGGCATAGCGGGCCTCTCGTTGACCGTCGTCCTCTACGGAAGGGCGGGATTCCACGACTTACGAACCCGACTGCTCACATGGCGGGTTGGCGCTCGCTGGTACGCCACCGCACTCCTCACGGCGCCGCTGTTGATCATGGCGGTACTCCTTTTGCTGTCGCTCATCTCCCCTATGTTCCTTCCGCGGATCTTCACGAGCAGCGACACCGCCTCCCTGCTGCTGATGGGTCTGGCGGTGGCGCTGCCGACCGGCATCTTGGAGGAGCTGGGCTGGACGGGGTTCGCCATACCAAGGCTGAGACTGCGTTATGACGTGCTCGGTACCGGGCTCATTGTCGGAGTGCTATGGGGCGCGTGGCATTTGCCGGTTAACTACTGGGCAAGCGGCGTTACCTCAGGAGAGGTCTCGCTGGCTATCTGGCTACCCTTGTGGCTCGTTGGCACCGTCGTCGGCCAGCTCACGGCCTTCAGGGTGCTGATGGTATGGGTTTACGAGCGTACTGATCGAAGCCTGCTGCTGGCGATCCTCATGCACGCAAGCTTCGCGGCCTTCACAATTATTCTCTTCCCCCCGCTGGCGGTGGTGGCCAACTTGATCAGTGGTTTCGCCTACGCCGCTGCGCTGTGGCTGGTAGTGGCTGCGGTCGCAATCGCCCAAGGCGGGCACCTCTCGCGACAGCCGCTTCGGAAACAGCCGACCTACGAAAGGAACTGATGTCACTGCTGAAGCGCACGCGCAATTCCGGGGAGGCGCTCCCCCACAGGACCGATTCACAGCCTTTCGTCCCACTCTTGTGGACCGGTCGACCCTGGCCAAACGGGCGCCTAACGGCTGACCGTGGAGGCGCGGCTCGTCAGAAAGGCCTCCGTCACCCCCGCCACAGTCCGCCACCGACGCATTCTGGGCACCCGCCGAGGTTGGAGGGCTGCAACTGGCGGCCGAGGATGACTTCGCCCACATGATGTACGGGAAACTGCCTGAGCCCTGGGCAGGGGGTACCCAAAACATGTTCGTGCGGTTGCCGTGCGAGCAGGTGTCCGGACGGAGGGTGATCGGCCACGGTCGGTGAGTAGGTCACCCCTGATCGAGAGGATTGAGTATGAGTGAGATCGTGGTCGGCCTGGATCTGTCTCCGTCAGCGGGCGCTGCCCTGAAGTGGGCGGCCGAACAGGCGAGAGCGAGGGGCCAGATTTTGCGAGCCGTGCACGCCGTCGACGTATCGCCGGACTTCAACATGGCGCTCGGGATGGGCGGGGTGGCTGTGCCGATGGACCCCTCAGCGATGGATATTCCCTACCGCGCAGAGGTCGCGGCCCTATTCGACTCGGTCCAGCCACAGCTCGGGTGGCGACTGCACTTCTTCTCCGGCGAGGCGGGGCCCGTCTTGGTAGCTGAATCCATCGGAGCGGCGTTGCTCGTTGTCGGCACCAAGGAACATGTGGGCATCGGTCGGCTTGTCTCTGGTTCCGTGAGCCACTACTGCCTCAGCCACACACAGTGCCCGGTGGTCGCGGTTCCAGCCGCAAGCGACCATGGCGCCGATAAAGATCACGATCATGATCGTTCAGCCGCCGACCCTAAGGCTCATACCTGAGGCGACGTAGGGCGGTCGCACGCAAGAGGAGACGTCGTCGCCCGGCAAGGTTCTCGGGTCCGACCTTAACCGACGTCCAGCCTCTCACCCAGCTGATCAACGAGGATGGTCATACACGTCGATACGGCGGACAATCAATGAATGCGGCTGATCGAGCGGGAGAGCCAGCTGGCCGCGCTGCATCAGTACGCGCGCGAGGCGAGCCAGGGGCAGGGCAGGCTCGTGCTTATTTCTGGCGAGGCCGGCGTAGGTAAATCCGTGCTGCTGGAGGAGTTTGCCGAGAGGTTGAGCGAGGCTCGCTGGCTCTGGGCAGGCTGTGATGGGTTGTTTACGCCCGCCGCGCTCGGACCTCTCCTTGATATCGCTAACCAAATAGATGGTGAGCTACTCCGGCTCTGCCGCGACGAGGCGAAGCGAGACCAGCTGTATGGAGCGCTGCTACGACAACTCGGCGACCTGCAAACTCTCACCGTTATCGCCATCGAGGACGTTCACTGGGCTGATGAGGCAACGCTGGATCTCCTGAGCTACCTCGGCAGGCGGATCCAGCACTTGCGGGTGCTTCTCCTGGTCACGTATCGCGAGGAGGCCCTAGTGGCCAACGATCCGCTGCGGCTCACACTCGGCGGATTGGCAAGCCAACGAGCGACCCGCAGGCTTAGCCTGCCAACGCTGTCGACGGCCGGCGTGGCGACACTGGCGCAAGGCACAAATATCGACGCGGCTGAACTACACCGGCTGACCGCCGGCAACCCGTTCTTTGTCACCGAGGTGCTGCAAGCTGGCAGCGACGCCCTGCCGGCATCCGTTCGAGATGCCGTCCTCGCCCGCACCAGGACATTGAGTCTGCCAGCACGCGATGCACTCGACACTGCCGCCCTGATCGGTTCCCGGATGCAGACCGACCTGCTGGTGTCGTTCGTCAACGACCTGCTCGTCATGGATGAGCTGATCAGCCACGGTCTGTTGATCAAGGACGGAGATGATCTTCGATTCCGCCATGAAATAGCGCGAGTCGCAATCGAGGCGGCCGTCCCGCCGTACCGAAAAGCCGCCATTCATACCAAGATTTTGGATGCGCTGCTCTCCTCCGGTTGCGATGACGATGCCCGGTTGGCCTTCCACGCCGAGGGTGCTGGGAACGCCGAGCTGGTCCTGACCTATGCACCGAGGGCTGGCCGCCGTGCCGCAACACTTGGTGCACGCCGGGAGGCAGCTTCGCAGTACGAGCGTGCCCTGCGTTTTGTGCCAGAGACCGATCTCCGCAGACGGGCTGACTTGCTGGACAGTTTGGCCCAGCAACTTGACTTCGTTGATCGACGGGAGGACTTGCTGGAGTCGTGCTCCGCCGCAGTGGCGCTGTGGCACGAGCTGGGCGACTCCAAACGTGAATCTGATTCGCTGCTGAGGCTTGCCGGGAATTTGTGGTGGCTGTGCCGCGGAGCAGACTCCAGTCAGGCCGCCAACGCGCTGCTGAAGCTGGCCAAGCCGCTCGGCCCCAGCCCTCAGCTGGCAAAGGCATACAACACCCTCGCGCATCGCCACCTGGGCAGAGGTCGCTACGAGGAAGGCCTTGCGCTCACCCGACAGGCTCGCGAGATGTCAGAACAACTCGGTCTGGGTGACGTGATCAGCGATTCCCTCAGCATTGAGGCTCACGTGGTCCATGCCATGGGTAATGACTGGACGCTCCCGATGCGGGCAGCCCTGGAGACCGCACTGTCCGGCGGCCATGAGTATCAAGTCGGGGGGGTCTTCGCGGATACGTATTGGAAATATTGCGGCGATCTCCGCCACGAAGAGGGTGAGCAGATCTACAACCAGGCCATGGCCTACTGCGACGTACACGACATCGGCACCTTCGCCAATTGCTTGCTTGC
>Ga0307314_10000382_pt1 | contig 9757 bp, 8 predicted proteins | sample ER_DNA_204_FD_194493 | JGI IMG/M metagenome (GOLD analysis project Ga0307314, IMG submission 194493) | Bulk soil microbial communities from the East River watershed near Crested Butte, Colorado, United States - ER_DNA_204 | ecosystem: Environmental > Terrestrial > Soil > Floodplain | place: USA...
GAGTGGGTGATTGCAATGACTGAGACCGTTCCGGCGCTGTTCGGGTCAGACATGCTGGCAGACCCGTACGCGACGTACGCGCAGATCCGGGGTCCGGCCAGTTGGAATGAGCAGATGGGCCTTTGGTTGCTCACTCGCTACGAGGACATCCGATGGGCATTGGGCGAGCCGAGGCTCTCCTCAACCATGCCGCCGCCTGCCGGACACTCCGCCGATGGGTCATCCGACCTGCTTGCTGACATGTCCACCTTCGTGAAATCCAGCCTGGTTTTCACCGATCCGCCGGACCATACCCGGCTGCGCCGACTTGTCATCGCGGCGTTCGTTCCTTCGGTGATCAACGAGTTGGCCGGGCCGATCAGCATGATCACCAACCGGATGCTTGATGAGCACGCTGACTCGCTCGATCTCGCCGCGCACCTCGCGGAACCCATGCCGATCGCCGTACTCGGGCAGTTGCTCGGGGTGTCGCTGTTGGAGTCGGAAGGCGCTCAACTCAAACAGTGGTGCGATGACTTCTTGCTGCCATTCGGGCGTGACGTCAACACGTTGAGCTCAGATGAGCTGGCTCGCGTCAAAGCGGCGGCCCAGGGTCTGCACGGATTTGTCGACACCGTCCTGAGCCGTCGCACAGCCGGCGGCACCGACGATGTCGTCGGCCGGTTGCTCGCCGGGGAGTCGCAGGACCGGCTTTCTGAGCAGGAGCTATTCGCCAACATCGTGCTGCTGCTCATTGCGGGGCACGAGAACTCGACGAGCTTGATCGGCAACGGCGCGGCGATGCTGCTTGAGCTTCCGGACATCCGCGCCGAGCTGGCGCAGGACTCATCCCGCTGGCCGGCGGCGATCGAGGAGCTTATGCGCCTCGTCAGCCCTAACCAGTTCATCCGACGCCAGGCCCGGGAGGATGTCATACTCGGCGAGCAGACCATCCGTGCCGGCGACGCCGTGATGTTGATTCTCGCCGCAGCCAACCGAGACCCCGAAGCCTTCCCGGAGCCGGACCGGTTCGTGTTCGACCGCCCAAACAGACAAACCGTCGCACTCGGCCACGGCATCCATTACTGCCTCGGGGCGCCGCTCGCCCGGCTCGAAGGCCGCATCGCCTTGCAGACCGTATTCGAGCGGTGGCCGGCTGTCCGCCAGGCCGGAGATTTGGTGTATGCAAACAACTTCAACGTGCGGCTACTACATTCTTTGCCGGTTGCCACAGGCTGAACGCATGAAATTCGGTCGCGTCCGGCGTCACCGATCGTTAGCCTTCAGGTCATGGCGATGATCTTCATGGTGCGTCGTGTCCGGGCGGCGGCCGTGGGGCTGGCACCGGTTGGATCCGTACTGGGCTGAGCGGATCGTCGCTGCCGCGGCCATTCGGCGGAGCGAACTGGTCGTCGATCTTGGGGCAGGCACCGGCGCGCTCACTCTGCCACTTCTCGAAGCTGGCGCCAGCGTGATCGCAGTCGAATTGCATGCAGGACGGGCACGTCAGCTTCGGGCAATGGTGAACGGTCATGCTGCCTCCGTGGTGGAGTGTGACTTGGAGGATTTCATCCAGCCGGGGAGGCCCTTCAGGTTGGTGGCCAACCCGCCTTATGCGCTCACCGGCGCGGTATTGGCATTCGTGGCCAGAGCGTCGCACCTCATCGCTGCAGACCTCGTCCTGCAGCGAGCCGTCGTACGTCGCGTGGCAGAGGAAGGGCGCCGAGACCTGCGACGTTTCCGAGCCAGCCGCGGTCTGCAAATCCCTCGCGACGCCTTCCTGCCGCCTCCACCAGTCGACTCCGCCGTCCTCCAACTCCGGCGCCGAAGGCACTGAATTCGACAAGCCGCGGAAGAGGTAGCGGACATCCCCCGCAACCAGCATCGGACCTCCCGACGACCCGGCGACCAAGATCGCCCTGCGAGGAAGGGAGCGAGCGGGGGCTGTAGGGCCGGTGAAGAACGTAAGAATCTTGAAAATCAGGAATTACCAAGGTGCCTTTTTGCGCTCAAGGTAACCGCGGTCGTTCTGAGCCGGCCCTATAGCCCCAGCTCCCGACCGAGAATCCAAAGGAAGCGATCTTTGGTCGCCACAGTCACGTACGGAAGAGTGAGTCCGATGCTGGTCGCGAGGGATGTGGAGGTGCGCGCAGGTGCGCGTCTTCTGCTGGATCATGCCTCGTTTCACGTGGCGGCCGGCGACAAGATCGGCTTGGTGGGCCGGAACGGAGCGGGCAAGACCACGCTGACCAGGATCTTGTCCGCCGAGGCTCAGCCGGCCAGCGGAACGATCAGCCGAACGGGCACAGTCGGATATCTGCCGCAAGATCCGCGGACCGGCGATCTTGATGTACTGGCCAAGAACCGCATCCTGTCGGCACGGGGTCTCGACTCAGTGGTTGATCGATTACGCCGCGCTGAGCTGGCGATGGGTGATGACTCGACCGATGTGAGGGACAAGGCCATGGCCGCGTACGCGCGCGCGGAGGCCGAGCTGGCAGCGGCCGGCGGTTACGCTGCGGAATCCGAGGCGGCACGAATCGCCAGCAATCTAGGGCTGCCGGAGCGGGTGCTGCATCAGCCGATCGGGACGCTCTCCGGCGGCCAGCGACGGCGTGTCGAGCTTGCCAGGATCTTGTTCTCCGGAGCACAAACCATGCTGCTCGACGAGCCAACCAACCACCTCGACGCCGATTCGATCGTATGGCTGCGCGACTTCCTGGTCGCTCATCGTGGCGGGTTGCTGGTGATCAGCCACGATGTCGGGCTGCTGGAGCGATGCGTCAACAAGGTGTTCCACCTCGACGCGAACCGCGCCGAGCTCGACATCTACGCGATGGGCTGGAAGCAATATCTCCAGCAGCGGGAAACCGACGAAAAGCGCAGAAAGCGGGAGAGGCTGAACGCGCAGCGAAAGGCTGACCAGCTGTTCGGCCAGGCGGACAAGATGCGCGCCAAGGCGACCAAGGCGATGGCTGCGCACAACATGGTCCGGCGAGCCGAGCGGTTGTTGGCCGAGACTGATGGGGAGCAGGCCCGGGATCGGGTAGCCAAGATCAAGTTTCCAGACCCGGCAGCCTGCGGAAAGACCCCGCTAACGGCGACAGACCTCAGCAAGAGCTACGGATCGCTCGAGGTTTTCACCGATGTCGATCTCGCCATCGACAAGGGCAGCCACGTGGTGGTGCTCGGCCTCAACGGCGCCGGAAAGACCACCCTGCTGCGCATCCTGGCCGGTTTGGACGAGCCCGACACAGGTGAAGTTACCGCTGGTCATGGCCTGCGCATCGGCTACTACGCCCAAGAGCACGAGACCTTGGATGTAGGTCGCTCTGTGCTGGCAAACGTGAAGACCGCCGCGCCGGACCTTGGCGAAACCGACGTCCGGAAGCTTCTGGGATCTTTTCTGTTCACTGGTGACGAAGTCGACAAACCGGCGAGTGTGCTGTCGGGCGGCGAGAAGACCCGGTTGGCTTTGGCGATGTTGGTCTGTTCGAGCGCCAATGTGCTCCTGTTGGACGAGCCCACAAACAATCTTGATCCTGCGTCGCGTGCTGAGGTGCTCGCAGCAATCAACCGTTATCCCGGCGCCATTGTGTTGGTGACTCACGACGAAGGTGCCGTGCACGCTCTCGATCCTGATCGTGTCCTGTTGCTTCCGGATGGCGTGGAAGATCTTTGGAGCGCTGAGTACGCCGATCTCGTCGCCTTGGCCTGATCACACAGCTGCTGATCATTGGCAATCATGCTGATTGATCAGCTCTGTGCAGACCAGAGATCATCTGGCTGCTCCTCGGGGTGATCAATCCCCGGGCGCAATCGATCAGTCAGAAAATGCCCAAACCTAGCCGAAACGTGCTAGAAATGAGTGATCATTGATCTTGGACTGTCGATCACTGGTCTGGCAAACATTGATCCGGCTAAGTCGTCGCCCAACGCGATGACCACAAGCAAAGGGAGGCGCAGTGGCCAAGGCACTGGCTAAGGGTTCACGCATCACCGGGGCGCAGCGGACAACGCTTGCTTCCCAGTACGCCAGGCGATACGCCGCTGGCGAGAGCATCCGCAAGATCGCGGACGATGCCGGTCGTTCCTTCGGGTTCGTGCACGGCGTTTTGAAGGAAGCCGGCGTGGAGTTGCGCGGCCGTGGAGGGGCCACTCGCGGTGTGAAGAAGACCGCGTCGAGCAGCGCAGCAAAGAAGGCGACGACTCCTGCGAAGAAGTCAGCGGCGAAGAAGGCTCCGGCGAAGGCGGCTAAGACTCCCGCGAAAAAGTCGGCGGCCAAGAAGGCTCCCGCGAAGAAGTCGACCGCAAAGGCAGCCAAGACTCCCGCCAAGAAGTCGGCGGCCAAGAAGGCTCCCGCCAAGAAGGCGACCGCCAAGGCAGCCAAGACTCCCGCCAAGAAGTCGGCGGCCAAGAAGGCTCCAGCGAAGAAGACTACCGCCAAGAAGGCTCCTGCCAGGAAGCGCTGATCGCAACCTTTCCCCCAGGGCCCGGCCGCCGTTGCGGTCGGGCCTTTGCGCTGCTACCGATCGGGGGCTCGGAATAGCCTGGGTGCGCCGAGCGTTCCCAGCCCCGGAGGAAAGCCATGTCGATGTATATGCTGTGGCGGCGCATGTCGCAGGATCCCGACGTCGCCGAGCATCAGCTGAGCCCTGGTGTGGTCTGGCGTGTGCTGCGGTTCGCGAAGCCCTATCGGGCGCTGATCAGCATCTTTATCGTTCTAGTCGTCTTGATGTCCGCACTCAGCGTGACGCCGCCGCTGCTCTTCAAACAGATCATCGACAACGGGATCTTGCAGGGCGACAAACGAGTCGTGATCATTCTGAGCTTGACGGTTGCGGGGCTAGCCCTGCTGCAAGCAGTGCTCAACATTGTGCAGCGGTGGTTTTCTGCGACGATCGGCGAGGGTTTGATCTTCGACCTTCGCACCCAGGTCTTCGACCACGTGGTCCAGATGCCGGTTGCGTTCTTTACCAGAACCCAAACCGGGAAGCTGGTATCGCGGCTCAACTCAGACGTGATTGGCGCGCAGCAGGCCTTCACCTCGACCCTTTCGACGGTGCTGTCCAACCTGATCAGCTTGGTACTCGTCCTCGTAGCCATGATCATCCTTAGCTGGCAGCTCACCCTTGCTGCGTTGATCATGTTGCCCATCTTCCTCATTCCCGCGAAGATCGTCGGTCGCAAACTTGCGGACCTCACGCGTCGCCAGATGCAACTCAACGGCGACATGTCGGCGACCATGACCGAGCGCTTCAGCGTCAGCGGCGCACTGCTGGTCAAGCTCTTCGGTCGGTTCGGTGAAGAGCACGATCGTTTCGCAGACCGCGCCGGAGCCGTACGCGATGTTTCGGTCAAGATCGCCATGAACGGCCGTTTCTTCATTACCTCACTGGGGTTGGTCGCAGCGTTGGCCACCGCGCTCGTGTACGGCGTAGGCGGGTCGTTGGCCATCGAGGGCGTGCTGACGATAGGTACCTTGACGGCCTTGGCCGGGCTACTCACTCAGCTCTACGGGCCGCTCACCCAGCTCACCAATCTTCGTATCGATGTGATGAACGCCCTGGTCAGCTTTGATCGAGTATTCGAGGTGCTCGATCTGGTGCCCATGATCCGCGACACCGAGGACGCCGGGTCGGTCGAGGGTCCCGCCTCAGTCAGCTTCGAGCACGTCTCGTTCAGCTATCCGACAGCTGGTCAGGTTTCGCTGGCCAGCCTGGAGTCGATTGCCTCGCTTGATCAACGACCGAGCGGTGAGGTGCTGCACGATGTGACCTTCAGTGTCGCCGCCGGCCAGACGGTGGCGCTCGTGGGTCGATCCGGTGGCGGCAAGACGACTATGACGCACTTGATCGCACGGCTCTATGACGCCACGGATGGGACAGTCTCGGTGGCCGGCACCGACGTGAAGAAGTTGAAGCAGGATTCGCTGCGCGCCACGGTCGGCTACGTGACGCAGGACGCCCACATGTTCCACGACACGATTAGCGCCAATCTCCGATACGCCCGACCCGACGTCGCCGATGCCGAGCTGTGGGAGGCGCTGGAAGCCGCCCAGCTCAAGACCCTGGTCGAGAGCTTGCCTGACGGGCTCGACACTGTGGTGGGCGAACGCGGCTACCGGCTGTCCGGTGGCGAGCGACAACGGCTAGCCATCGCCCGGCTGCTCCTTAAGGCACCGCCCATCGTGGTGCTCGATGAGGCTACCGCCCATCTGGACTCAGAATCGGAAGTGGCTGTTCAGCAGGCACTTGATCTGGCGATGCAGGGCCGTACCAGTGTGGTGATCGCGCACCGGTTGTCCACGATCCGCAACGCGGATTTGATCATCGTTGTGGACGGCGGCCGGATCGTGCAGCGCGGCCGGCACGGTGAGCTCTTAGCCGAAGGTGGACTCTACGCCGAGCTCTACCGAACCCAGTTCGATCAGAGTCCACGTTGGGCGCCACCCTCGACAGGAATCACTGAGCCAGTCAGGTAGGACGCGGCGGGTGAGAGAACAAAGGCCGCGACTCGGCCGAACTCTTCGGGATCGCCATATCGCCGTAACGGAATCCGAGCCTCCATGCTTGCCCGCGCTGCTGCGGGATCTTCCTTGAGCGAGTCGAGGTATTGGGCGCGCTCGGTCTCGATAGCACCAGGCATGAGCCCGACCACCCGTGTCCCTTGGGGGCCGAGTTCGTCAGCCAGTTGTTTGACCAGCATGCCCAGCCCCGGCCGCAACCCGTTGGAGGTAGCGAGTCCAGGGATCGGCGTCTTCACCGACGTCGACAACACCCAGGCGATGCACAGGTCAGGCGCCGTGCCGTGCCGCACCACGGCTTTGCTGACCCGCAATGCAGCCAGGAAGACCGACTCGAATGCGGAGCGCCACTGATCCTCGCTCGTCTCGAGCACTGACGCGGCTGGTGGCCCGCCAACGCTCACCAGTGCGCCGTCGAGGCGGCCAAAGGCATCCAGAGCGAGGGCACAGGCCGTCTCGGCGGTATTTCCGTCAGTCAGATCAGCCGCCAGTGCGACGGTCCGGTCAGGTCCCATCCGGCTCACCGCTTCGGCGAGCAGCTCGGCGCGTCGAGCGACCAGCACTACCCGCGCTCCCTCGGCAACGAGCTGCTCAGCCGTCGCGCGCCCGAGGCCGCTGCTCGCGGCCGTTACGACGAATGCGCGGTTCGCGAGGCCTAGGTCCATGATCAGGTCCTCACACCGTCGCGTGAGCTTTGGGGGCGTCCTCGCGCTCCTCACGCCGGGCCCGCAGATCACTTCTGATGAAGACAACGATGCCCGCTACGCCGACCGCGGTGAACATGAACCATTGCACGGCGTACCAGAAGTGCGGGCCCTCGGAGAGCTCCGGCAGCTTGATCGGCTGAAAGCCGCCTTGCTGGTCGGGCTGGACGGTGAGCAGGCCGATGTAACCCGAGGCGATCGGATAGGGCAGCGTGGCACCGATGGCATCGGAGTTGATCAGGCGCAGCTGATTGTCGACCGGAGTGGTCGCGGCCCGCCGACCCCTCTCGTTGCGGCGTACGTGTCCGACGATTGTCACCTCGCCGGCTGGCGGCGCCGGGGCCACTGATGGGATCTGCGTGGCGCGTGCCAGCGGAATGAATCCACGATCCACGAGCACGGTTCCGGTCGCTGTGCGCAGCGGGGTCACGACCTCGTAGCCGTCAGCATCACCAATGCTGCGGTAGCGCACGACGAACTGGTGATCAGCGTCGAAGGTGCCCCGCGCCTCGACGCGCTGCCATTGATCAGCATCGGTGATCGGGCGGGTGAAAACCTGTTCGTACGCCTGGATCGGCATCTGCTCATTGACGATCGTTGTGGCGTTTCGCTCTCGGCGCTGGGCCAGCCGGTCCAGCTGCCACTCGCCCAGGTTGACGAAGACGATGCCGAGCGCGGCGACGAAGATGATCAGCAGTGCCCAGCGGAGCCATAAGCGGCGCACGCAGCCCAGGCTAGCCCCCTGGGTTGTCGCTCATGAGCAGCGCCGTGGCAGCGGCCGCGGTGCGCCCGAGCGTTGCGCCGCGCCCTACGGCGACCCCGACCAGGAATGCGCTCAGCGGCGCAGCGATCCGTTCCACCTCGTGGGCGGAATCCCGAGCGAGGTCCAAGAGTGTGTGCACGGCGTCTTCGTCCAGCGTGACGTCGCTGATCTCCAGCTCGGCAGCCAGGCTGGTCAGCCACTGTTTGAGTTCCATCGTTCGAGTGCTCCCGGCGGAGATGAATTGTGCGGCCCTTTTACTTGTGCGGCCCTTTTCTTGTGCGGCCCTTTTTCTTGTGCTGCACTGCCACGATGATGGTATGGCCAGGATGATGCTATGGGACGAGTAACCCGGCGGCACGCCGTGCTGCGGTTGGGACCTGGACCGGATCAATCGATTCGCCGAAACGACACACTTGCTGTGGAAGAGCCGCTGGAGATCCGCCTGAACAGTGAGCCATATGTGGTGACGATGCGTACTCCCGGCAATGACATCGATCTGGCCCACGGGCTGCTGCACAGCGAGGGCGTCATCGCCGAGCGTTCAGATGTCATGCTCGCCCGCTATTGCGCAGGATCCGGTCCTGATGGTGTCAACAGCTACAACGTCCTCGACGTCGCCCTGGCGCCCTCGGCGAAGCTGCCGGAGCTTGCGGCGCGGCGCAACGTCGTCACGACAAGCGCGTGCGGGATCTGCGGCACCACCACAATCGAGGAGGTGTTGCGCGAATCGCAGTACGACGTCCACGCCGCCGAGGTGACGGTCTCGGCTGCGCTCGTCCTGTCGGCACCGACGCGACTGCGGCAGCAGCAGCGAGCGTTCGACCAGACCGGCGGACTGCACGCGGCAGGCCTGCTGGGCCTCGACGCGGAGATGATCTGCGTTCGGGAGGATGTCGGCCGGCACAACGCAGTTGACAAGGTGATCGGCTGGGCCATTCGGGAGCAGCTGCTTCCGCTTCGCCAGGTGATCTTGGCCGTATCGGGACGAGCTTCCTTCGAGCTCACCCAGAAGGCCGTGCTGGCGGGCATTCCAGTGCTCGCTGCCGTTTCCGCTCCGAGCTCATTGGCAGTCGAACTGGCTGAGGAGGCCGGGTTGACATTGGTTGGGTTCGTCCGCGGCGAGACAATGAATGTCTACACTCATGCGCAGCGGATCCGCTGGTCGACGAACGGCCAAATTAGACTCCAGGAATGACTACGCTGCTTCCATTCCCGCGGTTGCGCAAGGCGGATTCCGCGCCCGCGGAAGGGACAGAGCGTGATCAACTCGTGCTTGCGGATGGCTACGGGCGAGTAGCGACTGATCTGCGGGTATCACTCACTGACCGGTGCAACCTCCGCTGCTCCTATTGCATGCCGGCCGAAGGGTTGGACTGGCTTCCGGGCACCGATGTGTTGACCGATGAGGAGATTCTGCGGTTGATCACGATCGGCGTCGAGCGGTTGGGCATCAAGACGGTGCGCCTGACCGGCGGGGAACCGCTGTTGCGCAAGAACCTCGAGCTGCTTGTTGCCGATGTCGCAGCCCTGTCGCCGGCTCCCGAGATCGCCTTGACGACGAACGGAATCGGACTGGCGGCGCGGGCCGAGAAACTGGCCGCGGCAGGACTTCGTCGGATCAACATCTCGTTGGACACGCTTGATCCTGATACCTTCGCCCGGCTCAGTCGGCGGCGCCGGTTGCCCGACGTGCTCGCGGGAATCGCCGCTGCGCGCCAGGCCGGTCTCGACCCCATCAAGATCAACACGGTGCTGCTGCGCGGTACCAATGATCATGAAGCGATC
>Ga0307314_10000384_pt1 | contig 9751 bp, 7 predicted proteins | sample ER_DNA_204_FD_194493 | JGI IMG/M metagenome (GOLD analysis project Ga0307314, IMG submission 194493) | Bulk soil microbial communities from the East River watershed near Crested Butte, Colorado, United States - ER_DNA_204 | ecosystem: Environmental > Terrestrial > Soil > Floodplain | place: USA...
CGGGTAGGGTAACGCCATCCGCGCGAACAAACCGTCCGCGAGCCGATCGGTTCGTCGATGTCCACCGGCTGGGAAGTCGACGACCGAATCAGGGGCACTTCTATATCCATTGTCGAGCTATCCGGCGCGACCGTCCGGTTAAGCCACCAGCCGTTCACCCACACGTTCACCGAACTAGCCCAGACCGTCCGTATTAAAGGGCTGCAAGGTCGCCGCCGCAGCTTCTATATGATGATCTTCGCGATCCTGGTACTTGGTCTCGGTGGCATTGCCACCGGAATGATCTTGCTCGACGATTCCTGGCTGCAGCTACTGATGGCCGGTGCTCTGGGCGTGATCTTTACTCAGTTGGCGTTCCTGGGGCATGAGGCCTCACACCGGCAGATCTTCGAGTCCGGTCAGGCGAACGACCGCAGCGGGCGGGTGTTGGCCGGGGCGTTCGTGGGCATCAGCTACAGCTGGTGGATGAACAAACACAGCCGGCACCACGCGAACCCGAACAAGATCGGCAAGGATCCCGACATCGAGTCCGACACTGTCTCCTTCCTGGAGGAGAGCGCTGCGACTCGGAAGGGAGCATTGGCCTGGATCACCAGGCGGCAGGGCTACTTGTTCTTTCCGCTGCTGCTGCTCGAAGGGCTCAACCTGCACGTGAAATCGATCCGCAGCCTGGGCTCGCGTACGCCGGTGAAGGGTCGTTGGATCGAGCTGGGCATGCTGGCGGGGCGCTTCGTGATCTACTTCGGGTTGATCTTCTGGCTGTTGCCGTTCGGTATGGCGTGGGCTTTCATCGGGGTGCAGCTTGCCGTGTTCGGCCTCTACATGGGCGCGACCTTCGCTCCGAATCACAAGGGCATGCCGATCATCCCAGCCGACGTCAAGCTCGACTTTCTGAGCAAGCAGGTGCGTACGTCGCGCAACATTGCCGGCGGCTGGTGGGCCACGATCTTGATGGGCGGGTTGAACTACCAAATCGAGCACCATCTGTTCCCCAGCATGCCCCGACCGCACCTGCGCGCCGCTCGTGCTTTGGTCCGCGAGCACTGCCGCAGCAACGATGTCCCGTACGTCGAGACCAGCCTGCCCTCCTCGTACCGAACGGTGATCGGCTACCTGAACCGCGTCGGGCTCGCCGCGCGGGACCCCTTCGACTGTCCGCTGGCGAGCCAGCTGCGTCCTAGCTGACCTGTCACAGACGCCGCCTGCAGGTCTGCTCGGGCACGAGTGCCGTTGCCTAGCGCGGCGTGAGGACCACCTTGCCGATATTGCGACGTTCGGCGAGGTAGCGGTGGGCGTCGCCGGCCTGTTCGAAGGGGTACGACCGGGCGACGACTGGCATTAGGCGCTTGCTTTCAAGATCGCTGAGCAAGGGGGCCGTGATCCGGTCCATGCCGCCTTCGCGGCGCCACCAGCTGAGCAGGTTGAGGCCGAACACACCCCGGTTCTGGTTCAGCAGTCGGCCGGCGTTCCACCACGGCATCGTCGAGGTCGGGATCCGTAGCAGGCTGGACAGGGCGGCCTTGATGCTGCGCCCGTTCTCGTTCATAGCCTCGGACAATCCGTACATGATCAATCGGCCTCCTGGTCTCAGGATCCGATAGTCCTTGCGAAACGAAGTCGGGCCCATCGGGTCCAAGATCACGTCTACGCCCTCTCCGTTGGTCAGCCTGCGGACCTCGGCCTTGAAGTCTTGGGCCCGGTAGTCGATCGCATGATCAACACCTTGAGCCTTGATCGCGTCGTGCTTGGCCGCCGAGGCGGTGCCATAGATGTCAGCGCCCAGGTTGTGTGCGATCTGGATTGCGGCAATCCCGACCCCCCCGGCCGCGGCATGGATCAGCACCCTGTCCCGCTCTCGAAGCCCACCCATGATGATCAAGGCGGCGTACGCGGTTGCGTAGTTCACGCAGAACGCCGCACCTTCTTCGAAGCTGAGGTGATCAGGCATCGGCATGACATCTCGTGCCCGGGCAACTGCAAGTTCCGCCTGACCCCCGAACTGGGTCCCGGCCATCACGCGCTGCCCCACGCTCAGCCCGGAGACGCCCTCCCCGATCGACTCCACCTCACCGGCGACCTCATAGCCCAACACGCATGGCGGCTTCGGCGCAGCGGGATACAAACCCACTCGCGCCATAGTGTCGGCGAAGTTGAGGCCCGCGGCGCGTACCGCGATCCGAACCTCACCAGCTCCGGGCGTGGGGTCCGGTCGGTCGAGGACCTCGAACATCTCCGGCCCGCCGGTTCGGGTGAGTACGACAGCCTTCATGATCGAAATCTACGCGCGGACCGCCGTCCTGGCTCCGCAGTCCAGCAATGAACCACTCAGCCTCCTGGGCTCTTCCCCTCAGCACACCACCCTGGAAGCATGGTCGAGCAAGGCCGCCGGAGGGATCTGGTGCTCGGACGAGGAGGGAACCAATGACTTCCACGCTGTCGCGCGACTCGGTGGACGGGCTTCGTCAGCAGTTTTCCGGGGAGGTCGTCGGGCCAGATGATGTCGGCTACGACGAGATGCGGGCTGTCCACAACGGCCTCATCGACAAGCGTCCAGCGCTCATCGCCCGGTGTATCAATACCGCCGATATCGCCGATGCGGTGCGCTTTGGCCGAACTGAGGGGCTCGAGATCTCGACTCGAGGGGGAGGGCACGGCGTCGCCGGAAAGGCCGTCACCGACGGCGGCATGATGGTCGATCTGGCGAACATGCGCGGCAGTTATGTTGACCCAACTAGGCGGCGGGCCCGCGTCCAAGGCGGCGCAACGTGGAACGACTACAACCGCGCGACCCACCAGCACGGCCTGGCGACGACCGGTGGTGTGGTCTCGACGACCGGAGTCGCGGGACTGACGCTCGGCGGCGGGATCGGGTGGCTCATGGGCCAGTTCGGTATGGCCGTCGACAACCTCACCTCGGTCGAGCTCGTCACCGCCGACGGCGACGTGCTGCAGGTCAACGCGGATACTGACCCTGAGCTGTTTTGGGGTCTCCGCGGCGGGGGCGGCAATTTCGGAATCGCCGCGTCGCTCGAGTTCGATGCTCATCCGATCGACACAATCTTCGGCGGGATCGTCGCCTACCCGCTCTCCGAAACGCTGCCGGTGTTTGCGGCGTACCAGGATGTCGCCGCCGATGCCCCTGACGAGTTCACCAACTTTTTCGGCCTAGTTCACGCGCCCGACGGCTCCGGCCACAAGATCGTCGCTCTGCCGGTCTGCCACACCGGCGACATCTCAACTGGGGAAGCGCTGGTCGCGCCACTGCGAACTGTTGGGACACCAGCGGTCGACATGATCGGACCGATGCCATACCCAGTAGTGAACACAATCCTCGACGGGGCCTACCCCAAGGGAGCCCGCAACTACTGGAAGTCGGCGTTCTTCAAGGAGCTGTCCGAGGAGGTGATCGGCCTTCTCGTCGACGCGTTCGAGCGGGTGCCTTCAGCGATGACAGGGATCGTCATCGAGCAATTCCACGGCGCGACTACACGAATCGACCCAACGGCGACGGCCTACCCCCATCGCGAGCCCGGCTACAACATGGTGCTCACGGGCGAGTGGCTCGACCCGGCCGAGGACGAGGAGAACATCGCCTGGGTCCGTTCGACGTTTGACGCCTTGAGGCCCCACACTGCCGACGCGGTATACGTCAATTACGTCGCCGCCGATGAGCCGGAGCGGATCCGCACCGCGTACGGGCCAAACTGGGAGCGGCTTGTCGCGCTAAAGCGGACATGGGACCCTGACAACGTCTTCCATCTCAACCAGAACATCGATCCCTCCGGTTAGGTATGGGTTCTGCGCACAGTGCGACTCACGCACATGTGCCAGGCGGCCTCGTGACCGGCGCGTCTGAGTCAACCCGGGAGGAAGCTAAGCCGAACCTTCCGGTCGGGGTTGTCGACGTTCGTGTCCACCAGCACCACGCTCTGCCAGGTACCGAGTGTGGGCTGGCCGCCAAGCACTGGCAGCGTCAGGGACGGTGACACAAAGGCCGGCAGCACGTGATCACGCCCGTGACCGCGGCTGCCGTGCCGGTGCCGATAGATGTCGTCCCGCGGAAGCAGCCGGTCAAAGGCCTCCTCCAGGTCGGATTCGGTGCCGCTGCCGGTCTCGATCAATGCGACGCCAGCGGTTGCGTGCGGAACAAAGACGTGACACAGCCCGTCGCCGCGGTCGCGACAGAACTGACGGACCTGGTGAGTGATATCGCTGACAAGCCGGGTTCCGGTACGCAGTTGCACGACCTCGGTATCCATTCCTCCATCATCGCGACTACTGCGTGTCGAACAGCATTCATCGGATCGCCGAAGGGGCAAGCCACGCGTCGCTGGTATTCAGTGAACGCGACGCGGCCGTGAGCAGCGCGGCCATCCGCCAGGTGGTCTTGTCGGTGCGTACGGGTCGACCGCGGAACCGTTGAACGCAAAACGAGCACCACCATCCACATGTAGTTGAGAAGGAATCGAGGACAACCAGGCACCGGACCGCTTGAGCCGGCGTCGTACCGCCCTGGTGGAGTGCCTGGACCTTTGCGAGCAGATCGCCGCGGACAATCACCCGCCCCCCGGGAGAGGCTCTGGCGTGGTGTTTGCCTTAGGGTCGTAGGCCTGGTGCCAACGGTTGACCAGGAGGCAAGGAATGGGCGAGGAGCTCACCCGCGCTCTGGAGAGCTTGTTTGTGGTCGCGCTGGTGGCCGCGCTAGCGCCGCTTATCGTGGGTCTGCTGCCGCGGGCGCGCGTGCCCCAGGTAGTCGTGCTGATCATCGGCGGCGTGGTCGTCGGCCCGCAGGTCCTCGGTCTGGCAGAGCCAGAAAGCATCGAGTTGTTGTCCAATGTCGGCCTCGGCTTCCTCTTCCTCCTTGCGGGTTACGAGTTGGAGCTGGCGCTATTCCGCCAGCGGGCAGGAAAGCTGGCGATCGTGGCTTGGGTGACCTCGGCCGTATTCGCCGCTGGGGTGGTGGGGGCGCTCGCCGCCATGGGTTTGGTACATGCATTCGTGCCAGTGGCACTTGGACTGACGACGACGGCGCTGGGCACACTGCTGCCCATCCTGCGGGACAACAACGTACTGCGTGGATCCTTTGGCTCCTACGTTCTGGCTGGCGGCGCCGTGGGCGAGTTCTTCCCGATCGTGGCGATCGCGATTTTCCTTGGGTCGAACGGGAAATTTCTGGGGCTCGTCTCGCTGGTAGCGGTCGCGGTGATCGCCCTCGGGATCAGCCTGATCCCGAAATTGGGGCGGGGCGGGCGAGTGCAGCAGGTACTGACAGAGGGGCAGGATGCCACTGCGCAGACCACCCTGCGGTGGACCGTGGCGATGCTTCTGCTGCTGCTCCTGATTGCCGGCAAGTTCGGCCTCGACGTCGTCCTCGGTGCGTTTCTCGCCGGCGTGGTGCTGCGTCGTTGGGCTCCCGGAGACGTTCACTCGCTCGAACTGAAATTGGACGCCGTTGGCTACGGTTTCTTCATCCCGATTTTCTTCGTGACCTCAGGAATGGGGCTGGACCTACGCTCCATCCTCCATGCACCGGGCCGACTCATCCTGTTCTTCCTCTTGTTGCTCGTCGTTCGCGGGCTGCCGACGCTGCTGCTGTACCGATCTGCCCTACCCCGGCCGCAGCGAGTGGAACTGGTGTTCATCATGGCGACAGCGCTGCCCATACTGGTCGCGCTGAGCGAGATCGGACTCGAGAGCGGCACCATGTTGCCGGAGAATGCCGCGGCGCTCGTGGGAGCCGGCGTTCTGTCCGTACTGGTATTCCCGGCGATCGCCGTCGCGATCGACCGGCGCTATGCCGCATCTCGTGGGAGGGTCACCGGTTCTGACTCTGAGGTTCGCTCTGATCTGTAATCGGGTCTGTGTCGCATCGGTGCGCTCAAGGTGTCTTGACCAGACAGCTCAGGTTTGGCGCTCGCCCAATCCGTCTGTCGAGAGTGATCAATGGCGCTTGGATCAGTTCGGCGACCGTGACGTAGCTGGCGTCATAACTCGACAGGTTCTTACGCAATTCCCAGACCCTCATACCGAGGAGTTCGTAGGGCCAATATTCGATCGGAAGGTCAACAAGATCGACATGCGCTTGCGCGGCCTGGTCGGCGCTGACAAGACCGGCTAGTTCGTGTCGGCGGATGATGTTGCTGCACTCGAAGGCGAGCAAATGTGGCGCAGCGAGCTCGGCGGCGGAGACGACTTCAGTGACCCATTGCCCCTGCGAACCTGCATCGAGCAACAAGGCGACCACGGCCGACGCGTCGCACACTAGGCGGACGCTCAACGCCGCTCGGCGTCCCGTGCAGCCAGGATCGACTCGGCGTCGACTCTCACGCCGGTCGCGGCCACACGCACTCGGGCTCGCGCTACGACATCTCCAACCGCTGGACGGGCGGCGCTCTCGACCAACATTCCGCGGAGATACTCCTGCAAGGACTTGCCAGCCCGCGCAGCTCGAGCAGCTAGCTCATCGCGAACAGCATCAGGTACGTCGCGGACGGTGATAGCCACACTCATGCTGCTAGTCTAACTGCATTGCAGGCAAAATGCAGTCAACGGTGTTCTCAAACCCAACTGGCAGCCGGTTAGAAGTCGGCAGGTGATCTTGTCGTCACTGACACGGCCACACACACGGGGTCGGCGAAGGTCAAGCCGCAGGCACCCACCGGCGTTGGGATGCGCTGATAGCAGCGCATGCGTGACCAGTGGCGGGAGACCGCCCCTGGTCATCGGCACCTGATCGCCCAGCCTCAGCGGGCGTCGAGCAGGTGCTGTAAGGCGAGCCGCTGGAGATGGGCGAAGCCGTAGCCCTGCGTACGAGCCGGGTCCGGATCGTAATCCTCGAACGCCGTACGGTCATCGAGCAGCTGCTGATGTGTCTCGCCGTCGTCCATGGTCGGTTTGCTCAGTTCGTCGACGCGCGCCGCCTGGAACGCCTCCTGGACCTCAGGGTCGGCGCGGAACGCGCGTGCCCGATCGCGCAGGACCAGATACAGCTCCATGTTGGCCCTGGCCGACTCCCATACACCGTCCATGTCCTCGGTACGCAGCGGCTTGTAGTCGAAGTGCCGATCGCCGTCGTACGTCGGCCCGCCGCCAGGCGCGCCATGCTCCAACAGATCCACTGTGGAGAACGCCTGCAACAAGTCGCCATGGCCAAAGACCAGATCTTGGTCGTAGCGCGGACCCTTTTGTCCATTGAGGTCGATGTGGAACAGCTTCCCGCCCCAGAGCGCCTGGGCGATGCCATGGGTGTAGTTGAGGCTGGCCATTTGCTCATGGCCGACCTCCGGGTTGATGCCGACCATGTCGGCATGCTCCAGCTCATTGATGAACGCCAACGCGTGGCCGATAGACGGCAGCAAGATGTCGCCTCGCGGCTCATTGGGCTTCGGCTCGATCGCAAACCGCAACCCATAACCGCGATCGATCGAATACTCGGCGAGCAGGTCCAGCGCCTCCCGATACCGATCAAGAGCGGCCCGTACGTCCTTGGCGAAGTCAACCTCCGAGCCTTCCCGGCCGCCCCAGAAGACATAGATCTGCGCGCCGAGCTCGGCGGCAAGGTCCATGTTGCGCATCACCTTGCGGATCGCGTACCGCCGTACGCTCCGATCGTTGCTGGTCAAGCCGCCGTCCTTGAAGACCGGGTCATAGAACAGATTCGTGGTCACCATTGGCACCACGATTCCCGTTTCGTCGAGCGCCGCCTTGAACTCGTCAATGATCCGCTGCCGCTCGGTGCTGCTGCTTCCCGGTGGGATCAGGTCGTCGTCGTGAAAGGTGATGCCGTACGCGCCCAGCTCGGCGAGCTTGTGGACCGCCTCGACGCCGGTAAGTACCGGCCGGGTCGCGTCCCCGAACATGTCACGCGCCTGCCAGCCGATCGTCCACAAACCGAAGCTGAACTTGTCTTCTTTGGTGGGCTGCGGTGCCATGAGAGTCCTCCTGATCTGGGTCTGCTGCGAATTTGTGGAACCTGTGTGCGCCCCGAGCCCTTCGACAGGCTCAGGCCGCAGTTGTGCTGGTCGGGGTGTCCATCACCCGTTCGCCTCTGATGATTCTGGTGGAACCGACCAGCTGGACCGTCACCGGCCCAGCAAAGGTCTCGCCGGCGGTGCCCACCCGGAACGTCACCTCGCCCGGCTCCACGATCCGCTCCAGGGTTCGCCCAGTGAAGGACAACCGATCGGAGTGCACAGTAAAGGTCACCTCAGCCGACTCGCCGGCATCCAAGCGCACCCGGGCGAACCCCATCAGCTGGGTCACCGGGCGGGTCACGCTGGCGACCGGATCTGCGGCGTACAGCTGGACGACCTCGTCCCCGGCACGAGCTCCGGTGTTGCGAACGGTGACCGTCAGCTCGACAGTGCCCGCGGTGTCGGCCTCGGCCGTGCTGGCACTCAGATTCTCATAGCCGTACGCGGTATACGACAGGCCGTGCCCGAAGGGGAATGCGGGCGTGGGATCCAGGTTGCTCACCCGCTGGCTCTTCTGCCCGAGAGGCGGACCCAAGTACGTGCGCGGCTGCCCGCCGGCACGGCGAGGTATCTCCACCGGCAGCTTGCCGGAGGGATTGACCCGCCCAGAAAGCACTCCGGCCAGGGCGCTGCCACCCTCCTCGCCGGGGAAGAAGGCTTGCACGATCGCTGCCGCTCTGCCCTGATACTGGCCCAATGCGTACGGCCGGCCCGACACCGCCAGTAGCACGGCCGGCCGGCCGGCCCCGAGGACGGCCTCGACCAGCGCCGACTGATGACCTGGAAGGTTGAGGTCCTCGACGTCGCAGCCCTCCCCGGATGTGCCGCCCCCGAAGATGCCGGCGCGGTCGCCGACGGCGAGGACCACCACATCGGCTGCTTCCGCCTGGGCCACGGCAGCCGCCACCCCGGACAGGTCGCCTCCGCTGACGGGGCAACCCAACTCGTAATGGACCTCGGTCGCTGGGAACTCCGCCTGCAACGCCGTCAGCAGCGAGTCGGCCGCAATGCCTGTACCGCCGTCGAAGTCTGGATACATAGGCATCACGTGATTGGGGAAGGCGTAACAGCCGAAGAAGGTCTGTGGATCGTCAGCGCAGGGCCCGATCACCGCAACCCGCTGCGGCGCCCCGAGAGGCAACAGGTCTTCGGGATTGTCCAGCAGCACAATGCTGGACTCCGCCATCCGCCGGGCGATATCACGGTTGGCCGCGGAATCGAGGTCGATGCTGTCGTCCAGTGGCTCAGGGGACCAGCTGGCGTCGAGCAGGCCGAGCTCCAGCTTCTGCTCCAGGACTCGCCGCAGCGACCGGTCCACCAGCGACTCATCGACCCGACCAGCCTCGATCTCCTCCAGCAGCGGCTGGCCGTAGCACAAGGTGCTGGGTAGCTCGATGTCTACGCCGGCGGTCAGCGCGTATGCTGCGGCCTCGCCCTCGGTTGCGGCGACCCGGTGCATCAGCTGCAGGAAAGCCACAGCGCCGTAATCCGAGACGACCGTTCCGGTGAAGCCCCAGGCGTCTCGGAGTAGGTCGGTCAGCAATGCCGGATCCGAGGCGACGGGAATGCTGTCGACGTCGGTGTAGGAGTTCATGACGCTGCGCACCCGGCCCACTCGGACCGCGTACTCGAACGGCGGCAGGATGTAGTCGGCGAACTCCCGCGGACCGATGCTGACCGGCGCGTGGTTGCGGGCAGCCTTCGACGCCGAGTAACCGGCAAAGTGTTTGAGCGTGGCGATGATGCCGTTGTCTTCCAGCCCGCGGACGTACGCGGTG
>Ga0307314_10000393_pt1 | contig 9633 bp, 6 predicted proteins | sample ER_DNA_204_FD_194493 | JGI IMG/M metagenome (GOLD analysis project Ga0307314, IMG submission 194493) | Bulk soil microbial communities from the East River watershed near Crested Butte, Colorado, United States - ER_DNA_204 | ecosystem: Environmental > Terrestrial > Soil > Floodplain | place: USA...
CGGCACCCCGCCGAGCGTCTACATCGGCGCCGAAAACGGCCGCTTCTTCGCCCTCGACGCCCGTACCGGCAAGGTGCGCTGGCAGCGCGACGTCGGCGGCCCGATCCCCGGCACCGCCACCGTGATCGGCCACACCGTCTACACCTCCAGCTTCAAGACCGAAGAAACCAGCGGCTTCGACGTCCGCACCCACAAGCGCACTTTCCACATCAAGGAGTCCGGCTACACGCCGATGGTCTCCGACGGCGAACGCCTCTACCTGGTCGGCTACTACGACCTGATCGGGCTCGAACCGAAGTAGCGCAACCGGTTCTCGCCCCACCCCGCTGTGGCGAAAGTCGGAAGCGCTAGGGCGCCGAAGGCGCCCGACTGATCAGGGGATCGGGCTGTGGGCGCGGCTGGCGTCGAGCTCGAAGATCCGGAAGTCGGTCCCGAGCACCGGCTGGGAGACGTTGTGGACCGGGGTCTCCCCGATCGTCCCGTCCGGCGAACCCGCGTGCGCGTGGCCGTGCAGCACGAGGTCGGGACCGTGCTCGAGGATCGGCGCCGCCAGCCGGTCGCTGCCGAGGAAGACCCAGATCTCCCGCGGCTCCCCCTCCAGCGTTTCTTCGGCCGGCGAGTAGTGGAGGAGGACGATCCGCAGCGGGCAGGTCGCGACCTCCCGCAGCCCCTCGTCGAGCGCTTCGACTTCCGCCGTCGCCTCGGCGTAGACGGCGCGCAGCGAGGGCTCACCGAAATCCGGCAGGTGGCGCGGGGCGAAGCCGCCGACGAAGCCCTTGACGCCGACGATCCCGACCTCGACCCCGTCGACCTCGCAGACGGCGGCCCGTCGGTCGAGCATGTGGACCCCGCCAGCCTCCAGGCGCTCGAGCATCGCGCCGGCTTCGTCGGCGTGCCAGTCGTGGTTGCCGAGCACCGCGTACACCGGCGCCTCGGTCTCCGCCGCCGCCGCGCAGAGGATTTCCGCCTCCTCGAGACGGCCGTGGCTGGTCAGGTCGCCGGCGACGAGGACGAGGTCGACGTCGTCGCCCAGCGCCGCGAAGGAGGAGACGATCGCCTCCCGGTTGGAGTCGCGGCAGTGGATGTCCCCGGTGGCCGCGATCCGCAGCCGCTCGCTCCCGGTTGAAGAAGTCACCTCGCTCCCCTACCCGCCCCGCCGCGCGTTTATCGGAGGCGTGGACGGGGCACCGAAAGGGGCGTGGCGGAGAACCTGGGCAAGAGCGAGGTCGCCCCTGAGCTGACCGAGAGCCTGAAGCGGTCGGTCGCGGCCCTCGAGGGGCAGGGAATCCCCTACCTGCTGGGCGGCGGGCTCGGCTGCTGGGCCCGCGGCGGCCCGCCCTCGAGCAACGACATCGACCTGATGATCAAGCCCGAGGACGCCGAGCGCGCCCAGGAAGCGCTGGCCGAGGCCGGGATGCGGCCGGAGACCCCGCCCGAGCAGTGGCTGCTGAAGGCCTTCGACGGCGAGATCCTCGTCGACCTGATCTTCGAACCCTCGGGGATGACGATCGACGAGGAGGTGATCGCCCGCGGCGAGAACCTCAGCGTGATGGCGATGAACGTCCACGTGATGGACCTCAACGACCTCCTCGTCACCAAGCTGCTCGCCCTCGACGAGCACAGCGTCGACTACGGCGACCTGATCCTCATCACCCGCTCCCTGCGCGAGCAGATCGACTGGGAGCACCTGCGCGAGGCGACCGCCTCCAGCCCCTTCGCCGTCGCCTTCTTCGCCCTCGCCGACGGCCTCGACATTTGCCCGGCCGCGTCGCGGCCGGCCGCGATCGGCGACGTCAGGTAGGACTCAGGTAAGGACCAAGGGGAGGGACTTCAAGGCCGCGCGCTCTTGGCCGAGGAGCGCCATGGTGTCCTCTCGGGCCAATTTCGAACACGCGACGAGCAGCTCCCGGTCGGTGGTGGTGCGATGGACGAGCCGCCCTAGATCGCTCGGGCACAGAGTCCAGGTCTCTCGGTGCCTTTGCTCCTCCTCGCGTTCGAGCATCTTCATCACCCGGTTATAGCGGCCGTCTCCTCGGCAGACCTTCTCTCGCACCGGCCGGGACTGACCCCACCAGAGCACGTGGACGATCCACCGGATCAGGTGATTCCGCTCGGTCTTCTGGTGTCCCCTGCCGCGAGTCAGCAAGACGATTGCCTCCGTCGGGCGACCCTCTTCGCCCTCGCGACCCTCGGAGAGATAGGGATCAAGGGCCCTTTCGAGCGGGAGGAGGTCAGAAACTCCGCCGTCGACGTAACGGGAAGCGCCCGGTCCCCGATCGACCGCGATCTTCTTTCTGTAGAGACCAGGCAAGGCAGCCGTGGCCCGGAAGACCTCGTAGATGTCCAGCGCAGGATCGCGGTTGGAGACAACCCGAGCCTTCCCGGTCTCGGCGTCGGTCAGAACGGTGTACAGGGTCGCCGGCGCTTCCCTCATCGTGGCCTCGTCTAGGTGGTGCTTCTCCCGCAGAACGTCGATCATGTAGTCCACGTCGACGATCTTCCGCAGACGCCAAGGATCGACGAACCGCTCGTTGCTGAGGTCCTCGGTGTAGATCGAGATGCTCTCTCGCGCCTGTCCTGCCAGAAAATAAGCGCCGTTGATCGCGCCGGCGCTACTCCCGATCACCCGTGAGAAAGCGTCGCGCAAGCCCAGCTCCTCGAACACCGCCAAAGCGCTGAGTGAGTAGATGCCGCGCATGCCTCCTCCCTGAACCACCAGTGCGGGCCGCGCCGGATTGCCGGGTTCGCCCGCCAGCTTCTTCAGGTAGCCGCCGAGGGTCCCTTCCTTCAGGGATTCAGGATCCGCACTAGTCCCAGGCTTCGGATCAATCCTCGAGGTATTCATTCGCTTTCGAACCGGGTCGGCCGATCAGACCGAGCCATTGCGCGACGCTCTCGCGCGAAACGTGACGGGGGGCTAGAACCAAGCATGAATACGTGACCATCAGCGAAGCGACAGCGTTAGCTCCGATCCACCAACTTACATCGCTCTTGTTACCCGATGAGACGAAGAGGACACTAAACACGATGTCGGCGACCCCAAGCAAACCGACGATGACGAGGTTGCCGAGGGTCGGGATGCCGTAGTGCCTGAGGCGATTCCGCGCGGAGCGGTTGAGCTCTGGGTGCCGGGAGAGCCAAAGCATCTTCAGCGCAAAGAAGATCCCCCCGGTGGCGACCCCCAAGAGCCAGGCAACCGGGATCAGCGCGCCGACTAAAACGGAGACGATCAAGTTGAAGACGATGAAGATGGACAGGAAGCGCTGGAATCTCGTCTCGCGCAGGTGCACGAGCAGGCGGTCGTAGAACAGTCCGCAGTAAGAGATCCAAGCGGCGTAGGGCACGAAGATGAGCAAGAACGAGGCGTCGAACAACTGCCCCGCCATCGGCCGGGCAACTTCGGGCCCGGCGATGGTCCAGTGGAGTCCAAAGTAAAAGAAGCGGACCGTCATCAGAAGGAACAGGAAAGCTACGACGATCATTCCCAGGGGCCTCCGCCGATGCCCCTGGCTACGGTTGGGCGCGTTCACCACGGGGCTCCGCTTCCCGTAGGCGGCGGCGTAGATTTGGATGTTGTCCCGCACCGCCGGCTCGAGCTCAGAACCACTCAAGGCATTGAAGAACTCGCCAAGGAAGTCGTGAGCGAGCGCATAGGTTCCGCTGGAAGGGCGGACTACGAGACGTTGGTCAACCAAGTAGTCCAGCTCTGCCTTCACCTCGTCGGTGTTTTCGTAGAGGCTGTCGACGAGCGTGCTCAGTTTCGCCCTCGTGCGAAACCCATTCTTCACCGACAGCGCAAAGAGGATCTTCAGGCAGCGCTCCGGCCGCGTCGAGCCGGCGAGAACTTCTTTGAAGTAAGCATCCCTCGCGCCAGATACCCCATCGAGTTCTTCTTTGAAGTAGTCCAGGTCGAGGTCGATCCCTGCCTCCACTTTGCGCTCGAGCACGGCCCCGACGATCTGCGCCTGCAGAGGAGATAGCCGGCCCGTCGGCCCGAGCAGCGCAAGGATTTCGTCGGCTAGATTCTCGTCGTCGAGAATGTCGACGAATGAACGCCTGATCCCTGCCAGCATCGGGTCGTCTTTAGCGTCGAGGGCCGGTGCCTCGATTTCGCAAACGTCCTGGGGGGCCGGGATCAGATCGCCTAGGAAGGCCAGCTCGAAATACCACTCACGGCGCAGGCTGATCACAATCGTGAAGTCAGGCCGTCCTCGTGCCTGCTCGACGATCTCGAGGAAGGCCTTCTGATCCTCCTTCCGCTTCTTCAGCGCTTTTGAGTGGATCAGCTCCAGCCACTGCTCGAATTGATCGACCACCACCACCTGTGGACGCAGCGGTGAGCAGCTCTCCATCGACATACGAAGCTGCTCTACAAGCGTCGAATATCGGGCCGAGAGCACCGTGTAGGAGACCTTGGACTCGATCTTCGCCCTCACCATCACGTTGAGCAGCGTCGACTTGCCGACTCCGCTTGCCCCGACCACCAGCGGGACCTTGTCACCTGGGTTGAGGATGTCCTTGACCAGATCGTCGACGTCTGCTCGTGGCCAGGTCTCATCCGGTCGCAAGGGTGCGAAAGGTCGGAAAACGGTGGTTTTCGGAACCGGAGTGGGTCGATGCCGCCGAATCAGGTGCCAAAGAACCCTCAGAGCAGCAAATAGCCCGACGAGCACGGAGGCAAGCGCGGCCCATTCCTTTTCGACGATCGAGACGACTAGGAGGGTGAGAAGTCCGGGCAGCCCAATCAGAAGGGCAGCCCAGGCCACGTCGGGCATCGCCGCGGATGCAGTCAAGCGCTCGCGCATCGTCCCTATTTCCGGATCGAGACCTTTATGGATCTAGATAGGTACGCGATGGTGCCCATGAGGAAGCCATAGTTCCATATCCAGCCGCGCTTTGTGTGATCACCCGCAGTAGTGATCCTTCTCCATCAGGGCAGAAGCCCTTAAACCTCGGCCAGCAACTGCCGGTAGAAGGGTCGGAACCCGACCCGCTCGTAGAGGCGCGTCGCGTCGGCGTTGTCCTCGACCACGGCGACCGCCCAGTAGCGGACGCCCTCCTCGCGCAGCAGCTCGCGGCAAGCCTCGATCAGCATCGTCCCGATCCCGGCACCCCGCACCTCCTGGGCCACCGCCAGCGTCTCCAGCTCGCCGGTCCGCTCGCCGACCTCCCAGCTCGCCATCGAGGTCTTGACGCTGAGGACCGCGTAGCCGACCGGCGCCCGCGCCTCGTCACCTGCCGACACCGCCGCGAGCATCCGCGCGCTCCCCTCCCCCAGCCAGGCCGCGTACTGCCGCCGCCGGTGCGCCCACGCCTCCTCGACGCTCCGCACCGGCCACGCGCCCTCGACCACCTCGCGGTGGAAGTCGACCAGCTGCTTGAACAGCGGCGCCACCCGCTCCACGTCGTCCCGTCCCAGCTCGAGGATGTGGTGGCCGCCGCTCATCGGGTAGAGGCGGCAGCATGACGCATGGGCTGACGGGGCACCTAGGACTCGAACTTAGAATCGCCGGTTTTGGAGACCGGTGCCTCGCACTGGCAGTCGGCTCTGCAGAGCCAGAAACTGGCGCTCTGGCAACTCGGGGGAATGAAACTCGACTGCACTGCCGTCTACGCCGTCCTCCTCCTCGGCGAAGGCTGCCTCGACCCAGCGGGCACCCTGGACTCCACGGCTCTAGGGATTCTCGAGACGCGAAGGATCGAGCATCACAACCATCGCCCGGATCTCGGGATCATCTTCAAAGAGAATCCCGAGGCCGAGCCAACGCCTCAGATTGGAGAGTTCGGCGCGGCGCTCACCATGGTTTCGCAGCCGTTGGGGCAGTTCGGCCTCGAGCTCGGCGGGAACGCAGTGGATGGTGACCGCGAAGTCGTCCTGGAAGGGCAGGGTGGCGTCGTGGGCCTGACCGTCGGAGGCAACCATCGCGGTTAGTTTCTCGAAACAGCCCGCGATCGTCTGCCGGGATTCTTCGTCCATCTCGAGAATCATCACCTGCGCCTCGATCGAGGTTGGCCCTCCGGCGGCCGCGATCTTCTCAAGCAGGCGCCGCGTCGCGGAGTCGATCCGCTGGGCGGGACGCTCAGTCTTTGGCCTCAGGCCGCGCTCGCCATAGAGATAGCGATCAAGAGCATCCGTGTGACTGTGAAGCTCGACGCGGGTATCGGCCAGCTCCTCGTCCTCGAAGAAGAGACCGTCGCTCAAATACTTCATGAAGAAGTCGAGCTCGTCCATCGCAAAATGCTTCTGGCGAATGGAGCGCTGTCTGCGCAGGATGTAGTGGACGAGCTGCGCCGGACCCTCGCTTAGCTCGCAGATCAACTCGAGCTCGTGTAGGCCAACCACCCACGGCGCCCGCTCGTCGGCGGGCAGCAGGCCTGCCTCCTGCAGCTGCCAGACCCCAGGGGCGACCGGCGAGAGGTCGCCCAGGGTGACGGCGATCCGGAGGGTTCGGCTGACGCCCGTCAGGTCGAGTCGCAGCGGCTTGCCGTCCGCGTCCCCCACGTCTTTGGCCTTGCCGCCGATCAGGGCCTCGTGGGAACGCTTCAGCTGATCGTGCGCGGCGACCACCTGGTCCTTGAGGCCGCGTTCGAGCCTCCCTGGTGCGGCTCGCCTGGCACTCGGCGCCAACGCACCCGCTTTGCACTCAACCAGCACGGCCAGGGTCCCCACCCTGATGACGCCGTCGGCCTCGCCTTCTTTCTCCTCGCCCTTCTCGTCGAGGTAGCGGTAATGGACGCCGGCATGGGCGAAGTCCGCTCCGAGCGCCCGATCAAGCGCCGCAACCGCCCTGCCCTCCAGCACCTGGGCACGGTGACGGTCGAAGCGCCCCCACCTGCGGGTCGGCTTGAGGGCGTCGGTGAGGACGTCGCGAATCCCGTAGAGGATCGAGTCGAGAGCAACCGGCAGATAGCTGCCGGCTCCGTCGTCGAGCATCGGTACTTCGCGCATCGTCTGCAGCTCACCGCCGACTGCCTTCTTGGGATCGCGCTCCCACTGGTCGGCGTCGGGCCGCTCCCCGAAGCGGACTGAAAAGGAGGCGAGAAACGCCTCGGCCGCCGAGAGCGGGACTTCCGCGGCGGTGGCGAGCTGCTCGGCGGTGAAGCTCGCGTCCTGGCCAATCCCGAGGCTGACCCAGGCGGCCTTCTGCCCTTCGATCCTTTCCTCGGCCTCCTTCTTCGAGCGCGTCGCGAGCCACTCGATCGCCTCGCGGGGCATGTTCTCGGCGATCGCCTCGCCCTTCCTGGCGGCGGAGAGGGCGGTCCGCATTTCCTCGGCGAACTCAGTCGCTTTCGCGACCCGCCCGTCGATCCCTTCGAAGAGGAGCGGCACCAGGGCCTTCTCGAGCGCGATCGCTTGGGAGGCGTCGAAGCCAAGCGTCTCACCCAACTGCTCAGAGAAGGGGTCGAAGAGCTGGCGGAGAATCGCCTCCTCCTCCCATTCGTAGACGAAGGAGCCGATAGCGAGGCGCTGCATATAGAAACGCGTGCGGAGCTCAAGCCACGGGTCAAGGGGATCATCGGCGTTCTCTCGCTGGCGCTCGTAGAACCAGACCCCGAGCATCGCGACGATCTCCCCCACCCTCTTCCCAAGCCCCTGGACGTCGACCCCATTTGCCATCTCCTGTTTCGTGGCGACGCGGAGGGGCTTCGGGCTCGGCCGCTCGAGGAGGACGTGGGCGACGTACTCCGCCGCCCGCGGAAAACCGTCGCTGCGAAGCGGCGTCAGCGACTCGAATCCGGCCATGCCGTAGGTGAGCCAGAGCGGCAGGACGACATCGAAGGCGTGGTAGGGCGCCGCCAGCTCGGCGATCTCCTCGCGCAGCCTCAGAGTCAGCTCCGGGGTTTCATCGATCCGTTGTTTCTGGGCCTCGTGGAATGCCTCGTAGGTCGGGTCGTCCTGATCGACGCTGATCTGGACAGCCTTCCCCTCCTGGGTGAAGGTGACGGGCCCGAAGGAGAAGTAGTTCGCCCCTTCGGCGCTGCGGGCGCGCTTTCGCGCGCGCTTTTGCCTTTCGCGTTTGCGCTTCTGCTTGCTACCCACGGAGAGGGCCCGCGGCGGCGATCACGCCTCGCCGCCCCCCAGCTCGCGGATCGTCGCCCGGCGCCAACGGGCCGAGCTCCAGCCTCGCTCGCGCAGCCAGGCTGGCGGTTCGTGGGGATCGAAGGCGATCTCGCGCTCGCCATAGGCGACCTGGACGAACGAGCGCCCCACCCCGTAGCACTCGATCAGCCCCTCGCGGATGTAGGTCAGGTGACCGAGGTGGGTGGCGGGGGCATCGAGAGTGAGGCTCGCGGTGCGCCCGTCGAGGCCGACGAGGTCGAGGCTCGCCGAGCGCTTCCTGAGGCCGAGGCGATCGGCGAGGGCATGGGAAGGCACCGCCCCGCGGCTCCTCTCTGCGTCCTCGCGGCTGAAGTCCTCGCCGTAGCCGTGGGTGAGGATCTCGATCTCGAAGCCCCCCTCCCTGCCCAGGTCTTGGGTCCGCTCGAGGTAGGGCCCGGGCCTTTCGCCGCTGCCCGAGAGCGCGAAGCGCGCACTCCAGGGGATTTCGCCACTGAAGGTGCCCCTCGCCTCGGGGCTCGCCGCGATCAGCCGATCGCTGTGGTCGCGGGCCTCCGCCAGTCCCGCGACCAGCGGATCGGCGTCGGCGCTGTCGATCAGAAAGCCGCGGAAGAAGGCGAAGACCCGCCGTTCGCCGAGCTCGGGCCGATGCCTCAGCATGCCGTCGACCAAGAGCCAGGGGCCCTCCTGGCCGTTGATCGACTCGACTCGCAGGAGCGAATCGGGGATCTCGACTGTGCCCTCGCAAAACCAGGTCTCGGGGTCCTCGGGCCCAGGGTCGGCCCAGGTGGGGACGATGACGTCGGCGGGCGGAACGGGGTTGGGGAAGGCGGGGTCGATCTCGACGTAGACGCCGCGCCCGCCCGTCCACCAAAAATCGTCCTCGAGCAGGCCGGCTTCGGCGCGGCGACCGGCGAGCTCCTGGAAGGCAATCAAGCTGTACTTCTTGCCGTAGCGCTCGATGCGGCCCGGGTGCTGGAAGCGGGGCGCGCGGTACTCGAGTTCGGCGATCTCGCGGTCGATCTCCCCGAAGACCTCCTGGCCCCATCCAAGCTCTAGGACCCGACCGCGGATCTCGGCCATCCCCGCCTGGTAGTCGGCGTGGTCGAACTGGTAGTTCGAGCGATCGGAATAGAGGGAGCCGACCGTGTAGTTGGAGAAGTCGGGGTAGAAGGCGTGGTCGGTCTCCTCACCGAGCTCGTCCTCGGTGAGGAGGGGGGCGGGCTCTGCTCCGGGGGCGAAGTCCAGAGCGGCGGGGTCGACCCCCTCCGGCACGGCCGCGGGGTGCAGGGCGGCGGCGAGCTCGAAGAGCACCGTGACGTACTGGCGCAGGAGCTGGTGGGAGCTCGGATGCGTCGCGGCGGCTCCGAGGAAGGCATCGCGGAGCGCCTCGAGAAAGCGCGCGAGGCCTTGCTCGAAGGAGCCCCCAGGGTCGGGCATCTGGTGCTCGCCGGCGGCGCCGAAGCAGGCCGCGATGCAGCGCTCATAAACGTAGGGGTCGTTCAGCTCGAGGGTCCCAAGCGCCAAGTCGAAGAGGCGGCCGGGGTCGCCGGCGAATGATACGGCGACCACCG
>Ga0307314_10000394_pt1 | contig 9626 bp, 8 predicted proteins | sample ER_DNA_204_FD_194493 | JGI IMG/M metagenome (GOLD analysis project Ga0307314, IMG submission 194493) | Bulk soil microbial communities from the East River watershed near Crested Butte, Colorado, United States - ER_DNA_204 | ecosystem: Environmental > Terrestrial > Soil > Floodplain | place: USA...
AGTGGAGCGATCCTGATCAACCTCCGGGTCCCGTCCCACGACACCAGCGGGGTGCTGGCGCGAGCCGGTGAGTCGGCGCGTCGCACTCCGGTGGCCCACGCCGCGTACGGTTCGAGTGCCTTGCCGAGGGGCGCGACTTTGCGGAGCGCGCAGCACTGGTCAGGGTTGCGGGCGAACAGATCCTTGCCCCAGGTCGCGTCCTGCTCGGCCACGGTCTGTTCGGGCGTCACGCTGATCACGTTGACGTTGTGTACGAGCTGGACGGCGTCACGGGTGCCGATGGTCTCGACGAAGTGATAGCCGGTGTCAAGAAAGATCACGTCAATACCTGGAGCGACCTGCTCAGCCAGATGGATCATCACGGTGTCGGCCATCGATGAGGCAACCACGAGCTTGGCACCGAACTCCTCATGGGCCCAGGTCAAGATCTGCAGCGGCGAGGCACCCTCAAGATCACGATTGGCTTGAGCGGCGAGATTCGATAGATCCACCGTTGTGCTCACGTGGACTCCTGGCCGGCCGTCGCCGATCCTTCGATGCTGCCGCGGGAGGCCAGGCCGAGGAACGTCACCGAGAACGCCCGCATGCAGCTGCGGCACTCCCAACCACCCGTCTGAAGGGGGAAGAGAGTCTCCTCGGCGCAGTAAGGGCAATAGAGCACCGCCTGCCGGGTGGCGTGCGAGGTCTCCGCGCTCACGCCAGCACCACCTCATCGGCGCGTGCGACCCACTGGGCGAACCGCTCTCCGTCGCGTCTGTCAGCGACGAAGTTGCGAGCCAGCCGTTCTACGTAGTCCGGCAGCTCGGCGGCTGTCACCTTGTGGCCCCGTAGCTTGCGACCGAATCCCGCATCGAGCCCGAGGCCACCGCCCAGGTGGACCTGGTAGCCCTCGACCTGATTGCCTTCCGGACCCACCACAAGCTGGCCCTTGAGACCGATATCGGCGACCTGGATTCGGGCACAGGAGTTCGGGCAGCCGTTGATGTGGACGCTGATGGGGGAGTCCAGTGCGCCTAGCCGACGCTCAAGCTCATCGACTACACGCGCCGCCTGAGCCTTGGTCTCGACAATGGCGAGTTTGCAGAACTCGATGCCGGTGCACGCCATCACCGAACGACGCCAGGCATCCCGGCGTGCAGACAGGCCGCACTCTTCGACACTGACCTTGAGCGAGTCCACCTGCGCCTTCTCTAGATCAAGCACCAGCAGCTTCTGCAAGGGAGTCGTCCGAATGCGCTGAGAGCCGTGGGCTTCCGCCAGGTCGGCCAGCCGGAGCAGGTTGCTGCCGCTGATCCGCCCGGCAACCGGTGACAGCCCGACAAAGTACTTGCCGTCTTTTTGGCGGTGGACTCCGACATGGTCGCCAGGCTCGCTCGGCACTGCTGGGGCAGGGCCATCGATCAGCGGTCGCTTGAGGTATTCCGTCTCGAGCACGTCGCGGAACTTCTCGGCACCCCAGTCGGCGATGAGGAACTTGATGCGGGCGCGGGTCCGCAGCCGCCGATAGCCGTAGTCGCGGAACACAGCGACCACGCCGGCCCAGACCTCGGCCACCTCCTCACGCGGCACCCACGTGCCGAGGCGTACGGCGAGCATCGGATTGGTCGACAGGCCGCCGCCTACCCACAGATCGAAGCCAGGTCCGTACTCGGGATGCACGACTCCGACGAAGGCGACGTCGTTGACCTCGGGGGCGACGTCGTGCACCGGATGACCGGTCAGTGCGGTTTTGAACTTCCGCGGCAGATTGGCGTACTCCGGGTCGCCGATGTATCGGTCGACGATGTCGCGGATGGCGGGGGTGGGATCAATGATCTCCTCATCGGCAATGCCAGCAACGGGCGAGCCGAGGATGACGCGCGGGCAGTCACCGCAGGCCTCGGTGGTTTCCAGGCCGACCGCCTCGAGGCGGCGCCAGATCTCGGGAACGTCTTCGATGCGAATCCAGTGCAACTGCACGTTCTGCCGGTCGGTCACATCTGCGGTGTCGCGGGCGAACTCGACGGAAATCTGGCCGATCACCCGGAGCTGCTCGGTGCTGAGAGCGCCGCCATCAATGCGAATACGCAGCATGAAGTACTCGTCATCGAGCTCCCACGGCTCAAGAGTCGCGGTCTTGCCGCCGTCGATACCCGGTCGGCGTTGGGTATACAGCCCGTACCACCGAAAGCGGCCCCGCAGGTCGCTCGGATCGATGGAGGCGAAGCCGCCCTTGGCGTAGATGTTCTCGATCCGCGCCCGGACGTTGAGCGGGTTGTCGTCCTTCTTGGACTGCTCGTTGGGATTAAGCGGCTCCCGGTACCCCAGCGCCCACTGTCCTTCGCCCTTTTTACGACGTGGCTTGGTCGCCTTGGGCGGATTGGCCGCCCTGGCACGCGGCGCCGTTGCGGTGCGGTTCCGGCCGGCCCTCTCGGCAGCGGTCTCGGTCGTCATGGGTCCTCGTTCTCCTAAGAGCAGCACGAGCCGATCTGGCTGAGGCGGGCAAGCGGTGCCAGGCGGATGCTGCGGGCCAGTAAGATCAGGCAGCGCAGCAGTGACACATCATCGACTTCGTCCGGCCAAGATCGACGAAGCGTCGCGCGGTCAGATCGAAGGTCCGACGAGCAGGCGAGAACGCCGGTCCTACCGGCGGCAGCCACGCATGCAGAGGTTTCGGAGCGATGCGCACGGACCCACACTCCGCTAGTCGCGGTGATCGAATCAAATCGTTTCTCAGAATGTGAGAATGGTGTCCGACTACTGAGATTTTACGCGTCGACGGGCACGTGCGGCGGCAAGCGTACGGCGCAGCGAGTTTTGGGTTGCAGGGGCAGCGCCGTCGGTGCCGGAAGCGTCGGTGCCGGAAGCGTCAGTATCGGACGTGTCGGTGTCGGACGTGTCGGTGTCGGATCCGTTGTGGTCGAGCGCATTGCGGTCAGTTGACCTGCGATCGACTCGGCTGTGATCAATTCCAGACAGCTTCGGGAAGATGTCGTCGATGCTGGAATTGAGGGCCGCACCGATGAGGACAGCTATGGAAATCACGTACAGCCAGATCAGGAACGCGATGGGAGCCGCCAGGGGGCCGTAGATCGTGGTACTGCCGACAGATTTGATGAGCACGAAGCGCAACAGCACGCTACCCCCGACCCACATGGCGACGCTGACCGCGGCTCCGGGAAGATCGGCTCGCCATCGGGTACGAGCCGGAACGGATAGGTGATAGAGGCTGGCCAACAGGCAGACCGAACCGAGCAGCACGACTGGCCAGTACAAGTACCCGATTGTCCGCAAGCTGAGCGGCAGTACCCGATTGACGAGCGTGGGTCCAACAAGGATCAGCGGTAGCAAGATGATCCCGGCAAGGAGAAAGATCAGGTAGAGAACGAAGGACAGGGCCCGGGTCCGCACAATGCCGCGCCTGCCGGCCATGCCGTACATGATCGTTGTGGTGTCGATGAAGACATTGAGTGCCCGCGAGCCTGACCACAGGGCCAGCAGGAAACCGATCGAGATCACTGCTGCTTGGCCGCGGGACAGCACATCGTCGATCGTCGGTTGGATCACGCTCTGTACCACGTCCGGGGTCAGAACGCGGGCGGACAATTCGAGCAGCTGCTCACGAAACCCCGCGATGGTCCGGATGTCCAACGCGCTGGTTACGAAGCCGACGGCACCGGCGAGCCCGAAGATCAGCGGTGGCAGCGAGAGGACTCCGAAGAAGGCCGCCTCAGCAGCGAGTCCGGACACCCGATAACGCACACAGGTGGCGGCAGTTGCAGTGATCACGTGCCACGCTCGACGTGGCCGGCTGAGTGTGCCAGGCGCCGACTCGGAGCGATCGGAGACGCCCTCAGGATCGCTCGGCGCACTCACGCCCACAGCCTAGGGCGAGCGACCGACTTTGCCGCTCCTTCGTTGCCGTTGTTCCTGGCCGTTGCTGGAGGTCGACCCCCCGCCCGCCGGAGCCCCTGCCGGAACCCTCTGACCGAACCCTTGACAGGATTGGGCAATGCGACGCGGCCGGTCGGCTTTGGTGACTGGTGGCGCGCGCGGAATAGGCAGAGCCATAGCCGAACGTCTAGTGGCTGACGGGCTCGGGGTCTCTGTCGCAGACTTGCCCTCGTCTCTGGATCTCGTCGAAGCGGTCGTAGCGACCTTTGACGGCCCTGACGTAGCCCTCGGCTTGAGTGTTGACGTGACCGAGGCGGCTAGCGTCGAAGCAGCAGTAGCCGCACATGTGAGGCACTTCGGGGGCTTGGACGTCATGGTCGCCAACGCGGGTATCGCCGTGACCGCTCCGCTGCTCGAGACCACTGCTGAGCAGTGGCAACTCACCATGGATGTCAATGTCAAGGGTGTGCTGCACTGCTACCAGTCGGCCGCGCGGCAGATGATCGCTCAAGGCCGCGGCGGCCGGCTCATCGGCGCCGCCTCGGTCGCGGCGCATCGGGGAGGAAAGTGGCAGAGCGTCTACTCCGCCTCAAAGTTCGCGGTACGTGGCATGAGTCAATCGGTCGCCCAGGAGCTGGCAGATCACCAGATCACGGTCAACGTCTACAGCCCGGGCGTAGTGCATACGCCGATGTGGGATGCCATCGATGCGGAACTGACCCAGCGCAGGGGTACGCAGCTCGGCTCGGAAATGGCCGGCATGGTGGCCGGAATTCCGCTGGGGCGCCTCGAGACACCCGCCGACGTAGCCGCCGTGGTGGCCTTTCTCGCCTCACCGGAGGCGGGCTACATCACCGGACAGTCCATTGTCGTCGACGGCGGAATGTGGTTTTCGTGACCCGAAGCGACGCAGCGCAAACCTGGAGGTAGCGAAAATGAAGCTCTACGTGGATACAGCGGATCGCGCCGCTGCCGAATCGTTGCTGGCGACCGGCCTCTTCACCGGCGTCACCACTAATCCCACGATCTTGCAGCGTGCATCCAAGGGCGTGGCTGATCTGAGCGACATCTATTGCTGGGCAATTGACGCGGGGGCTCGCGAGGTCTTCTTTCAAGCGTGGGGCACCGACGCCGCGACGTTGATCGAGCGCGGGCAGTGGCTGCGTGATCTTGGTCGGGAGGTGGTCGTGAAGTTCGTCGCCACCAGAGAGGGTGCAACGGCCTGTGCAGCGCTGGCGCGTCAGGGTGTACCCACGCTCCTCACCGCCATCTACGACCCGGGGCAGGCGATTGTCGCCGCCGCCGCTGGGGCGACATACATCGCTCCCTACCTCGGACGATTGAATGACGCCGGCCGGCAGGGCATAGCCGAGGTGATCGCCATGCATGAGGTGCTTGTCGCAACCGGCAGTACGACGAAGGTGCTGTTGGCCAGCATTCGAAGCGTTCCTGACATGGTCGCCCTCGCTCGGCATGGCGTCGATTGCTTCACGATGGCGCCGGCGGTGGCGGAACAGTTCTTCACCGATCCGACGACCGCCGAGGCGGCGCGTACGTTCGAAGACGCGGTTCGCGAGACCTCGGTATGACTGCCGAACCAGACCCCGCGGTCGTCGTAGCGGGCGATGCCCTCATCGATCTCACGCCGACCAGGACCGTCCGCGGGCGTCTGGCGTACGAGCCTCATCCAGGCGGATCATGCTTCAATGTGGCCGTCGGTCTGGGCCGCCTCGGCGTACCAACGGCCTTCCTCGCGCGGCTGTCTAGCGATGCCTTTGGCCAAATGCTGCGCGCGCAGCTGGCTGACTCCGGCGTACAGCTGGACTATGTCGTCGATACCGACGATCTCACCACCCTGGCCGCCGTTCATCTGACTCGCGGCCAGCCGACGTACTCCTTTCATGCGGAGAACGCGGCCGATCGGGGACTGCTGCCGGAGCACCTCAGGCCGCTGTCCGCCGGAGCCGCCCTTCATCTGGGTTCCATCGCCTTGATGCTGGAGCCAGTGGCCTCGACTCTTGAGTGGCTACTGCTGCGCGAGTCCGGGAGTCGAGTTGTGAGCCTCGATCCGAATGTACGGCCCGGTCTGATCCGGGATCGTGTGATGTACCTGGACCGCTTCGCGGGCTGGATGGGGTTGGTCGACATCGTGAAGGTGAGCGAGGAAGACCTGTCGTGGCTCTACCCCCACCTTCCTCAAGATGAGGTCATTGCGGCCTGGCATGCGGCGGGGGTCGCGCTCGTGGTCGTGACGCAGGGCGAGCATGGCGCTGTGGCCAGTACGCCGTCAGGGTCGGCGACCTGCGGGGCCCCGGTCGTAGCGGTGGTGGATACCGTCGGCGCCGGGGACGCGTTCACGTCGGGCGCGCTCGCCCATCTGCATCAGCGGGGCCTAATGTCTCGAGAAGCCCTGCGGACGTTGGATACCTCCGCTCTCAGCGAGCTGTTGCAGGTGGCCTGCTTGGTCGCAGCCGATACCTGTACGCGGGCTGGGGCCGACCCGCCACGCCGCCGCGATCTCGATGCGCGTCCGGCTGGCGGTCCCCAAGAGGTCCAGATGGGTGTCACTGATCTCATCGAGCGGGCCCGATCATTGGCTGTGCCCGGCCAACGGCACCTGCTCGGCATTACCGGTGCCCCGGGTGCCGGAAAGACCAAGGTTGCCCGGGACATCGTCGACAAGCTGGGCCCCGATCTGGCCGCGTTCGTTCCGATGGACGGCTTCCACCTGAGTAATCACACCCTGATCGGTTTGGGCCGTCGCGATCGCAAGGGCGCCTGGGACACGTTTGATGCTGACGGTTACGTGCAACTGCTGCGCCGGCTGCGCAATCAACAGGAGGGGATCGTGCACGCTCCGGACTTCGACCGCGATGTCGATGAATCCATCGGCTCCGCTCTGCCGATCCGGCGTGAGGTACCTCTCATCGTGACGGAGGGGAATTACCTGTTGAGTGACGTAGGTGGGTGGGCCGGCGTTGCGCCTTTGCTGGACGAGAGCTGGTACCTGCAGACGGACGACTCGACTCGACTGATGCGGCTGACGTACCGGCATCAGCTGCACGGGATGAGCCATGAAGAGGCTGACAACTGGGCCCGTAGCACTGACCAGAACAACGCGGTTCTCACCCTGCAGAGTTTGCCGCGAGCCGATCTCGTCATCACATTGGCCGAATCATGAAGGCCGTCCGCTACGAGGCGCCGGGAGACTTCGCAGTCACCGATATGCCGATACCGCCAGTCGGGCCGCACGATGTGCGCATCAAGATCCAGCAGAGCGGCCTTTGCGGCACGGACCTGCACCTGCATCACGGGACCTATATCGGCGTCTATCCGCTCACCCCGGGTCACGAGACGATCGGCGAGATCGATGAGGTCGGCGCAGAGGTGACGCGCTTCCGACATGGGCAATGGGTAACGGTCAACCCCAACATCTATTGCGGCGAGTGCGCGTACTGCCTTGCCGGGCAGCTAGGCCGATGCGCCAATACGGAGGGCATGGGGGTCCATCGGCCAGGCTTCTTCGCCGAGTACGCCACTGTCGACCACCGACAGGTTTTCTCGGTGGACGGTCTCGAGCCCGAGGCAGCTGTGTTCGCCGAACCGACTGCTTGCGCGATGCATGGACTCGAAACTCTCAATCTGCGCCCTGGCGGCAGCGCGCTGGTGATCGGCGCGGGGCCAACTGGACTACTGCTCGCTCAGCTCATCGGGAGTGGCGGAGCCACATCAGTCACTGTCGCTGACATTGTCCCGTTCAAGCTAAGGACGGCGGCGGCGCTCGGTGTTGATTCGACGGTCTCGATCACGCGGGACGCGGCGGAGAATATCGATCTCTTACGCGACGCCTCGCCTGGCGGTGACGGCTTTGACGTTGTCGTAGAGGCAACCGGCGTTCCGGCCGTTGGCAATATCTGCGTTCCGCTGGTTCGCGACGGCGGGACTGTGTTGATCTATGGCGTCACCCGGCCGGACGAGCGGCTCTCGATCAGCCCGTTCGAGCTCTTCCGCCGCGAGATAACGATCAAGGGCTCGTACGCGGAGATGACGTCCTTTGGCGCCGCGGTCGCCGCATTGCGCACCGGACGGGTACGCACTGACGGGATCATCAGCCACCGCTTCTCGCTGGACGACTATGGGAACGCGTTGCACGCGCTCGCATCCGATCCCTCAGCGCACAAGGTTGTCATCGACGTAGCCGGATCGTAGAAGGTCCAGGGTCAGTTCGTCATGGCTGATGCTGGGGTCATGTTTGACGCGTCGGCACGGGTGGGATAGGACGCTTGTGTGTTGGCCCTCAGATGTGCTCAGGTCTTCGATGGGGAGCGGTTCAGCGCTGGACCGGCGACTGTCTTGCTGGACGCCGGTCGGGTCGTCGGGGTGGAGTCCGGACATCCCGAAATGGCGGAACCGTGGCAGGTGATCGACTATCGGACTGCCACTGCGGTGCCTGGCCTGATCGACACCCATGTGCACCTCACCTGTGACAGCCGCCCGGGCGCGCTGGATCGGGTCCCGCAAGCAAGTGCTGACGAGTTGCGCGACATCGTCACTCAATCCCTGTCGCGTCAACTTGCGGCTGGCGTCACCACGGTCCGTGATCTTGGAGACATCGACTTCCATGTCCTGGCCTATCGGGCGCAGCCCGCTCCAGGTCTACGCCGGATCGAGCCGACCATTGTCGCGTCAGGACCACCACTAACGGTGGCGGGGGGTCACTGCCACTTCTTGGGCGGCGTCATCGGCAACACCGAAGGAGATGTCGCTCTAGCGATCCGGAACCGTGTCGAGCTCGGCGCGGACGTCGTGAAGGTGATGGCCAGTGGTGGGATGTTGACTCCGGGTACGGACGTCATGCGGACGCAATTCAGTGGCGGCCAACTGCGACTGATCGTCGAGAGCGCGCATGCTGCCGGGCTGCCGGTGACGGCGCATGCGCACGGACTGCCCGCGGTCGAGGAAGCGGTGGACGCTGGCGTTGACGGCGTTGAGCACTGCAGCTGTCTGACCGACACGGGCATGGTGGTCCCTGATCGTCTCATCGCTGCGATGGCCGCTCACGGCGTGGCCGTGAGTGGCGTCATCCCGCCGAAACCGGGCATGGACCTGACTGAAGCGCTGCCTGCCATACGCGATTTCTTCGCGCTGACGGGATTGTCCATGGACCGGATACGCGAGTTACGCGCTCAGATGATCGCTCGGCTTCATGAGGCAGGGGTAACGGTGGTAACCGGACTCGATGCCGGCCTCAACCCCTGGCTGGCGCATGGAAATCTGCCCGCCGCACTCGATCTGTTGTCGGAGGCGGGGCTGACCAGCGGCCAGATCCTCGCCGCGGCAACGGCACGCGCGGCGGAGGTCTGCGGACTCGGCGACCGGAAAGGCAAGCTCCGGGCCGACTATGACGCCGACGTCGTCCTTCTCGACGGAGATGCCTCCAGTGACGTCCCGGCCGCGTGTCGTCGGATCGTCGACGTCTACGTCGGTGGCCAGCTGGTGGAGGAACCAAGCGGCTAACATGACGCAGCTAGCGGCCGCTGTGCTGACGGTGTTAATAGCTGCGTGGCTGCATTGGCGACGTCCTGGCGTATTCGCCAAACGTCATATCCCGCTCCGAGATTCCCCTCCGGAGGTTGGTTGAGCCAGCGCAGCTAGACGTCCTCGCGTGGCGGTCGGCCTTCATCCGGATCGGTGGTGACATCGCCTTGATCGCGAACGTCCCCGTGGACGATGACGGACCAGACGGCCCCGAG